>OQWE01000824.1_pt1 | contig 10470 bp, 9 predicted proteins | sample 1691591 | NCBI WGS metagenome assembly OQWE01 (sample SAMN03418265, study PRJEB22391) | human gut metagenome | biome: human-gut; feature: organic feature; material: feces | host: Homo sapiens | place: Tanzania | collected 2013-01
TCACCTGTCACCGTTTTCTGTCAAGCCCTTTATTGGAGCCAGTTTGTTGGGTGACACTGGTGACACGAGTTTTCTGTTTTTTTGTGGAGGGGTCTGTCACCCCTGTCACCCATCGGTATTGCGAAAAAAATGGATATTTATTTCTCATTCCATCAAAAATTTGCTTATTTTAGATAAAAAATCCAATCCGTTCCTCCCTGCTTTTCATTTTCTTTTTGTAATTTTGCACCCCGAAAAAATAAGATTGATTTGATATAAAAGGATAATACACAGAGAATAATGAAAAAAGGATTGTTTGCACTCGCCTTGGGTACTTTCACCCTCGGAATGGCGGAATTTATTATCGAGGGAATTCTCACAGATGTGGCACACAACATGAATGTGAGCATCCCGCAAGTGGGTCATCTCATCTCCATTTATGCCCTGGGCGTTTGTGCAGGAGCCTTCTCCCTGATACTGATGCACAAGTATCGCCCTAAGAATATCCTGCTTTTTCTTACGTCGTTGGTGGTGATAGGAGCCATTATTGCCACTGTTGCCCCTAACTACTGGCTGTTGCTCTGCGCCCGCTTTATCCAGGGTTTGCCACATGGTGCTTACTTCGGAACGGCAACGATCGTGGCAGTGAAAATGGCCAAGGAAGGCAAGGAAACCAAGGCGGTGGCAATGATGTGCGCCGGAATGCCTTTCGCCAACCTGATGGGTGTTCCGCTCGGTACATTTCTCAGTCATACGATGTCCTGGCGAGTTCCTTTCCTGATGTCCGTGATATTGGGACTGCTCACTTTGTATATGATCTATCGCTGGGTACCTAATGTAGAGGCATTGCCCAATAAGGGAATGAAAGCACAGTTCAAGTTCATGCGCCATCTGGCTCCCTGGCTCATCATCGCAGCCACTTTCTTAGGCAATGGCGGCATACTCTGCTGGTTCAGTTACATCTCGCCTTTATTGCAGTGGAACGGCGGGTTCAGTGCTGCCAGCATTTCTGTACTGATGATTCTTGCAGGATTGGGTATGGTGGTAGGCAATCAGGTGAGTGCCTTGCTTGCCGATAGGTTTAAGCCAGGACGTTTTACCTGTTATCTCCAGTTCTTGGCAGCTGCAGCCCTGCTTGCCACTTTCTTCCTTTCCCACATAGGATGGGTTTCGGCAGCCATGATGTTCATCTGCTGTGCCTGTCTTTTCGGAATCGGTTCGCCAGAACAGTTCCTGATAGTCAAGCATAGCGAGGGTGGCGAGATGCTCGGAGGCTGCTGCATTCAGGCGGCATTCAATTTGGGAAATGCGCTTGGTGCTTTCTTCGGAGGAATACCTGTGGCAATGGGATTGGGTTATCATTTCCCTGCTCTTATCGGTGTACCTATGGCTTTGATGGGAGCCGTCTGCCTGCTGGTCTTCCACAAAAAGTATGAATAAACATAAAAAGAGGGTGTGTCATGGATTTACGACACGCCCTCTTTTTATGTTTGTTTTTGTGTGAAATTATTCCTTGTTTTTTGATTTCTTCTTCTTTCTTCGATGTAAAATAATATATCCGGATATTAGCACTAAGGAAATCAGCAGCCCGGAGATAAAGACAAAGAGGTCGGAAAGCGGACCTAAGAGGGGAGAATAGCATCTGCCCACATGCAGTTCGAGGGCTACATTCCAGAGAGAAAGGGGAGTGCGGGATAGTAATTCAGGCGTGGAAACAGGAATGTCTGCGCCCTTGCTGTAATCGAAAACTACCGCTCTGCCACCGAAGAAATCCTTGGAGAAACCGCTTGTCAGTGTACTGGAAATCGGAATCATCGAATTGTCATGATGAGGCTTCCCAGTGGAGTAGTCCAGGATAAGTTCCTGCTCCGGATACCAGCGGAATAAACCGCTGAATGAACCTATCAGCCAACCACCCTTGCCGTCGCTTTCAAATACGTTTACTCCCATCGGACTCACCTTTGGAGTCTGGTTTTTGTCGAGCAGTCGTGGCTTCTGACTGAAGGATTTATCTACATAGAGAAACCCCTCAGAGGTGGATACAAGCCAGTTGTTCTCAGCCGCATTCCATCGGATGGCACGGAGCTTGTCTTGCCATACATTGCCGTCTTTTATCTTCTGTTCAGTCTTGTTGAGAGCCAGTGGAATCATCAGTGGTGGGCGCAGGCACATACCGGTAATCGCCAGCCAGAGGGTGAGGATGATGGTGGTATAACCTATCTTGTTGTGCCATTTCGCATTCCACACCATCCGCTTGCCGAGAACCTTCATCCTTTCCTTGATTTCTGTAGGATTCAGTTCGCTTTCCTTCAGTTTCTTATCCTGCAGTCCGTTTGCTAACAAACGTTTTTGTCTGCGGATGCGATAGGGTAAAATAAAGAGGACGATACCCGTTAGCGATAGGATGATGAGTACGACGGCGATGGCATCTACCACCAGTCTTCCCGTAAGTCCGAAGAAGGCTCCGCTGTGCAAAGCCCAGACAGTCTTGAATAATGATTCCGTTGGAATAAAACCATCTGCTTGGGCAATAATACTTCTTTTTGTGTAAAAACTATTTTCAGAATGTGCGGATTGTATTTTTGCGAAACTGTCCGATTTTTTGTGGGTCGTAATTTCGTAAATGGCAGAACGGGTCAGGGCTATAACATTCATGCTGTCTGGAGTAAGTGTGATGTCTGCCATCCTTTCGTGATTACCGGGGAGAGGGAACTTGATCCATCTTCCTCCAAGGGTATTCTTCCCATGAACATCATTCCTCTTCGCCTTGTCAGCTTCGAAATAATAAACGTCCCGAAGGGCAGCGCACCAGATTCTTCCATCTTTGGTACAGACCAGATGGCGGATGTTTCTCTCATCTATTTGTTCTGGAAGTCCTCTGTTGAAATCCTCCCAGTTTTGCATTTTGCTGTCTGTAAGCCATACGCCTGCATAGCCATACGCCAGGATGCCCAGAGGCGATGGGGTAGAGCCTTTGATGATACCATTGTTGAAGTTGCGGATATGATAGGCAGGAGGCAGTAAACTCCTGCTCACGGCGCAGTCTGCAAATAGTTGGCGGTGGTTCAGGATAATGCCTGAAACGCAGAATACCAGCATGAATACGGACAGTACGAGTCCGAACCAGCGGTGGTATTTCTTCCATGTAAAGTACTTGTTCATTCTATTGTTCATTATCTTTTATATTTCGGGATGCAAAGGTACTGATAACCCCCGATTCGTACAATACCTAAAAATAATGATTTCAAGCCCTGCGCTTTGCTAATTCTGTGAGATGGATGGGAATCATTTTCTGCCGTCATCGTAAGAAGACAAAGATAACTTGGATGAAGCCACCAATAAAGCAGATGCGGTTCCTCACTCGCCATTTCTATGATATGTCTAATATGATGTCAAGGAATGAAGGTGTGTAGCTATCGAATGGCTGGGTAAAGGCTTTATTTTGGATATTCTTGCCGTGTTTCCTTTATACAATCATTTCGATTGTTTATTTTGTCGCATCATTTATAGATAAATGAAAAAGCGGATGGTTGTTGTATAACCAACTCCATCCGCTATCTTTGCATTTTAAATACCTTTTTTATTGTGTCATTCTAATAGAATAACATGTGCCTGAGTATTGTCCATATCAGGCATTGTCATTCCAACTGGTGCACCAATATAAGTAGGATCTGTAATGACATAATGTTTTCCATTTAAAGAAATATAATCCCCGGAAACATTGTCTGTAAAACATACAGCACTTGCCAAATGTCCTGGGTAAAACACTAAAATAGTTTTCAATCCCAATAAATCCCTTACTAAACGAGTGAATAGTATAGCTCTGTCTTCACAATCGCAATATGGATAATATAATGTTTCTTCTGCAAAGAAAGCCCTATCGTGTCCCCAGACCTTATCATCATATTCATAAACAAAGGCTGTTTGAACCCAGTTAAGCAACTTATTTACAGCCTCCAATTGGCTCAATCCTTTGATCTTATCCTTTAGTGCTGAGTATAGTATTGCCTTTACATGCTCATCCAATGGTGTATTGGCATACATTGCCCATCTTGTCATAAAGTTACCATCGATTTCTGAAGTAGGATATGTATTGTAGAAGTCTATTAGATTTTTGTTCACCTGCACTAAAACTTGAATATCTGGATATTGTTTTGAAGTCAACGTTCTGATGTCACTTGCTTGATATTTGAATTTCTGATTTTTGGTAATTAGTAAGGATAGGGGCTTTTCTTGTGGGTATGGAGCGTTGCATATTTCCAATCGCTTTTGTTCGCATTCGAAAGGATAGTAATTGGTGTCGTTGATTTTGAAATAGGCAATATCGTATATACCATGCTTGCTGGCATACAATAAGTATATCCGATTGTCCTTTCTGCCTAATCGCATATTATATCCACTTTGGCAATATATGAAAGAGGTAAGCAGTGTGGCTTCATTACTTTCTCCATATACAGCCTTTGCAAAAGTCGACAATAAGTTCAGATAAGCCCAATCGCAAAGGTTTTTGCTTTCTCTTAAATACAGGCAATCACGGATAGTATTATTCAAGACTCCGTCTTCGGACAATTTCGACCATGCTTCTGAGAGGTTGTCGTTGCTACAATCAGACAGGTTAATTTTTACAGTATTATCCATCCTTACTCTACATTCTGTACCGCAATAAGAGATGTCAACGGTGATTTCCTTTGGACTTGTTTTCTCTTTTATTGGAGATATAGGAACGGGCTGCGGATTCGGAGCGGGTGGTGTAACTACATCCTTTATGGGAATAGGGTTACTCTCTATGGGTTTGTCCTTATCGTTATCAGGTAAGACTATAGGAGGTACGGTTTCGTCTTTCGGCTTTGGTATGGCTGGCAAAACTTTGTATTGTTCCCATGCTTGCTTTAAGAATGCTGCATATAGTTCATTAGCTTTTTTGCGAAAGGATTCAAAATTTTCTTTTGCCTGCCTTTTGAACTGCTCATACCTTTGTTGAGGTGTTTCATTTTGCGAATAGCCATTTGCAAAACAAAATGCGAATAAGGAAATAATTAAGAGTTTCTTCATGGCTATTATAAAGCATTAAACAGATACACTACAAATAGCAAAAACATTGCAATTATGAGTAGCATCTTGATTAAAAGAATGTATGATGCCGCATCGCTTATGCGATTCCATTTCTCTTCCACTTCTACTTCGGTATACTTATGGTTTTCCAGACCAATATGCAGTTTTCTCGAAATACGTTCCAATACGAAGTAATAAAGAAGTTCGATAAAGAGATAAAAACAACCTACCTCAAGAATAGTAAATAAAACAAGGTTAGCCCCATTAGAACATGTGATTACCCATACAGAACCAATTATGGCAAATACAATCTGTCGGCCGATAGAGCTAAAGTTTTTTGAATAGATACCCATATATTGCTCAAGGGAACTAAAAACTTCTTCTCTTTTTGCATTGTCTGGCTTTTGATCTTTGTTTTCTGCACAATTAGTCATTGTCGTTGATTTTTATGGTCTCCCAATTATTAATAGCTACGCTCACGGTCGGACTTTGCTTTTTGTCTTCATCCATAAAGATTGCATCTAATTGATATCCAACCTGTTCTAATTCAAGTTAAGACCTATGGGAACTACATTATTTTCATATTTTTCCATGTATCAGATAAAACTTTTGAAGTCACCACTGTTGGGGTTTGCGTACTTCCTTTTTCTTTTCGACTTTGTTTGGGTACTTCTTCAATTAAGTAATTAGTTAATGCTCCTAATGAAATATCCCCCTTTTGCTGTTGTATCTTCTTTAATAAGAAATATGTAAACAAGCCATGTTTCTGTTCTTCTAAAGGGTACGCCATTTCTGTTCCTTGACATGCTGATATTACGATTGTTTTATTTTGCGGAACGACATTCTTTGTTTTTATTGCCACCCCCCCCTTGATTCCACCAATGTCTTTTGATCTCTGCCACTACCACTAAAGCAGGCATCCAAAAACACATAACATGGAATATTTGTGGTTCCAAGTTTAGTGTAAAGCCAATTTAAATTTAGCCCAGTTTCTGGATCTTTTGCATATCCATCACATGGCAATAAATATGAAGTAGATAAATCATTTGCTGGAATTCCGTGACCAGAATAATAGAAATAGAGTTTATTTGACTCTTTCCCATTATCTATTAACCACTCTATTTCTCTCTTCATATTGTTCAAAGTTGCATCCGCTATAAAATGAATATTTGAAGACGGCACGCCTAAAGTGTTTTCAAAATATTTTCTTACTGATTCTCCATCATTTTCAGCATATGGTACATAATGTTCATAATTGTAATTTTCATTAGCAATAATAAGTGCATATGCATTTGTTTTTTTATCATTTTTGGGGATATTGATATCAACATCAGAATCAATCGCCAATGGTTTAACCATCTTATTTAGCCATTCCTCGTATGTCTTATATGTTTTTGCATCATACAAACCTTTCGAGTAGATTGCCTCTAGTGGACTTGGAGGAGCATTTACAACCCAATTACCATTTTCGTCAACTTCAATATTTTCCATATCTCCCAATGTTATCTTGCGTGGAGCACCACTATCATTGTTATCCGTATATATCTTGTAATAATACTTGAGACATAACTTCAAATATCTTTCATCTAATGTTTTAAGATATAGTTCCTCATAACATTTTCCAATTTCTTCTTGAGACATCCAATTGCCTTGTTCCGCAGCTTTTCGATGCCATTTAGCTGCTTCTTTTAAATCTTTCTCTACTAATTCTCCTTCTTGTAAAATCATTGCTAACTCATATTGTGAATGTTCTTCTCCATGTTCTGCTGCAATTCTGTAATAATATACTGATTCTTTTCCCTTATAAAAATATTTAGCTAAAAAATATGGCGCTTCGCTCAGATTCACATCTTCACGGACTGAATATTCTAGTATTGACTTACATTCCCCCAATCGCCCCGCGTCCTGATAATTCAAAATTAAATTTAAGACAGACCAACTTCTGCCTTTTGTTTTGTGTTTACTATAAATTGCTTGTTTATAGTAGCTATTTGCAACATTCTTGTCTGCCACTACTCCTTTGTGGGTACCATATCGATTATCATACAACCTACCTAAATTAAACATGGCAGATGAATTTCCTTTGTTTGCAGCCAATTTATACCAGCTAACTGCCTCTTCATAATTCTCCAATGCTTCATAACAACATGCCAAAGTATTCAAATCGTTCTTCGACAATTCATTTTTATGTTGGAGAAAAACATTAATTGCTTCTCTCGTTTTTCCGTTCTTTTCATAATTATAGGCTTCTTCACTCCATCTTTGAGCAAGCGCCATCTCAAATGAACTTAATAGTAAAAAAAGTAATAAACCAATTTTTTTCATTATACTGTATTTTTTTGTAGTTAAAACTATTTGTATTCTTTAAAATAACATACCATATAAATTTTACTCGTTGATTTAGAATATATTCTCTAATGTTACTACGTGCCTTTTTACGAACGAACTCATTCTATCAATCATTAAATCGAACTCTGAAATAACCTTTTCCGAAATTTCAATCTGTTGTTTTAAGAAATTCTTATCTACAACAACATCCTCACTTCTTATCGAAGAATCTATATCTTTGGAATATTCTTCCAGAATACTATACAATCTAATAAATGGCTTTCGAGACTTTGGGCTATTGCGAATGTTATGCCTACATTCCGTTGATGACTCAAGAACAGAATCAGCTACATTCCTCCAAAATGTTATTCGCTCTTCTTTAGTTCCTATAATCTTTCTAAATTGCAAAAACAAATCTCTATCTTCTAAAAGAAGTATTTGGCTTATTGTGTAGTCAGAAAAAGGACGACTTTCTATTCCTAAAATTTTAGATGTCAAACAAGCTATATTCTCCATGGAAGACAATGCCTGCATAAAGAAAAATATAGACTCATTTTCATATGACCTCTGAATACATTTTAGAAAATAGTAATTACAATCTTGCATCTCGTTTAAAATAAAATATATGCGACAATAGATCTTATGTAATCTCTTAGATCTTTTACCTTTCTTAAACTTTTCAATATATTCAAGAAAATCGATTAACTCCCTAATAGGTATAATGCTATAACTAATCATCTGATTTGTCTTTTTCAATGATACATGTAATTCCTATACGAACGAAAGGTTTTAATGCGACCAAGTCTCTATTATGCAGCCTGATGCATCCTTCGTTATCTCTTGTGCCAATTGTTTCAGGTTTGCAAGTGCCATGAATACCTATGCTACTAAAATGGGGTACATTAAGTCTAAAGAACCAAGGACCGTATGCCCCCATTCTTATTCCGTTCCCATCTTTAAAATCATGCTTCCATCTGGAAGAATTTTCGATGGAAACGATTTTAAAAGTACCTTCTGGAGTTTTTATATCTCCTCTCATAGTTTTATCACCATAGGCTTTACCAACTGCAATAGGACATTTAAATAATGTGTCCTCATTCTCCACTACAGCCAAGCTATAGTTTTGTTTTGATACAACTATATGTTGCTGTCCATAAGCATAATGGAAGCACGCGAGCAACAAAACGATTGTAAAACTTCTCATTCTTTGTTGATTACAAGTGAATACCTTTTGTAAGTCATAAACTTGTCTTTTATTCTATTTGTAGAAAGCCACTTTTGGAAATCTTTGTTTGAAAGTTCCCTTGGCAAGAGTTCCGTGTTTTTGCTATCAACAGCCTTGACGAACGGGTTCTGAGAAAAGACTACGTAAATTTGGCTTAGCTCTTGCGTGTGTGAACAAGTCATCGTATATTCATCCGTGAATTGACGCAAACCTTCTGACGCGAGTTTGGTCGAGAAGAAAACATATCTTTCGTTGGCTTTGACCGTTACATTGCCTTGCTCCTGATTTTGATAAGGCAAAAGACAAAAGGCTGTATTGTTTGCATCAACCAAATAAACAACAACGTATCCACTTACAGGTGATACAAAAGAGAGGAACAAATCATCTCCGCTCTTAAAAACATCATCTTCGAATTTGTCTTCAGTTCCATTCCGCAGTATGTGCGCTGAAAAATCTACTTTGGCTGAAGTGATTTCACGTATTTTCCCTCTAATCTTAACGCTCACTACAAGCTGGTCATCATGGATTTCCGTCTTGAAAACAGGAGTTCCGATAGTTTCAATCCATTCACCTTTTACATCGCTCCCACCTAAAGAGATAAAATCGACGTTCGATTTTCCATTTTTGTTTTTCACCGAGGTGGAATTGGACTGAGATATAATGGTGCCAAATTCGTCAGCGATAATCTGAATCTTGACCCGTTCTAATGCAGTTTGTTTAGCTTTTTCAAGATCTACATTCTCTGGGACGATGTATGTGTATTCTCCATCAACTGTCTTTATCTTTTGAGAAAAACAACAGACGAAGGAAAACATACACATACAAGATACAACGAGTCGATTTACCATCCCAAGATTTTATCAAGTTTATTCTGTATGTCTTCAGACTTTGACTTCAGTTCATCTTGAATGGCCCTTTTAGCCGCAGCCTTAGCCATAGCTCCATTATAGGCTATACGTACAAGGACTTCCTTGTTTTTGTTTGACTTTACTCGATAGCATTCCACTACAGTTATGGTACGACCTATGCTTTGCGAAATAAGATTCTTGGCTCCCATGATACTTTGCGTCAAAGAAGATGCCTCTTCATTTGCAAGTTGTTGATTGGCAACTGAATTCTCAATCAATGCAGTTACTTCTGTTTGTATCTGACCTGCAAGATTCTGCTTGGCTAATTCCAAAGCCTGCATTTTGGCGGCATCATAGTTCTCGCCAATGCTCATTGCTTCTCCCATAAGATACTTGGGGTACATGTCATCATCATACTCCATCTGCATCATATAGGACTTGTCCAATTGTTTCTCTAAAGGTAAGGCACCAGGTGCAGTTATCCAACCTTCTTTTGTTAGTTTCTTTGCATCTTTTCTTGCAGCTTTAGATGCCTTTTCGTTTAACTCACTCTTGGATGCTTTACGCATCTCTTGACGTTCTTTACGAACATCTTTTGTAGTCTGCGCTGTCATGTTTGCACTAAGGCAAAGGATGACAAATGTACATACGAACAATTTTCTCATTGTTGGAATTGTTTTTTGTTTATAATTGATTTTGCACTATTTCTAAAAATCCATTTGGAATATAAGCTGTTGCCACCAAACATAGACCTGATATTTCCACAACGACACGTTGTTGACCTGCAATGCGCGCAACTTTTCCTGTAATACCTTTAAATTCTCCGTCTATCACCTTAACAATATCACCGCTTTTGTAATGACATTGCTCTGATGACACTATTCGTACATGTTCATTACTGGTACTTGTTGCTTTTATAAAGTTTGTCATTGCTGTAAATGGAATAGTTAGAGGAGGATGTTTACCATTTTCCTCCAATGGTTTTGTCTTATCAAGATAAAATTTTAATATAGATGTTTCATCTCCCTTTTTCTTGAT
>OQWE01000826.1_pt1 | contig 10454 bp, 9 predicted proteins | sample 1691591 | NCBI WGS metagenome assembly OQWE01 (sample SAMN03418265, study PRJEB22391) | human gut metagenome | biome: human-gut; feature: organic feature; material: feces | host: Homo sapiens | place: Tanzania | collected 2013-01
TGTAATTTTTCAAGCAATCTGATAAATATTAGTGTAACATATTTATTAATCAGTTAAAAACGATTAAGCCAAAATGTTACAATGTCACATATCACACATCTGCCTTAAAATCAAGCATTTCCCAACATCTCACCCTCAAATGACAGTCAGAAGTTCAAAGAAACATTTGTATCAAATCAACAAAATATTACATCGGATGCGACAAATTAGTAAATTTATATCATATTTTTACTAACTCGAATTAATTCCCTTTTATTACCTTTGCAGCGCAATCAAATAAATGATGCATTGAAGAGACAATAAATATCTCCTTGAAATATTAAACATGTAAGAACAATAAAGAATAGGGCTCCGCATCAACAGAACGATGTGGAGCACTATTTAAAGAAAGAGAAAAAAAAGAGAAGAAGATAAAGTCAACTAAAGCAAGCAGGAAAGCAAGTAGGAAATCAAAAAGGAGAGACGACAATATAGAATAAGAAAACTTTGATTAAGTCAAATAATAAAATATATAGATTCAATCATCATTTTTAAATTATCAAAAGCTGAACTTCACTAAAGCAATATCTACAGTGTTTAGGACTAAAGCAAAAAACAAGATAATATAAAAGAATCAAGATAAAAATACAATTATCAAGATAAAGATAAAAGGAACCGTTTGTCCAGAATGTATGGAGGCCCCGAAAACACGGAGCATCTGAAGACTTATGGATAAAATGGTTGAAAGAATATAGCATATAGGAATTTATTAATGTAGCATGAAATAAATATAACAAACACAAAGAGTAAAGAATTGTACCAAAAATAATTAAGTCTTCAAAGACGTCTGTGTATAGTCGCAGGGATGCACCTATCCACAGCAACGTCTTTTTTTATGCCATAACATTTCTCCTATAGCCCCCAGCACATACCACCTTTTTAGTTTCTTTATGACAAGAATATGATGATATTCCGACAAAAAGACGTATTTTTGCATTTGAATCGTACAAATGTAAATAGCAATCAACAAGAATAGCAATCAATAAAAACAAAACTATTAAACAACAACATAAAATGAAGAAAATTAGAGCAGCCGTAGTGGGCTACGGCAACATCGGACATTATTCTGTACAGGCTCTCGAAGCAGCAACGGATTTCGAAATAGCCGGTATCGTAAGACGCAATGGCGCAGAGAACAAACCTGCAGAACTGGCAGAATACGAGGTAGTTAAGGACATTACAGAACTGAAGGACGTTGATGTGGCAATTCTCGCCACTCCATCGCGTAGCTGCGAGGAATATGCCAAGAAGATTCTCGCCCTCGGCATCAATACCGTTGACAGTTTCGATATACACACGGGCATCGTGGACTATCGCACCACTCTCATGCCAATCTGCAAGGAGCACAATGCTGTAGCTGTCATCTCTGCCGGTTGGGATCCAGGTTCTGACTCTATCGTACGCACTCTGATGCAGAGTCTGGCACCTAAAGGATTGTCATACACCAACTTCGGACCAGGAATGTCGATGGGCCACAGCGTCTGCGTACGTTCAAAGGCTGGTGTGAAGAACGCTCTGTCGGTTACCATTCCGAAGGGTGAAGGTCTGCACCGCCGCATGGTGTATGTGGAACTTGAAGAGGGAGCGAAACTGGAGGATGTTGCAAAGGCAGTGAAGGAAGATCCATATTTCGCCAACGACGAGACACATGTGTTTGCCGTAGACTCAGTAGACGAAGTACGCGATATGGGCCATGGTGTGAACCTCGTGCGCAAGGGTGTGAGCGGCAAGACCCAGAACCAGCGCATGGAGTTCAACATGAGTATCAACAACCCTGCATTGACAGGTCAGGTGCTCGTCAACGTAGCCCGTGCCTCTGTTCGCCAGCAGCCAGGTTGCTACACGATGGTGGAGATTCCTGTAATCGACATGCTTGCCGGTTCACGCGAAGACCTCATCAAACACTTGGTATAAGCACTTGGTATAAACAAAGCGCCCCACACCGCGATACTTATGCGATGTGGGGCGCTTTGTTTTTGGTATTTTGTTTCGCTATGGTTTCTAACTCTATAAAAGTAACGTTCTGACTGCTACTAACCGTAATCGGTCATCAGGCTGATTAGGGATTTGCCAACCGACTATAGAACAGCAATTAGTCATTGCTTCTCAACGGCCTTGCGCTGAATGAGTCTGAAAGCGATGCCATACATATTGTCACCGCAAGTGACATGTATAAACTTCACGCGATTCTTCTCAAAATCTCTATAAGGCTGTGCGTTGAATACGATACGACGGTATCCTTCGCCATCGTTCACCACCTTTGCCGTGAACCATCCGCCCTCTGTAACGTTCTTGGTGTCAGCCAGTTTGCCGTTTTCCACACTCTTCACGTTAGTTTCCTTTGTCTTTCCCTTGTCGTCGGTAGTCTTGTCGTTTATCTGCACGATATTGAGTTCCTTGGCGTTTTTCACCGTTACGGAAGCCTCTCCACCTTCAGCATTGATGTAGACATCAGTGTTGTTGGGGTCGAGCACCGGTAACACCTTTGAATCATCATCATCATCACTACATGCCGCAAACGCTACAGCGCAAAGGGCAAAAAGCATAAACAGGTATTTCTTCATTTCTCTTTTCGTTTTGTTATTTGTTATTATTAAGATTGACAAGTTTCCTTATGCTATCATAACTCCAAAAGCATCAAAACATTGCATCCCCCTCTACCGGAAAACGCATGTTTTCTTTCATATCATGGGTTATCTGTCCTTCCAGAAACCACGGGTGAACAGCACTACTACGCTGAATATCTCCAGTCGACCCATCAGCATCAGCACGGAACAAATCCATTTGCCCACGGCAGGCAGGATATTCCACGACACGGTAGGTCCGATTTCCAGTCCCAGCGTCGGTCCCACGTTGCTCGCACAACTCATGGCGATAGTGATGGAGTTGGTGCTGTCCACTCCCATACATATCAGACAGAAGTATGCGAAGATACACAACGCCATATACAGGGCGAAGAACACAAGCAGCGTGACCTGCGCCGAACTGCTCACCAAGTTGCCGTTCACCCTCACCGGCAATACTGCCTTTGGATGGAGGATACGACGAAGTTCGTTGCGCACCACCTTGAACAATATCACGCCTCTGACACTCTTGAAACCACCGCTCGTACTGCCGGCACATGCTCCGATGAACATACAGATGCTGAGGATGACCCACGTGATATGCGGCCATTTGCCGGCATCATCGTTGAAGACTCCCGTTGTGGTGATGAACGACACCACCTGGAACAATGCGCTTCTGAGGGCATGGGTGATGTCATAACCGTTGAAACGTATCAGGAAATACATTATTCCCATCGTGGCAAGCGACACCACGAGCACATAAAGCTTGAACTCCGAATTCTGGAACAACGACAGGAACTTACGCTTGAAAAACGCAAGATACAAGAGCGTGAAGTTTGTTCCAGACAGGAACATGAAGGCTATTGTGGTATAGTCGATGAATGCCGAGTGGAAATGTCCGGTACTGTCATTATAGGGTGCGAAGCCTCCCGTCGCAGTAATACTCATAGAGTAGTTGGTACAGTCAAAGAGGTTCATTCCTCCCAGATACAGACACACGGAGCAACCCAATGTCAGCAACAGATATACGAGCCATATCGACTTTGCACTCGATGATATTCGCGGGTGCACCTTGCTCTTTATCGGTCCGGTAGACTCCGCTGCAAACACCCTTATGCTTCCGCCCACGAGCGACGGCAGGATGGCGATGGTGAAGAACGCTATTCCCAATCCACCGATCCATTGCGTCATCGACCGCCAGAAGAGCAGTCCATGCGGCAGAGCCTCAACATCATCGATGATGGTGGCTCCCGTAGTGGTAAATCCCGACATCGTCTCGAAGTAGGCGTCGGTATAGTCTGAGATATATCCACTGATAGTGAACGGGAATGCTCCGAAGAAGCTGAAAAGCGCCCATGTCAGCGTGACGAGCAGATAGGCGTCACGGCGGTTCATACTGTTTTTCGCCATGCGACCCTTGTATTTCAGCATAAAACCAGACCCCACGATGATGGCAATGGATATGGCAAACGCCATGGCATCGTCTTCTCTATAAAACAGAGCCATGGCGAGACACAGCGACATCAGCAATGCCTCAAGGAAGAGGAGCTGTCCCAACACCTTATATATAAGCTTGAAATTCAGCATTTCTTTATATGATTCATATCTTATGATTACAATATTCCCCTTGACTGATAATAAGCCAAAGAGCCTTGAGGGATGTCATCACTTGAGGGATGTCATCACTTGAGAGATGTCATCACTTGAAGAACTTCTCAAGTTTCTCCATCCTCACGTTATAGCAGAACACCACTACGATGTCGCCAGCCTCTATCTGCGTACCACCCGACACGAGGTGTCCCTCTCCGTTGCGCACGAGTCCTCCGATGGTGGCACCATTCGGCAGTCCGAGTTCAAACACCCTCTTCTTCGTCACTTTCGACTCCGGATGTGCCGTAAACTCAGCCACATCAGCGTTTGCCGTCATCAGGAAGCGCACATTGTTCACCTCTGCGTCGAGCATCATCTGATAGATATGACTGGCAGCGATAGCCTTCTTGTTGATGATGGTTCCGATGTCGAGACTCACCGCCATGTTCACATAGTCGAGGTTTTCCACCGCCGCCACGGTCTTTCTAACTCCCATGAGCTTCGCCGTGAGACAAGCCAGGATATTCGTCTCGGCATTGCTCGTGAGCGCAACGAAAGCCTGCGTGGTGTGTATTCCCTCCTCGTTGAGCAGCTGCAGGTCACGTCCGTCGCCGTTTATCACCATCACCCGTTGGTCGTCAATCTGGTCGTTGAGAATGTCGCAGCGCTCCACGTCGTGCTCCATCAGCTTCACATTCATGTATTCCGGCATGTTCTTCAGCGCCCTCACGGCAGTGTCGCCACCACCCATTATCATCACGTTCTTCACGTCGACATAATGCTCCTTGCCCACGATTTTCCTGACGTAGGGTATATACTGCTTCGTCACCATGAAGTAAACGAGGTCGTACATCTTCAGCACATCATTACCACCCGGTATGATGGTGTCGCCGTCGCGGCGTATCGCCACGATATAGTATGGCGAGTCGGGCTTACAGAGTTCTTTCAGCGGACGGTCGAGAATCTCGCAGGTCTCCCTCAGCTTTATGCCGAGCATCACGAGAGCCCCTCCATGCACGTCCCATCTCTGGCGCACCCAGCTCATTTTCAGTCCGTTCACGATATCGTATGCGGCGAGGTTCTCAGGATAGATAAGCGAGTCGATGCCCAGTTTCTCATAAAACTTAGCCATCTCCGGCTCCACGAACTCATAGTTGTTCACCTTTGCCACGGTCTTCTTGGCTCCGATAGCCTTCGCCATGACACAGCTGTTCATATTGAGATTCTCGTCGGGCGTCACGGCGATATACAGGTTGGCCTCTGCCGCTCCCGCATTTTTCAGTGCCGCCAGACTCGTCGGCGAGGCGTGCATCGTCAGTATGTCGTAGTCGGAGCTGATATTCTCAAGCCGCTGCTCGTCGTCGTCGATAAGCACTATGTCCTGATTGTTTCTCGATAGCAGTTTCGCCAGATGCGAACCTATCGCGTATGCTCCCGCAATGATTATCTTCATTATGTATTTCTGTTTGTTTACTTCCTGAGTGTTTCCTCTATCGTGCGGCGTATGCCTTCGGCATCAATGCCCACGATACTCTGCAACTGTGCCACGGTGCCGTGCTCCACGAAGTGGTCTGGCAGTCCGAGACGCACAATATCAGGATGCTGCCCGTTGTCTTCCATCCATTCTATCACCGCCGAACCGAAACCGCCTTCGCGCACTCCGTCTTCCACGGTGATGACATGCTTGAACTTTGCCGCCACCTCCTTGAGCAGATTCTCGTCGAGCGGTTTCACGAAGCGCATGTCGTAGTGTGCCACTGATATGCCATCGCCGTCGTTTTCCATCATTCCGACAGCCTTCACCACGTTGTTTCCCACAGGTCCTACCGACAGTACGGCGATGTCATCGCCGTCGCGCAACTTGCGTCCCGTGCCCACCTTCACTTCTTCCAGCGGACAATGCCAGTCGGCGAGCACTCCCCTACCCCTCGGATAGCGTATCACGAATGTACCCTTGCCGGGCAGCTGTGCCGTATACATGAGCCGGCGCAGTTCGTGCTCGTCCATCGGCGAAGCGAAAGTGATGTTCGGCACCGGTCTGAGAGCCGCCATATCAAAGGCTCCATGATGTGTGGCACCGTCTTCTCCCACCAGTCCTGCCCTGTCGAGACAGATTACCACGGGCAGGTTGAGTATCGCCACGTCGTGTATGATATTGTCGTATGCCCTCTGTGCGAAAGCACTGTATATATTGCAGAAAGGCAGCAGCCCGTCCTTTGCCATTCCTCCGGAGAATGTCACGGCGTGACCCTCGGCGATTCCCACGTCGAAGGTCCTCTCCGGCATTTCCTTCATCATGATGTTCAGCGAGCATCCCGTAGGCATCGCCGGCGTCACTCCCACGATGCGCTTGTTCTCTTTAGCGAGTTCGAGAAGCGTGTTTCCGAACACGTCCTGGAACTTTGCCGGTTCGGTGCCGTCCTCTGTCTTTATGCGCTGCCCTGTGTCGAGGTCGAATTTGCCAGGAGCGTGCCAGATGGTGGCAGCCTTTTCTGCCGGAGCGTATCCGTGTCCTTTTATCGTGTGCAGATGCAGCAGCTTCGGTCCTTTCATGTCTTTCAGCTGGCGCAGCGTGCGCACGAGCTCCACCACGTCGTGTCCGTCGAAGGGTCCGAAATACCGTATGTTCATCCCCTCGAAGATGTTCTGCTGATGGCTTATCGCCGACTTCAGCGCATTGCTCAGCCGTATGATGCCTTTGCGGCGGTTGTCGTCGAGCATTCCGTTTGAGTGTAGCCATTTGGCAGCCTTATACCTCAGTTTGTTATAAGTCTCGTTGGTATTCAGCTTCAACAGATACTGCTTCATTCCGCCCACGCTGCGGTCGATGCTCATATTGTTGTCGTTGAGGATGATTATCATGTCGTTGGGCGTCGTCGACACGTTGTTGAGACCCTCGAAAGCCAGTCCGCCGCTCATCGCTCCGTCGCCGATTATCGCCACCACGTGTCTGTCGTCGTGGCCCGTCTGCCTGGCAGCCACTGCCATTCCGAGCGCCGCCGATATGGAGTTTGATGCGTGTCCGCACATGAAAGAGTCATACTCGCTCTCCTCCGGTGAGGGGAACGGTCGCAGTCCGCCGAGTTTGCGGTTTGTGCAGAAGCTGTCGAGTCTGCCCGTGAGAATCTTATGTCCGTAAGCCTGATGGCCTACGTCCCATACGAGTCTGTCATACGGCGTGTTGAACACATAGTGTAGAGCTACGGTCATCTCCACCGCACCGAGACTCGAAGCGAGGTGTCCGGGATTCACCGACAGTTCCTTCAGGATGTCTGCCCTCAACTCATCGCATACCTCCGGCAACTGCTCCACAGGCAGTTTTCTCAGTTCATCGGGGTATTTTATGCGTTTGAGAATATTGTCCTTGTTGTCTTCCTTCATGATATACTGTTCAGTCAGAGAGTTTTTCTTTTATGGTGTGATACGAATTACTTGTGCGTGATAATCCACGCAAAGCCGGATTACAAATTGCAAATGTAGCAAATTTATTCCATCATCAATTATAATAACAGAGAAATTTCCCTTTTATTCGTTTTCCGCCTTGCTTTTATCCCCAAAGCCCCAACAAGCCATTTGGAATTATCCCAATATCCGCTTGCGTGCATCGGCATATTCGCCCATCATGCGCTCCACTATCTGTGCAGCGGTCTGTATCTCCTTTACCGCCGACGCCACCTGACCGATTTCGAGTTCTCCTCTGTCGAGGTCGCCCTCGAAGATTCCGCGTTTCGATGCCGCCTTACCGAGAATACCTCTCAGCGCCTCGGCATCGGCGCCATTGTCTTCGGCGGTCTTTATCTCGTCGTAGAGCGGATTCTTTATCATTCTGGTCGGAGCCAGCTTCTTCAGACAGAGCATCGTGTCGCCTTCCTGCAGCGAGGCGCAGCGGTCTTTGAAGGCATCGGCAGATCAACCTGCCGCTGATGTATCCGGAGATAGACACGCTGATAGACATGATAATAGCCGAGGGTGTGAAGATCGTGTTCACATCGGCAGGCAGTCCGAAGAAATACACCGCCCGCTTCCATGCCGCCGGCATCAAGGTGGCGCACGTGGTGTCGAGCAGCAAGTTCGCAGCGAAATGCGAAGAAGCCGGCGTAGACGCCGTGGTGGCAGAAGGCTTCGAGGCAGGAGGACACAACGGCAGGGAGGAAACCACCACTATGGTGCTCATCCCACAAGTGCGCCGCGCCACCACGCTGCCGCTCATAGCCGCCGGCGGAATAGCCTTCGGCGAGGCGATGCTCGCAGCCGAAGCGTTGGGAGCAGAGGGAGTGCAGTGTGGCACGGTGTTCGCCATGAGTCGGCAGGTTGATGCCCCATGGTTTCCGGGTAGCCTCTTTCATCTTGCGTATATGTTCGAGAAGCGTTTCGGGATGCATTGATCCCGCACCGAGGAGTCCCAGTCCGCCGGCTTCGCTCACTGCGGCAGCCAGTCGCCAACCGCTACACCACACCATTCCTCCCTGTATCACGGGATATTCTATTCCGAAAAGTTCTGTAATTCTGTTTTTCATATTCTTTTTTTGCTGTTATCACTATTGCTTATTTACCGACATATAATGTTCCTTTGCAAATTTAGGCAAAATATCCGTATTATAAGCAAGTAGGGATAAAAAAAGAGACAATCTACAAGAGTCCTTTTGGGGGAAAAGCATCCGCAAAAGCTCCTATAGACTGTCTCGCGCTAACAAACTTACCTTAAGACAACTATAACCTATTGTTATTTCATATCACTCCAGTCGTCATCCCAAAGACTGCCATTATCAGTCTGACAGTCATCGTCTTCTTCATCAAAGAGAGAATAGTTATGTTTCTTTGCATCCCCTTCAGTGATTTGTCCGTTGCTTTCGGCAAAAAGCAAAGACTCGATTTTGGGTTTATACACCTTAACCTCTGGTTTTATATATTTTTTCATGATTCGCAGTTTTTATTTGATGAATTTCTTTCCGTTATGGATATACACTCCCTTGACGGGACGTGAGACCTTTACTCCCTGAAGGGTATAGAAGGCATCGGCGTCGGTGTTATCCATCTTCACTTCACTTACGGCCGTTGTTCCGCCATTGTCTTCGTCGTCGAAGATGACAGCCATTTTCGCAAGCGACTGATTATTGTTCGTATCTGCCACATTTCCAAGAAGCTGTCCGTTGTAGTCGATATAGCCGTACGTAGCTCCCACTCCACCATCAACGGTTTTATTTGCCGGAATACTCAGATAAGCTTTGTTGGCACCGCTTTTGCCATTCTCCGTAAAACGGAAGAAACCAATATAATCGTCTCCGGTCTGCGTCTGCTTGTAATATTTTGTAGAATGGAAGTTTCCAAGTCCGAAGTAACGGTGGAGTATAGTCCCTTTATCGTCGGTATCAGCATTTCCAAGTTTGTCGATAGGCGTGACTGTCGGCTTGAGATAGTTGTTCCACTTATCATTTTTATACTGGTCTGCCATAATCCACAACGCTTCATAATTATTTTCAGGATAAAGATCATCCGTTTCTTTCAAATAGAAATCCACTTTATCGCCGTCTTTGTAGCCGTCCGCAGGCACCTTGTCCGCAGGCACCTCACCCACGAGCACTACTCCCATGTTTGCCGGAATATACTTGAGTTCACGAAGATACACCTTACCCTTTGAATAGCAGTCATTCACCTCCTTCGGTGGTTCATACTTATATGCCGCATAGACCTTCACATTGTTTTTTGCTTTTTTTGCGGGTTTCATTGCAACACTGTTGCTGTACGTACGGATAAACCTCCCTACGCGATAGGTGAAAGGCATCTTGACGACTTTTGTTCCTGATATGGTGTAGTAGGATACATCATTGTTGTCCTTGTCGAGCCCAGGGTAAAAATTTATCCTCCAGTTTCCTGCGGGACGATTCCAGAGAATATCCTTCTTATTAGGAGTTGTGGTCTCTCTGGCAGTAGTACGGTACTGCACATCATTTGCATCGCCTGCCATACAAGTATGGTGGGCATCATCCGCGCCATCATATCTGGATCTGGCAAATCCGGTATTGGTTTTCACATTATCGTCTGTCTCGCCCCAGTTCTGCTCTGCTTTATGGTTGGCAACGAACCTGAAATAATGCGGGGTGTCATATTTTTCGTCTTCGGTAGATATCGTCAACGAGAAGCAACGCTCATTGGCGTCATACTCCATGTCTCCTGCCTTAGAAGTATAATTCCAATTGCCCGTTTTCGCATCATAAGTTCCTTCCACAGCATCACCTATCATGGACATGGTATTTATCGTGA
>OQWE01000827.1_pt1 | contig 10444 bp, 8 predicted proteins | sample 1691591 | NCBI WGS metagenome assembly OQWE01 (sample SAMN03418265, study PRJEB22391) | human gut metagenome | biome: human-gut; feature: organic feature; material: feces | host: Homo sapiens | place: Tanzania | collected 2013-01
CCGCTTTCCGGCTCGGGAGCCCGAGGTATCAGATGATGGCGCCCACCACGAGAGCCATGCCGCCCAGGGTGAGGAGCATGGTGCGGTTGAGCAGGTTGATGCGCTGGTATATCGAGGTAATGATGATGCCCGCCACGGTCGAGAAGAAGGTGGCAAGCAGTATGGGGATAAACACATCTGTGGGCTGGGTGGCTCCCAACTGCGCCCTATACACCATGATGGATATGGGGATGAGCGTGAGGCCCGACGTATTGAGCACCAGGAACATAATCATGGGGTTGGTGGCAGTCTCCTTGTTCGGGTTGAGCGTCTGCAGCTGCTCCATCGCCTTCAGCCCGAGCGGCGTGGCGGCATTGTCGAGTCCCAACATATTGGCGGCGATGTTCATGAATATCGCGCCGGTCACAGGGTGACCCTTGGGAATGCGTGGTGGGCGCCATCATCTGGGGCTTCGGCCAGCTGGACAAGGATCAGATGAACATTGTGAGCACATCGGTGGCGAATATCCTGCTGATGACTATCATTGTGGCATTTGTGCTGGCAGGCATGAAGCACCGCATCAATGTCTATGATGCGTTTGTCGAGGGTGCCAAGGAAGGTTTTACCACCGCCGTGCGCATCATACCCTATCTCGTGGCGATACTCGTGGCCATCGGCCTGTTTCGCGGAACAAATAAGCGATGCCGATGGCGGCGATGACTCCGGCGAGGTCGGCCAGCAGTCCGCATGGCACGGCATGACGCATGTTGCGGATGCCCACGCTGCCGAAGTAGACGGCGAGGATGTAGAAGGTGGTGTCGGTGGAGCCCTGGAAGATGCACGAGAGGCGACCCACGAACGAGTCGGCACCGTATGTAGTCATGGCGTCGACCATCATGCCGCGCGCTCCGCTACCCGAGAGCGGCTTCATGAAAGCCGTGGGCAGCGCGCCAACAAAGTCGGTGTTGCAGCCAAGAGCCTCAACCACCCACTTCACGCCGCCGATGAGCATATCCATTGCACCCGAAGCACGGAACACACCGATGCCCACGAGTATCGCCACGAGATAAGGGATAATGCGCACAGCCGTAGAAAAGCCGTCCTTTGCGCCCTCGATGAACGCGTCGTACACGTTCACCTTCTTGCGCATACCAGCCAGGATGAACACCACGATGATGAGCATCAGCAGGATGTTAGCCACCGACGTGCTCACGACGTTCATCTGCGCCTTGTCCATAGCCGAGAAACCCCAGATGATGGCGGCAACGGCGAGCGACAAGCCGCCCAGCGTGAGCAGCATAGTGCGGTTGAGCAGATTGATGCGCTGATAGAGCGACGTGACGATGATGCCGGCGACGGTAGAACAGAACGTGGCGAGCAGAATGGGCACGAAGATGTCCGTAGGCTGCGCTGCGCCGAGCTGCGCACGATACACCATGATGCTCACCGGTATGAGCGTCAGACCCGACGTGTTGAGCACGAGGAACATTATCATCGGGTTCGTTGCCGTGTCCTTCTTCGGGTTCAGCTCCTGCAGTTGCTCCATAGCCTTCAGTCCGAGCGGCGTTGCGGCATTGTCGAGGCCGAGCATGTTGGCAGCCACGTTCATGAAGATGCTGCCCGTCACGGGATGTCCTTTCGGAATGTCGGGGAACAGACGCGAGAACACGGGCGAGAGCATGCGAGCCAGCACGTTCACCACACCACCCTTCTCGCCTATCTTCATTATGCCGAGCCACAGCGAGAGCACGCCCGTGAGTCCGAGCGATATCTCGAAGGCTGTCTTCGACATATCGAAAGTGGAATTGATGATTGCCGGAAACACCTCGGTGTCGCCCATGAACACAAGCCTCACGATGGCTATGCAGAAGGCGATGAGGAAGAAGGCTATCCATATATAATTGAGTACCATATATAAATAATGTAAATTTTAGTTTTGCAAAAGTACATCAATAAATCGAGATAACGCCCACGGCGGGACATAAAACACCAAAACAAACTTGTTTTGCATAAAAAAAACGGCAATAGAGGCAACCGACACAACTCTTCAGCCACTTTCTACGAAAAGCGCGGCCAAACTAAAGTTGCCTCGGGTTGCCCCTATTGCCTTAGCGGGTTGCCCCTATTGTCAATTATTCATCAAATGCTTGCATTGGCATTCTTACATCACAACAACCTTGCGTGTTGTGCCGTCGGCGTAGCGCACGATGTTGATGCCCTTCTGCGGAGCCGAAATCTTCACTCCGTCGAGAGTGTAGTAGCCGCTGACAGTATTGTCGCCAGTTGCTGTTGTGGAGCTGATGCCAGTCTCTGCGCCAGACACAACCTTCACCTCGTCGAGGAAGAAGCGTCCCTTCTCTGAGCTGAAGGTGAAGGCCACCTTGCCCTTGCCCGTGAGGGTGGTTGTGAACTCGGTCCATTCGCCCTTCTTCATGGTGAATGTGTCGTCGGAGAGGGTTGCGTTCTTGGCAGAGAGCTTGAGTGTTGTGGCGTCAGACTGTGAGTTCCAAGCGCCAGCCTTGAATGTGATTGTGGCCTCGCCGTTCATCAGTATCTCAGGCGATGTAGCTGTGCCAGAGTATTTGGAAGTACCGAGACGCAGACACTCGTTGCCCGCATAAATCTTGGCGTTGGAGCTTGTCCAATCATCGTTGCCTTCATCGAACACAGGATCAGTTGTGGCTGACAAGCCACTCCACAATCCGTCGTTGCCACCCTCGCCCTCACACTTGCTGAACGTCTCCGAGTAGAGCACGTCTTCCTGCGGAGTGTCGGCCAGCGTCTGAACGAAGGTCATCGAAGCCGACTCCTTGTCGCCCGAGATGGCTATATCCTTAATCTCCACGTGCATGAAGTCTTTGCCGTCGATGTTGGTTGTGTACACCTTGGCGGCCGGCTTGGTGCTGGCAGTAAGGCTGTTGTTGTTGGCGTATGGATAGAGCGCGTTGCTTACTACCTCGCGGTTATTGGCGTGGAATATAGTGAGGCGCTGGTGAGTGTTGGTCATGTACTTGCCGTTCGACACATAAGAGCCGTTGTATGTGTTAGGCACGTTATAATTCCAAATGGCGGGGTCGTAGTCCACGTGCGTGATCATCACTCCCTCGTCGGGCAGACAAGAGTCCCATCCTGTGTTCTTGCGATACTCCACTATGTAAGCCTCCTCCTCGTTCATCTTGTTTTTGATGATGTAGGCGTCGCCGCCCTCGCTCTGAGCCTTCAGTCCGTCTACGCTTACGGTTTCCTTGATGTCGGTCATATCGTGCATGGTAACCCATCCGCACTCGTTCTTCTCGTAGGCGCTGTAGCCGGCAGGAATGAATCCCTCGCCGTTGTAGCTGCCCATATCCATGAGGTCGTATTGGCTCATGCCAAACCATCCGCCGTAGCCTGTGTCGTAGAGGTCGGCAAAGCCCATACAATGCGAGAACTCATGGCAGAATGTGCCGATACCGCTGCACGAGCCGCTGCCGTTAAGCTCGGCGCTGCAAGCGTAGGTGTTCACCTTCACTCCGTTGAGCTTCAGAACCTTGCCATAGTCGCTGTCCTTAAGATAATACATGTGGGGCCAGATGGTGCTTGAAGATCCACCGTCGGCCTCGCCCTTGCCAGCATACAACACGAACACCTGGTCTACCTCGCCGTCGCCATTCCAGTCGTACTGCGAGAAGTCGATGCCGTCCTCGTGGGCCGCCATGCAAGCCTCCACAATCATTTCGCCTGCTTTCGTGTCGTTGCCGTAGGCATCGTTCTTGCCATAGTAAGAGTAGTTGTTTTTCATGGTGTAAGGGCCAACCACATCGAAGTCGATGTCAAACTGGCCTCCACTCTGCGCTCTGAAGTAGTCGCGCACAGAACCTATTGCCTTCTCGCTGGTGTAGTTGACACCGTTCACCAACTCCTTATAGAATCCGATGCTGTCGAACTCCTGGAACACCCTGTTCTTGAATTCGGCAAGAATCACGAGGGCCTTCTTTGTGCCCTGGAACACGCTCTTGTCGGAAGGATGTCCGATGCGTGCGGCACGCTTTGCGCCAGCCTGCAACGGGCTGCGGCGTGCTGTGGCACGCTTCACGAGCTGGTCGTTGCGCTCTGTAGTGATTTGACTGTAGAGACCAGTTGTCTCGTCGAGCTGATAGCGCGAGCCGTCTTCGGCCTGAAGCCAGTGCATGTACTCATCGCCCACAAGCTGCACACGCACGGCGCCGCCAGCGGCGAGTTGGATAGTTTGCCATTGTCCACGCTTTGCCGGCACAGCACTTGCAGTTGCCGCAGCTGCGATAAGAATAGCTGAAAGTAATAGTTTCTTCATAAATTGGTTTTACGATGTGATGTTTTACTGTATTAGTCCTTATTAATTTAAAGAACAACGCTGCAAATTTACAAAAAAAATGCACATATCGGCAATGATTGGGATTTTTTTAAACCAAAAGGATGTTTCGCTCTACAGTTTTCATATCTTTTAAGTCTAAACGCACCTCTTGAGTGGACAATATTTGTTGCCTGTTCTTCAAAAATGGCGAGATTGCACGCACAATTCCTATTTTTTAAGAAAAAACGGCAAGATTGCACGCACAATAGGTTCTTTTTCTGAAAAAACACCCTTTGAGTGGACAATATTTGTATTTTTTCTGAAAAAGAACCTATTGTGCGTGCAATCTTGATAGTTTTTTCTCTCGGACAACCTATTGTGCGTGCAATCTTGATAGTTTTTTCTCTCGGACAACCTATTGCACGTGCAATCTTGATGTTTTTTTCTCTCGGACAACCTATTGTGCGTGCAATCTTGATGGTTTTTTCTCTCGGATAACCTATTGCACGCAAAATATTCCACCACTTAAATCCTTTACAACTCGTTGTTTTCTTACTCTTACAGCGTCTTATACTGTTTGATAACAGTACATACTATATATATTCAGTTAAAAAGTTGAAAAAACTCGCATTCTCTCGCTTGTTTTGGGTAATTTTGCAACTTAAAGATTTTTTAGAACAAACGATAATTCAATGAGCTTAACTGGCATCATACGCAATGCGTTCATTCCCCGACAGCACAAGCTGGAACGCCACTTCACCGACGCGGAGTCTCTGCAACACGAGGTTCTGCGACATCTGCTGCACGCGGCAGCCAACACAGAGTATGGACGCAACCACCTGTTCTCAACCACAAATTCCTACGAGGACTTTGTGCGCAACGTACCCGTGAACACCTACGAGGAACTCAAGGGCGACATCGACCGTATGCGCCACGGCGAGTCGAACGTGCTATGGCCCGGCACCGTGAAATGGTACGCCAAATCGTCGGGCACAACCAACGACAAGAGCAAGTTCATACCCGTGTCCGACGAGGGATTGAAGCATATCCACTATCAAGGCGGCACCGACGTGGTGGCTCTCTACCTGCAGAACAACCCCAAGAGCCGCATGTTCGACGGCAAGGGACTGATTCTGGGCGGGTCGCACTCGCCCAACTACAATCTGCCCGACTCGCTCGTGGGCGACCTTAGCGCCATTCTCATCGAGAACATAAACCCGCTCGTCAACCTCATACGTGTGCCCAAGAAGCAGACCGCGCTGCTCTCCGACTTCGAGCTCAAGCGCGACCGCATAGCCCACGAATGCCTCACGAAGAACGTCACCAACCTCTCGGGCGTGCCCTCGTGGATGCTCAGCGTGCTGGTGAGGGTGCTCGAACTCTCGGGCAAGGAGCACATCAACGACGTGTGGCCCAACCTTGAGGTGTTCTTCCACGGAGGCATTGCCTTCACGCCCTACCGCTCGCAATACGAGCGCATCATCACATCGCCATCCATGCACTACATGGAGACCTACAACGCATCCGAGGGATTCTTCGGCATACAGAACGACCCTGCGGACAAGTCGATGCTGCTGATGCTCGACTACGACGTCTACTACGAGTTCCTGCCCATGGACGAGTTCGACTCGCCCACGCCCAACATCGTGCCGCTCGAAGGTGTGGAGGTGGGACGCAACTACGCCATGCTCATAAGCACATCGTGCGGACTGTGGCGATACATGATAGGAGACACCGTGAAGTTCACCTCGCGCAAGCCCTACAAGTTTGTCATCACCGGACGCACAAAATACTTCATCAACGCTTTCGGCGAGGAGCTTATACAGGACAACGCCGAGAAGGGACTTGCCTACGCATGCGCCAAGACGGGGGCAGAGGTGAAGGAATACACAGCCGCGCCAGTGTTCATGGACCAGAACGCCAAGTGCCGCCACCAGTGGCTCATAGAGTTTGCAAAGGAACCGGAAAGCATCAGCGAGTTTGCCGACATTCTCGACAAGCGTCTCCAGGAGATAAACTCCGACTACGAGGCAAAGCGTTTCCACGACATCACCCTGCAACACCTTGAGATTGTTGTGGCACGCCGCGGACTATTCGACGACTGGCTCCGCTCGAAAGGCAAGCTCGGAGGACAGCACAAAGTGCCGCGACTCTCGAACAACCGAACCAATATCGACGAGATTCTTGCAATGAACTGATTTTTATGAGACAAACAATATGAAGATAAACAACTTTATAGTCCTTCTGCTCGCCCTGCTCGTAGCCTCATGCGCCCGCATGGGACGACCCGACGGAGGCTGGTACGACGAGACGCCGCCAAGCGTGATAGGAGCCGAACCTGCCGACGGAGGCATTGGCGCAAGGGCAAAGAAGGTGCGCATATACTTCGACGAGTTCATCAAGCTCGACAACGCATCAGAGAAGGTTGTGGTGTCGCCGCCACAGCTGGAACAGGCCGAAATCAAGTCGACCGGCAAGCGCATTGAGGTGGAACTGAAGGACTCGCTGCGCGAGAACACCACCTACACCATCGACTTCTCCGACGCCATAAGCGACAACAACGAGGGCAACCCCCTCGGCAACTATACCTACAGTTTCTCCACAGGCGACCATATCGACACGCTCGAGGTGGCGGGATGCGTGCTGCAGGCCGACAATCTCGAACCCGTGAAGGGAATACTCGTGGGACTATACGCCGAGCTTGAGGACTCATGCTTCATCAAGCAGCCCATGCTGAGAGTGGCGCGCACCGACTCGCGCGGACATTTCATCATACGTGGCGTTGCCCGCGGCAACTACCGCATCTATGCCCTGCAAGACCAGGACGCCAACTACCGGTTCTCGCAGAAGAGCGAACAGATTGCCTTCTCGCGCGATGTCATCACCCCGTCGTTCGGCAATGCCACCCGACAGGACACCACATGGATCGACTCGCTGCACATCAAGGACATAAAGCAAGTGGGCTACACGCGATTCACGCCCGACGACATTGTGCTGAGGGCGTTCAACGAAACCGTCACCGACCGCTTCTTCCTCAAGGCCGAGCGCAACGAAGCCGACCACTTCACGCTGTTCTTCAGCTACGGCGACACTCAGATGCCCGAAATCAAGGCTCTCAACTTCAACGCCGACGATGCCTTCGTCATTGAGCCTTCGGTGCGCCGCGACACCATCAGCTATTGGCTGCGCGACACCATGCTCGTGAACCAGGACACGCTGAACATCGCCATGACCTACCGCACCACCGACACGCTCGGCACGCTCGTGAAACAATGCGACACTCTGCAGCTGCTTGCCAAGCGACCCTACGCACGCCGACTGAAGGATGCCGCCAAGGAATACGAGGACTGGCACAAGAAGCAGGAGAAGAAACGCAAGCGCGGAGAGCCATACGACTCGGTGATGCCGCCTAAGCAGTTGCAGCTGCGCGTAAACACACAGTCGACTATCGACCCCGACTGCCAACTCGTCTTCAGCTTCGACCGCCCCATCGCCCTGACAGACACGTCGAAGATACATCTCTATGCCAAGCACGACTCGCTGTGGTATGACATTCCCACAAGAATACGCCCCACAACCGAGCGCATACCAGGCGACACAACCCACGCCGCCATACAGTCGCTGCGCAACTATGAGCTGAGAGCCGAATGGCAACCCGACACGGAATACAGCCTTGAGCTTGACTCGATGGCGTTTGCCGACATCTACGGATACGTCACTCCAAACATAAAGATGGGCATGAAGGTGCGCTCGCTTGACGAGTACAGCTCGCTCCTCTTCACTCTGCCACAACAGGAAGGCAAGCACTTCGTGGTGGAACTGCTCAACCAGCAAGGCGAACCAATAAAGCGGACCAGGGCCATCGACGGCACGGCACAGTTCTACTACATCATGCCAGGCAACTACTACGCCCGAATGTTTGCCGACGACAACAACAACGGAGTGTGGGACACCGGCGACTATGCCGCAGGACTACAGCCCGAGATGATGTACTACTATCCCGACGAGATAGAGTGCAAGGCAAAATGGGACGTGACTCTCAACTGGGACCCCACGCAGCGAACTCTCGACAAGCAGAAGCCTGCCAAGATAACAAAGCAGAAAGCCGAGCAACAGCGCAAGATACGTCAGCGCAACATGGAGAGGGCACGCAAGATGGGAATTGCCTATCCGTTCTAAGATTATAACCAATAACTTTATACATTATGAAGAAGCTTCTTTTCACAATAGTCTTGTTTATGACAAGTCTGATGCCTTCGATGGCACAATGCAAATTCCAGAATACCGCGTTCAAGTCGGGCGAGTTTCTCACCTACAACCTCTATTTCAACTGGAAATTCGTGTGGGTGAAAGTGGGCAACGCCACGATGAACACCGTGGAGAACCACTACCACGGCAAGCCTGCCTACAAGGCATCGCTCATCACGCGCACATCGTCGAAGGCCGACAAGTTCTTCATCATGCGCGACACGCTGCTCTGCTACAACACTCTCGACCTGGAGCCGCTATACTTCCGCAAGGGAGCGCAGGAGGGCAAGCGCTATACTGTGGACGAGGCCTTCTTCAGCTATCCATCCAACAAGGTGCACATCAAGCAGCACCGACTGCGCCACAACGGCGAGCACGTCTACAAGGAGTGGACACGCAACGACTGCACCTACGACATGCTGAGCATCTTCCTGCGCGCCCGCTCATTCAACCCCGAGGGATGGAAGAAGGGCACATGCGTGAACTTCCCCATCACCGACGGCACACACATCACACCCGCTATGATAGAGTATAAGGGCAAGACCACGGTGAAGGCCGACAACGGAGTGAAGTACCGCTGCCTGCAACTCGCCTATAAAGAGATGGAAGACGGCAAGTATAAAGAGATTGTGAGATTCTTCGTCACCGACGATGACAACCACGTGCCCGTGCGACTCGACATGCACCTGAAGTTTGGTTCTGCCAAGGCTTTCCTTGTGGGGGCAAGGGGTGTGAAGAGCCAGATGAAGTCGGTGGTGAAATAACATTACCCACCTATCAATCAGAACAACATGAACAGAATAATATCCTTCCTATTCTCCGCCATGCTTCTTGCTTCCTGCTCCATGCCATGGGGCAAGCAGCAGGAAGAGAAGCGGAAGCCGCACAAGTTCACCACCGAGGTGATGCTGCGCTATACACCCGTGAAGGACCAAGGACGCAGTCCGCTGTGCTGGGCCTACTCAATGCTCGCCACCATCGAGACCGAGCATATAATGATGGGCGACTCGGTGAACCTCTCCGTCGACTACGTAACGCGCAACCTGCTTGCCGAACAGGCCCGATGCCATTTCCTCTCGCGGGGCTACGACCGCATCACCCTGCGAGGCACCATGCCGCTGCTGCTGCGTCTGATCAACGAATACGGGGCGATGCCCTATGACTCCTACAACACTCCGTCGCTCAACTACAACTCCATTGCCAAGCGCGTCGCCCTGCTCTCCAACACATCAACGGACATGAGCCAGCTTGCCGAGCGTGCCGAACGCCTCTTCGACGAGCGCATTGGCGCGCTGCCCAAGAAGGTGTACATGCTCGGAGCCGAATACACGCCCGAGGAGTTTGCCCACAGCGTGTGCATGCTCGGCGAATACATGGCGATGACAAGTTTCACACATCATCCATTCGGCGAGTCGTTTGTGCTTGAGGTGCCCGACAACTACAGCGACGAGTTCTTCTACAACGTGCCTATCGACGTGATGATGAAGCGCATGGAACAGTCGATACGACGGGGACATCCCGTCTGCTGGGAAGGCGACGTGTCGGAGAAGGGATTCTCCTTCGCCCACGGCATAGCCGAGCTTGCCGACGAACGCCCCTGCACACAGCAGGAACGACAAAAGGCATTTGAGACCCGACGCACCACCGACGACCATTGCATGGCTCTCATCGGTATTGCACACGACCAGAATGGCAGACGCTACTACATAGCCAAGAACTCCTGGGGCACCAACAATCCCTACGGCGGACTAATGTATGTATCAGAGAACTATATCAGGCTTAAAACCATAGCTATCGTGGTGAAGAGCATTTAGGGATAAAACTATAAGTATCTGTTTTTTTAGCATAAGGAGGGTGTGTCAAAACTCAAACAAAAGCGGGCTGAAAGCCCAATATCTCCATAGC
>OQWE01000830.1_pt1 | contig 10425 bp, 6 predicted proteins | sample 1691591 | NCBI WGS metagenome assembly OQWE01 (sample SAMN03418265, study PRJEB22391) | human gut metagenome | biome: human-gut; feature: organic feature; material: feces | host: Homo sapiens | place: Tanzania | collected 2013-01
TTTTTGGGGAACATATAATTATCCATATAATTAGACCATTAATTTTTTGTTCTCCGCTAATTTGCCGTTAATTTTTTGTTCTCCGCTAATTGCCGTTAATTGAGCCGTTAATTTTCTATTCTTCCATAGTATTTTCTATTATGCTCTATTTCTCTAATATTCTCCATTTCTCCATATAATTGCCGTTAATTAAGGCATTAATTTTTCTTTGTTCTCCATATAATTCTCTGTTATATTGTGTAATTCGCAAAAAAGCAGTACCTTTGCGGCTGTTTTTGATAGAAATAATAAACTTAATAATATAAGTTGGGGCATTCCAAACATAGAGTAAGTCCCCGTTCCTTTTTTATTTACCTTTTGCGCAGATATAGAAAAGCGCAGTTGTCTAAAGTACGCGGATGCAAAAGTCTGACTTTATCATTGAGGTAAACCATGTCTCGAAACAGTTTGAGGATGGTAAGTTTGCCTTAGACGATGTGAGCCTTCAGGTTAAGAAAGGCGAGTTTGTAACAATCTTAGGTCCTTCGGGCTGCGGTAAGACCACTCTGCTGCGATGTATCGCAGGTTTTCAGGTGGCGACGTCGGGAGATATTCTATTGAACGGCGCCGAGGTAACGGATATGCCACCGCACAAGCGCCCCGTGAATACGGTGTTTCAGAAGTATGCCCTGTTCCCCCATTTGAATGTATTTGAGAATGTGGCTTTCGGTTTGAAACTGAAAGGTGTGGCGAAAGCCGAGATGGAGAAGCGCGTAAAGAAAGCGCTTAAGATGGTGAGTATGTCGGACTACGAGTATCGCGATGTGGATTCGTTGAGCGGCGGTCAGCAGCAGCGTGTCGCCATTGCGCGTGCTATCATCAACGAGCCGGAAGTGCTGCTGTTGGACGAACCGTTGGCGGCACTCGACCTGAAGATGCGCAAGGACATGCAGATGGAGTTGCGCGAGATGCACAAGAAACTGGGTATCACCTTTATCTACGTAACCCACGACCAAGAAGAGGCGCTGACGCTGAGCGACCGCGTAGTGGTAATGCGCGAGGGCAAGATACTGCAGATAGGTACTCCCACAGACATATATAACGAGCCGAACAGTTGCTTTGTGGCGGACTTTATCGGCGAGAGCAACCTATTAGACGCCACAATGGTGCGCGACCGGTTAGTACATTTCTGCGGCCGCGACTTCGAGTGCGTGGACGAGGGTTTCGGCGAGAACCAGGAAGTGGATGTAGTGGTTCGTCCGGAGGACTGGTATATAGGTTATGCGGACGAAGGACAAAGGACAAAGGACGAAGGACAAAAGACCGCTGCGCTGAAAGACTTGGATCCTGTGGCGGCAGCGGATGCGGAGGACTATACAAGCGACCCCTGGCAGTTGTACGGCGTGGTGCAGAGTTGTATCTTCAAGGGCGTTCACTACGAGATGACGATGCTGACGGACAACGGCTACGAACTGATGATACAGGACTATCACGCTTACGCCCCCGGTCGCAGAGTGGGGTTGGTGGTGAAGCCGGAGGATATACAGGTGATGAAAAAAAGCCATCTATGCAACACGTTTGAGGGCAAGGTGTTGGACGGCAACAAGGTGGAGTTTCTGGATGCGGAATGGGACATCAGCGACCGCACTGCAGAGCGTTTCAGCGTAGGCGAAGAGGTGGACGTGGAAGTGGATTTCGAGCGTGTGAACCTACAAGACGACGAGGAAGACGGTGTACTGCAAGGCGAGGTATATTTTATCCTATACAAAGGCGACCACTATCATCTGCAGGTTCGTACCGACGACGGCGACGACCTATACGTGGATACCAACGATGTATGGGACGACGGCGACCGTGTGGGCGTGAAGATAGCGCCGAGTTATATCCGGCTCTACAAGAAGCAGGCCGAAGGACCAAAGACCAAGGACGAAGGACAGGGGAGCGATGAAAACAAGTAAATGGGGACGTATGCTGCAGTCGCGGCGTACGTGGGCGTGGCCTTATGTGCTGTTCCTGATCTGTCTTGTGCTGCTGCCGCTGCTGCTGATCGGCGTATATGCGTTCACCGACCCGCAGGGGCATTTCACGATACAGAATTTTGTAAGTTTCTTCACCAAATCGGAGGCGGTAAACACGTTTATCTACTCGCTGGCTATTGCGCTGATAACGACTATTATATGCTTGGTAGTAGGTTATCCGGCAGCGTATATCATGGCGATGCAGTCGTTCCGTACGCCCGCCGTGATGGCGATACTGTTTATCCTACCGATGTGGATCAACTTCCTGCTGCGTACGATAGCCACGGTGGAACTCTTCCACATGTTCGGTTTGCCGTTGGGCGAGGGTGCATTGCTGTTCGGCATGGTATATGATTTTCTGCCGTTTATGATCTATCCGATCTACAACACGCTTCAGAAGATGGATATGAGTTTAGTGGAGGCGGCGCAAGACCTGGGGGCGAACCGCTTCAAGGTGTTTACGAAGGTGATATTGCCTCTGTCGATGCCGGGTGTGTATTCGGGTATCATCATGGTGTTTATGCCTACGGTATCGACTTTTGCGATCTCGGAGTTGCTGACGCACAACAAGATAACGCTTTTCGGCTCGCTGATACAGCGCAGTTTCTCGGAGGGCGGTATCACGATGTGGAACTACGGTGCGGCACTGTCGCTCATTCTGCTGGTAATCATCGGTATGACCTCGTTCTTCGGACAGAAAGACGAGAATAACAGGGAAGGAGGCATAGTATGAAAAACGGTTCGATGGTGGAACGCCGCGGCTTTTGGTCCCGCTTTGCCGGTCAGGCGTATCTATGGCTGATATTGGTGGTGCTGTATGCGCCGATACTCCTTATATTTATATTCTCGTTCACCAAGAGCAAGGTGTTCGGCAACTGGACGGGCTTTACCTTCGGGCTGTATGAGAACCTGCTGACGGGATATGACTATGTCGATCAGGTGCAGGTGGACCCCAACTTGTATCGGGCTATGCTCTATACCGTTATCATCGCTGTGGCTGCTGCGGTAATCTCCACATTATTAGGCACTTTGGCGGCAATAGGTATCTACAATATGCGGCAGCGGGATAGGCGTATCATCACTTTTATGAACTCTATCCCGATGATCAACCCCGACATCCTTACGGGTATATCGTTGTTCTTGCTGTTCGTATTCTTGGGCATCAGCCGTGGTTTAGGCACGGTAATCATAGCGCATGTGGTGTTCTGTACGCCCTACGTGGTGTTGAGCGTGATGCCGCGACTGACAAAGATGAACCCGAACATCTACGAGGCGGCGCTCGACCTGGGTGCCACGCCGCTGCAGGCCCTGCGCAAGGTGCTGATGCCGGAACTATGGCCGGGTATGATTTCCGGTTTTATATTGTCCGTCACGCTGTCGATTGACGACTTCGGCGTAACATTCTTCACGAAGGGCAGCAACGGTCTGGAGACGCTGTCCACCTTTATTTATGCGGACGCACGCAAGGGCGGTCTGACTCCCGAGTTGCGTCCACTTTTCAGTCTTATCTTCCTCACCATTCTGGTGCTGCTGTTGATAATCAATCTTCGTACTAACAAACAACAAAAATCTATTAAAAAGAAATGAAACGTTCCTTTTGTGCTTTTGTGCTGATGGCAGCACTGACTTTTGCAGGTATAACTCTTCCGTCTGCCTCTCAGGCTGCCGACCGTGCGCACACGCTGAAGGTGTATAACTGGGCAGACTATATCGACATGGACAACGTACTCAACACGTTCCCTGCGTGGTACAAGGCGCAGACGGGCGAGGACGTAACCATACAATATTCGACTTTCGACATCAATGAGTCGATGCTCACCCAGATAGAGGTGGGACACGAGGACTATGATGTGATTTGCCCGAGCGAGTATATCATCGAGCGTATGCTGCGCAACAACCTTCTGCTGAAGATAAACAAGGACTTCGGCGAGACCCCCGACTACACGACCAACGTGGCACCGTTTGCGATAGAGAAATTCCAAGAGATGGCTCCCGACAGCAGTGTGAATGTGGCAGACTATACGGTGGGCTATATGTGGGGTACGACGGGTATCCTGTACAATCCGGCTCACGTGGACGCCGCGGACCTGAAGTCGTGGTCGTTTCTGACCAATCCGAAGTTTGCGGGCAAGATCTTTATGAAAGACGCTTTCCGCGACATCTATTCGTGCGTGGTGCTGTATGCATACAAAGATGAGATTGCGCGCGGCGAGGTAACCCGCGCCGACCTGGTGGCACACATCACCCCGGAACGTATCCAGCGTGTAGAGGACACGCTGAAGGTAGCGAAGAGTAATATCGCAGGATGGGAAGTGGACTTTGGTAAGGAGGAGATGTGCAAAGGCAACTCGTGGATGGATGTGGCATGGTCGGGCGACGCTCAATGGGCTATCGATGAAGCCGCAGAGGGCGTGGAACTGGACTATATCGTTCCGGAAGAGGGGTCGAATGTATGGTTCGACGGTTGGTGTATCCCCAAGTATGCCGTGAATACCAAGGCTGCAAGTTACTTTATCAACTATCTGTGTATGCCGGAGAATGCTATTCTGAATATGCTGCCAAGAAAATTACCATTCCGCTCGACAGGTTGTCGCCTTTCACGCGGTTCCACATCTCCAGCATATCCTTGGTTTGGTCGCCGCAATCGTGCATCAATGCGCAACGCTCAATCAGACTTCTGTCCGGATAGAACACTTGGTTGGCGTGTACCGCCGTAGCGTCCTCGCCGAAGAAATAACTCAGGTCCACCGTATCCTCGTTCTCGGCTGCATCGTCGGCCCATTCCAATACCTCAGGCGATGCGATTACACTCACATAACCGATCTCCTCCATATTCAGAAGAAAGACGAGGAGGGGGTAGAGACCGGACCGCCTTCGGCTGTTAGATCGCTTGCGCTGTTGGATGCTGGACCGCCTTCGGCTGTTGGAGGTTGGACCGCTTGCGCTGTTAGACCGCTGCGCTGTTGGATGTTGGACTGCGGGCGGTTGGGAAAGATGATGATGTACGGCTCCTTGTACCCCGATCGGGGTGCAAGGAGTATGGTGCATATATAGATTTAGGAGTTGATACGGGGTGTCTATCCCTTGCTCATCCCTTGCGTATCCCTTGCTAAATCGAACGGGATAAAACCGATATAGGTTAGTATAAGAAAAGAACAAGACTGATATGAAGCGAAAGAACCGATTCTTGGTAGTGCTTGCCCTATTGCTATGGGGTATGGCAGGCTATGCACAACCATCGCAGATGGAAACCGACTATAACCGTATTGCAGAACGCTTTGAGGCACGGGACAAGACGCTGCAGAAGGACCTGAAAACCTATCTGCAGAAGTATCCGTACACCACGTACGAGGACGAGATACACTTTATGTCGGGTGTGCTGCAAGCCGAGAAAGCCAAATGGAAACAGGCAAGCAAAGAGTTGGAACAGGTGGAGTATAAGGCGCTGACCCGCCCGCACCAGACAGATTATCAGTTCTATCGCGGCTACTGCTACCTGATGCTGCAGCAATACTCGCGTGCGGCGGTCTATTTTGCGCAACTGAAAAAGACGGCGAACCCCTATACCACCAAGGCTACATACTACTACGCCTATACGCAGTACAAACAGCAGAACTACGACAAGGCGCTGCCCGTGCTGCTGTCAATAGAGGATATGAGCGAATATGAGAAGACCGTACCTTATTATATCGTGCAGATCTACTATGCACAGCAGGAATATACCGAGGTGGAGCCGCGTGCGGAGGCACTGCTGGCAGCCCAACCAGGCAATGAGAACAATGCGGAACTGCATCGTATGCTGGGCGAGATGTACTACCTGAAAGGGAGTAAGGAGGAAGGAGTAAGGACAAAGGACAAAGGAATAAGGAGTAAGGAGGAAGGAATAAGGAATAAGGACAAAGGAATAAGGAGTAAAGAGGAAGGACAAAGGACCGTTGCGCTGAAGGACTTGGAAAAAGCGGTGGAGCACCTGCAGGCATACGAGAAAGCGGTGCGCTCGACCGATGTGCCGTTAGTGCGCAACGACCTCTATCTATTGGGAATGGCGGAGTACCAACTCGGCGCATACAAGGAGGCGGTCGGTTATCTGAAGCAGGTGAAACAGGAGAACGACACGATCTCGGAGAGCGTGTGCCTGACGCTGGGAAACGCGTATATCCGACTCGGTCAGCCCGAGCAGGCGAAACTATCGTATCAGGCCGCTGCCGCCTATCGGTTGACGCCCGTAGTGCGCGAGGAAGCACTCTACAACTACACGCTCTGTACTTATAACTCGTCCACTGCTCTCGGGGAGAGCGTGCGTGCGTTTACCGACTTTCTGAACGAGTTTCCGGACAGCAAATACGAGAACGAGATCTATGCGCTGTTGAGCGATGCGTTTGTGCGGTCGCGCAACTATGCTTCGGCGTTGTCGGTATTAGATTCGATAGACCATCCGACGGTGAAGATGCTGCAAACCAAGCAATATCTGCGCTATCAGTTGGGCGTGGACGCTTTCTTGCAAAACAAGATGGATCAGGCACGCGTGCGCATGACGGAGGTAATCGACCATACAAGCGAGTCGGCGCAATACACGACCGAGGCGTACTATTGGCGTGCGGAGGCAAATTACCGGTTGCGCGACTATACAGCCTGCATCAGCGACCTGAACAAGTATATGGCACAGAGCGATGTACGGCGGTCGAGCAACTACCTGCAGGTCAACTACCTGAGCGGCTATGCCTATTTTGCACAAAAAGACTATCCGAAAGCGCAGACGCAGTTTTTGCGCTATATAGACAATGCCGACGCGAACGATCCGACCTACGCCGATGCGCTCAACCGTATAGGCGACTGCTATTTCAATGCGCGCAATTTTCCGTCAGCCATTGCCTACTACGGTCAGGTGGTGGACAAGAACGGCACGGGGGCGGATTATGCCACGTTCCAACGCGGATATGCACAAGGTTTGCAACACAAATACCAGGAGAAGATAAATACGATGCGCACGCTGGTATCGCGCTATCCGAAGTCGGACTATGCTGACGACGGTCTCTACGAGACGGCGCGTGCGCAACTGCAGTTGGACGACGAGCGTGCTGCGATAGCCTCGTACGAGCAACTGCTCCAGACCTATCCGAACAGCAACCTCGCCCGCAAGGCGTCGCTGGAGCGTGCCATGCTCTACCGCAACCTGCACGAGGACGCCCAAGCCATTGCCGCCTACAAGCATACGATAGAGACCTATCCCGCTTGCGAGGAGGCCTATACGGCGTTGGACGGTCTGGAGGCACTCTATGTGGAGAACGGAAATATCAACGAGTATCTGGCTTATACCAAGCAACTCGGGCGGATGAACATGCAGGTTACCACCCAGGACGACTCGCTCAGTTTCGCCTCCGCGGAACTGCAATACATGCAAGGCAACTACCAGCGTGCGGCGTCGGCGTTGGCAGTCTATCTCGGCAAGTACTGCCCGGGCAGCCGCTACTGTACGACGGCACAATACTATATAGCCGATTCCTATTACCGCATAGGCAAGAAGCCCGATGCCCTGCGCGAATACAAGGCGCTGACCGACATCACAGGCAACCCGTATATGGAGGAGGGCTGTATGCGTGTGGCGGAACTGAGTTATGATGCACAGGATTACCGCACCTCGCTCGACTATTTCTACCGAATGCTCTCGCAGGCATCCGACCGCGAAAAGATCAATATCGCCCGTTTGGGTATCTTGCGTTGCAGTTACTACATAGGCAACCACCAGTCGACGATTGACATTGCCAGCCAGATACTCGCCGACGAACCCGTGGCGGACGATGTGCGCAAGGAGGCGCTGTATAATCGCGCAAAGGCATACGTTGCCATGTCGCAATACGAACAGGCCATCGGCGACCTGACCCCGCTGGCGAAGGAGGTGCGCACCGCTATAGGCGCGGAATCCAAATACTTGCTTGCCGATTGCCGGTATCGTCTCGGTCACCTCGACCAGGCAGAGGCGGAGGTGATGTCGTTTGCAGGGATGAACACCCAGCAACAATACTGGTTGGCACGCGCATTGGTGCTGCTATCGGACATCAATATGCGTCGCGGCGATGATTTCCAGGCCCGCCAATATCTGCTTACCCTGCAAGCAAACTACCATGGACAGGATGACATTGCCACGATGGTGAGCGAGCGTATTGCCGCCCTCGACGAGAAAGAAAGAGAACAAGTAGTAGAACCCGAAAGCGAAGACTGATATGAAGCGCATTATATTAATTGTTAATTGTACATTGCTAATCGTACATTGTGCCTTTTCCCAAGATACCACCCTTACCCGCAATGTGACGGTGGAGCGTGAGTTTCAACCGATTGTGCAGTCGGCGGGCAAGATAAACGTCCGTCCGAAAGTGCAGGAGACCACTCTGCCTGCCGCAGAAGTGGTTTACTCCGATTATAATGCCGCTCTCTCGCCGGCTTTCAACACCAATTCGCTTCTCAGTCAGCCGATGCGTTTCACCACCCCCCACCAATACAACGGATATGTGCGTGGCGGACTGGGGCACACCAATACGCTGTTCGATTTCGGCTACCGGTTGGACGACCAGAAAAACAGCATTCTGGATGTCTATGCCAACCATCGTGCCGAATGGGGTCGTCGGGCAAACAGCAATACCCGCATAGGTTTCGATTTCCGTCATACTTTCTCTACGTGCGACCTCTATTTCGGTTTTCGCGGAGCGAACCGTTTCTATACCCGCTACGGGCGGTACTACGATGGCGACAAGGGTCTGACGGCGGCGCACTATCGCGACTTGCAGCCCGAGGACAAACAGAATATATGGACGGTAGATGCGTTTGCGGGTGTGAAGAGCAACAACAAATCGGATATCCAATACCAGGTGCAAGCGGGCTATACGCTTTTTGCGCTGCCCGACTATGTGTCGGAACACCAGGTGCGCACCACCGCCAACATCGATTGGAGCAGCGACGCACACCACGTGGGCGGAAGGGTCTATGTACAGAACTCGTTTCTGCAAACCGACCAAGTGGCAGACACGCTGTTCAACTCGCGCCACGCGCTGCGTATAGAGCCGTACTATGCCTACATAGGACGCCGTTTCTCCATCCATGCCGGCGTGAACTTCGACATCAATATCGGTCGCGGGCAGTTCTTGTCCAATCTGGATCAGGTTACGTTTGCGCCCTCGCCCAAGGTGGAGTTCGAGGCACAGATAGCCAAGAAATGGCTTACTATGTATGGTATCGCGCAGGGGAGTCTGAGTACGGGAACGCTACAAAACTATATGACAGGTATGCCCTATCGGGAGATCAACCCGGGAATCACTTCCCACCATGTTGGCGGATACACTCCTATCGATGCACAACTCGGCTTCCATATCCGTCCCTATCGTGATTTGCTCATCGATATCTACGGAGGATATGCCTACCAAAAGAACCGCCTCACCACCGTTGCTACCGTTGATTCAGTCGCACTTGCTGATCGTACTATCCTACCGGGTACTTTCTCTTACCTCTACTCCGATTATGGTTGCGGTAAGATTGGGGCTTCTTTCTCCTACCACTACCAAGACATCATCAATATCCACCTTTGGGGTAACTACTATTTCTGGCAAGCCTTCCGCCATGAGAATCTGGACGACAACGGCTATTTCGATAAGCCCGGCTATACGCAGGTCAAAGTCAATCCGAATGGCGTTTACGACCGTGCCAAATGGGACGCAGGCTTGCGTATTGACGCCCGTATCGACAAGCATTGGTCGCTCTATAGCGACAATCGCTTTGTCGGCAGTCGCACCGCACTTGTTTCTGTTCCTGACGCCGAAGGTGCCTTCGAGCGCACCCTCAAACCGACCATCCAACTGAGTCTCGGTTGCCAATATGAGATAGTGGTCGGCAGCAAGTCGTTCCGAGAGAAGACCACGCAGCCTAATCTGGTGGTGTTCTTCCAACTCAACAACTACATCCATCGCCACAACGACATCTGGTATGGCTATCAGTCGGAGGGCATCAATTTTCTGATGGGTGTAACCTACAAGTTCTAAATCAAAGGGAGAAAAGATAATCCAACGCTTCCGTGTAGAGTCGATCTCTCTGGAGCAGCACCGGGATCCACAGCCGCCGCACGGCTATTGTGTGCTATGGGGAATGATTGCCGAACTCTATCTGAGTGTGGTGCATCTCGGTTGCCCGCGCGAACCGCTACAGCAACTGACCCGCCTGATGTTGGACTATTACGGACGACCCGTTTGCAACTGCCAAGAGCACTCGCGGCTCCTTGAACTGATGTCGCAAGATAAGAAAAACAGCGTCTCGCAATCCGACGGAGACGGCACTGCCGCAGCGACAGTGCTCCCCAATTTCACACTCCTGCGCCGCATCGGCGAACCGGTCATCAACCGGACTCTGCCCGCCTCCGCTATCACGCAAAGTCAATCCGAATGGC
>OQWE01000836.1_pt1 | contig 10384 bp, 8 predicted proteins | sample 1691591 | NCBI WGS metagenome assembly OQWE01 (sample SAMN03418265, study PRJEB22391) | human gut metagenome | biome: human-gut; feature: organic feature; material: feces | host: Homo sapiens | place: Tanzania | collected 2013-01
TCTGGCGCTCATCCAGAACCTCATTATCCCCTATATCGGCCTCCTTGGTGGGAAAGCTCTCCCATTTGTCGCAGCTCTTGCCGTGCTCGTCCTGATAGGTGTAGCGGACGCTGTAAGAACTGCCGCGTTTCGTGATATATGCCATAGATTTGCCTCCTTATCAAGCTGCCCGGTAGAGCCACGCATCGAAGCTGTCTTTCGGGATGCGGATGCTTCCGCCTGCCCGCAGGACACGGAACTCGGTGGTGCTGTTGCACAGGTTGTAGGCGGCACGCTGGCTGATGGCCAGCATCTGCGCGACCTCCTTCACCGTGTACACCAGCTTTGTGGTCTCAGGGCTGTTGGTCGGAGACTTGACGGCATTGGTTCGAGTGACCACCTCCATTGTAGCCGGATCAGAGTCCGACTGCAAAAAACTTTTTCGTATAATCAAAAGATTTCACATTCTCGTACATTTTATTACACATAGGCATTGCTCCTTACTTATCGTGGCGCATCGCAGGCTCCTGCGTGCGGTTCTCATAAAATCGAATGACCTCCGGCGGGATGCTGTCCAGCGTTTTCAGGGCGGCTTCATAGTCCTGCCGCAGCTTGGCATCCTCCAGACGCTTCAAGACGCTCCCTTCCTTCGCTTTGTCCAGCGAGGCAGAGAGCGTCTTGTTCTTCTCTTTTAACTTTTCATTTTCGGCGGTAGTCTTGGTGAAGGCTACGTTGTACTTTCGCAGCTGGTCCTTCATCCGTGCCACATTGGGGATATAGCTGTCCAGCACCTTGCTGATCTCTGCCGCCCGACTCTTGCCGTTGAAGGGGGTGATGCCCACCAGCAGAGCATCCAGCTGCTCCTTCTGCTTGGTCAGTTGGGTCATCTCCTTGAAGATGCGGGGCGGGATGTGCTCTCGCCCGGTCTGGCTGGCACTTTCGCCCCGTTCCAACTCGGGGTACTGCTTGACCATGTGCTGCCAGAACTCGTCCTGCCACTTCACAAGGTTCTTGCGGTTGCCGATGATCTCCTTGGCGCTCAATCGTCCATCAGCGGTCAGGGGCACAAAGCAGAGGTGCAGATGGGGCGTTTTCTCGTCCATGTGGACAACAGCCGAGATAAAAGTTTGGGTGTTCTGCTTGCTTTTCAGAAACTCCAAGGCATACTCGAAATAAGCCTTGATCTCCCGGTTGGTCTTTTCCTTGAAAAAATCCGGGCTGGCAGTGACAAGTACCTCCACCACCCGCACGCTGTCCTTGCGGACACGGCAGTGGGCCGCTGTGATCATGCGGTCGGCTTCTTCCCGGTACCTGCCCTGCGGCTGCACCAGATGGAGGTTGTAGCGGCTCCGGCTCGTGTCGATATCCGGGTTGCTGGCGTACTGCTCCTTGGTGCGCTCGTTGTGGGCTTCGATGGGGCTGATAGCAGGCCCCTTGTACTTTTTGAACCTTAAAATGCCATATTGGGCTTTCATAGATTGCGCTCCTTCTTGGGTGTACAAAAAATCTGTACGGACTTCAAATAACCTGTACGGTTCGTACGACGTACGGAAATGTGAAATATAAACGATAGCACGTTTTAATTTACTTGAATTTTCCGTACAGGTGCGTACAAGTACAGACCGTACAGGTTGTACGAACTTCTTCCGTGAAAAAATGCACTTTTTACGGGCAGGGGTGGACAAGCGGTTCGATGCCTACAAAACCCCGCACCCTGCGGCCACCGGGCAGGTAGATGTTGTTGGTGGCTTCAAGGTTATAGCGGCGGTCATTCTGGCGCAGTTCTGCGCTGAAACGGATGGCCGATACGCTGTGACAGGCGTTGTCCTCGCACCACTGCTTGTAAATGTCGTAGAACTCCTTGGAGCTGATGGAGTAGTCCGCCTTGAAGCGGAAATAGCCCTCGGACTCCATGAAGTCGATGACATTGTTGCTGCTGCGCTTGATGGTGTCCACGTTGGCGGCGGCTCGTTCGCTGACCGTGAAGCGGAAATCGTTCTGCACCAGCCGGTGCAGCCCTTCCAGACACCAGAGCAGGATGCCCTCCAACTCGGCGCACATCTTCTCCACAAGGAAAGGGTCGTCCGTGCGGTCGGCAGGCTTGTCCTTGGTGGTCAGGATGAGCTGGCGGCGAAAGAAGCCGTCCGAATGGTCGTACAGCGAGGTCAGCGCACCGTTGCCGAAACAGAGGAACCGGGCGTAGATGTCCCGCTGGTAGCTCTGGACACCCTTGCGCTCCAAGTCCAGCTTGGCTTCGGCGGTCACGATGGTCTTGATATAGTTGGTCTTGGGCAGGGCGTTCATGTCCATGTCATCGTCGATCATCAGCAGGCGGCGTTCCAGATCGGCACGGGCAAAGCGGTTGTTCTCCACTTTCTGGACGCTGCCGTTGCTGGCGGCATCTCCCATGAGCCGTTTCAGCACCAGCCCGATGCGGGACTTTCCCTCGCCGCCTTTGCCAACGATGAGCATCATCTTCTGTCCCTTGGTGCTGGGGATCAGGCAGTAGCCCAGATACTCCTGCAAGGTGGGGATGTCGGCATCGTCCAGCAGCTCGTGCAGAAAGGTCAGCCAGCGGTCAGGGCTGGCGGCTTTGGGGTCATACCTCACAGGTAGGCGGTTCTGGCAGAACAGGCGGCTCTCCTGAAAAGAGCCGTCCGGCAGATGGTACACGCCGTTCTGGAGGTGGATGCAGTCCTGCTCGATGGGGAACGGGTCGGAAAAGGCCAGCAGCTTGATGGTCTCCAGAATGTTGGTGACCTTTTTGGACAGGCCGGAGGTGACATATTCCTCGATGTTCTCCAAGATGCGCTGCTTGATCTCGCTCTCGTCCTCCACCGGGCCGTCCAGCGTGTACAGCGTTCCGTTGACGCATTTCAGCGGCCACTGTTCCAGAAAGGCACGGCCAAACTGGACTTCATCGATCTTCTTGCCGTTGTACCAGTCCGGCCATAAGGGGTTGCGGGAAATGTTTTTCTTCATAGGGTGGTTCTCCTTTAGAAAAGTGAAGTGGTGCTTCTCATAATGATAAGCACCACTTCAGGTGAATAAATTATCAGGCGCACTTTGCCAGAGCAAGGCGGTCGGTGCGCTCCTCCAGCATCAGCAGGTACGACCCGGACAGCAGCTGTGCAGCGGCATCGGCCTTCTGCTGGGGCGTCCCAAATGCAACGCAGTCCGTCAGGTGCTCGATGGTCTCGGTCGTGTGGAGGGCTTCTTCAAACCGTGGGTCATGCGGTTCCTCCGGGGTGGCGGGCTTGTAGCGCTCCTGCCAGTCGTGCAGCAGGTCAAGATAATCGGTCAGCACCCGCAGGCAGTAGGCGATGTCTGCCCACTGCTCGTCCGTCAGGCCACGCTTGGGCGGCGGCAGGGCGATGGCATTGGCGGGCGGCTTGTCCGGGTCAAGCCCGAAGTCAGTTATCAGCTTCTCGGCGGCTTGCCGGGGGTTCAGGTCGAACAGCTTGGCGGTGAGGTCGATGGCATCTCCGTTGGCTCCACAGCCAAAGCAATAATAATAGGTGTCGTTCAGCTTCATGCTGGGGTCGCTGTCGGAATGGAACGGACAGCACACCATGCCATGGCGGTCGGGCTCCATGCCGTACATCTCTCCCACCTGCCGAACGGTGATGGCGGACTTGATCTTTTGATATAAACTCAAAATTTCTCCTTTGGTCAAAGGCTCTGGCACGGATCAATTTGATCCCTGCCACGTTCAAAGCCGGTCTCCCTTGCTGCCTCCCGACAGGAAATCTTTTTGGACTCTGTGTCGGCCCCATGCAGGGCGCTCGCTCCCCCGATGGGAGGTCTTGGCGGTCTGGGCAGTTCGGACGGTCATTCTGTTCTCAAGGTTCTGTTATGAAAGATATTTCAGAGGGCTTTCGCGGGAAGCCCTTAATATGTTCGCTGCTGGGGAGTTATATGTTTTCTTTCTGTCTATAGGATAGCACCTCCATGGCCGCTGTGCCGTATATCCATAATGTCGGAAAACAGGTGCAGAAACTGCAAAATTCCACGCTTATGGACAGGAACCGCCGGAAGTGGTATACTGTGCAAAAAACATCGGAGGTGCGACCATGAACATCAAGCTGACACTGGGAGAACGGCTCAAAGACCTGCGTGTGGAGCGGAATCTGAAGCTGGAAACGCTGGCAGAACAGACGGGTCTGTCCAAATCGGCGTTGTCGAAGTATGAGAGCGACGATGTGACCGACCTCAGCATTTACGCCGTGACAACGCTGGCTGAGTTTTATGGCGTGACCACCGACTACCTGCTGGGTGTGACGGAAAACAAAAAACGCCCAGATGCAGTCCTTTCGGACTTGCATCTGAGCGATGGCGCAGTGGACGTATTAAGGAATGGAAAATTCAATCATCGGCTGCTGTGTGAGCTGATCGTGCATGAGAATTTCCAGCGGTTTATGACCGATCTGGAAATCTATGTGGATGGATATGTCAGTGCAAACATTCAAAACCTCAATGCCGGTTTGGAAGCAACGCGGCAAATGCTGAAAAAGAAGTATGCAGCAGATGAAAATGATCTGTACATGAGCACCTTGAAGCTGGGGCAGATCGATGAAGATGAGTACTTTGGCCGGGTCTTGTATGATGAACTGGTGGATATCCTGAAGAACATCAAGACGGAACACCGCAAGGACAAGACCACTTCGGATGGTGCAATGGTCGATAACTTGATGAAGGAACTGGAGGATGCACAGAAACTTGAAGGGTCTGCGGATGAAAAGAAGATCCGAACAGCATTGAAGGCGATCGGCATCAACTACGATAAGCTGACAGAGGATGAAAGAAAACTGATAAAGAAGATTCTTTATAAAACGGCAATGCTGAAACCGGGGACACTTGCAGGCAACCGGGGCAAGCACAGACGCTGATCATTTGCCCTGCATCTCATAGGAGAAACGCTGCTGCGGCAGGACGGGAGAACGTACACCATTGGTTCCTCTGCAAGCCTGCGCTGGGGGGCAAAGACCGTCAACTGCCACGCCCATCCGCGCATCCTTCTGCCACAGAACAGGTGCTTGCCGGAACCTCTCGCAGCCCCTTTTCCGCGTCAGCCGGAACCAAGGTGTAACACACTAGACTTTGCAAGCAAAGTCGTGTGCCAACGAGCGTTCCGCCGCTCTTTGGATTCTTCCCGGCAGGGCACTGGAAAATGGGGTGCCCTGATGAAAACGGTGGATGGTACACATTCACAAACCCCGAAAGGTGTGTTATTATAGTACCATCAACAAATTGAAGGGAGGGCGGCGGATGTTCAGCATTGCAGGAATTGACCTGTTGGAGCAGGAACTTTTGGACCATGAACGCACCCTCCTTGAGATTTTGCTTCAGGACAAGACCACCAAGAAAAACATCATCTGGGCAACCGATGATTACGCCGAACTGGGCGAACCATACAGCTTCAAAAAAGAAATCCTGCCGGAACTGGTTACAGGCGAACAGGATAGTCTGATCCAGCCCAGAGTGGAAAAAGCACTGGAGCACCAGACCAACCGCACCCGTGACAAAGCAGAGGTGTTTACCCCCAGTTGGATCTGCAACGCACAGAACAATCTGGTGGATGAGCAGTGGTTTGGCAGGAAGGACGTTTTCAACATCCAGAAGGAGATGTCGTGGAAAGCAACGGCTGACAAAATCGCTTTCCCGGACGACCGTCAGCACACATGGCAGAAATATGTGGATGCACAGCGGCTGGAAATCTCCTGCGGCGAGGCTCCCTATCTGGTAAGCCGCTACGACACCGTAACGGGCGAAACCATTCCCATTTCCCAGCGAATTGGCCTGCTGGACCGCAAGCTGCGTGTTGTCAGCGAAAACACGGAGACCGAAGAAGAATGGTTCACATGGACAAAGCGGGCGTTCCAGAGCGTGTACGGCTTTGAGTATCAGGGCGACAGCCTGCTGCTGGCACGGGAAAACCTGTTTGTGACCTTCGTGGAGGTTTACCGGGAACGCTTTGGCAAACTTCCCCACCTGCGGCAGATGAAGGTGATCGCCAACATCATTGCGTGGAACCTCTGGCAGATGGACGGCACAAAGTATGTGGTTCCGGGCAGCTGTAAGGAAAACAAAATTGAAATTATCAGCTGGTTCGGCAGTGAGGAACAAATTGACCTGTGCCCCGGATGCAAAAGCGGAAATATCCGGGCGCACAACGGGATTTACAGCATCATAAAAGACTGGCGTTCCAACCAGACGATGACGTTCCTTTCGATGGTGAGGGGAGGAAGTGTAAATGGCAGCGTATGAACCTACAATGTCGTATAGGCTGATTTATGTCTTTGCAATTCATGACAAAGACCATGAAGGATATCTGAAAATTGGTGACACCACATTTGACAGCACCAAGAGCTACAAACAGCTTCCGCCCAACTGCGAGGAATTGAATCAGGCTGCGCGTGATCGAATTGATGATTACACGAAAACCGCTATGGTTGCTTACGACCTGCAATATACCGAACTGGCTCGTAAGGTTGTGACATTTTCGGATGGAGAAGTGGAAACATCGCTGTTCCGTGATAAGCGTGTCCATGAAGTGCTATACCGCTCCGGCTATACATCCAAGAATTTTTGGTTTTCAGACCGTACGAGCGAATGGTTTGAGGTGCCGCTGTCCGTTGCCATCCATGCAATTCAGGCGGTCAAGGAAGGCCGCACGGCGCTGACCGCTGCCGAAAAGAGCGAGGGGCAGATCGGTTTTCTGCCGCAGACTGTCCCTGCTGCGCCCAAAAAGAGAGCCATTACCCTGCGGGATGAGCAGATGGACTGCGTCAACCGGACGCTGACGATTTTCCGCAAGCAGAACTCGATGCTCTGGAACTGCAAGATGCGTTTCGGCAAAACGGTCACGGCCTATGCGCTCATCAAAAAAGCAGGCTACCAGAAGGTGATTGTGGTCACCCACCGCCCGGTGGTGGAAGATGGCTGGCGCAACGATTTTGACCTGATTTTTGGCGAAGGAGATTACCGTGCCTTCCTGAAAAAAGACCGTTTCGATACGGATTCGTCCGTTTACGATGCGGCAATGGATGCACGCAACGATGCAAACCTGACAGCCTACCAGAATTCCGGCAAGGCGTTTGTTTACTTTGCCTCCATGCAGGACCTGCGCGGCTCTCAGCGGGCAGACGGCAAGTTTGACAAGAATAATGCCGTTTTCGATATGGACTGGGATCTCGTGATTTACGATGAAGCCCACGAGGGCACCCAGACCCAGCGAGGGCAGAAGGTGCAGTCTCTGCTGGAAGCGGAAAAGAACGGCAAGGCTCCCAAGGTTCTGCAGCTGTCCGGCACACCGTACAATCTGATGCAGAAGTACGAGAACAACGTTTACACATGGGATTACGTCATGGAGCAGACGCGAAAACGCGAGTGGGACACCCTGCACCCTGGCGACCATAACCCCTATGCAGACCTGCCGGAACTTCGCATCCTGACCTTCGACCTTGGGAAAAGTCTGCCCACCTCCTACCGCTACGAGACCTTGGAGATGGCGTTCAACTTCACCGAGTTTTTCCGGGTGTGGACGGGTGACCCTGCACGGGATTTCCGTCCTCTGCCGGCTGGCGCACAGGTGGGTGATTTTGTCCACGAGGCCGATGTGCGCAGCTTTCTGGACCTGATTTCTTCGGAGAACCCGGAGAGCAACTACCCCTACTCCACGCCGGAGTACCGGGAGATGTTCCGGCATACCCTCTGGATGGTTCCGGGCGTGAAAGAAGCCAGTGCCCTGAGCAGGCTGCTGAAAGACCACCCTGTGTTTGGAGCCTATAAAATCGCTAACGTTGCAGGTGACGGCGATGCCGAAATGCCCTATGACAACGCCCTGACACTGGTAAAGCAGGTCATCAAGGCGAACCGCTACACCATTACCATTTCCTGCGGCAAGCTGACCACCGGCGTGACGGTGCCGGAATGGACGGCTGTGATGATGCTGACCGGATCGGCAAGCACGGCTGCGTCCGGCTATATGCAGACCATCTTCCGGGTGCAGTCGGCAGGAGTGTTGGACGGCAAGCAGAAGGAACGCTGCTACGTCTTTGATTTTGCCCCGGACCGTGCCCTGAACGTGATTTCGGAGGTCAACCGCGTTACCAAACGTGGCAAGACCAACGAGGAAGAAAACCGCAAGGCTCTGGGCGAGTTTTTGAACTTCTGCCCGGTGATTGCAGTGGACGGCACCCAGATGACTGCATACAGCGTCTCCAAAATGATGCGGCAGATCAAGCGTCTGACGGTGGATAGAGCCATCAAGAGCGGCTTTGACGATGAATCGGTCTACAAGCAGGACACCGGCATCGTCATGGACGAGGACGATGTGCAGCTGTTCCATACCCTGTCGGACAAGCTCAGCGAGCAGAAAGCCGCCAAAAAGGAAACCAAAGTCCACATCAACCATCAGGGGCTGACGGGCGAGGAATACGAAAAGGCAGACAAGATTTCCAACAAGCCCAAGCGGGAGCGCACCAAAGAGGATGATGACCTGCTCAAGAAACTGCAAGAGCAGAAGAAAGAGCGGGAAAAGGTCATCCGGCTGCTGCGGAATGTGTCCATCCGTCTGCCCCTGCTGATTTACGGTGCTAAGGTGGATTTGACCGAGAGCATCAAGATGGCAGACTTCATCACGCTGGTGGATGAGGAATCCTGGCAGGAGTTCATGCCCAAAACCGTGGACAAGCCCCTGTTCCGCAAGCTGCTGAAATACTACGATGAGGATGTGGTCAGCGGGGCGGGTCTGCGCATCCGCCGCATGGCAAAGGCTGCGGACGAGCTGCCGCCCACCGAGCGTGTGAAGCGCATTGCCGAGATCTTCAGCCACTTCCGCAACCCCGACAAGGAAACTGTTCTGACCCCGTGGCGGGTGGTGAACCTTCATCTGAGCAACATGGTGGGCGGCTACTGCTTCCTCAACGAGCAGTTCGATTCGCAGGAGGTTCTGGAGGAGCCTCGTCTGGTGGATCAGGGGCAGGTCACCGAGGACATCTTCCTCAACCCGGAGGCACGGATTCTGGAAATGAACTCCAAATCCGGCCTGTATCCCCTGTATATGGCATACAGCCTGTACGCCATGAAGCTGCCCGGCCCGGAGGACAAGCTGCCGCTGGAGCAGACACAGGCTCTCTGGCAGGAGACCGTGGAGCAGCAGATCTTTGTTCTGTGCAAGACCCGGATGGCAGAAAGCATCACCCGGCGGACGCTGGTGGGCTATCAGGATTGGACGGTCAACACCACCTACATTCCGCACCTGCTGGAACGGATGGAAAAAGACCCGCAGCGTCTGGCAAAGAAGCTGCAGCGAACCGATACATGGGGAAAGGAGGGACAGCCCATGAAATTTGATGCCATTGTGGGCAATCCGCCGTATAATGAATTGGATGGCGGAAATAATGCCAGCGCTATTCCACTGTATCAGCTATTTATGGAACAGGCGGTTCAAATCGAACCACACTATATTTCTATGATTATGCCTGCTCGCTGGTATTCCGGTGGCCGTGGTTTGGAAAAATTCCGCAGTGAAATGCTGAACGATGACCGTTTAAGAAAGATGATGGATTTTTCTGATTCTAACGACTGTTTCACAGGTGTTGATATTGCGGGTGGCGTTTGCTATTTCTTGTGGGATAAAAATGCCCATGGAAGTTGTCAGGTTATCACGGTTCACAATGGAAATCAGACGGTGACCAATCGAAAGTTGAACGAATATGATACTTTTGTTCGTTTCAAGGAAGCTGTTTCTGTTATAAAGAAAGTTCAGAGTCGGGAAACGGAATTTTATATTGAGCGCGTCAGTTCTCAAAAGCCTTTTGGACTCAGAACATATGTGAAACCTACTGAAGCGGGAGATATTAAGTTACGGTATAGTGGTGGCATCGGGCCGTTTAACAGGGCAGATGTGCCAAGTGGACGGGATTGGATTGATAAATGGAAAGTCACGATGTCCTACTTGACGTTTGACCATGCAGGTCGCCCAGATAAAAATGGACAACGCAGGATTTTTTCTACAATGAATATTTTGCCACCCGAAACGGTCTGTACAGAAACCTATATCGTGATTGACTGTTTTGATACAGAACAGGAAGCGCAAAATCTGATGGGCTATTTGAAAACACGGTTTGTCCGTTTCCTCGTCGCTCAGCTTGCAACAACACAACATTTATCTAAAGCGACATTCGGTTTTGTTCCAGTTCAAGACTTCAAGGAAGATTGGACGGACGAAAAGCTGTACAAGAAGTACGAGCTGACGGAAGACGAGATTGCGTTTATTGAGAGTACGATTAGAGTGATGGAATAATAATTCATTGTGGAGGAATTATGAATATTTCACCTGACGACTTTGAAAAACTTGGAATTGACGTTTCTTTACTGGATGATAAAAAGGAGCAAACAA
>OQWE01000840.1_pt1 | contig 10336 bp, 8 predicted proteins | sample 1691591 | NCBI WGS metagenome assembly OQWE01 (sample SAMN03418265, study PRJEB22391) | human gut metagenome | biome: human-gut; feature: organic feature; material: feces | host: Homo sapiens | place: Tanzania | collected 2013-01
CACCAAGCCGGAGGACGTAGTCGGCAAGTACGACGGCGTGATGCTGTCCAACGGCCCCGGCGACCCGGCGGAGAACGTCGAGATCGTGGCAAACCTCAAGGAGCTGCTGAAGTCCGACATGCCGATCTTCGGCATCTGCCTCGGCCACCAGCTGCTGGCGCTGGCTATCGATGCCCAGACCACCAAGCTCAAGTACGGCCACCGCGGCGTCAACCATCCGGTCAAGGATCTGGCACACGACCGCACCTATATCACCAGCCAGAACCACGGCTACGCTGTGCTGGGCGAGACCGTCAATCCGGACATTGCCCGCGTCAGCCACATCAACATCAACGACAATACCTGTGAAGGCATCGAGCATCTGCATGCGCCGATCTTCACCGTTCAGTATCATCCGGAGGTCAAGCCGGGTCCGGAGGACACGGCATATCTGTTCGATCAGTTTATTGCACTCATGGATGAGAAGAAAGGAGGCGCTCAGTAATGCCGCTGCGCAAAGATATTCATAAGGTAATGGTACTGGGCTCCGGCCCGATCGTCATCGGTCAGGCAGCCGAGTTCGACTACGCAGGCACACAGGCATGCCGTGCGCTGCGCGAGGAAGGTCTGGAGGTTATTCTGGTAAACTCCAATCCGGCTACGATTATGACCGACAAGGCCATGGCGGATAAGGTTTACATCGAGCCGATGACCATTCCGTGTGTAGAAGAAATCATCAAGAAAGAGCGTCCGGACTCCATTCTGCCGACACTGGGCGGTCAGACCGGTCTGAACATCGCCATGGATCTGGTGGCAAGCGGATTCCTCGACGAGTACGGCGTCAAGCTGCTCGGCGCAAACCCGACCACCATTGATAAGGCGGAAGACCGTCAGATGTTTAAGGACACCATGGAGAAAATCCATGAGCCGATTATCGCCTCCAAGGTGGTACACACCGTAGAGGACGCCGTTGCATTTACCGAAGAAATCGGTCTGCCGGTTATCATTCGTCCGGCATACACCCTCGGCGGCACCGGCGGCGGTATTGCCTATACGTGGGACGAACTGCGTGAAATCGCAGCTTCCGGCATCATGTACTCCCGTGTAGACGAAATTCTGGTCGAGAAGTGCATTGCGGGCTGGAAGGAAGTCGAGTACGAAGTGATGCGTGACGGCAAGGGCAATGTCATCACGGTTTGTAACATGGAAAACATTGATCCGGTCGGCGTACACACCGGCGACTCCGTCGTTGTCGCACCGAGCCAGACGCTGTGTGACCATGAGTACCAGATGCTGCGTACCTCCGCGCTCAAGATTATCACCGAGCTGGGCATTGAGGGCGGCTGTAACGTACAGTTCGCTTTGCATCCGGATTCCTTCGAGTATGCCGTTATCGAGGTAAACCCGCGTGTATCGCGTTCCTCCGCACTGGCATCCAAGGCAACCGGCTACCCGATTGCAAAGATTGCGGCAAAGATTGCGGTAGGCTACGGTCTGGACGAGCTGACCAACGCCGTTACCGGCAAGACCGCCGCTTGCTTCGAGCCGACGCTGGACTACTGCGTTGTCAAGTTCCCGCGCTGGCCGTTTGATAAATTCGTATACGCTGATAAGACGCTGGGCACCCAGATGAAGGCGACCGGCGAGGTTATGGCGATTTCCAACAGCTTCGAGGGCGGCATGATGAAGGCTGTCCGCTCCATCGAAATGAAGGTAGATTCGCTGTATATGCCGCTGATTGCCAAGCTGAGCGACGCAGAAATTATCGAAAAGGTAAAGACCTGCGATTTCGAGCGCATCTTCTCCATCTGTGAGGCGTTCCGCCGCGGCATCATGACCGTGGACGAGGTACACGACATCACCAAGATTGACGAATGGTTCCTCAACGGCTTTATGCGCATCATCGACATGGAGCACGCACTGGAAAACGCCGAGGAGCTGACACCGGAGCTGTATCTGGCAGCAAAGAAGTTCGGCTTCACGGATAAGGTTATCGAGCGCCTGCACGGCAAGCCGGTCGGTGAGCTGTCGCGTCTGCCGGTATACAAGACGGTAGATACCTGTGCGGCAGAGTTCGAGGCAGAGACCCCGTACTACTACTCCACCTATGACGAGGAAACCGAGGTCAAGCCGTCCACCGGCAAGAAGAAGATTATGGTTCTGGGTTCCGGCCCGATTCGTATCGGTCAGGGCATCGAGTTTGACTACTGCTCCGTACACTCTGTATGGGCATTGCAGGAGCTGGGCTGTGAGACCATCATCGTAAACAACAATCCGGAGACCGTATCCACCGACTTTGACACCGCAGACCGTCTGTATTTCGAGCCGCTGACACCGGAGGATATTACCGGCATTGTCAACGCAGAGAAGCCGGACGCTGCCATTGTACAGTTCGGCGGTCAGACCGCCATCAATCTGGCAGAGCATGTAGAATCTCTGGGCGTGCCGATTTTGGGCACACCGGCATGGAGCATTGACGCTGCCGAGGACAGAGAAAAGTTTGACGTCATTCTGAACAAGACCGGCATTCCGCGCGCCAAGGGCGACACGGTATTTACCGAGGAAGAAGCGGTTGCGGTTGCAGACCGTCTGGGCTATCCGGTACTGGTTCGTCCGTCTTATGTATTGGGCGGTCAGGGCATGGAAATCGCCTACAAGGAAGCGGATATCCGCGAGTATATGCGTGTCATCACCCGTACCAAGATTGAAAATCCGGTACTGGTCGACAAGTACCTGATGGGTCGAGAGATTGAAGTTGACGCCATTTGCGACGGCGAGGACATCCTGATTCCGGGCATCATGGAGCATTTGGAGCGCGCCGGCATCCATTCCGGTGACTCGATTTCGGTTTATCCGTCCATCACGATTGAGGACAAGCACAAGGAAACCATCATTGACTACACCAAGAAGCTGGCGAAGGAGCTGGCAGTTATCGGTCTGGTTAACATCCAGTTCGTTCTGTACAACGACGAAGTATATGTCATCGAGGTAAACCCGCGTTCGTCCCGTACCATCCCGTATATTTCCAAGATTACCGGCGTACCGATGGTAGATCTGGCTACCCGCTGCATGTTCGGCGAGAAGCTGAAGGATATGGGCTGGGGCACCGGTCTGTATCCGGAAGGCGACCATTACGCGGTAAAGGTTCCGGTATTCTCGTTCCAGAAGCTGCGTGATCTGGATACCCAGCTGGGACCGGAGATGAAGTCCACCGGTGAGGTTCTGGGCGTATCCACCTCGTTCCGCGAGGCACTGCTCAAGGGCATGATGGGCGCAGGCTATCAGATGAAGAAGAAGGGCAAGGTTCTGATTTCCGTCCGCGATGCGGATAAGCAGGAAATCATCAACATTGCCGAGCGGTTTGCGGAGCTGGGCTTTGACCTGTACGCAACCAGCGGCACGGCAAACGTCCTCAACCGCCACATGGTAGCGACCAACTCGGTGCGCAATGTAGACGAGCCGTCCCCGAACATGATTGATTTGATTGAGTCCGGCGACATTGACTATGTTATCGCAACCTCTGTCAAGGGCCGTCATCCGGAGCTTGGCTCGGTTAAGATTCGCCGCTCCACCGTTGAGCACGCAATTCCGTGCCTGACCGCCATTGATACGGCGTCGGCACTGCTGCGCTGCCTGGAGGGCGACACCCGCATCCAGTCCTGCGAGCTGGTTGACATCAACACCGTGCATCTCAAGTAAGATGCCTGCATAGAAAAAAGAGGTCACCGCAAGGTGGCCTCTTTTTGTTGCGGACAACGAGTTGCAAAAAGATATAGTGGGTGCTATACTGGCTATATCAATCGGTCAATAGGGAGAGAGAACAATGAACGAACTGACGACGATAGACAAGAAAAAGAGCAAAAAAATTTGGGGATATGTTGTTGTCATCGCTTTGGCGGCAGCTGTTATCGTAGGACAACATATCTATTGGAACCGGCAGTTGTCCAAGGCAGAGAAGGAGGAGACTTCTTCCAGCGTGGTTGTGCAGGACGATGGCACCATAACCGTAAATTCGCAGACCCTGATGAGCGCGATGAAGGGAACGGACAAACTGATTGCGTATGAATATTACTACACGGATGCGGGAACGTATGAGAAGGGAAGGAAGCTGTTCAAGACCAATATTGACATTCCGTTCGCAACGGATAGAGCAATCTTTACATACGGCGGCAGCTTGGGCGTCGGCATCCACGCGGATCAGATTGAGATTGCCACGGATGATGTGAAAAAAATCATTCAGGTCACCGTTCCGCCGTTGGAAATTCTGACGGATACGCCGGATTATGACGCCTTTCAGTATTACGATGTGAAAAATTCTGTGTTTACCAGCTCTAATTTGAAGGATTTCTCGGCATTTCAAAAGGAACTATCCGAGAAGCAAAAGAAAAAGCTGAAAAAGAACAAGGAATTTTGGGAAAAAGCAAAGGAGAGCACCGAGCTGCGCATCGAACATATGCTGAACAAGGTTGCCAATCTGGACGGCTATCAGATTACGTTTGTATGGGAATCGGATAACAAGTAAAGAAAAATCCACCGGCTCTGTATAGAATCGGTGGATTTTTTGGTTCAGTCATCGGAAAGTTCAATGTCTCCGTTGTCCGCCTGCACGCGTAGAGAGCCGCCCGTGCCGCTGTGGCAGTAGTCCGTCAGCTCATCGTCCGTGGTCTGCCGAATTTGCGCCCGCAGTCCGTCCGGAACGGAAATCTCTCCGTATGCGGTGCTCGCCTGTATGGTCAGCGCCTGAAGGTTCGCCAAGGTGTCGGAAACCGAAATGTCTCCGTAGCTGCTCTTGATGCTGTTTTCACCGGAAAATGCCGTTTCCTGTGCGTCAAAACCGCCGTTGGACAGCTGGACGGCGGCCGTGTCCAGCGTGCACCGCTCCAAATCAATATCGCCGTAATCATTGTTGAGCGTGAACTGGGACAGTTGACAGTTTTTCAGCGAAATATCTCCGTTGTCACAGCGAATCGAGCCGCGCGCCGCCGAGATGCCGCGCATCGAGATGTCACCATAGGAAGAACAGATGTCTAGCTGCTTGAGCTGAGATTTCGGAACGGATAAAATCACGGTTTGGGTGTCATCATCTTCCGGAAGTCTGCCAAACGTGAGAAAATCCGTCAGGAAATCCACGTCAATATGCACCTGCGGCTGCACGGCGTCATTTTCCTTGAGATGCAGCGTGCCGTTCTGCACCGTGTACGTCAGCGGCGCTTCGCCTTTATTGGCTGCAATGCGATAGGACAGATAACAGCAATCGTCATCGGACGGCACAATTTTCAAATCCAGATTATCCAGCGCAAGATTCAATGCTTGCACGCCGGATATTTTTTGTTTGTTCAGTACGGCGAGCGAATCGCTGTCGGCTCTGCGGGCGTCGCCGCGCAGGGTGTTGATGTCCGCAGCCTGTACATATTGCTTTCCGCCAGTGAGCATACCGGCGGCAGTGAACACTGCGCCGACCGCACAGCACAACACACCGGAAATCAGAGCAGTTTTCAACCAAGTTTTCATGCGTTATCGTCTCCTTTTCTGAGAAATCCAGCGGGCGAGCTTGGCAAACAGCATTTGACACCATTTGCACAGATACACACCGAGCACAACGGCGAGAATGCCGATGCCAACGGTCAAAAAGCCGCTTCCGGCAATCAGACAGCAGCCGGACAGCGAATAGGGAATCGCAAGCAGACCGCGAATCATCAGCTTGCCACCCACGAGGAAGAAAGCGAGTGCGCAGCAAAAGACGGAAAATACAATTGCCGCGGCACAGAGCAACAGGGCAAATAAGATGAGCAGCAGCGCAACGAGCAGCGGGACGCCAATCGGCGCGGCGCAGATTGCCAGACACGCAACCCAAAACATGTGCGTTTTCTTTTTGGGATGGGCGGTCTGCTCGGTGATTTTTTTGTCGAGCAGATTTTGAATCAAGTCCCGCGCCGCCTCCTTCGGCGTGCCCAGCTCACGCATGAGCTGCTGCGCCTGCTGTTCGTCTGCTTCTTCAAAATACTCGGTAAAATACTCCATCGCGTCCGCATAATCGGCAGCAGGCAGCTTTTTCAGGTATTTGCGCAGCTGGTCAAGATATGCTTGCTTGGTCATTTCCGAAGCCTCCCTTCAATGATGCCTTCAATGGTGTCCCGATAAGACACCCATTCCTCATGCAGCTGTTGGATTTGCTGTTTTCCACTCTGTGTAATCGAATAATACTTGCGCTTGCGTCCCTGATGCAGCTGGGAATAGGTGGTGAGATAACCGGATTTCTCCAGCTTTTTGAGAATCGGATACAGCGTGGACTCCTTGATGTCCGCCGCGAGCTTGATTGTCTGACTGATTTCGTAGCCATACGAATCCTGCGTCTGCACAATGGTCAGAATCAAATACTCAATCAGCAGAGAGGATACAGGGAAATACATGCCATCAACTCCTTTGCGGTGATGTATAAAATCTTTATATATAAATTTTTTATATATCTAGTATAGCACGGATTCGCTCGCTGTCAAGAGCATATATAAAAATTTTATATATGATTGGAAAAATCTTCAGAATGCGGTATAATAGAGCAATACGAACGGAAAGGAGCTGAACAATGAGCCATTCACGAGTAGAGAGCAAAACCGCTGTGAAAAACAGCGTCGGGCGATTGGCGTTTTGTGCGCTGGCGATTTTGCTGGAAGTGGTGTTTATCGCCATGCTGTTCACGAAGCTCAATCGCTATGCGCCGTGGATTCAGACGTGTACCTATGTTGTCGGGGCGCTGTTGGTTCTCGCCATTTATGCACAGCACAAGACATCCAGCATGAAAACGCCGTGGATTATTCTAATTTTGGTTTTTCCGGTTTTGGGCGTGTTTTTGTATTTTCTGGTCGGTCTCAACGGCGGCACATGGGCGATGCGCAAGCGGTATGAGGACATTGATGCCAAGCTGTATCCGCTGCTGACAGCAGGCGGGACGGGACAGCACACGCAAGCCGCCATGCAGGCGCTGGAAAAACAGGATGCGCAGCTGGCAAATGTCTCCCAGTATCTGCTGCGCAACAGCAAATATCCGGTGTATCAAAACACACAGCTGCGGTATTTTTGTGCCGAGGAAGGTCTGGAAGCACAGAAACAAGCGCTGCGGCAGGCAAAGCGCTTCATTTTTATGGAGTATCATGCGATTGAGGACGCAGAGGCATGGCACGGCATCCAAGAGATTTTGGCGGAGCGCGCCAAGACGGGCGTGGAAGTGCGCGTCTTTTACGATGACATGGGCAGCATTGGCTTTATCAACAAGGATTTTGTCAAGCGCATGGAGAAGCTGGGCATTCAGTGCTGTATTTTCAATCCGCTGATGCCGGGCATCAATCTGTTTTTGAACAACCGCGACCACCGCAAAATCACCGTGATAGACGGAACCGTTGGCTTTACCGGCGGCTACAATCTTGCCAACGAGTATTTCAATCTGACCCATCCGTATGGACAGTGGAAGGACACCGGCATTGAGCTGCGCGGCGAAGCCGTGCGCAGTCTGACCGTGACATTTTTGGAAAACTGGCACGCCGTCAAGTGCAAAGAGGATAAACAGCAGACACAGCCGCACATCGCGGAATATCTGCCGGAATTTGCGCCAAAATCGGAGCTGCGCGGCTTTATCCAGCCGTATGCGGACAGCCCGCTGGATGATGAACAGGTGGGCGAAGAAGTATACATCAGCCTGCTCAACAAAGCGGCGAAGTATTGCTGGTTTATCACGCCGTATCTGATTTTGACCGACGAGATGATTCACGCCATGGGACTTGCCGCCAAGCGCGGCGTGGATGTCCGCGTGATTACGCCGGGCATTCCGGATAAAAAGATGGTGTATCAGGTGACGCGCTCGTATTACAGCAGCCTGACGCGAAACGGCGTGCGGGTGTATGAGTGGACGCCGGGATTCTGCCACTGTAAAATGTGCGTGACCGATGATGAGGCGGCGACCTGCGGCACCATCAATCTGGACTACCGCAGTCTGTACCATCATTTTGAAAACGGCTGTCTGTACATCGACCATCCGGCGGTGCTGGAGACAAAGCAGGATTTTGAGCGAACCTTTTTGCAGTGCCGAGAGGTCACAGAGGAATACACAACCGGACACGGACGCATGCTGCGCTTGGGACAGATGTTCCTGCGCCTGTTTGCGCCGCTGCTGTAAAAATCAAAAAAAGAAAAAGTTCGTTGGATTTCCAACGGACTTTTTTGCTTTCTCTGGGTATACTAAGGACATCATCAAATAGGAGGGACTATCATGGAGCACAACATGTTTTGTTTTCAATGTGAGCAGACAGCGGGCTGTACCGGATGTACGGGAAGAGCCGGTGTCTGCGGCAAGCAGGCGGATACTGCCAAGTTACAGGATGCACTGACCGGCGCGCTGATTGCGCTGGCGCGCACGATACAGGGCAAGCAAACGATTTCGGCGCAAATCAGCAAACAGATACTGGATGGGCTGTTTACAACCGTCACCAATGTCAATTTCAACGATGTGACCATTCAGCAGCGCATAGACGCCATTCATCGAGAGCTTCCGGCGGGAACGGCGGATTATGATATGAACAAGGTGTGGGATGCGCAGGAGGACGTGCGCAGCTTAAAATCTCTCATTCTGTTCGGCATTCGCGGCATGGCGGCATATGCCTATCATGCAATGATTTTGGGCTATACCGATGCGCAGCTGGATGCATTTTTTGTCAAAGCGCTGTGTGCAGTCGGAGAGGACACATGGGGCATGGATGAGCTGCTGCCGATTGTTTTGGAAGTCGGTGAGAAGAATCTTGCCTGCATGGCACTGCTGGACAAGGCAAATACGCAGACCTACGGCACACCGGAGCCGACGACCGTTCCGCTGACCGTTGAAAAAGGGCCGTTTATCGTTGTCACCGGACACGATTTGTACGACCTCAAATGTTTGCTGGAACAGACCAAGGATAAAGGCATTGCTGTGTATACGCACGGCGAGATGCTTCCGGCGCACGGCTATCCGGAGCTGAAAAAATATCCGCAATTGAAGGGCAATTTCGGCACAGCTTGGCAAAACCAGCAAAAGGAATTTGACAACATTCCGGCGCCGATTCTGTTTACCACAAACTGCCTGATGCCGCCGCGCCCGAGCTATGCAGACCGTGTGTTTACGACGGAAGTGGTCTCGTATCCGGAAATGGTGCACATTGATGAAACCCGCGATTTTACGCCGGTCATCGAAAAGGCGCTGGAGCTGGGCGGCTATGCAGAAGATCAGCCGTTTACCGGCATCAATGGCGGGCATACCGTGACAACTGGATTTGGACACGGTGCGATTTTGCGCGCTGCCGATCAGATAGTAGATGCTGTCAAATCCGGTGCGATTCGCCATTTCTTCTTGGTCGGCGGCTGTGACGGCGCGCGTCCGGGCAGAAACTACTACACGGAGTTTGTCAAGCAGACGCCGCCGGATACGGTTGTGCTGACGCTTGCCTGCGGAAAGTATCGGTTTAACGATTTGGATTTGGGAACAATCGGCGGTCTGCCGCGGCTGATGGATGTCGGACAGTGCAACGATGCCTATGGTGCAATTCAGGTTGCGGTCGCGCTGGCAAAGGCATTTGACTGCGGGGTGAATGAACTGCCGCTGTCTATGGTGCTGTCTTGGTATGAGCAAAAGGCAGTGTGCATTCTGCTGACGCTGCTGTATCTCGGCATCCAGAACATTCGCCTTGGCCCCACGCTTCCGGCATTTTTGTCTCTCAATGTCCTGCAATTCTTGGTAGAGCACTATCATATTGCACCGATCAGCACACCGGAAGAAGATTTGAAGGCAATTTTGGGCGAATAATTTCCCTGTTGCAGCCTTCGCACGCCCGTGCTATACTGGAAAAAACACACAGGAGAGAGAACCCATGGAAATACAGGAACAGACGCTCGTGCAAATCGGGCAGGAGCAAACCTTGACGGTTCCGGCACAGGTGCGCCGCATTGCGGAGCTCTCCCGTTCCGGAACATCCGGTGCGGGAGAGCTTTTTCATTCAGTTGATTCGTCCGCAGAAGGTGCACACGCGCATCACGCTTCCCTTGAGCGCGCCGCCGCAGAACTGGCAGCGATCCTCCAAGCACCAGACCGTCGGGCACTCCCAAGTCAGCGATGCAACCTATAATAAAAGTGTGGAAACCAGACGGTTGCCACGAAAAATAGTCTACTTTAAGCGATGAGAGCGGGAACTCTCTATGCGCAGTGAGCTATCTGTTTGCGGCAGACGGCTCACTTTTTCTTTGCTGCAATGATTTTGAGAATCAAATCAATCGCGGCAATACACAATCCTGCCGCACCAATCGTGATGCTCAGCAATTCGTAAAGTGTCGTATGTATCAC
>OQWE01000841.1_pt1 | contig 10333 bp, 11 predicted proteins | sample 1691591 | NCBI WGS metagenome assembly OQWE01 (sample SAMN03418265, study PRJEB22391) | human gut metagenome | biome: human-gut; feature: organic feature; material: feces | host: Homo sapiens | place: Tanzania | collected 2013-01
GTTATAGGACTTACGGTAAAGGACGAAAGCGTGAGATATTACGCAATCAGTTCAATATACCGTCCTTTTGACGAAAGTATAGATAAACAGGCAAGCGGCGGAAATACCGTTACCGAAGTCAATTATGCTGTCAATAAGCAATATGCTTTCGGTTCAATAAATGGTAAACCGTATGTCAATTGCGTGGACATCGAAACAATCGTCGTTACGGATAAGTTTGTAGGTTTCGTAAGGTATAAAGACGGTTTCAAACTCTACGTCGGAGCGTGCGACAGTCATTTCGTAGCGTTCAACACAGACAAACCCATAGACAAACCGGCAAAACAATGCTAAATTAGAAGCGTATCGGATCATGAAAAGGAGACGCATCATCATGACGAAAAAAGCTGTTTTTTATCCTCAGGGGGTCTGCTCCCGGCGATATGAGATCACGATCACGGACGGTATCGTAGAGGACATTGTGATCGAGGGCGGCTGCAACGGCAACCTCAAGGGCATCGCTTCTCTCGTTAAGGGCAGAAAAATTGATGAGGTTATCGGCGACCTTAAGGGTATAGATTGCAATTTCAAGGGCACTTCTTGTCCGGACCAGCTTGCAAAGGCTCTTGAGGAAATCAAGGAAGAACTTTGATTTTTAATTAATCCATATTATAAACATATATAAGGGGATAGGTATGTTTAAATTATCAAGTAACAGACTAAAAAGAGAGTTTAAAATAACAGACGGAAATTTCTACGCTTCCCAAATCAAGAACACCTATTCGGGAATGAGTTTTGTCCCTGATGGCAACGGCAACGAATTTGTTGTTCATTTTGTTGACGGCGGAGAATATTCGTCAAAAGGCTTGCCTGTTGAAAACAGCGGTTATGAGGACGATAAACTTGTTTTTAGATTTGTTGAAAGTGACGGACTTCAGGTCACCCTCAAATATTGGGTGCACAAGGACGGCAACACCGTTTGCAAGCAGATTTTTATTGATCAAACCGATGACAGAGCTGTTGATTTTATCGAGCTTGAAAATGTCGGAATAATCAATTCAAAGACACATTTTGACGTTTCTGTTGTTGAAGGCGGAGAAATTCCTGCGTTTTGGTCAATGCTCGGACAGCCTATTTATATTGACAGTTTGTTCTTTGGTTGCGAATTTCCTGCAACGGAAAACAGAATTATCCACGGCAGTGCGTCGGTCAGATATTTTGTCGGTCACGCACTCGGCAAGGGTTTCGTTTGCCCTGTAACCGTTATGGGCGGTGGCGAGGACAACACTTTGCCGTCGGTTCGCAAGGCTTTTTATGAATATATTGAATCAATCAGCGTTCCTACCTCACTTCGTTTTCAGTACAACAGCTGGTATGATTATATGAAAGATATTACCGAGCAGAACATTATGACTTCGTTTGCCGAGGTTCACAAACAGCTTCAGGCATACGGTGCTCCTGAGCTTGCTGCTTATGTCGTTGACGACGGCTGGCCAAATGTCAAGGCGGATTTCTGGTCATTCAACAAGAAGTTCCCTAATAAGCTCACAAATGTAACTGCTCTTTGCAATGAGATGGGTTCAAAGTTCGGCTTGTGGCTCGGTCCTCGTGGCGGATACACCCGCCCGGATAAAATCGCAAAGCGTTATCAGCGTGCAGGCAACGGCTATCTTAATAAAGAAGCACAAGAAATTTGCGTTGCTTCATCAAAATATGTTGAAAAACTCGGTGATTTCCTTGTTGAAACCACAAACGAGTTTGATATTGATTATTGGAAACTTGACGGTTTCTGCCTGAAACCTTGCAAAAATCCAAAGCACGACCACGCAGTAGGCGGTTATGAGGATATGTATTTTGTAACCGATATGTGGCAAAAGTGGATTCAGCTTTACAACAAGCTCCGTTCTGCAAATCCAAACCTTTGGATAAATATGACTTGCTATGTCAATGTTTCACCGTGGTGGCTTCAGTGGGTTAATTCCCTTTGGGTGCAAAACAGCGGTGATATCGGCTTTGCCAAAAATCTTGAAAATCAGGCGCAGGTCGACAAGGAAATCACCTATCGTGACGGCAGATATTTTGACTGCCTTTGTAAGCGTGCACTTCAAATTCCGCTTAAAAATCTTTATAATCACGAGCCGATTTACGGCAACACCGCAAAGGTAAGTTATACCGATGAGGAGTTTGAAAGATACATTTATTGGTGCACCGTCAGAGGTCAGGCTCTCAACGAGCTTCATCTTTCGGTCAATAAGATGAACGAAAGCAAGTGGCGCAGTCTTTCGTCTGCTATGAATTGGCAAAAGGCAAACTACCACATTCTCCAAAATGCACAGTTCATCGGTGGTGACCCTGTTGAAAATAATATCTACGGCTACATTTCTTGGGACGGTGACGAGGGTGTAATCGCACTTCGCAACCCGACCGATGAAGAAACCTCGCTCACCCTTACTCTCAACAAACTTATGGGTGCACCGGAGAGCCTTCAAGGCGCAAGAAGATTTAATGTTTATTGCAAATCTCTTGCGGAAACAGACGAAACTTATAGCTATAACTCAAAGATGGAGCTTACCATGAAGCCGTTTGAATCTATGATTTTTAAAATTGCTAAGGAAAGATAATTATGAGCAAAAAAGTAAAAACATCAGCCGAAACCGAGGTTGAGGAGGAAGAAACCCAAAAATCCAAACTGCGTGAGTTCCTTGAATTTATCGCACCTATCGTTATTGCACTTGTTGTTGCAATGATACTCAAATATTGCATATTCGCAAATGCCGTAATTCCGACAGGTTCAATGCTTGAAACAATCCAAAAAGGCGACCGTGTTATCGCAAGCCGACTTGAATATAAGTTCAACGACCCTGAAAGATTTGATATTGCAATATTCAAATATCCCGATGATGAGAGTCAGCTTTTCGTCAAGCGTATCATCGGACTTCCGGGCGAAACAGTGGACATTGTTGACGGCACGGTTTATGTCACAGGTGCAGACGGCAAAACTATGAAACTGCGTGACGATTTTGTTGCACCTGAAAATATGGATAGATATAACGGAACATTCGTTGTGCCGGAGGACAGCTATTTTGTAATGGGCGACAACCGTGACAATTCCGTTGATTCACGATATTGGACAACAACAAATTTTGTATCTCGTGACAAGTTCGTTGGCAAAGTTATGTTCAGGTATTATCCGTTCAACACCGCCGGCAAACTTGAATAGAAGAAATTTTTTTCAAAAAATTGTTGACAAATGAGTTTTGTTGTGCTAATGTTAAGTTATAATGAGCCGATGGTGGATTATTACTTCCGTCATCCGTCATGGGCAGACTACCCTGTGGTAGGCGTAAGCTGGGTTCAGGCTTCCGAGTACTGTAATTGGAGAACAGACCGTGTCAATGAGAAGATCTTAATTGATGAAGGCATATTGGAGTTTGACCCTGACCAACAAGGCGACAATGTCTTCACAACAGATGCTTACCTTGCAGGTCAATACGAAGGTTATGTGAAGAAAGACTTGGAGGATTTGGATCCTAATTCGCAAGGAACGCGTAAAGTAAAACCTGAAGATGGTATTTTGTTACCACGTTTCCGCCTTCCGACGGAAGCAGAGTGGGAATACGCAGCTCTTTCCTTAGTTGGAAATACTGTTGACGAGCGTATTGTTGAAAGAAGAATTTATCCATGGAACGGACATATCACAAGGTCGGCTGAAAAGAAGTATTACGGAGAAATGTTGGCAAACTTCAAGAGAAGTCGCGGTGATGCAATGGGCGTTGCAAGTGCATTGAACGACCATTGGGAATATACTGCACCGGTAATGTTCTACTTCCCTAATGATTTCGGTCTTTACAATATGGCAGGTAATGTTTCGGAATGGGTAATGGACGTTTACAGACCGAACACAGGTATAGACGCCGATGACATGAACCCATTCAGAGGAAATGTTTACATGACCAAAGTAACAGATAGCGATGGCATGATAGCAGAAAAAGATTCTTTGGGCAGAATTTCTTACAGGGCTGTAACCACAGAGGAATGTATCAATAGAATGAACTATCGTCAATCCGATAATATCAATTATTTGGACGGTGATTTGGCTTCGCAACTTACCGATGCTTGGATAACCGAAGGCGGAGAAGAAGGAGAAGCAACCGTAGAGGAGAATGAAGACGAGGATGCAAGACCTGTATCAAGCGGAATGTACGATTTTGAGAAGACCTCCTTGATTGACGATAAGGCGAGGGTAATTAAGGGTGGTTCTTGGAAAGATAGAGCATTCTACCTAAGCCCGGGACAAAGACGTTTCTTGGATCAAAACAAGAGTGCAAGTTGGATAGGTTTCCGTTGTGCAATGGACAGAATGGGTTCAAGGGAACAATAAACAGCAAACAAAGATTCGTTTCACGAATTAACTGCAAGGATATAAACAAAAAGCAACTTTCACCAATCCAAAAGCAGAGATAAACAAGCAAAATAATGAGTTCGGCATTTAGTCGAACTCATTGTTTTTATCTTTTCTCCTTTCCTTACCTTGTTTTTTTCTAAGACAATACCAACAGCCTTTTTCCTCAGGTTCTTTTCCCAAATTATTTTTACGCAACGAAAGTTTAGCTGAGCGAAAGTGTAAATCGGTGCTTGGGGATACATATTTTGTTGTTCGGATATTCAATATAATGAGAAGAATAGCATTATCGCATAAAGGATTTTATTGTTTAACTTTATGGATAAGAAGAACGTTTACGTACCTCAGCCCTTGAATTTGGAAGAAGTGATATTACCCGAAGAGGTATTGGAATTATCGGGAAAAATTGCCAAAAATATGCATGATGTGTGGACGGAACAGAGAATGAATGAGGGTTGGACGTATGGCGAGGAGAGAAATGATTTGGAGAAGAAGCACCCTTGTTTGGTGGAGTATGAGAATTTGCCCGAGGGTGAGAAAGGGTATGACCGTAATACAGCTTTGTCGAGTTTGAAAATGGTATATGCCTTAGGCTTTGAGATTGTAAAGAAAGGATAATGGCTTATGTATAAAAAGGGATTTTCTTTGGGAAAGTGTTGGGATTGGATTCGAGATAAATGGTCTTGGCTTTGGTTTAAGTTTGACAAAGCTTCAGTCGGCAGGGTCAGAAGTCAGGTCTTCACTCTCTTTCTTTCTGCACTTGTAATTGTTATAGGCTTGCTTTGTGTTCTGCCTTTTTGCAAGGGAGTTAAGTTCTCTGAACTTATTTTCTCCACTTTATCTCCTGCAAGATTGATTTCCGGCATGAATCAAAGGATATAGATAGAGAATTGACTCGTAACATTGTGAGCATTCTTCATGAATGCAATAAGTATGCATATTTTTGAGCAAAAGTACAGCTGTTTTCAAATTTATCGATAAGGCGGAAGAAGAGGTAAGGCCGTCCTTTCTTCGGAGTCTATGATAAAGCGGATTTTTTTGTGTTGAAGAGTTCCGCTTTATCATAGCTCCCTTGAAGTGTTTTGCCAAATCCTTATATTATTGCAGCGAAGCTTCTGCATAATAGAAGCCCGCATGCTGCCGAAAAGGATTTCGGAACATGCGAGCTTGATTTGTACTTGTCGCTTTTTAGAAAGGGAGGTCGTCTTCTTGATTGACGCTTTGCATATCTCCGAAACTGCCTTCCTGTGGTTGTGCTTCGGGATAAACAGGTGGTTGTTGCTGCTGTGGTGCGGGCTGATAAACGGGTGTTTGTGCTTGATAAGCCGGCTGTGCAGTCGGTTGAAATCCTTGTTGCGGGTAAACTTGTCCGTAAGCAGGTGCGGGAGCAGGTTGATAGGCTTGAGCATATGCCGGATTTCCCTGCGGATAAGGCATGCTTTGTCCGTATGGTTCAATTCTGAAACAACTCAAATCCGTGTACCAGCGTTCCTGATACTCTCTTGACCTTACCGAAAATTGCACTCTTACCATCGAACCCATGGGAAGGTTCTTCGCCATATTTATTCTGTTTTCGCCGAAAAGAGTAAAGGCTGCATTGGTAGGATAATCTCCGTCCTGATACTCTATGACAAAGCCCCCTCTTACCCAATTACCTCTCTCGCTCGTTCCGGAAGTTTCCGGTAAAATTTTGATTAGCTTTCCTATTATTTCCATCTCTGTATTATGTGTTTATTGTTTGATTTCGGATGCGGATAAGCTCTAAACAAGCGACCTGTCCGCATTCCGATTATTCTTTTTTACTTTTTCAACCATTTATCCAACCAATCGAAGAAATTCCTCTGCCACAATATGCCGTTTTGCGGCTTCAAGACCCAATGAGTTTCATCCGGGAAGTAAAGATAACGAGCAGGAATTCCTCTTATAAGGGCTGCGTTGTATGCTGCCATGCCTTGTGATGCCACTATTCGGAAATCGAATTCGGAATGTATTACCATCAGCGGAGTGTCCCACTTATCGACGAACAAATGTGGCGAGTTTGCATAGGATTTTTGTGCCACTTTGTTGTTCTTGTCCCAATAAGGACCGCCCAAATCCCAGTTTACAAACCACATTTCTTCGGTTTCAAGGTATTGTTGTTCCAAATTGAACATTCCGTTATGTGCTATGAAACATTTGAAGCGTTTGTTGTGATGTCCTGCAAGCCAATAAACGGAGAATCCTCCGAAACTTGCTCCGACAGCTCCCAATCTGTCTTTATCCACATAGCTTTCTTTGCTCAGTTCGTCTATTGCCGTGAGATAGTCCCGCATACATTGTCCGCCATAGTCTCCGCTGATTTGTTCGTTCCATTCCTGTCCGAAACCGGGCAAGCCTCTTCTGTTAGGGGCAACTATGATATAGCCGTGCGAAGCCATGATTTGGAAGTTCCAACGATAAGACCAGAACTGAGAAACGGTGGATTGAGGACCGCCTTCACAATAAAGCAATGTAGGATATTGCTTTGTGGAATCGAAATCCGGCGGATAGATAACCCATGTCTGCAAATCCTTTCCATCGGTGGCTTTCAACCAACGTTCTTCAACCTTGCCCCATTTGATTTTTGCCATAAGGTCATCATTGCAGGTTGATACTTTCTTTTGTTCTTTGGTTTTCTCGTCTATCAACCATATTTCATTAGGGTGAGACATACTCATATTCTCTCCTATCAGTTTGCCGTCTGCTGCAAAATGCACGGAAGTATAATCATGAACGCCGGAGGTTATCTGCTTAATGGCTTTGTCTTCCATGCTTATCTTATATATATTATCGACAGCGTGATAGTCCGAAACGAAATAAATCCATTTGTTGTCTTTGGAGAATTTCAATCCGCCGACGTTTTGATCGAAGTCAGGTGTATAGTATTCCGCTTTTCCGCTTTCAAACTTATAGACCATAAGACGTATTTTGTCTGCTTCATAACCGTCCCTTTCCATACTCTCCCATGCAATCATCTTACCGTCAGGGGAGAAGACCGGATTTTGGTCATAACCCATCATTCCGTCCGAAAGATTTTGTGTTTTCTTTGTTTCGATATTGTAAAGGTAAATATCGGAATTGGTGGAGAATGCGTAGTCTTTGCCGGTTTTCTTGCGACATGTGTATGCTATTGACTTGCTATCCGGACTCCATGCTATTTGTTCCATGCCTCCCCACGGTCTCATAGGGGATTCAAACTCCGTTCCTTTCAATAAGTTCTCACCCTCGCCAATCTTCTTTCCGTCAAAATCGGCTATGAAAGGCTGAGGCACTGCATCAACCCATTGATCCCAATGTCTGTAAGCAAGATCGTCGTTAATCCTTCCCGTTGTCTTATCCAAGCCTTCCTTTAATTTTGCGAATTTATCTTGTTTCGGTACGGCTCTGACATAAACTATCTTTTTACCATCGGGAGAGTAAGAGAAGCCTTCCAAGTCTCCTTCTTTGAAATCGGATATTGCTTTGCGATTGCTGCCGTCAGGGTTCATCTCATAAATATTCACTCCGCTCTCATCGGCATAAATGAAACCTATTTTGTCGCCTTTAGGATTCCAAATCACATTCCACTCGCTTGAAGCAGTGGTAGTCAGTCTTTTCACCTCGCTTCCGTCTGTGTTCATGGTGTAAATCTCTGCATTACCTTTGTTTTCACTTATGCTGTAATAGGTAAGAGTATATAGGACTTTTTTCCCGTCAGGCGATACGGACACATCTCCTATTCTTCCGAAGCTCCAAAGAGCCTCAGGACTTAATTTGCCGTCTTTTATCTCAACATTCGGCTTATCGATTACGTTTTTATCGCTTTCCGAACGCTGTTTGCAGGCAGAGAACAAGAGTATGGTTGCTGCTGCCAAAAGAATTGTTTTATTTCTCATATAATTGACTTTTTTGATTGTTCGTTTTTCGCTTCTCATCTGCCTTTTTCATATTTGGTAATAGAAATACTTGCAAATCTCCTTTGAAAGAAAACTTCTGTCCAACTGGTCGGAAGCCTCGCAAATCTCCTTTACGCTTCCGTCTTTGAAGAGTATGTTTATTCCGGTGTCGTTAAAATTATACGCCTTGTTGTGCAGTTTGTCCGACGCGGTGAAGTACTTCTTTTCTTCCTCGCTTTCATATCGGCAAAGCCTGCGTTTCTCTTCATCGTCAAAGGCTTTATTACTGATTATTATCTTTCCCAAAGAACGGTTCATCAAAGAACTTGCAAGAAAACTCAATATGCTGTCCTTATGCAAAGACCAAGTCTTAACGCTGCTCCAAACATCGGAATCATCAAGCAAGAGATAATGCCGAATTGCTTCTTCGTCCTCAATGCTCCGCACTCCCTTCTCAAGGAAATAGCTCAAATGCCGGCTCACAGGATAGTCCTGCAAGAGCAATCTGCCCTCCGACTGCAAATCTCTTGCCCTTGTCAAGACCTTAAGCATAAGATTGTCCGCAGCAACAACGGTTTTGTGCATATATACCTGCCAATACATCAGACGTCTCGAAATAATGAATTTCTCAATGGAATAAATGCCTTTCTCATCTATCATTAACTCATCATTGCATACGTTGAACATTTTCAGAATACGTTCGGTTCCAATTACGCCTTCGCTGACCCCTGTAAAGAAACTGTCTCTGGTCAGATAGTCCAATCTGTCCGTATCTACCTGAGAGGAAACCAACTGATGGAGAAAGCGTTTATGGTAGGTATCTTTGAAAATTCGTCGAGCCGTTTCGCCAACTCCCAATTTCTGCATGAACTTCAATGACAAGTCTTCGTGAGAACAATCGAAGAAAAAATGTTCCAAACAATGCGAAAAGGGCGAATGACCTGCATCATGCAGGAGAATGGCTATCAAAGTGGCATTATATTCTTCCTCGCTTATCTGTACTCCCTTTTGTTTCAGCACCTCCAAAGCCTGTATCATCAAATACATCGCACCCAAAGAGTGAGAAAATCTGCTGTGTTCCGCACCAGGGTAAACCAAACTGCTTAATCCTAATTGCTTTATGCGTCTCAGCCTTTGCAAAACAGGACTCATGACAAGCTCATACACCTCCTCTCCCGGTATATTGATAAATCCATAAACCGGGTCGTTGATAATTTTTTTCTTGTTTTGAGTTCCCATGTTTCAACCTGCAAAGATACAACTTCACATCAAGAAAACCAAACTTACAAATAAAATATCGCACAGAATGAAACGGCGTTTCAGAAAATTAAAACGCCGAAAGAAAAAATTAGAAGGGCGTTTCAGCAAGCATGAAAGGGCGTTTCATATTGATTTCTCTGAACATTATTGTACATCAGTCGTTTATATTGCCGGGTACTGAGGAATAATACAGAAATACTACAGAAAAAACAATACAAATAACGGCTGATTAAAACGACATGTACTTCGTTGCGAGAAGTACAAAAAGAGTTTTGAAAAGGCAAAAGACGCAGAAGTATGATAAACGAAAACTTCTGTGTTCTACTTCTTCAAAAATTATGTACGGACAGAGCCATATATAAAACAGGTCGGATTTTGCGATAAAGATAAAGCGTATGCTGACCGATTTTTGCAAGTTATACGGCTTATGGCATATAGAAATATGTGATTTGCCTGCAGTATTGTCGATGAATATCGTACGAATGCTTGCTTACTATAGCGACACCAAACAAAGCATTCATTAAGCCAAACATGAGAACGAAGAAATCCGCAATGAAGTAGCAGCGATAGCAGCGATTTACGGCATGCAATACCGCTGATGGGAGACAAAAAAACAAAAAAGAGCTTGTTTTCATTCAGAAAACAAGCCCAAATACTCTATTTATCGAATACCTTTTGCCAGCCTTTGTCGGGTGGAGCTGTAAGTTCGCCGCCCGAAACTGCGTTGAGTACTTTTGAGAAGAACGAATGTATCTTTACTTCTCCCGTTTCGGTAACTGTTGCGTGTGTGCCGTCCACA
>OQWE01000843.1_pt1 | contig 10316 bp, 7 predicted proteins | sample 1691591 | NCBI WGS metagenome assembly OQWE01 (sample SAMN03418265, study PRJEB22391) | human gut metagenome | biome: human-gut; feature: organic feature; material: feces | host: Homo sapiens | place: Tanzania | collected 2013-01
CAACCAACTTTACAATTAAGACTGAAAGTAGTCAACTAAAAGCGTTAAACTACAATGGTAACGCGATGCCCGATACGTGGTAACGATATGCCCAATATGCTGTAATGTTGTTTTTGCTGCGCGGTAATTGTATTGCCGCGCAGTTTTTTGTTTATTATTTCTGAAGATTGATAATAATAAGTTTGAGAGTTAGTGGAAAAGAGTGTAATTTTGCAGAGATGTTCCTTCAGAACATCAAGCTGAAAACCGAAACAAAATACACTATAAATATATGAAGAAATCCTTACTACTGCTCACTTGCGCACTTGTTGCAAGCCAAGCCTTTGCCGGAGGTCCGCTGCGCGCCGACACCGACCAGCACAACTTCCGACCTTCCACCAACGTCTCCTTCAGCGAGACCACGCTCCCTATCGTTTACATCACGGTCGACGGACAGATAATTCAGCGCGAGAGCCGCGTGCTCGCCACGATGAAGATTATCGACAACGGCGACGGACACAACTACACCGACCTCACGGCGCACCCGTCGCAGAAGGTAGACTGGGAAGGTCCGGTAGCGCTGAAGTATCGCGGCAACACCTCGTTCACCGGGTCTGACAAGAAGCCGTTCTCGCTGAAGACGCTCTCCGCCGCCGACTTGAAGGCGAAGAAGGCGAAGGTGTCTATCATGGGCATGGGCAAGGACAACGACTGGGCGCTGCTGGCTCCGTGGGAGGACATGAGCTACATGCGCGACGTGCTCACCATGCAGCTGGCGCGCGGAGGCCATTCGTTCGCGCCGCACATGAAGTATTGCGAGGTGTTCGTCGACGGCTACTACTACGGCGTGTACATCATGTCGGAGCGCGCCACGAAGGGCAAGACCCGTCTCAACCTCGACGACCCTACGGCAGACGACCTCACGGGCGACTTCCATGTTGAGATCGACCGCAAGGACGAGGAGCACTACTACGTGTCGAAGCACCATCCGGTGAGCGCAAGCGGCGTGGAGTATACCGACCGCACCGTGGCTTACCAGTATAAGGAGCCTGAGTACGACGACTTCGCCGACCTGCCTGCGGGCACTCACGAAGCTATCGACAACGCCATCGCCACGATGGAGGACGCTTTCGCCTCTGCCGACTACACGGGCGAGAACGGATACCGCAAGTATATCGACGTGGCGTCGTTCGTCGACTTCCAGATTGCGCAGGAGATGGCGGGCAACGTAGACGCCTACCGACTCAGTTCGCCGCTCTACAAGTACAGCGAGACGCACGCCGCTGAGCTCGGCACCGACTCGAAGTGGAAGACGGCGCTCTGGGATTTCAACATCGCCTATGGCTCAGCCAGCTACTACGACGCCAACAAGGTGAACACCTGGCGCTACACGAGCAACGACCTCATGGCTTACGCCGACCAGCAGCTCGTGCCGTTCTTCTGGTACAAGCTGATGAACGACCCGACGTATGTCGACGAGTTGCACCAGCGCTGGACCGACCTGCGTTCTGCCAACTACTCGGAGACGAACATCACAGCGCAGATCGACTCGCTCGCTGCCGTGCTTAAGGCGAGCGGCGCCCTCGACCGCGACAACCAGGCTTGGCGCAACCACTTCGGCACGTTCGACGACGCCGTAAGCACGCTGAAGACTTACTGCACCAGCCGTCTTGCCTTCATCGACAAGAGCTGGAAACTGAAAGAGCCTATCGACGCCGACATACAGACGCTCGCCGTAGCCAGCGGATTCAACGCCGACATCATAGCCGAAGCGCTCACCTCTGCGGAGCATACCACCGCCACCGTCGACCAGACCGGCTACGTGCTCTACACGAAAGCCGTCAGAGAGAGCGGCGCGCTGGCAGGCGGCGACGGCGTAGTAATGTCTGACGCCGGCGTGACCTATCAGCTTGCCGACTACACCAAGAACAACGCCCTGCTGCTCACCACGTCTTCCGACGCCGACGTCGTGTTCGACAGCCCAGTAGCGGCGAAGTCGGTCTACTGTCTTGCGCTCAGCGGCGACGGAGCGTCCGAGCTCACCATCACCCCGCGCTACGCCGACGGCACGAAGGGCGACGCCTTCACTGCCAGCGTGCCCGACTGGTACAGCTCGTCGGCGCAAGGCGATGAGGCTGTGTACGGATTGGGCCGCATCCTCACCTCTATGAGCGGCGGATGGCAGGGCGCAACCGACCAGTTCGACAATAACGAGTACATACGTCTATACGAGATAGAGGTGCCTACCGACCCTGAGCGCCAGCTCAGCGGACTCACGATGTACAAGACCGGCGGACGCACATCGGTGCTCGCCATGACTGCCGTTAAGGAGAAGGTGGAGACCAGCGTCGATCGCCTTTCGTCAGGCGCTGGCAAGACGCTCCTCGGCATCTATTCTACCGACGGCGTGCGCCGCACCATGTGCCGCAAGGGCATAAACATCCTGCGCTACTCGGACGGCAGCGTGAAGAAGATAGTAAAGCGATAATTCTTATAGTCAACCGTAGCGGAGGTCTCCGGCCTCTGCAGCACCAAGTCAGATAGTATTCTTTGGTTGCTGCGGAGGCAGGATACCTCCGCTACGGTTTTGTTATATGGTTTTGACGTTATAAAAAACCAACCACTTAAGCACGATTTTCAACCGCTTGTGCCGTCACCGAATCCGTTTGGGCACAATCGTCCAAAAGTCGTGTTGCGTAACTGGAAATATAGTAATACCTTTGCGTCAGAATCATTTAAATTAATTAGTTATGAAAAAGGTATTTTTAGCTTTCGGTGCAGCACTTCTTCTTGCATCTTGTACTACAGTGACCAAGACAGCCACAACAATGGATGTCAACAACCACCTTACATCAGAGTCTGACGTCGACTTGGTAGTTTCAAATTCGAAGATCACTTACACACACAAGACAACAGCCAAGGAGAGAAGAGGCGGTCGCAAGAACATCACAAATACAGCCGTTAGAGAAGCGCTCGAAGCAAACGGAAACGCAGAGGTGCTCGTAGCTCCGCAGTACACATTCGTAAGAAAGAGTGGTCTGTTCGGCTCTAAGATTAAGACCGTTATCGTAAGCGGCTATCCTGCAAAGTACAATAACTTCAAGTCAAAGTAATTCACTTTTAACGCCAACTTTATGAAAAAGATATTCCTTTTACCCGCTATCTGTTCAGCGCTCCTGCTCTCTTCGTGCACCACGGTGTACAAGACGGCGGATACGGCAGATGTAAAGAATCATGTGAACACATATCCCGAAGTGGCAGACCTGGACGTTCAGGCTAAGGTGACAAAGACCATGACTTGGAGCTTCCGTCCGTTCTACTTGGGCGAGCCGAAGAAGTCGACTGCGAAGGGCAACCTCATCTCTGACGTGCTGAAGGAGAACAACGCAGACGTGCTTCTTGAGCCTCAGTTCCACTTCGAGAAGACCCAGTACGGACAGCGTTCTCTTACCGTTTCGGGCTATCCAGCAACCTACAAGAACTTCCGCAAGGCTACAGATGCCGACCTGAATGCTATCAAGGTATGCACAGATTCGAACGAGAAGAAGCAGTACAACCACGAGAAGAGCGGTTTTCTGTTCAAGATATTCAAGTAAAAAAAAGATAAACTAGACTGATACGATTAAATAAAAGAGCACACCAGTTTGCATGTGAATGTGTTCGGGTGGTTAAAAGGCTGGCAGATTCGGCGAATGAGCCGATCTGCCAGCCTTGTTTGTTATTTGTTTTGCAAGTTTTATCCCACCGCCAGCGAGTAGAGGAAGAACATCCAGTGGGCGGTGATGGCAGCGACGAGTCCGCCGCAGAAGTGGGCGAGGATAGCCTTCGGTGTGAGGTCGCGGTAGCCGAGCGAGTCGAGCATGGCGGTGTGAGTGCTGAGGAAGCCGCTCCAGCACATGCCGATGGCGGTGAACACGGCGATGGCGTTGCCGTCAATCCAGCCGTGCGCTATGAAGTTGGGTATCAGACTGAGCGCAGCGCCCACTGCGCCGAGCGCCGTGATGGGGAACGCCACGAGGTGCGGGTCGTGGAAGCCGAAGAGCCACTCGAACACGAAGTCGATTTTGTTGGCAAGCCACGGCAGCAGCTCCACACCCTGATAGGCGGCGCCCGTGTACGAGCCGTCGGCAGCCGCACCGAACGTGAATATCATCACGAACGTAGAGATGATGAGCACGCCGGGGATGATGGCTATGCCCACTTCAACGCCGCTGCGTCCGCCGTCGAGCATGGCGTTGAGCAGGCGTATGAACACGGTCTTCTCTTCTTGCGTGCCTTCCTCCTTCTCTTCTTCCTCTATGTCCTCCTTCGACACCGCGTCCTCCGTGGCATACTGCGGATAAGCCTTCAGCACGAAGCGCTGCATGAGGCGCGTAGAACAGACGCAGCCGAAGCAGGCGCCGAGCAGACCGATGAGCGGCGCGGCGTAGTAGCCCTGACTCGCCATGAACACGATGACGAGCAGACCCATGCCGAACGCCGTACCGAAGTTGGTGAGCGAGATGAACTGGTATTTCTTGAAGTAGCTTGCGAAGCGCTTGTCGTGCGCAAGCGAGATGATGGCGGGGTTGTCGGAGAGGAACGTCATCACGGCGCCCAGCGACGTCACGCCCGGCAGGTTGAAAATGGGTCGCATCAGCGGTCGCAGCGTGCGTTCGAGCAGCGTAACCACGCCGAACTCCACGAACACCCTGCCTATGGCGCCGGTTATCACGCAGATGCTCATAAGATAGAATACGGTGTTGAGCAGCAGGTCGTGCGCCGTGCGCATGATGGTGTTGAGCATGTTGGGCACACCCATCACCATGCCAAGATAGCCGAAGAGCACTATTACCGATGTTATGCACCATACGCCACTCGGAATGAGCGGTTTGCTTTTTTGATTGTTCTTACTCATAGCTCATTAATTATTAACCATTCAACAATTAACATTTAACATTTAACACTTAACATTCAACATTTAACATTAATAATAACCCTATTTGCTTTTCCACGATAGCAGATGCAGCTTGGCTACAAATGCCAAGCGCACGGTGGTCTGATTGTCTTTCAATGTGCCTGAGGGGTTACTGTTGGTGCCAGTAGTGTGCGACATGCCAAGGCTTACACGCACGTCCGACCTGCCTTTAATTGGGAATACCTCCACTCCTCCGCCATAGGCTGTCATCTCTGTGCCCGAATGCACACACATGTCGGCATCCGAGTCGGTGCGGTTTACGTCGTATGTGAACTTGCCGTATAGTCCGAGCTGTGGTATTAGTCTGTAGTCGAGTCGCGCCATCACCGAGCAGTCTTTCAGCAGGAATGTCTGGTGGCTTGCTGCACGGTTCATGAAGTCAAGCTCAAGCGAGGCGTTGCCTGCGTTGAATTTGTTGCCGAGGGCTATGTATGATATGAAATGCTTGGGTGTATATTCAATCATGTTGACTGAATATAGAGTGTTCAGCCATCCGTAGTTGCCTGCCCAGTGAAGATGATAGGCAAGCATGTCGCGGTTGTCAGGGGTGTTGAACAGGCTTTGTGTCACCTGTGCCGTGTAGCGGCTCTTGCCGTTGTTGGTGGTGTAGGTGGCGCTCGCTCCAAATTGGAATGGTGCTATGTTGTTCCAGAATTCCGAAGACAGATATATGTCGATAGGGCAGCGGTCGTACTCATAACCTCCCACCATAGCCACTTGCTTTCCGGCTGCCACATTCCAGTGGTTGTTCATCTTGTAGTCTACATACAGCCAGTCGGTGGCGTCAAACATCTCGTTGTTTTCTTTCTTCTGGTTTATTCGCTGTCGCCATGCGTAGGAGATGCGGTCGTTCAGCTGTCCGCTGACACTCAGCAGGAAGTATTCGCCTTTGAATCCCGAGGCGTCGTGTCTTATCTGATTGTCCACACGGTCGTTCAGGTAGCTGATGCGTGTCAGCAGGTCAACGTTTAGGTTGGGTGTGTCGTCTTCGGCAAGTGTTGGCGTTGCCATGCATAGCAGGCTGGCAAGTAGAGTAATGGATAGTTTCATAAATATTGTGGTTTAAGGATTTTTGGTTGTTTTTTAAATATTGGCAAAGATATGAATAAAAACTGGTTTATGATGCGTCGGATGTATTATTTCTCCATTTTTTTGTACAATCTATCCACCCCATGAGCCAGATACCAAGTAAATTTGTAAAATAAAAATTGATTACCTTATTTTAATAAAGACTTCTATGTCACAAAAGTTCATTAAATTACTATTTTCTCTACTATTCGCCAGTGCGGCAAACTCTTCGGCTTTTGCCCAATTCGAGGGCTTCGAGGAGGCTGTTCCGCAAAACTTCAAATGCTCTAAGATGAAGGAATTGACCTTGTCGCCTTCCTTCTACAAGGAGGGCAGCAAGAGCTTGGAATGGTCGTTCTCTGCGGGCAGCAAGTTGGATGTGAAGCTCGACAAGGCGTTCACGCTGAAAGACGACAACGGCATCACTCTGTGGATTTACAACGAGAAGCCTCAGCAGGATTCCCTTCGCTTTGAGTTCTATTCTCCTTCTGGCCATGTGTCCTACAGCTTTGCTTTCCGCCTTTATTCTGCCGGATGGCGTGCCTGTTGGATTAGCTTCAAGCACATGCAGGGCGACATGAAGGAAAAGGAGATTGCTGGCTACCGTGTCGTTGCGCCCAACCGCAAGGGACGTGTGTTCCTCGACCGACTCACTTTCCCCGTTAAGAATATCAACGATCGCACTACTCCCGACCTGCAGATGCCGTCCAACAATTCTCTGAGCTACCGCGACTTATGGCATTGGTGCCGTGTGTGGCAATGGGAGCAGTATAAATACGACTTGCCTTTGGCCAAGCAACTCTCTGCCGACGAGAAGAAGGACCTTGCCACTGTGGAGAAACGTCTCACCGAAATGCTCGACATACAAGAGGCTCCTAAAAAGCAGGTTGCCAAGGCCTACAACACTTTCCGCAAGGCCAACATCCATGCTTCGGGCGATGGGTTCACGGGTGCTCCTATCGTTGCGCCTGACGAACTTAACAAGAAGAAGGGTGAGCTTACTCTCAACGACTTGGAGGATATGCTTTCGGGCTTTGCCTATGATGCCTGCTACAACCATTCCTCGCAGTCGGCTCAGAACTATTTCCTCGTGTGGGATTATGCCATCAACCAGGGTTTTGCCTTTGGCAGCGGTATGGGCACCAATCATCATTACGGCTATCAGGTGCGCAAGATCTACACCACGGCATGGCTTATGCACGACGCTATATGGAAGGCTAAGAACCGCGACAACATTATCTCGGCTCTTGTGTTCTGGTCGGCATTGCAGGAGACGCGACTCCCGGCTCAGGACGGACGCGATGAGTTGCTTGACAGTTGGCACACTCTGCTTATGGCACGCACAGTGTCGGCTCTCTTGTTTGTGGATGAGTGTGAGCGGGCGCGTGCCATGGCGGGACTTACACGTTGGCTTAGCGGTTCGCTGCAATACACTCCTGGCACTATTGGAGGCATAAAGGTGGATGGCACCACTTTCCACCACGGTGGTTTCTATCCTGCCTATACCACGGGTGTGCTTGCCATGGTAGGACAGTATGTGGGGCTTACAAGTCACACCCGCTATGTGCCTACCGTTGAGGCTCGACAAGTGTTGAAGTCGGCTTTCCTGTCAATGCGCAACTACAGCAACCTGTATGAGTGGGGCGTGGGCATTAGCGGACGCCATCCTTTCGGTTCCTCGATGAAGGGGGATGACATTGCCTCCTTTGCCTATCTTGCTCTTGCTGGCGACCTCTCGGGCGAAGGCAACACGTTCGACCATCATCTTGCTGCCGACTATCTGCGCCTATGCCATGAGGATACTCCTGAGGCACGCTACTTCAAGAAGGAAGGCATCACCGCCGCCAAGGCTCCTCAGGGTTTCTTTGTCTACAACTACGGTTCGGCTGGCATATTCCGCCGCAACGACTGGATGGTTACGCTGAAGGGTTACACCACGGATGTGTGGGGCTCTGAGATTTACAAGAAGGACAATCGCTACGGACGCTACCAGAGTTATGGCTCTGTGCAGATAATGGGTTATCCTTCGCGCAAGGCAAGTGGGTTTGATGAGAACGGATGGGATTGGAACCGTCTGCCTGGCACCACTACTATCCATCTGCCATACGAGTTGCTCGACAGTCCGCTGCCTGGCACAATGATGGCACGCTCAAAGGAGAACTTCTCTGGCTCAAGCTCGCTTGAGGGCAAGAATGGTATGTTTGCCATGAAACTGATGGAGCGCAAGTTCAAGAACTTTACTCCCGACTTTGTGGCTCGCAAGTCGGTGTTCTGTTTCGACAACCGCATGGTGTGTCTCGGCACGGGCATCAGCAACAGCAATGGCTCTTATCCTACGGAGACGACGCTCTTCCAAAGCACTTTCCTGAAAGGCAAGAGCGACATTTATGTTGACGCGAAAAAGAAGGACGAGTTGTTCAGCGAGGTGCTTGGCGATGGCAAGAGTCATTGCATCCAGGACGGCTACAACAACTATTACTTTGTGAAGGGTGATAATGTTGAGGTGAGGATTGCCCAGCAGGAGTCGCGTAATGAAAAGACGCGCAAGCCCACTGAGGGAACATTTGCCTCTGCCTTCATCAACCACGGTGTGGCTCCTAAGGATGCCGCCTACGAGTATCTTGTGCTTGTGCAGCCTACGAAGGAGGAACTGGATGCCGTAAGCCGCAAGTCGCCTTACAGCATCATCCAGAGGGACAATAAGGCTCATGTGGTGAAGGATGCTCTTACTGGCATTACTGCCTACGCTGCTTTCGAGAATTATCTGCTTAAGAACGACGAGCTGTTCAGTTCTATCCCTGCCGAGACAATGGTGATGAGAAAGCAGGAGGGTAGGGGATTCCTGCTCAGCGTATGCGACCCTAACTTGAATATCTCGGAGAAGACATTCACAACAAAGGAACCAAGTCGCCCAATCATCAAGCAGATAACTCTGAAGGGTAAATGGTCGCTCGCCACGCCTAATGCCAAGGTTTCTGTGCAGCAGAACAATGCAGAAACCATAGTGAGCGTGACTTGCCAGCATGGACAGCCAGTGGAATTTACTTTAGTACAATAAATTTTTAACCATAAAACCATAGGGTTAAGCTGTCTCTGCTCGACCTCCTATGGTTTTATGGCTAATTGTATATTCAATAGATAGAATTAGACTTTTACTTGTTTATAGACTTCTCTATTTGTTCTTTTGTCATCCCCGTATATTTCATTACAAATTCAATGTCAACTCCGTCCGAAATCATACGTTTGGCAATTGTTGCGTTTGTAATGTTTATTCCTTCTTCCACTCCCTCTCTTCTTGCTGTATCTATAGAGTTCTTAATATCACGATAAGCCTTTTTGCTGTCTTCGTGTTTAATATATCGTTCTTCTGATTGTCTCATAACTGATAAAATTAAAGTCTACGTGGCAAAGTTACACCAATAAATTTTAATAATCAAGTTTTTATGGAAAGAATTTTTGCGGCATAAAAAAAAGAAAACGGCTAAGAGTTTGTTCAACTTCTTAGCCGTTTTGCTTGTACCCAGACCCGGGATCGAACCGGGATGGATTGCTCCACTGGTGTTTGAGACCAGCGCGTCTACCGATTCCGCCATCTGGGCGATTGCGGGTGCAAAGGTACAAATAAAAATTGAAATAGCAAACTTTTTGGTGATTTTTTTTCTGAAAAAACAATTCCAAGGGCGAAAAAAGCTAAAAATGTGTTTTATTTCTCCTATTCTTTATTAAATTCTTAGAAAAGATTTGGCTTTCTCGCAGATAATGAGTAATTTTACACTTGAATTTAGTAACTTATAAAAAATGAACTATAATATGACACTTAATGATAATAATAATTATTGTGTGATTCTCGCAGGTGGAAAAGGTCGAAGACTTTGGCCATGCAGTCGGAGCAGTCATCCAAAACAGTTCATTGACTTCTTTGGAGTCGGACGTACCCAATTGCAGCAGACATTCGATCGCATGGCAAAGATAGTACCTGCCGACCATATTTATATCAATACCAACGAGGAATATGTAGATTTGGTGAAAGAGCAGTTGCCAGAGGTACCTGCCGACCGCATAATGGCTGAGCCTATTCATCGCAATACGGCTCCAAGTATGGCTTGGGCTAACCATCGCATCTCCATGCTGAACCCTGATGCGTGCATCATCAATACTCCTTCCGATCAGGCCATCTTCAATGAAGAGGCTTTCCGCAAGAATGTATTGGAGGGATTGGCGTTTGTTGCAGCTAACGACCGTTTCCTGACGATGGCTGTCAAGCCTACCCGTCCAGAACCGGGTTATGGTTATATCCAGATGGGCGATGTGG
>OQWE01000846.1_pt1 | contig 10307 bp, 10 predicted proteins | sample 1691591 | NCBI WGS metagenome assembly OQWE01 (sample SAMN03418265, study PRJEB22391) | human gut metagenome | biome: human-gut; feature: organic feature; material: feces | host: Homo sapiens | place: Tanzania | collected 2013-01
CTGAGTGGTTCGGGTCTGTCCTCGTCCGCGGCATATGAGTATACCTCGCAGAGTCTTTCATCTGCCTTTCCTGTATGCAGAGATAATTCTGCCTGTTCTAAAGCAATCATACTTTTCTCCTCACAGATTGTTCAAATCCACATCCTGAATTGCTTCCGGATGGCCGGAAATGGCTGCGGTAATCTTCTTCATAAGTCCTTCGCTCAGCTTATACTTTCTTCTGTACACAACATATGCCAGCAGCATGCTGACTGCCGGAATGATGCACATGAGCAGACGAATGGCATTCTGTGTGCCCAGAGACTGGATTTCATTCGGGACATAACCGGTCAGCTTCAGCGCGTAGCCAATGGCCAGTGCGGTGAAGGCTGCGGTAAACTTTACAATCAAGGTTTGCAGCGAGAATACAACGCCTTCATTTCGGGTGCCAATCTTGCACTCGCCGTAGTCTACGACGTCAGCAAGGAATACCGTTGCACAGCCCAGCTCCAAGCCGGTGCCGGTCTTTACGATGACGCCGGAAATCGCGGTCAGAACAATGTTTGTCGGGCAGAAAATACCAACCAGCAGCAGCAAAATCAGGCCAACGGCCGGAAAAATACAAGCCAGCAGGAATGCGGTCTTACGAGACAGGTTCTTGGTAACCTTCGGGAAAATCAGCAGACCAACAACTTCTGCAATGGATGCACTAATCATAAATGCGGAAAGCATGCCTGCGTTGTTGCACACGTAGCTGAAGTAATAGGTTGCAACGCCCATAATCAGCTGGATGCCTACATTATACAACAGAATCAGTGCAACTGCCCAGCGCAGCTGATCGTTCTGCTTGATAATGGAAAAGATGTCCTTGAAATGAATTTTTTCTGTTTTGCCAGCAGTCTGCTTTTTCGGCAGATTGATAACACAAACACCAATGGTGAAAATAAATGCAGCGGCAATAATCAGCGCAAAGCGATGATATCCTGTGTAATCGCCGCCCAGACCCTTGATAATCTGCACGCCGAAGCCTGCGATAATCAGAGACTGACCAATACTAGCAAAGATTCTTGGCAGAACCGATACAGACTCTCGTTCTGCCGGATCGGAAGTAAGATTCGGAATGATGGACCAATACGGAATATCCATAATGGTGTAGGTCATGCCCCACAGGACATACGCTACCGATGCAAACACACACAGACCAACGCCGGTCAGATGGAAATCTGTAAATACAATGACGAATACAAATGCGTTAATCAATGTGCCGATGACCAGCCAAGGAACGAACTTACCAAATCGGCTGCGGGTGTTATCTACAATCATGCCCATAAACAAATCATTGAAGGCATCCCACAGCTTTGCGACAAAGAACATGGTACCGATAAAAGCCGGTGCGACTTTGATAATATCGGTAAAATAAATCATGGAAAACGTGGCAATCATGCCGTAAATCATGTCTTTACCAAGGGCACCAAAAGCAAATGAGTATTTTACTCTTGCCGGAATTTTGCCCTGATAAACAACATTGCTTGTTGCGGTTTCAGCGCTCATACTATCTCCTCCTCTTATTCCGTTGAAACTCTTTACTGTACTTACAAGTATACTGTGTTTCGAAAATATTAAAATTGAAAAATCAATTCAAAAAATACGAATTCCAGTTTTAAAAAAAGATGACATGTATTATCCCGCAGGATCGTACATGTCATCTTTGGTATTTCTTGTGCCGAACCGATTAGAAAATTTCCATGATTGCCGGAACAGCGGTCTTGGTGTCGGTCTTTGGGAACAGCTCGCAGCCGACAACGCCGGTATAGTTCAGTTCCTTGAGCACGTTCATGACGTTCTTGTAGCAGATTTCGCCTGTGCCCGGCTCATGACGGCCCGGTGCATCGGCAATATGAATATGGCCGATGGTATCTATGTATTCACGAATGGTATCGCAAATCTTGCCTTCGTTGAGCTGCATATGATATGCATCGTACAGAATGCGCAGCTTCGGAGAGTTAATCAGACGAATGATCTCCGCTGCCATCTGCGTGTTCTTCAAAAAGTTGCCGACATGGTCGGTGGTGATGTTCAGACCTTCCAGATTCATCTGGATGCCGCTCTCCTCTGCAATCTTTGCGCAGTCGAGCAGCATGTCGTACATGGAGCACAGCTTTACCGTGTCGGACAGGTCATCGTAATGGTTGACGACAATACCGCCATCGCCCAGTGCGTTGGAATGAATGGTCACGCTCTTTGCACCAATCTTCTGTGCAGCTGCCACAGACTTCTTCAGGAACTCCAGATACTTTTCCTTGTGGGTCGGATCTACCAGAGAATAATCCGCATCGCCGTTGAAACCGCTGATGCCAATGCCTGCCTTCTCTGCCGCTGCCTTGACAGCATCCAGATCCTTGTCCGTCCAGCTCCAGAACTCTACATAGTCGAAGCCGTCGTCCTTTGCTGCCTGAAAACGATCGAGAAACGGAATCTCAGAATACATCGGTTCGATGCATGCGCCTTTTAACAGTTTCATATCAAGTTCTCCTTTACTCTTTTGTTATACAGTAACACAGTTTGTGTGCCAGTGCAATCTTTAAATGCCAGCAGTTTCCTTAATGTAATCGCGAGCCTTGCACGCATATTCAAACGGGTTTGCCTTTGCCGGATCCTGCTCCGCTTCTACCACAAACCAGCCTTCATAGTGTGCATCGTGCAGTGCTGCAAAAACCCCCGGATAGTCTACACAGCCGTCTCCCGGAATGGTAAAACAGCCTTCTAGAACAGCCTTGCGGAACTTAAATCCCTCTTCATGTGCACGCTTCATCATATCCGGACGAATGTCCTTCAGATGTACATGACCGATACGCGGGCCAAATTCCTTTGCTGCCTTCACCGCATCCTCACCGGAGAAGGTAAAATGACCGGTATCAAAGCACAGATATACATAGCGCGGGTCCGTGTTATCCATCAGGCGTTTGGTTTCTTCAAAGGTCTGCACAACGGTTGCCATGTGGTGGTGATAACACAGCTTAAAGCCGCGCTCTGCTGCAATTCTGCCCAGCTTATTCAAACCGGTGCACAGCTTTCCCCATTCTTCATCCGAAGCAATCGGCTTGTTGTCACCAAACATCGAGCATTCTTCTGCAAACAGATTGCGCGTCAGCTCACACACATTGATGCGGGATGCGCCGACCTTTTCCAAAAAGTCCAGCTGTGCAAGGAAAGCCTTTTCGTTTTCCTCGTAAGGAGTAGAGCACAGGAAACTAGAAAACCACTGAGACGCAATTTTGATGCCGCGTAAATCCAGCGCCTTATTCAGCACATCCGGATCTGTCGGGAACTTTCCGCCGACTTCTGTTCCCTGAAAACCTGCCAAGGCAGCTTCCGAGATCATCTGCTCAAAGGTCAGTTCTCCGCCCAGCTGCGGCATATCATCATTGGTCCAGCCAATCGGTGCAATACCAAGTTTTACGTTATTAAACATATATAATCTCCTTTTTTCAAACAGGAACTGTCATTTTGACAAGGAACCGGTCAGGTTGGCATTCCCGCCGGCTCCTTGGTCAAAACATGGAGAGAGTTAGAGGTTAGCAAATATCAATTAGCCCTTGTAGAAGTCCGGACGATCGGTCAGCGGAACTTCTTCAATAGCGCCGCTCTTCTGAGACTTCAGGCAAGCATCAGTCGTAACTGCTGCGCAGTAGCCATCCCAAGCGGAAGCGGCAGCCTCGCAGTAGGTACCTGCGTTGCAGGCATCAGCCCAAGCCTGGAACTCACGGTCGTATGCTTCCGCAAAGTAGCCCAGACCGTCAGTGGTCATGCCCTTGTAATGGGTCTGGTTGGTGCAAACATCTACACGAGACGGACGCGGCAGGGTTGCCGTGCCATCCTCACACAGAACTTCGCAGCGAATATCATATGCGTACTGGCAGTTAACCCAGATTTCACAGCTGATTACCATGCCGGAGGAAGTGGTCAGCATGACAATCTGCGGGTCGTGCAGATCCTTATTCTTAGAATGACGGGAGCACTTCGGGAAGATGACCTGTGCCTTGGTGAAGTAGTCACCTACCAGCCATGCCATGGTGTCAATCTCATGGATTGCCGTGCCGGTAACAGCAACAACATCATCATACTGCGCCGGATAATTTGCGTTGCGATGTGCACAATGTGCTACCAGCGGAGCGCCCAGCTTGCCGGAAACAACCAGTGCCTTCAGCTCTTCGTAAGCCGGATCGAAACGACGGTTGAAGCCCATCTGAATCAGGCGCTTGCCGCCTGCAATCTCTGCGTCAACAACCTTTCTCGCACCCTCAGCAGATGCAGACAGCGGCTTCTCGCAGAAGATGAACTTGCCGCACTTGATTGCTTCCAGGCAGTACTCCTCATGGGTGGAGTCGATGGATACAATAACGATTGCGTCTACCTCCGGATCGTTAATCAGTGCGAACGGATCAGCGATAAAACGAACAGACGGATACGGTGCGATAATTTCCTTTGCATGTGCCTCGTTGATGTCGGATACAGCAACAACGGTTGCTCCGTTTACCTTGTTCATAATGCGCAGGAAATGCTGCGTGCCCATCGAACCTACACCGATAATACCTACGTTTAACATAATCAAACACTCCTTTAAAACTTGTCTCTTGTTGTTGATTTATAATTTTGCCGCTTCTTTTGCAGCTTTTTCACGTGCCAATAAATCTTTCATGATAGTCGGATATTCCTTATCCAGATGATAGAACAGCAGGATGACAATGACAAAGATTGCCGTGCCAACCATGCCATATACAAACAGATTGTATACTGTATCCAGTGCCTGCTGTGTCTGTTCTGCTGCGCTTGCAACACCATTGTATCCAGCCCAGCTCATGATTGCGCCGATTGCCGCAGAGCAGATGCCCTGTCCAAACTTCTGACCGGAAGTAACCGCACTCTGAATCGCAGACGGTGTGCGCATGCCGGTTTTCCACTGGCCGTATTCTACAACGTCAGCGACCATGGTGTACATCATCGCGTACTCGCAGGCCAGACCAATGCCGCGCAGCAGTGTGCCGCCAAATACAACCGGTACGCTCGTCGGGCCAAGCGGAATAATCAGTGCGCCAACGATGATGCATACGGCACCAAACACACACCAGTTTCTCTTAGACATCTTATGGATGAGCAGACCGATGATCGGTGTGCAGACAACCATCATAATCTGGCAGGCAAAGTTGATAACGCCCATCAGGTTTTCTGTGCCCAGGAAGTTCTTGCAGTAATAGGTCAGCATCGTGCCTGCAACTGTCTGATAGAATGCCAGCGCAAAGAAGAACAGGAATGCAATGATAAAGTACTTATTCTTGAACAGAACAACGATTGCCGTCTTAAGCGGAAGTTTTTCGCCCTTGGACTCGTCAACAACCTGTACACGCTCCTTGGTGAAGAAGAAGCACCACAGCAGCAGTGCGCTGCACGCAATACCATAGATTGCCGTTGCCTTAATCCAAGCCTGCTGTCCGCCGCCGAGCAAAGACACCAGCGGCAGGAAGCCCAAGGTCATTGCCATGTTTGCCAGCGGAGAGATTGTCATGCGAACAACGTTTGCGCTTGCACGCTCATTCTGATCTCTGGTCATGTAGGTAACCAGTGTTGCATACGGCAGCTGTGTCAGGGTATAAACAACCGTCAGCATCAGGTTATACGTGATAAAGATGTAAATCGCCTGTGCCATGCCGCCAATCTGCGGAACCGTCATCAGAAGCACCGCAGCTACCGTATATGGAATCGCCATCCACAGCAGCCACGGACGAACGCGTCCATGCTTGGAACGGGTACGGTCTACAATAAATCCCGCACAGATATCGGATGCACCATTAAACACCTGCGAAATCGCGATGATTGTACCGACGGTCGCCGGCGAAACGCCTACAACATCGGTATAGAAAAATACCAGCAGCGTCGTAAACAGCGCGAACATCGCACAGGTTGCAACCTCGCCCATGCTGTACGACAGCTTTTCTTTCATGCTCAGCTTTCCGTCTGTCTGAGCCACTTCATGTTTCATAAAATTTCTCCTCTCTTTGTGCTTTTATTTTCCTGTGCTTTTTAGCACAATTATTTTATACCACATTATTTTCGCACTGTCAACGAGGATATTTTCGCTAAATTGCGTATTTTTTCACTTCTATTCTCGTTGTGCCGATTTTGTGCCGAATATTTCTGTGTGTTTTTTATCTTTCCGATTCATTCTGAAACTTTCTCGACTTTTCCCCGTTTCAATCCAAATTTCCTGCTGTTTTTTTGTCTATATTGTTCAATCTCGATTCAAATAGGCAAAAAAACAGGAGTCGGATCCATAAATCCAACTCCTGTTTTGTGCTTTTTCCTTTATATGTGCACAATTATACTGCTTCCATATTTTCTGAACAGATAATATCTATTTTGGAACGCTCCGTATCTTTTGGCACCATTCCTTTGTGCAAATACTCTCTCAACACGATCAGGGAACGATAGCCCTGCTGATAGATATTTTGTGCAATGGTAAAATCAATTTCCTCATTTTTCAGCAATCGCCGCGTTGCATCTGTCAAGTCATGACTGATAACATGAATAGATCCGCTCTTTTTCATGCTGCGAATCGCTTCTACACAACCGGTAACGCTATGATTTGCCATATAAATTCCTTTTACATCCGGCACGCGCTCTAACACATCGTGAATCTTTTGATACGTCAAAGAATAATCATTATACGTTTCAATAATTTCTAACGATTGTCCGCTAAATCCACGTTCATAAAGCCGCTCACAAAATCCTTGCAGACGCAGCCGATGCGCATGGAATTCCGGATTTCCAATCGCCACGACTAAAACATCGTTCGGCTGGAGATATTTCGCCATCAATTCTCCGGCAACGCGCCCGCCGGCAATCAAATCCTGTCCGACAAAGCACAAACGCTCGCTGTTTGTCAAATCCGAGTTAAATGTTACAACCGGAATGCCCTGCTCACTGAGTTCATTGACTTTTTGCGTGACAGAATCATGGTCCGTCGCACAAATTGCCAGTCCTTTGGCGCCCCGCTGCACCAAACGCTCCATACACTCAATGCTCTCATAAGGAAGAGCCGATTCACACTGTTCAATCAATATATTGACGGAAAAATCGCTGAGCAGCGCTTCTGCATCCCGAATGCCGCGCATGATTTCACTTTTAAAGAATCCGCCCCAATTCGGCAGCACAATTCCCAATGTACCGCCTGTTTCAGTTGCCAGCGGCAGTCCCAGCGTGGGAATGATATTTCCAAATCTGCCTGCATGAAATTCTGAGTTGAGAAAAAAATAGATTCGCGCTATAATACCGATAGAGTTTATTTGCAAAGAAAGAGAGGTAGAAGCAATGGCTCGGAAGGTAACAATCAATATGGTGGCGGATCGAGCCGGAGTTTCTCGCGGTACAGTTGACCGCGTGCTCAATCAGCGGCCGCATGTCAAACCGGAATTGTATGACCGGATTGTACAGGCAATGAAGGAGCTAGGCTATATGCCGCCCAAAGAAGAACAGGCGAAAGCGCTGGGATTTGGAAATATCATTCCCAAATCTGCCTGCACAAAACATCTCAGATATAATATTCACATTCTTCCGTCTCGCTCACGTCGCGGCAGCTCTCTCGGCGCATCAGCTGTACCTCCAGCTTAATCCGCGTCACAGACTTATGCCCGCCGTTCATATGATCCAGCAGCAAAAACAGCGCATACCGCGCCATCTCCTCTTTGGGCAAATGCACTGTCGTCAGCATAGGGGTCGTTTCCTGCGCCTCTGCAATATCGTCACTGGAAATAATAGACGGACGATAATAGTTTCGCTTGTACTGCGCCAAATATTTCAGCATACCCACCGCAATAATATCGTGTGCACAATAAATGGCCGTCGGTGCAAACGGCTGCCGCGACAGCTGTTCCATAATATGAAAGCCGTCTTCCTCTTTCGCTTGGGCCGGAATCATGTACTCTGCGTAAACAGGAATGTCATACTTTTCCAATGTCCGCTGAAATCCAAGAAAGCGCGCTTCTCCCTGACACTCTCCCACATAGCAAATGCGCCGATGTCCCAGATGAATCAGGTGCTCTACGGCAGTGGCTGCAATTTTTTTGCCGTCACACAACACCTCATCTATTTCATAGTTGGTTGAATTGCGATTGACAGAAACCAAATATCGACATTGTTTTTTTAATGCCCGCAGCCCCGGCTGGCTGCATTTTCCGACAATAATCAATCCGTCCAGTCTTTGCTGATGGGCAAACATCTGCTCTGCTTCCCGTTCCGCTGCCGTGGAAATTTCCAAAGAGAACTGGGGACGATACCAAATTTTAGACAGCAAGCAGCAATTGCGGTGAATTTCTCCTTCTAACAGACGCAGCAATTCCCGAAAGAACGGGTCTATATCCGCCTCTCGTCCGCGGGTAACCAAAATTCCCAAGTACCGCAGCTTGGTCTGCGTCTTGATTCCTTTTTTCAAATTGCGTGCCGCCTCATTTGGTACATAATTTAGCTGTCGCGCAGCACGCAAAATCGCTGTCCGCATTTCTTCTGACGAACAGTGATACTCCGGATTATTCAACACACGCGAAACCGTTGCCGGAGATACACCTGCAAGCTGCGCAATGCGTTTGATTGACATAGTGCTCCACCTCATATGATAAAATTGAATTGTAAGTTTTCCTATAGCATTACTATTATATCCGTGTTTTTTGTCCCTGTCCAGATTTTTTATAGAATTTCGAATGGTTTTCTTGCAGCAAAGCAGCCAAACCATACACCGGACAGCTTTTTCGCGCATATGCTGAACCACCTCAAAACGGAAGGTGATTGTATGCTGATTTCCCTCACGACGGCGTTTCTGTGCGGCGCAGCCTTTTGTATTCTGCGCGTTTCCTCTCCCTCCGGTTCGTTTCCGCGTCCGCTCAGCGCAGAGCAGGAAGCCGCCTGCATCGCGGCCATGCGCGGCGGCGACAGCCAAGCGCGCGACATGCTCATCGAACACAATTTGCGGCTTGTCGCGCACATCGTCAAAAAATACTACGCTTCTTCCTCAGAGACCGACGATTTGATTTCCATTGGCACCATCGGGCTAATCAAAGGCGTTTCCACCTTCGATCCGAACAAAAATGTGCGGCTTGCCACGTATATTTCGCGGTGTATTGAGAATCCAATACACTCGCCAATGCGTTTATTCCTGTTAATTGGAAGATTGTTTCCCAGTTTTCTGAAACACAATACCTATTATGTAACACAGACGAATGCCATGTGCGGTATGCACCTCTATGTATTCACAGTTTCCCTCTCGTTGCACCTCGAAAGCTAATAGACGCTTTATCCTTTAACAAACAGCATCCAGACTATACAAAAATTAGTACAGTTTCCGACCGTATGCGCTGGTGTCGGCATCACCGCGGATTCACGCAACAGGAAGTTGCTGATGCAATTGGTATCTCCCGCAACAGTTATGCAGATTTTGAGCGTGGCCGGCTTTCCTGTTACCCCAAACATTTATTGGACAAGTTGGCAACTTTATATCGTATCCCTGTATACGATCTGCTTGATGACTATAATCGTTTCTTATACGATGGGCAAGAGAAACAAATAAAGGCTTATCGTACTTCTCTCGGTTTGAACAAAAAGGAATTTGCTCAATTTCTCCACATAGATGCCGGACTGCTTCATACTTGGGAAAGCGGGCAGAAACAACTGAGTTTTCGTTCATGGGAAAAGCATTTCAAAAATTTTCGGAATTAAATTCCCAAAAGGAAAGGCGACACCTTACAATCAGGTATCGCCTTTTTAATAGTCTAATATTCTCTATGTCTTCTTCATCAATCGCAAATCTCACAGCTGTGCTCGTGAAATCATTTCACGGCGTTTCACAAAGCAGCTCTGCTCTTTTCTATCACTGCTGCTAATAACTTCTTCTTTTGCTCCATAGGGCAATGCAGTTGATTCATCGTATGATACACAATATCTGCGTGAACGCCCGCAACTCGCTGTGCCAATTCCCTTTTTCCCTCTTCTGTCTTTGGCGCGTGTACAATAATTTTAATCGGAACAGACTTTCGTCCCATCTAACTCACTCGCTTTCATATAGTATGAAATTCTATGTGTCTTACATGTTTGATAAGATTTCAATTTCCATATCGTGCATCATGGAATTGGCTTTAGCGATTGCGGCATTAACAGGAATATTGTGCTTTTCTGTTTCGAATCGGTAACTGACCACTTCAAGAAACATTTCTTTTGCAACCGCAGTTCGCATGAGTCGCTGCTGAATTTCTTTGAAGTCCACCGTATTTATCTTATCACTCAAG
>OQWE01000847.1_pt1 | contig 10307 bp, 6 predicted proteins | sample 1691591 | NCBI WGS metagenome assembly OQWE01 (sample SAMN03418265, study PRJEB22391) | human gut metagenome | biome: human-gut; feature: organic feature; material: feces | host: Homo sapiens | place: Tanzania | collected 2013-01
ACCTATCGATAACGGTTTCTTCCTTTATCGCTGGTTGGCCAAAGCATCGTCGATGTTTAAAATGGTGCCCGACGATCTTACGCGCCCATTCCATGTCGACATTATAAACATAAGGCTGTCGTCACAGTTCTTCCTGCACATGTCGCTGTCGTTTTGGTTGGCATTGCTCCTCACTTTTCCGTATCTTGTTTATGAGGTCTGGAAATTTGTGTGCCCTGCACTTTACGTCAATGAGCGTAGGAATATGCGTTTCACCTTCGTCTTCGGCACGGTGATGTTCTTTATAGGATGTGTGGTGGGCTACAGTGTGGTGTTTCCGCTTACCCTCCGCTTCCTTTACAACTACCAGCTCAGTGCCGACATCAGCAACCAGCTGTCGCTCGATTCGTATATGGACAACTTCCTTATGTTGGTGTTCATGATGGGCATAATTTTCGAGCTGCCGCTTGTGTCAATGTTCCTCGGCAAGATGGGACTGCTCAACCGCAGTTTCTTCAGAGAATACCGTCGTCACGCAATGGTGGCTCTGCTGGTTGTGGCTGCGTTCATAACGCCCTCTTCAGACCCCTTCACGCTCATGGCCGTGTTCATTCCCATCTACATCTTGTGGGAGCTGAGCGCGTTTCTTGTGAAGCCAGCCCAAAAGGACATCTCTGACGATTAATCTAAATCTAAATAAAATAAGTGTGGCACGTTAAATGCTTACGCTTTGAAAAAAATAAACTTAACAACAATGGACAATTCAAAGATAAAGGTCGGCATAATTGGCTTTGGCAGAATGGGAGGCAAGTATCTGGACAAGTTTCTTAAGAACGGACGCTATGAGGTGGCCTACATCTGTGATGTGAACAAGGAGGCACGCGACTGCGCCGCAAAGTTGTCGCCAAGCTCAACTATTGTTGCCGACGAACAGATAGTGTTTGAGGATCCCAAGGTGCAGGTGGTGGCTCTATGTACATTGGCCAACCTTCGCAAGGAACAAATTGATAAGGCCGTGCGCTATGGCAAGCACATCATCTCGGAAAAACCTGTGGCCGACACCGTGGAACGCGAGTGGGATGTGGTACGCACAACGGAAAACTCGAACGTGCTCTCCACCGTCAATCTCTATCTCCGCAACTCTTGGTATCATGAGACGATGAAACGTTTTATTGACGAGGGCGAACTGGGTGAGCTGGCTATCATCCGTGTGTGTCACATGACGCCTGGACTGGCCCCTGGTGAGGGTCACGAATATGAAGGTCCGTGCTTCCACGATTGCGGCATGCACTATGTCGATATTGCCCGTTGGTATGCTGGTTCCGAGTTTTCTACATGGCATGCCCAAGGCATGCGCATGTGGGACTATAAGGATCCTTGGTGGGTGCAGTGTCACGGCACGTTCCAAAACGGAGTGGTGTTCGACATAACCCAGGGTTTTGTCTACGGTCAGTTGTCTAAGGACCAGACACACAACTCTTATATTGACCTTATCGGAACAAAAGGCATTGTGCGCATGTCGCACGATTTCAAAACCGCCGTTGTCGATTTGCATGGTGTAACACGCACCGAGCGCATTGAGCGTCCTTTTGGCGGCAAGAATATAGACGTGCTCATCGACCGTTTTGCAGACAGCATAGAGAAGGGACGTCTTGACCGTCGCCTGCCCACCTTGCGCGATTCGGCTGTAGCGTCCGAATATGCGAAACGCTTCCTTGATGACAGCCGTCGCAACCGTCTGCCATCAATAGGCGATAACCAGACGCTTGAACAGATAAAAGAGCGCCGCCGCAACATGACCAATGGTTATGGTTTGCTTCATGTGAGAAAAAAAATTGATATTTCAACACCTATTATTTAACTTTTAATACGAATAATTATGCCTATTTCAAGACGAGACTTTCTTAAATCGGGAGCAGCCGCAATCGCCGGCTTCACAATTGCTCCAAGTTCTATTCTTGGCAAGAGCCATGGTCACATCTCTCCGACCGACAAACTTAACATCGGCGTAGTGGGAATTGGCGGTATCGGCCATTCTAACATCAACGCCGTTAAGGACACTGAGAACATCGTTGCCCTGTGTGATGTCAACTGGGATTATGCCAAGGGTGTGTTCGATGAATTCCCAAAGGCAAAGCGCTTCTGGGACTATCGCAAGATGTACGAGGAGATGGGAAAGAGCATGGATGCCGTCATCATTGCAACGGCCGACCACACTCATGCCATCATCACAGCCGATGCCATGACGCTCGGCAAGCATGTATATTGCCAGAAGCCTCTTACCCACTCGGTGTATGAGTCGCGTCTGCTCACAAAGTTGGCCAAGACAACAGGTGTGGCCACACAGATGGGTAACCAGGGCGCATCATGGGACGGCACACAGACTGTATGCGATTGGATCTGGAATGGTGAGATCGGTGAGGTGACACGCGTTGACTGCGCTACCGACCGTCCTATCTGGCCACAGGGACTCAACGAGCCTGAGACCGTGGATGACATTCCTGCTTCGCTCAACTGGGACCTCTTCACTGGTCCTGCACGCCTCAATCCTTACAGCAAAGTCTACCAGCCATGGAACTGGCGTGGATGGTGGGACTACGGTACAGGTGCTCTCGGCGACATGGCTTGTCACATCATGCATCAGCCGTTCAAGGCTCTGCATCTGGGCTATCCCACAAAGGTTGAAGGTTCTTCAACACTGCTTCTCAACGCATGCGCTCCCCAGGCACAGCACGTTAAGCTTACATTCCCCGCACGCGACAATATGGCAAAGGTCGGCATGCCCGAGGTTGAGGTTCACTGGTATGACGGCGGCTTGATGCCCGACCGTCCAAAGGGCTTCCCACAAGGCAAGGAGCTGATGCAGGCCGGTGGCGGTCTGACCATCTTCCATGGCACAAAGGACACCCTCATCTGCGGATGCTACGGTCAAAACCCATGGTTGCTCTCTGGTCGCAAGCCCAACGCTCCTCAGGTGGCACGCCGCGTAAAGGTTAGCCATGAGATGGACTGGGTGAACGCTTGTAAGGAGAGCCCGAAGTATCGTCACAAGTGTAACTCTGACTTCTCTGAGGCAGGTCCCTTCAACGAGATGGTTGTGATGGGTGTGCTTGCAGTGCGTCTCCAGGGCCTGAACAAGGTGCTCGAGTGGGATGGCGAGAACATGCGTTTCACCAACATTGGCGAGAACGAGACCATTAGAACCTGCATTAAGGACGGATTCACCATCCATAACGGCCATCCTTCGTTCAACAAGACATGGACAGAGCCGCAGAATGCTATCAAGCTGTCGCAGGAACTGATCAAGCATACCTATCGCGACGGATGGAAGTTGCCTGATATGCCGAAATAATTTTCGCCGAGATATAACTAACTAAAAAGAAACACAATGAAAAAGATTATATGTTCTATGGCTTTTATGGCCTTTATCGCTGGTGTTATGCCTGCTGGAGCACAGAAGAAAGTGTCGATTAACGTCTCTACCGAACTGATGGGCGATGAAAACAAGACCATCAGTGTTGCAAAAGACAGCAAAGGCTTCATGACATTGTTCGACGGCAAGACCTTCACCGGATGGCGTGGTTATGGCAAGGGCCATGTGCCCGCACGCTGGACTATAGAGAACGGCTGCCTCAAGTTTAACGCCGGACAAGGCGAAGGCGGCGACATCATCTTTGCACACAAGTTTAAGAACTTTGTGCTTGAGATGGACTGGAAGGTGTCTAAAGGCGCCAACTCAGGTATCTTCTATCTTGGCCAGGAGGTCAAGAGCCCCAAGGGATATGTAGAGCCGATATTCATCTCTGCTCCCGAGTGTCAGGTTCTCGACAACGAGAATCACCCCGATGCCAAGTTGGGCGTTGACGGCAATCGCAAGTCATCATCGCTCTATGACATGATTCCTGCAAAACCGCAGAACGCAAAGCCCTACGGACAGTGGAACCATGTAAAGATTGTTTGTGACAACGGACATGTAGAGCATTGGCAGAACGGTGTAAAGGTTGTGCAGTATGACCTGTGGACCCCGGCGTGGACCGAGCTTCTGCAGAAGAGCAAGTTCTCTCAGGCGAAGTGGCCCGTTGCTTTCAACCTGCTCAACAACTGCGGTGGTGAAAACCACGAAGGTTACATTGGCATGCAGGACCATGGCGACACCGTTTGGTTCAAGAATATTAAGGTGAAAGAGCTTAAGTGATGTTTTAGGGACGAGAGATTGTTGACAAGTGGAAGATGGTACCGTTTATAAAAGGCATTTCCTTTTTTTATTTGCCGATCTTCTCTTGTCCCAAACCTAAAACCAAGGAACAATGAAAAAGATTTTATTAGCAGTTGCTGCCGCATTGCTCATCACAGGTTGCGGCAATAAGAAATGTCAGTGTAATTGCAAATGTGCGGGATGCGAATGCTCAACCGACACAGCTGCTGCCGACCAAGATTATGAACTCAAGGTTGCTGACAAGAAAAATGTGGACATTGCATCCTTCCCCAAGGATAAGGATGGCTACATCGTGCTCTTCGACGGCAAGACTCTTAACGGATGGCGTGGCTACGGCATGGACGACGCTCCTAAGAGCTGGACCGTGCAGGATGGAGCGATAACGCTCAAAGGCTCGGGCACGGGCGAGGCACATGCTGCTGACGGTGGCGACCTTATTTTTGCGCATAAGTTCCAGAACTTTACGCTCGAATTGGAATATAAGGTTACGAAAGGCGCCAACTCTGGTATCTTCTACATGGCTCAGGAGGTGATGGGAAAGGTGAACGGCCAGTTTGAGTATCTGCCCATCTGGCAGTCTTCTTCTGAATATCAGGTGCTTGACAACGCCAACCATCCTGATGCACAGCTTGGGGTTGACGGCAACAGACAGTCGGCTTCGCTTTACGACATGATCCCTGCCAAGCCTCAGAACTCAAAGCCTTATGGCCAATGGAATTCGGTTAAGATTATGGTGTACAAAGGAACCGTTATTCATGGTCAGAACGGACAGAATGTTGTTGAGTATCATCTGTGGACGCCCAAGTGGACAGAGATGTTGCAGAACAGCAAGTTTAAGAAGGGTGGCGAGTTCCCCTATGCTTTCGAGTTGCTCAACAACATGGGCGGCGACAAGCATGAGGGCTACATAGGTCTTCAGGACCACGGCGACAGCGTGCAGTTCCGCAACATACGCATCAAGGTTATGGATTAATGACCTTGGCGTGTGACGAAACTTAAAAACGTTAATTGACAGTTTCTTAAGAAAATCATCATATGAAAAGAAAACTGATTTTTTCTTTTTTAGCAGCATTCTTTCTCTGCCTGCCACTCAGCGTGGCAGCGCAGAAACAGAATGGACATGCTAAGCAGCAGAAGAGTGTGAAGAAGGAGCTGTGTCTGCAACTCTACTCTGTGCGCGACCTTGTGCGCGACATCAACAAGGATGGCAAGGCCGAGGCTCGCTGGACCTCGCTGCTCTCGCGCCTTCATGCCATGGGCTACACCTCGGTTGAGGCTGCATGGTATGACCAGGAGCACGGCACGTTCTACAACCGCACGGCAAAAGATTTCAAGGCTGACATAGAGAAGGCTGGCATGAAGGTGCTCTCTTCGCATGTAAACCATGGTCTTACAGCAGAGGAGCTTGCTTCTGGCGATTTCACAAAGGCCCTTGAATGGTGGAAGAAATGTATCGCTGACCACAAGGCAGCAGGCATGAGCTACATCGTTAACCCGTGGATAGGTCTACAGAAGTCGATCCATGACCTTGACGTCTACTGTCGCTATCTCAATGCCATCGGCAAGATGTGCAAGGAGGCAGGTCTAAGCTTCGGCTACCACAACCACAACTACGAGTTTGAGAAGGTGGAGGGACAGGTGATGTACGACTACATGCTTGAGCACACCAACCCCGAGTATGTGTTCTTCCAAATGGACATGTATTGGACGGTGCGTGGCGCGTCAAGTCCTGTAGAATATTTCAAGCGCTATCCCGGACGCTTCAAGTCTTACCACTGCAAGGATCACCGCGAGATCGGTCAGAGTGGCATGGTGGGATGGGATGCAATCTTCCGCAACGCCAAGACAGCAGGTGTGCGTTATATCGTTGCTGAGATAGAGCAATGCACAATGCCTGTTGAGCAGAGCATTAAGGAGAGTGCCCAGTATCTGCTGAGCGCCCCGTTTGTGAAGAGCAGCTATCCGGTAGCACAATAGAATAAAAACGACAGGGCACGGGCAAGCGTCGGATGCCATGACAAACACAACTGAGGATACCACCTCGCTTTTTATTTTCTGATTTCTATGACTATGAGTCTGGACGCTTTTGGGCTCGTGTCATGTCGTTTTCCTCATAACCATGGAAGCACAATTTGGGTTTTAGTATTGGTATAATAGATTGATTGGATTGGTTTGATTTCCCTTGTCTTGGGGCGTAATGGATCACAGGTCACATACGTCTTCGCTCAGATGCTGCGGCATAGCATCCGTTATGTTCCCAAGACATGGGCTTTCAACCAAGATGATGACAAAGGCAACGGCAAACTTTATTTTAAGTCTTGCCTTGTTTCTTGAAGCCTTACTATGCTTAATGCCAAGAAAACACAAGAAAAAACACAAAATGGTGCATTTCACAAATGAAATTGATTACCTTCTAAATAAATGTTTCAATCTTAAATTAAATTTTACTTTTATGTATGACAACCTAAAAAACTATGCAACTAAAGCGTTAATTGTCTCGGCTTTGTTGGGTGGCAACTCGGTCATGATGCCTGCCTTCGCCGCAGGTGAGCATGGCATGGCTGCGCCAGCTTTGGACGGTCGTGTTAAGGGTACTGTTACCGATGATAAAGGTGAGCCTCTCACAGGAGTGGTGGTAAGGGTGGTTGGCGCCGATGTGTCGTATGCTGCCGTTACCGACATCGATGGTAAATTCACTCTCAAGGTGCCTAACAAGAAATCGATGCTCGAAATTAGGGGCGTGGGTTACAAGACCAAGCGCGTAAGTGCTCAAGGTGACCTCAACATCAAGATGGAGGAAGATATCTCCAATCTTAACGAGGTCGTGGTAATCGGCTATGGCACACTCGACAAGAAAGAGGTTACAAGTGCCATCACGTCAATCAAGGGCAAGGACCTCATGGTAGGTGTCGGCGGTGCCGACGTGTCGAGCGCTCTGCAAGGCAAGATCAGCGGTCTGGTGATGAACAACATTGGTTCAGCCAACTCAGAGACCACCTTCCAGCTGCGTGGTATGACGTCAATCAATGCCGGACGTTCTCCGCTCATCGTTATCGACGGCTTCCCCGGTGGCGACATCCGCTCGCTCACACAGGAGGACATTGCCTCTATTGATGTGCTTAAGGATGCTTCGGCAGGTGCCATCTATGGCACACGCGCTGCTTCGGGTGTGATCCTCATCACCACAAAGAGCGGCACAAACACAAGCGGCAAACTCAATTTGACGTATGCCAACGAGTTCTCTCACCGCCAGACATACAATGCCCCGAAGATGTTGTCTGGACGCGAGTATGCTGAGCACAACATCGGCACCGACTACGGCACCGATACCGACTGGTGGGACGAGATGATCAACCACAAGAACTTCTCTACCAAGCATCACCTCTCGCTTCAGTATGGTACCGAAAAGGCACAGGTTTATACGTCGCTCTATTACAACAAGATGGACGGTATGGCCATTGTCGACAGCCGCAAGGACTATGGTGGCCGCTTCAACGCCAGCTTTAAGCTCTTTGACGGATGGCTCGAGTTTAAGCCAATGGTCGACTACCGTCAGGCAACGCGTAACAACCACTGGCCCAACTTCCAGCAGGCTCTGTTCAACAACCCGACGCGCTCACCCTACGACGAGAACTCGGAGACAGGATTCAACATCTGGCAGAACGAGACGCTCGACTATAACGTTGTGGCCGATGCCCACCTCTACACCTATGAGGGCACCGACAAGTGGTTCAAGCCCCAGATGGTGATGAAACTCTTCATTAAGCCTGTGCCGGGATTGACCTACCAGCAGACGTTTGGCTATGAGAGCCGCCAGTGGGAGAACCATACCTACAACCCGAGCTATAGCCGCACCTCTATAGAGGACAACCACAAAGGAACAGCTTATCTCGGATTCTCTAAAACCGAGAACCTTACATCTGAAGGCTATTTCACTTACGCCAACGAGTTTAAGAAACACACCATCAGCGCAGCCGCAGGTTATTCTTATTTCGAGTATAATCAGGAGGGCTTCAACATGGAAAACTATAACTTCTCCGTTGACGGCGTTAAGTTCTGGGACATAGGCCAGGGAACCGGTCTGAGCGATGGCAAGGCTTCAATGTCGTCGTCAAAGGCACCTACAGAGAAGCTGTTCTCAGTGTTTGCACGTGCCAACTATGCCTACAATGACACCTACATGCTTTCTGCATCGATACGCCACGAAGGTTCTTCAAAGTTCTCAAGCGACAAGCGTTGGGCCGATTTCTGGTCACTCTCAGGGGGATGGCGCATCTCAAGTGAGAAGTTCATGAAGAACATCAAGTGGATTGACGACTTGAAGCTGCGTGTCGGCTACGGTGTGACAGGTAACAACAACTTCTCGTCAACCTACATGGCCAACATGCTCGGCTCCGATGCCTACTGGCTCTTGCCCAACGGCAGCTGGAAGAAGTCATACGGAAAGTCGCAGAACGTTAACCCCGATCTGGGATGGGAGCAGAAGAAGGAGTGGAACTTCGGTATCGACTACTCGCTCCTCGGCGGACGTCTCTATGGCAAGTTCGACTACTTTGTGCGCAACATCGACAATCTTCTCTACGAGGTCAGTGTGCCGCAGCCTCCCTTCACTCAGGGCACCCAGTGGCAGAACATCGGCAAGATGCAGATCAAGGGATGGGAGTTTGAGATTGGCGGTGTTCCCGTCAAGACAAAAGACTTTGTGTGGACCTCCAACCTTAACCTGAGCCACAACAGTGGAAAGATCAAGACCCTGTGGGGCAACAACTCTTACTACAACGGCAACGGCTTCCCCGCTCCTGGCACCCCAGGCGATGCAGCACGCATTGAGGAAGGCTCAACCATCGGCAAGTTCTTCATCTGGAAGTGGGCCGGATTCGACGATAACGGCAATTTCCTTCTCTACGACAAGGACAACAACGTCATTCCTGCAGAGAAGAAGACCGAGCTTGACAAGCGCTACATGGGCGACTACAACCCCAAGGTCATAGCATCATGGAACAACACGTTCACCTACAAGAACTGGGACCTCGGCATCAACATGCGTAGCTGGATCGACTTCGATGTCTTCAACACCATGAACATGTACTTCGGCATCCAGGGACGCGGCAACAACAATGTGCTGAAAGACGCCTATGGCAAGTTCGACCACATCCGTGGTGAGAAGCAGATTTGTGATTACTACCTTGAGGACGGCACCTTCTTGAAGATCGATGCCATAACTTTGGGCTACACCTTCGACATGAAGAAATACACCAAGTTTGTAAAGAACATTCGTCTGTGGGGTACCTGCGGCAATGTGTGCTGCATCACAGGCTACAGCGGCATGAACCCCGAGGTCAACATCACAGGATGGGATCAGGGCACAGAGAAATTCTGGGAAGGCTACTATCCCATGGCACGCACTTGGACTTTTGGAATGCAGTTTAATTTCTAAAAAAACATCACGAATATTATGAAAACCAAAAACATATTGAAGTCGGTGATTGGATGTGTTGTCGCATCGGCGGCACTCACCTCATGCAACGTCGACCCCGAATTTTACACTCAGGTCACCCCAGAGACATTCTACACCAGCCAAGAGGCCGTGTACCAACGTTATGCGCGTCCTTTTACCCACTGGAGATGGTATGCTGGACAAAGTGAGGACTTATGGCGTCTACAGGAGCTCGGCACCGATGAGTTCATGTTGCCAACAAGAGGTAGCGACTGGTTTGATGGCGGAAACTATCAGAAGCTTCACCATCACGAGTACACCGACGACATGGCATGTATCTCTGAGGGATGGAAACTGTCGCAGATGGGAACAGCCCTTGCGTGGGATGCGCTTGAAGACCTTGAGGATGTAGATTTCAACAAATTGGGATTCCCCGAAGGCACACGCGAGTCGATGCTCACACAGCTGCAGTCGCTCGTGTCCTATTTCTATCTTAAGGGCCTTGACCTCTTCGGCGGCATGCCGCTTTACACCACCACTCGAAGCGACATCCAGCCACGCTCAACCGATGAGCAGACCTTTGCTTTCATCGATTCGTTGCTCACAGTGTCGCTGAAGGGACTGCCCGTAAAGCAAGAATTGGGAGCCAAGGAAACGGGTGCTATCAACGCTGCC
>OQWE01000848.1_pt1 | contig 10282 bp, 8 predicted proteins | sample 1691591 | NCBI WGS metagenome assembly OQWE01 (sample SAMN03418265, study PRJEB22391) | human gut metagenome | biome: human-gut; feature: organic feature; material: feces | host: Homo sapiens | place: Tanzania | collected 2013-01
ATTCAAGGAAATGCTGATTTACTCACAGAACGGTGATGAATTCAATCAGCTCCAGGCACATCTCGCGGGTCAGCTCGGGAATTTCCATATAGGCTTTCAGACGGCGGATGAATTCGTCAGCGTTGGCCGCATCATCACGGACGGTCTGCGCCTTCTGCTCCAGCGCGGTGACTGTTTCAGTGAGAGATTTCTTTTCGCTTTGGTATTTTTCCAGCAGGTTGATACAGACTTCTTCGGGAATCTTGCCCAGTACCTTGTCCTCGTAAACCGAACCGATCAGCTTGTCCAGTTCGGCAAGCCTGCGCGTGGATTGCGTCAGCTTTTTGCGGTCGGCATTGGCTTCGGCAGTGTTCTGCTGCTCATTACGGCTGAGGAATTCCTCTCTCGCACGCTTTTCATCGGCAAGGACAAGACTCATTTTGGAGCGAATGTCCGCAAGAACAAGTTGGTTCAAAATCTTGATCTGAATATAGTGGCTTGTACAAGCTCTCTCCCCGAATTTGGAATACGCACCGCAGGTGAAGTTCTCACGGTGATAGGTACGAGGGTCTGTTCTCTTATGTCGGGTGTTATTCCATTTGATATACATCTTGTTCCCGCAATCGGCGCAGAAGACGAGTCCGGACAGCGGATTGACATATCCCGTTTTGTTCTTTTTGCCCTGGCTGACCGACGCTTCCATCTCACGGCACCTGTCCCACAATTCCTGTGTCACAATGGCTTCATGCGTATTGTAAATCCATACCATATCCTCGGGATCACGCTTGATCTGCTTTTTGTTCTTGTAGGATACATTTGTCGTTTTCAGCTGAACCATATGCCCGAGGTAAATTGGGTTAGTCAAAACCTGCTTCACTGTGGCACTTGACCATAAATGGTGAGACTTGCGTGTGTTCGGAATACCGAGCTTTTGCTCCTTATAGTCTCCCGGCGGAAGGATGCCCTCATTGTTGTAGGTCTGTGCAATATGGTTGGGACTGACACCGGACGCCCGCATTTCAAACATTCTCCGCACATAAGCCGCCGCTTCACTGTCAACGATGGGAAGCCGTTTATCGTCGTCACCCTTGATATAGCCGTAAGGTGCTTGATTGCTACGGTAGATACCTTCCCTGGCATTGGCTTCAATGACCGCGCGGATCTTCTTTGATGTGTTGGCGGCATGCCATTCGTTGAATACATTCATGATCGGCGTCATGTCCATTCCCGTGTTTTCGGTAACAGCCGAATCCACATTGTCGCCGACGGCAATGAACCGGATATTGTAGGTCGGGAACAGATAATCCGTGTATTGCCCCACCTCAATATAGTTTCTGCCGAAGCGGCTGAGATCCTTGACGATGATCACATTGATTCTGCCGTTCTTGGCATCCTCCAGCAGTCTCTGTACACCGGGGCGGTTGAAGTTGGTTCCGCTCCAGCCGTCGTCGATATACTCGTCAACAATCTCAAATCCATTCTCATGGGCATACTTTTCAAGAATCTTTTTCTGATTCTCGATGGACAGGGATTCTCCCGCCCGTTCGTCCTCCTGGGACAGTCTGTAATAAAGACCTGCTTTTTTGTTTTGTGTTTGCTTTGACATCAAATTAACTCCTTTCCGTTACGTCAAAGCAGCCTGATCTGTATGTGCTTCTATGATACCACAGAAGACACAACAAATCAAGCTGCAACCTGTTAACTGTTAACCCGGCGATTTTATGCCGGGATTTTTTCTTCTTTTTTGACCGGATCGCTCATATCCGCCGTCACCTGCTTTTCCACAAGCGCACGGATGACATGGTCAATATCCTTTCCGCCGGTGTAATGACTGACAACGGTATAGTTAACACCATCGATCACGATTATCTGACTTCCGGTCGGCATAGCGCCAAACCGTTCCTTCATATCGCGCATCGTTTCTTTCCGCTTACCGATAAACCTCACTCCCTTTCATAAAAATGTGTTGCATTGGTTGTTTTATAAACTCTGCTCATACTCATATTTCTTCCTTTCTCTGTGTTCCGGCATGGTGGTGCAATCCTCCACTGCCGGTCTTTTGTCAAACATAGCGGAAAGATCGCCGATCAGGTCTGCGATGCCTGTCGTAATGGAGATCACGGTGTTCCGGCTCATGTTCTGCAATGCCCGATAGGCATTTTCATTGCCCTTGTGCGCCGCCGTGTTCAGATGCTCCACGGCTTTCTGCCAATCAAAGCAGTCCGACTCAAAGAGATAGATCTTGGCGAGCCTGTACTCCGCATGAATGTCGCCCATCTGCGCCGCCTGTTCCAAAAGCGCGATAGCTTTCGGAATGTCCTTTTTCAGGCACTTGCCGTCGGCGTAATACTTGCCGAGCGTATAGGCAGCGTGAGCGTTCCCGTGGCGTATTGCATCGTACAGAAGATCGACGCCCGCCTTGCGGTCAAGGCGAAGGAAATCTCCAAGGATATACAGTTGACCGAGAAGCATCTCTGCGTAAGGATTCTTCTGCTTTGCAGATAAGGTCAGCCAATATTCAGCGTTCTCGGGAATGCGGCGGTAATAGCCACCCTCATAGATCATCTTGCCGAGCCGATACTGCGCCATGTGGTAGCCCTGCTTTGCGGAGGATTCAAGGTAATATGCGCCGTCGTATGCATCGTAGTACGGACTGTCCTCATCAAACAAAATGCGGGAGAGACGATACCCGGCATATTGGTTGCCAAGCTCCGCCTGCTCCCGCAGGTCGTCATATTTCTGTTTTGCCCATCCGTCCGTTTCGGGCTGTTCGTCATCGGGCAGATCGCTTTCCTGCCGTTCATCCATGAAAAAGCCTCTTATCTCATCAGAAGACAGATCACCGTGCTTAAAATCGCCGAACCGCCGATGGTCGATAGGATCGCCGTTATGATCCACCGTTTCATATTCGAAAGCAAGTTGGTGAATTCCTCGATACGCGTTTTCTCCTTCCATACGAGATCGGAAATAAATTTCTCGCGCATCCTCCCATCCTGTTCGAGCAGCTCCTTGTTCTGATTCAACAGCGTCTGCACTCTCGGTACAATGCTTTCCGCCGTTTTCTGCACGTTTCCGGTCACATCCTCCGCCCAATTCCGGATTTCGTTCCACATCTCGTCCGTGTAAGCCTCTGATTCCTTCTTTGTCATCAGTGCCGCAATCTGCTGATACAGCGTGGGCTGAAAGGTCACTGCCTGTTTCGTCCACTCCCGAAAGGCGTTCCAATCCTCCTTCGGAATCGCATAAACAATCGGCTGATACGGTGTTTCCTCTATCGTCCTGACCGCGGTCTTGGATGCCGCTTTCAGCTTGTCCATGGGACTGACTGCCGGCGTGTTCTGTAATTTGTTTTCGTATTCTGAATTCATACTCTAAATTCTCCTTGGTATATTTGTTGTCGTGTAATTTGTTGTCCCGGACCTTGCGTCCGTTCGGACAGGTGAATGTGATATATTTTCTTTCATCCGTCCATGTGACGGAATAACCGACAGAGGCAAGGATATCACAAAACTCGCGTCTGTCGCCTGCCTGCGTCATGGCAATGTCAATGTCATTGATCAGTCCGAACTTCCAGCCCTCACCTCTCATCGTTACACGGTATTCCCGTGTAACGATGCCCTGACCGTTTCTGCGCTCCGACGGAGGCAGCACAGACAGACCGTGGTCACGGCAGATGTCATCGCTGATCTTCCGCAGCTCCTGCAGCGTGTTCGGGGTGAAGTGAATCTTCTTACCGTCCTTGAAGCTGACCGAATTGACAATAAAATGGTTGTGTACTCTCTGAACGCCGCTGTCGTCATGTGCATCCAGATGCGTGGCGACCAAAACCTCGTATCCCGGAAAAGACTTCCCGGCAAATTCCAGACCGATGCGGTGGGCTTCCTCATAGGACTGAATTTCCCCCGGCAGAAAGGACTGCACATACTGATAGAAGTAAGTGCCGCAGGCTTTGCCGTAAAGATTTTTGGTTGCCATGAACTCTTCATACGCGTGCTGACCGAGGCAGTTGACACCGCCGACATACTGCCGCCCGTTTTCGTCAACGGTTTTCTTCTCCTGCACGCAGTAACTGATACAACCGCGCATGGCACTCGGTGTCTGCTTGCTCTCCTTGATGAAAATAACAGTTGCCATAGAACATCAACCTCCGCTCTGTATCACTGCATCGGTGTCGGCATACAGCTTGTTGATTGCCTCATAGCACCGGCCGATGCCGTCCGCTGTCGCGGTCAGATTGACCGTCCGTACAACGCCCTGATGGCAAAGCATGGTGAGCTGATTGAGATTTCTGCCGATGCCTTTCAGCTCATGAAGGATTGGCTTGAGTTCCTCTACTTGGTAGATCGTCTTTCCGAGTGCCGAGATGCGAAGATATTCACCGATGCCCATACCGATACCGGCGGCAATCTTTTCGATTGCTTTCCATTCGCCCTCTGTCACCCAAAAGGACTTTTTTCTGTTTCGTTTGCGACCTTGTTTGGTCAAATAATGATCATCTCCATTCCGTAATAAAAGTGGGGAGCGCGTAAGCGCGGGGCTTCTGCCCCCAAAATAAATGCGTTTGGCTCCATCCGCCTTTGGCGGTGGGAGTCCAAACGCTCTGCTTGCCCTGTAGGGGCGGCGTGCCGCAACGGCGGGCAAGCATCTTGCCACCGCTGAAGCGGGAAGTCGTCTCGCTACGACTCATGTACATTGTCCGCAATTTTCATCATTTGTTTTTTCTCCTTTCCGATGATATGGGAGCAGCATTTATAGATACAAACCGATAAAGCAAGGCTTGCTTTTTTTCATCTTTCGGCAAGATATGTTTATCTATTTTTGGCGTAGCAAGCGTATCATTTTTTGCGAATGAAAAAATATTCTTTTGATATTCTTATTCATAGGTTGACAATATCCTAAAATAATGGTATAATAATATCATCAAATTGAAAGAAGGTGTGGGCATGAACATCAACACAAATCAGATCGTACCGATCTCAGAGGCAAATCAAAATTTTTCCAAGGTTGCCCGTATGGTAGAAAAGAGCGGAACGGTATATATTTTTAAGAACAATAAGCCGAAGTATAAACTGACAGATATTGAAGGTGACACGACGATTGAAATGACTGACGATGAAAAGATCGATTTTGTCGCCGCGCGTGTCCTGCGTGAGTATCGGCGCGCATTTGAGGAGTTGGCAAAATGATCAGGTTCAGTCAGGAAAAGGTGCTGCTCCTTCATCGGCTGATCACCGAAGAAACCGGTGGAGACCCGAATGTCCGGGATCTGAATTTGCTTGACAGTGCCCTTGAATCTGCATTTCAAACATTCGATGGGAAAGAGCTGTATCCCACCAAAGAAGAAAAAGGGGCAAGACTCGGATTTGCCCTCATATCCAATCATGCTTTTGTTGACGGCAATAAGCGCATCGGAATGTATGTGCTTTTGACATTCCTTGAAACAAACGGCATTAAGATCCGCCCGACGGTTGACGATGTTGCCCGTGTGGGACTTGCTGTTGCCGCAGGTGAAATGGGATATGAAGAATTGCTCTCATGGATCTATGAGAACGAATAACACCGGCAGATATTGTACTGTAAAAGATCTGGCGTAACAAACGAAACAGCGATCCCAAGTGGTCGTACTGTTCCCCTTGTTACGCCATTTTACATACCATACAGGTGTATATGGGAGCAGTATTTGTAAATACAAATTAATTTTCTCGGCAATCTATGGTATACTATAAAAAAACAATTACGGAGGTTTCCATGGCGAAACTCAGATACCTTATACGACGGCTGTCGGTGCAGGCGATGCTGTCCTATGCCAAACCAATCGATCAGGGCACCTATTCTTTCGCACTGACGCCGGCGCAGACCAAGGAAGTCATCATGGGAGACGGCGAGACATGGCAGGAAGACAATGCCATTTTCTTTCAGGCTATGTGCATCCTCCGTGGGGAGAAGTACAGACAGCCCACCTCGGACACGCTGATCTCCGATCTTGCGGATGTAATACTCTACCTTGACTTCAAAGGAATATTTGATCGGGACGCGGATAACCCGAAAGCGGCACTCATGCAAAAAAAGACCGAGTCCATGTTTCGCCCCGAGGGGATCACATTGAACTTCGGTCAGGGAGACGCACGCTATCTCGCCTTTGAACGCTCGGGCAGCATGAGCCGCAGCGCTGTGCTTTCTTTTGTTCGCGCGGATATATATGAGGAGCTTTCCCGCAGGATGACGGTCGGCATGACACTTGGCGTTTGCCAATTGTCCAAGCTCTACGCCTATAACGGTCTGCTGTTTTCGAGCGGAACACGCATAGAAACGGATATGCTGTGGGAGAAGGATGCGATCGTTGTCATCGACAATCCGACGGCTGTCTATCCGGATGTGGATGTCATTACCGTGGAAGATAGGACAGGTGTCGGCGATGTTCGCAACTACGAGAGAGTGGAGAAAAAGAGTGCTGTCGCGGTCACGCTGTTTGACGGCGAAGGCATCCTTTCCCCTGCTCTTGCGGAAGAGATCGATCGGTTGTACTGCGGAAAGCACATTCATACCTCGTTCCAGATCCGGATGCCGTATATCAAGGGTATGGTGCATGGGGTGGACTTTCACGGACTGTTCCGTGAGGCAACCGTCACAAAAATCACGGATCTGTGGGGCGTGGAACATCCGATTGAACGCGTCCGGATGATTCTGACCAGGAGCCAATTCAAGGGATGCGGTTGGATGACGGAAAACGGGCTGACCTTTGAGGAATATCTGAAACGCCTGCGCGCCTACCGTCACACACTGTATATTACAGGCGTGAACCGCACGAGCAGTGAGTCGTTTACCGATCTGAACTATCAGTTCCTTTCTACCCTCGCCCTGAGCGGAGAGCAGTTCAGACCGGTTGATTTACCGTTTGATTGGATGAAAGAGCATCTGGACACAGAGGACGAACAAAATGACAGCGATACCGGAGCGTGGCTGACCCAAACGACCGAGGAGATTTACTATCGCCTTCTCAACGACGAATGGTTTCAGTTCGATTACTATGTCGACCATGCACCGAAGAATCCGAAAAGCCGGGGTTACCGCCTTGCCGGGATGCTTCACCGCAATGACCTTTTGCTTGCAGAAAAAGAGTACCGGCGGGAGCTTGACCGCGCCGCGGATGCCATTTTGCGGAATTTTGCCCGCGGCAATCTGCTCGTGCGCGGAAGAGTTGCCTATCTCTCGGCGGATTTGACATTGTTTCTTGCCGAACTGCTGAAACCGCATACGGACGGCAACAGAAATGCGGAGGAGATCTACCGGGAGCTGCTTGACACGCGTTGCCGTTACACAACCGCCTATGGTCTGACCGGCAGTCACATGACGGCGATTCTGCGCAATCCGCATATTGCAAAGAACGAGGAGGTCGTGGTATATCCGCCGAACCATGAACATGACATCCGCCACCGGTATCTTTCACACCTGTCCGGTGTCGTAATGGTCGAGCCGTGGTCGCTGATCGCCGAACGACTGGGCGGTGCGGACTATGACGGGGATATGGTAAAGGTGATCTATGAGCCGGTAATCTGCGAAAGTATCGCCTCTCACTATAAGGAAACGGCAAATCCATTTGAAGACCGATTCGCAAGCCGTAACAATCTGCCCCTGCTCAGTATTCCGACTGCCGAACCGCAGTTGCGGGATGCAACCGACCAGCACGCTCGGTTTGAGGCAGTCAAGAGCACCTTTTCCTCGCGTGTCGGGCAGATTTCCAATGCCGCTCTTGACCGCAGTATTCTCGCTTACGATGAAAATGCGGATACCGACATCAAAGAAAAGTGCAGACAGGAAACCGAAACGCTTGCCATCCTGACCGGACTTGAGATCGACTCTACCAAAAGCGGTATCAAGCCCGACCTGTCGGCATACCTGCACACCGACGACAAGCCGCGCAGCCGGTATCTGAAATACAAGCGACTGCTTGAGGATGCGGAAGATCGCCCTGCATGGTATGAGGACACCTTTGCGGAGCAGATGAAGGATTATATCGACGGCACCGACTGGGAGAGCGTCACGGCAAATGTAGAGAAGCTGCCGTACTATGCCCACATGCTGAAAAAGCACACGCCACGAAAAGTGATAAAGCCTGCACCCGCATCAGAACTGTTTACCTTTGCCCGACATGAAAACTGGAAGGACAATCTGAATCCGTCCCTGTTTGAACCAATTCGCGAGCTGATTGACACCTATGACCGTTGCCTGCGGCGTATTCGGTCGCACAAGCACCCGATCCCGGGCAACTCCAAGCGACGGGATATTGACCGTATTCTGACCATGCGGAATCAGGAAAACACCTATGATACCGACAGCCTGTATGCACTGTTCACGGGAATCGACGCCGCCCGCATTAAGACCGTCCGTGACGCGCTACGAGCCGAACAGTGGCATTTCATGAAGCCGGAGGGGCGTTTATCCTTCTTGCAGGAATACCTTCCCGAAGAGGCTTTTCGGGCGTATGACGGCTTTTTCTCGGATTTCCGCATGGGCGGGTATCGGGTGTTCGGCGACATCATCTGTGATATTGACGATGCCAACAGGCTGGCTGACAAAAGTAAACTGCACTACAAGCACGACACGCCAGAGATGACGGCTATGATCGACGCTTACCACACCCGTTTGCCGGGCGTGGATTACCGCGAGGCGGTATCCGTTGCCTGTCGGTTGTGCCTTGCAAAGATCACGCCGCCGTTTCAGGCAATCCGCTATGCCGAGGCGCTGGACAGGCGGGATTTTATCTTTGATGTCCTGCTTGAGGAAGCGGAATTTTATCTGATCGGAGGCGGAAACGGATGATAGAGGAATCGATAACAAACGAATGGGCGGAATTTCTCGCCTATACGAAAGAACCGACCTATGCCGTCCGGAACAAGAAGGACAACGGCTTTCTCGGTCGGTTTACGATGGATATGCTCATGGAAAACTACGGCTTCGCGCGGATATTGACTGTCCTTGCAAGGGGATATCTCTTTCACAACCAGGACGGGACACCGAAAGGCGGTGACCCGTATGAACACACCGATGACGCACGCCGCGCTCTTTGCGCATGGTGCAGTATTCCGGACAAAAAGAATGCCGCTCCAAAAGCGGAGTGGCAGTTCAGAACGGATTTCCGGGAGCTTCACAGTGAGTTTTCCGAACTTGTGGACGAGGACGGATGTGGTTGGTATATCCGCCACCTGCACGGAATCGCGGATTTCATAAACGCCAACCGCGACAAAGTGGGCAAATTCACACATAAACTTGCCGACAACATGGAAAAGCTCGAAAACGCATGGCGGAAAAAGGTCATTCAATTTCAGATCCCGATCTTCTCGGAAGGCACGAAAGGCGACCTGATCCTTCGTTTTGACGATGTGATTGCCGATGCACTGGAGCTTGGTGCGCTTCGGACAGAATCTATCCTACTGACCGATGAACAGGAACAGTGGCTTACGGAAGTGACACCGTCAAAGGTGCCAATCTGTGTGACAAGAACCATTTTTGAATATTACCTTGCAAACAAGCCCGCAGACAGCGATTGGTGTGTTCTGCCGATTACGAACATGGAAGCCTATCTCGCCAGTTCGGCGCTGAGCAGAATGTATTTGAAGGAACTGAACAATCTATTCATGGTGCGGAAAGAAAGCGCCGGTGTGATGGGTGTCTATAAAATGGTCGTTGGCAATCCTTCTGAAAGCCTTTGATTCCGGAACCGCAACAGTTAGCATCAGGCTCATCTGAGGGAATTGTGTTTATCTATGTCAGAACGCAAGTTCTCAAAGATTTAACCTTTGTCAGCCGATTTTGGTGCAAAATGTGAATATTTTCTATTGCAAAACGTCTGATTCCGTGATATACTATAAGTGCAATACGATAGCCGAGAGAAAACGAACAACAACCCTGCAAGCAATGCGCAGTCCTGCTGATTGCTGCTGAGCTGTTCTCGCAGGGAGCGAGGAGTCAAGGCGAGACTATTTGGCAAAAATCATGAGCGCATAAAGATGGTAGGGATGTTGCCTGCTTTCTTTATGCGCTATTTTATTGAACATCATTATTCAATGAGGGATTGCCTTATGATGAAGAGATTCAACCAAAGTGTTCACCCGTTCACCGACCGCAGATGCCTTCTGCTCTTGCTTCCTTGTTTCACAACCAAGCTGCTTGCTAACAATAGCAAATAATTTGTGTTTCAAGATTGATTAAGGAGGTTTACCATGATTATTCAAAAAAATCAAACATAACAGCTATAAGTTGATTGCAGTCATATTGATTATGAGTTTCGTGTTTTCTTTGATGC
>OQWE01000849.1_pt1 | contig 10269 bp, 9 predicted proteins | sample 1691591 | NCBI WGS metagenome assembly OQWE01 (sample SAMN03418265, study PRJEB22391) | human gut metagenome | biome: human-gut; feature: organic feature; material: feces | host: Homo sapiens | place: Tanzania | collected 2013-01
AGTCGCAGGCAGCGCTTGATGTCGTGTTCATCGTCTTAATGACAGATCAGGGATAATCAAGATGGCGGGCAGACGAGGAAACATGAAAATATTTTTTCAGAATCCCATTGCGCTTTGCGGAATAATTGCTAACTTTGCATTATCACACATATAACAGTGGAACAACGAAACTCTTATCAGTGGCAGCGGTCCCTGATTTATATTTATATCAATATCGTTTCCCCTGCCGGCAGTGGTCGGAACACGACGGGAGAAGCATTTTAATCCACTAAAAATAATTATTATCATGAAAAACAACGAAGCAATGAATTTCAAGGTTCGCGCCTACGGGCGCACAGAATTGGCGCAGATGTATTGTCCCAACCTGCAACCAGAGTCGGCATTCCGCAAACTATGCCGGTGGATAAGTCTGGAACCGGAACTGTCAAGACGTCTGCTGAAAAACGGCAAGATGCCGCCCGTTAGGTCGTTCACACCGGCGGAGGTGAAACTCATCGTAGAGCGTCTCGGTGAACCATGACAGGCGGCACCGACAGACATAGATGTCCCCATTCCGCTTTTCTGCATTATTTTCCATCGGCATGATTATTTTCCACCCGTCACGTCGCTGATGTTGGCGGATAATCAGTAACTTTGCCGTATGAACGAGATTTTCCACCCTTTGCACACCGATATAGAGCGCCCCGAGCGCTTCACCTATCCCTTCAACTACACGCCACACCCGCTATGCCTGCTGGCTGCCAGCGAACTGCAACGCTACATTGGCAGCAACGGACAGTGGAGAGACGAAGTGGAGAAGGGAAAGATGTTCGGTGTGCTTGTGGTGACAGACGCCACAGGAGACCTCGGATTCCTTGCCGCATACTCCGGACTGCTGGCAGGCAGGAACGACCTGCCATATTTCGTGCCGTCGGTATATGACAGTCAGCAGCCCGACGGATATTTCAAGACCCACGAGCGCGAGATTTCATCCATCAGCCATGAGATAGCACGCATCAAGGAATCTGCGGAATATACCGCTCTGAAAGCCAGGACTGCCAAGCTGCAGACCGACGCCGACAACGAGATACTGGCTTTCCGGCAGCATATGGCGGAGGCAAAGGAGAGGCGCACAGCCCTGAGAGCCTCCGGCAAGCCCCTCTCTGCCCAGCAGCAGGAGCAGATGGTCAGAGAGAGCCAATATCAGAAAGCGGAACTGCGCCGCATCAAGAAGAGATGGGACGAGACTCTCGCCGAACCACGCCGCCAGACGGCAGAACTCGACAACCGCATCGCCACGCTGCGACAGGAGCGCAAGGTGAAGTCTGACCGTCTGCAGCAATGGCTCTTCGACCAATATTCCATGCTCAACGCCCGTGGCGAACGCCGCGACCTGACATCCATCTTCGCCGCCACGCCACAGAGGGTGCCGCCATCGGGAGCCGGCGACTGCTGCGCTCCAAAGCTCCTGCAGTATGCCTACCTCCATGGTCTGCGCCCCATATGCATGGCTGAATTCTGGTGGGGGAATTCGCCTAAGACAGAGATCCGCCACCATCTGCACTACTACCCTGCCTGCCGCAGCAAATGCAAACCTATCCTCACACACATGCTGCAGGGCCTCAACGTGGACGCCGACCCGCACGACACCGCCGCAGGGAGCTGCGAAGACCTGCATATAATATATGAAGACGAGAGCCTGATAGTGGTTGACAAACCTGCCGGCATTCTCTCCGTGCCGGGCAACGTGGCACGTGAGTCTGTAGTTGACATTCTGAAGCGAGAGCGTGGCGGCAGCCAGTTTCTGATGCCTGCCCACAGACTCGACATGGCGACCAGCGGACTCCTCGTAGTGGCGAAGTCTGACACCGTGTTGCGCAATCTGCACGAACAGTTCGCATCACGCACGGTGGAGAAACGCTACAGGGCAATCCTCGACGGCATTCCCCGCACTCCACGCCAAGGCACAATCCGTCTGCCGCTTGCCGCCGATCCGACAGACCGTCCGCGACAGGTAGTGGACCACGAACACGGCAAACCTGCCGAAACCCGCTATGAGATAATCTCCACCGCCAACGGCAAGACGGAGATTCTGCTATATCCTCTCACCGGAAGGACACATCAGCTGCGAGTGCACTGCGCCCATGCCGACGGACTCGCAACGCCGATACTTGGCGACACCCTATACGGCCACCCCACAGGCGGCAGAATGTTTCTGCATGCCGAATACGTGTCATTCCATCATCCGCTGACGGGCAAGAGAATGGAGTTCACATCCCATGCCGGACTCCACCTCTGACTAATGCCGGACAAGAGACATTTTCCTGAGCCAAAGACTTAGCAAAATCCACTCTTCTAAAATAACAAAATCCAAGCAAACCCTAATGACCGATTCGGGTTAAATCAATATAATTAATGCCAAGATAGAAAAATTCAATCAAGAAAAAACGTACAGCATATTGAAATAATTCCTACCTTTGCCAATGAAGAAAAGCACTGAATTATAATAGCGATTATCAAAGGATGCGCTTTCAGAAAAGAAAATAAGTAACATATAAAAACAAAGACATTATGAAGAAGAAATTTATTTGCACCGTTTGCGGTTACGTTTATGAGGGTGACGCTGCTCCAGAGCAGTGCCCGGTATGCAAGGCTCCAGCATCTAAGTTCAAAGAGCTGGTAGAGGGTGAAGAAGATACTTTCGCTACAGTACACGAATTGCGTGCTGCCCGCAAGGAGGGCGCCAACGAGGAAATGATAAAGGACCTCGAGACTCACTTCAACGGTGAGTGCGGCGAAGTGGGTATGTATCTCGCAATGAGCCGCCAGGCCGACCGTGAGGGCTATCCAGAGATTGCCGAGGCTTTCAAGCGCTACGCTTTCGAGGAGGCAGAGCACGCTTCTAAGTTCGCCGAGCTCCTTGGCGACGTGCTGAAAGACACCAAGAGCAACCTCGAGGCCCGCATCGCTGCTGAGCGTGGAGCATGTGAGGACAAGTTCCGCATCGCCCGCAACGCCAAGGCTGCCGGTATGGACGCTACTCACGACACCGTTCACGAAATGGCTAAAGACGAGGCTCGCCACTGCGCCGGCTTCATGGGTCTCTACAAGAGATATTTCAAATAACCACTGCTGACATAGTCCGGAAAGTCCACACCCGGACTCAAGGGGCAGTCTACTGATGGGGTGTGCCGCACAGAATTATTCCTGTGCTGCATACCTCATTTTTGTTTCTACACACAAAAGCGCCGTTTGTCTTTATGTTCATTTATTCCTTAAAATTAACATAAACGTAAGTTGGACGGTATGGTTTCATATACAAGCAGAGTCTGTCATCTGACGTTTTGTATAAAACCAACACAAACAACCTGTAACAAAACAAATATATTCTGATTTCAGATTGAAAGCAAGAAAAGCCGAATGACTTAAAATATATTACTTTTTATTTGCAGGCAACAAATAAATACATTACCTTTGTTGACGACAAATAAAGACATTACCTTTTGTTGGAAATATAATAATACACACATCTAATTATAAATTATTACTATGAAAAAACTATTACTTACAGCGGCTGCTGTCATGGCGGCCAGTGGAACCGTGTTCGCACAGAACGGTATTAAAGTTCTTCCTAACCCATCAAGCGATGAACTCATCATGTTTGCAGTTTCCCCTAACGGCAGATACGTAGGCGGCTACACCAACATCGACAAGCAGCCTGCAGTATACGACACTCAGGAGAACAAACTGATATTGGTGGGCGAACCGGAGCCTGACGGCGACAACCACGTGCGCAGCATCTCAAACGACGGTAAATTCGTAACCATCGACGGAGCTATGTTTGCCGCTGACGGCACCTTGCTGCAGAATTTCGGCGAGGAGGCATTGCCAAAGGGCATCACCGCTGACGGCAACATCGTTGTGGGTGCTATCATTGCAGAAGACGGCTACACATGGAACTCATGCTATTGGGACGGCAACACAACGGTGTTCCTGCCTGAGCCATCGGAGAAATGGGCCGGCTGGACATCTCTCGACCCCGATGACCCATCTACCGTACAGGGTAGCTCTGCCGACTTCGTGTCTACAGACAGGTCTGTAATCGTGGGCAGCATCCTCGACAATATGGCTACATATCCTCTTGCCATCTGGCGTCAGAACAAGGACGGCAAGACATACTCTCTGGACTTCGTGTCACACCGTTATTTCGACAACGACTTCAATGGTTCAAGACCATACACATACTTCCAGGCTGGCGCCATGAGCCCTAACGGCAAATGGGTGGCTCTCTCTATAGGCAAGGGAGATCCGGAGACTAACGAAGAGAATTTCGGTCTTGCCCGCTTCAATGTTGACACTGAAGAGCTGGAGACATACTTCTATAACGAGGAGTCTGGTGTGCAGGTGGCATACGCCACAGGTATTAGCGACGACGGTACTCTCGTAGGTATCAGCGGCGGCATGATGTCGCAGGTCGGCACTATCTGGGAGGTTGGCGCCGAGACTCCTGTCACACTGGCTGACAGATATCCTGGCGTGACACAATTTGCTGAGTATGACGAGGCTGGACATATGGTAGGCGGCATCTCTGCCGACGGCCGTTATATCGTTGGCTACGGATATTTCTACAGAGACAACGGTACTATTGAGGACGATAGCGACGACACCGCAGGTTATGAGTCTTATATCTTCGACACACAGGATCCTGGCAGCACCGACGCAGTGAAGGCAGTGACCACATCTACCGGCAAGGACCGCGGTGAGAAGAAGTACACCATTTACACTCTCGACGGCAAGCAGATAAAGAGCCACATCTCTGGCATCAACATCATGAGAAACAGCGAGAGAGCTTTCAAGTATCTCAAGAAGTAAACGAGGGACGAGTTGACAAGTTGACAAGTTGACAAGCAGACGGGGAAGTTTCCTTCGACTGCTGATTGTTTGCCAACAGTTGTCAGAGAAACAAACCTCCTCGTCAGTTTGACTACAACCAACAATAAGTGACGGTGAAAAGATAACTTGATTTCCCACTCAAATCGTACCAAGTTATTATTTTACCGTCACTTACCGTCACTAAAGAGGACTGCGTGATTGGGAAATTATTCCCGTCACGCAGTCCTCGTTGTTTATCCCAAAATTTCTTCTGGGATTGCTTGGAGCCTGATGCCTGCTTTGGCAAGAGGCTACAAGCCGTAATGAAAAAATAACATATATGCTTTATGTCCGTTTGGCGTAAGCTGTATGCAGCAGTTTCGGCAGACACCGTTATTCGTCTACCTCCTGGAAGTGCATTCCGTTGCCGTATTTGCTGTTCAGCTCCTTCTCCAGGGCATCCTTGTCGAACACGCTCTGTATCGGTCCGCTCTGTGTCAGGTCCACTCCCTCGAACAAGAACCCATTGCCGTCAGCCCATTCGATGTTTGCCTTTGTCGGAGTCTTCTTTATCTTCGGAAACACGAGGGTAATGAATCTCTTGCCTTCGATTTCCATTTCCTGTCCGGCCTTCAGTCCGTTGATGAACTTCAGCTTGTATTCCTTGCCGTTGGAGTCGGTCATGACGATGTTCTTTGTGTCTTCAAAATTCACCTTCGCCACATTGTATACCAGCTTCACCATCGTTGTCGTGCTGCCGTAGGTTATCGAGGCTATCTTGCAGTATTGGGTGTTGCAGTTGTCCACATAGGGATAGGTGATATTTGGCATCGTGTTCTTGCTGTTCACTCCGGCATGTGCTGTGATTGCCATAAGCAGCATCGCCACCATCATCGTGAAGATCTTTACCTGTTTCATGTTTGTATCATTTATTTGTTCGTATCATCATTTCTGGTTATTCCCCTCACTGGAGCCTCAACGGCTGACTTCGAGCGTGCCGGAGAGTAGTTGTAACCGTAGTAATAGTCATCCCAGTAATATCCGTCCCAGTCGTAGTCGCCCCAGTCTGGCTCCGATGTCTTTCTGAGCTCAAAGTATACGGGGTCGTTCTGTCCGTCGTCTATCCATCCCGTGAAGCGATAGCTGCCCATGCTGTAGTTGTAGATATAATATGTACGGCCCTCATTCTCTGAGTATATCTGTATCTCCTGGTTGCCCGTCACTCTCCACTGTATGCGGCTTGAATAGTAGTCCCATGGGGCATTGCTGTAGTAGTCAATCCAGTAGCCCGTTCCGCTGGCATACTGATATGGGTTCTTGTCGAACGCCAACACCGAATAGCTCGACTGATACACTCTGCCGTTGTATTGGCTCTGCATATACATGTTTCCCTCCCATGTGCCCCAGAGGTTATACGCCACGTCTTCGTTCTCGTCGGTGCAGCCCGTTGTCAACGTGGCTGTCAGTACCATCATTATAATGGTGATTATGGAATAAAACTTTTTCATGATACAATGTCTTTATGTCGTTAATATCTCCGGCGCCGAAGCCCCGCTGTTTATTATCACGTTGCAAATTTACTATTTATGGCAGAACAGCGCAAGGATAAAAACCATAATATTTGTTAGGGAATCCCCTAAAAAGGAGTAGGCATTCCCGTTGAGATCTTGTCAAACCGAGGTTTTTCTTTTTTATCCACCTATACCTGTTGCCACATATTTCGTCAGCAACATCACGAAAACATTGCCACATTCTTGTTTTTGAGCAAATTTTCATAACTTTGCCGACTTAAAAGGATAAATCAAAATATGAACGGATTATACACTGTGTTGCTCCTCTTGGCAAGCAATATTTTCATGACACTGGCATGGTATGGACACCTGAAACTGCAGCAGACGGGAACATCGAGCAACTGGCCCCTGATTGGCGTTATCGCCTTCTCGTGGCTCATCGCCTTCTTTGAATATTGCTGCCAGGTGCCGGCAAACAGGATCGGATTCGTGGAGAACGGCGGACCTTTCACCCTCGTGCAGCTCAAGGTGATACAGGAGTGTGTGAGCCTCTTGGTGTTCACCGTGATGATAAACATGATGTTCGGCAACCAGGGGCTGCACTGGAACCACTATCTCGCCTTCTTCTTCCTCGTGGCGGCGGTGTATCTGGTGTTTCTGAAATAAGGAGAGACGGATGTCCGGTGACGGCTGGCGGCACAGGAAATCATTAACAACGACATAGACAAGAGAAAAGAACATGAAACCTACCGAAGAACAGAAGCTCGAAGCCAAGCTCATGCGCCGCTACCGCAAGGCGCTGAAGGAGTTTGAACTTATAGAAGACGGCGACCGTGTGCTCATCGGACTCTCCGGCGGCAAGGACTCACTATTTCTGGTAGAGATGCTAGGCAGACAGCAGGCGATAAACCGTCCGAAGATTGAGGTGCACGCCATACATATCAGGATGCAGAACATCAGATATGAGAGCGACACAAGATATCTGGAAGACTTCTGCCAGCGTTTCGGCGTGAAGCTCCACCTCGTGACCACAAGCTTCGACATGACCACCGACAACCGCAAGTCGCCATGCTTCCTCTGTTCTTGGAACAGGCGCAAGCAGCTGTTCCTGAAAGCTCAGGAACTGGGATGCAACAAGATTGCGCTGGGCCACCATCAGGACGACATACTGCATACTGCACTGATGAACCAGATGTTTCAGGGTCATTTCTCCACTATGCCGGCACGCCTCACGATGCGCAAGATGCCCATCACCATCATCCGTCCGCTATGCATGGAAGAAGAGGCTGACATCCGCCGCTATGCGGAGACGAACGGATATGAAAAACAGAAGAAGCTGTGTCCCTATGAGACCGACTCCCACCGCTCCACCGTGGCACACCTGTTCGAGGAGATGGAGCGCATAGCGCCGGAGGCTCGTTTTTCGATGTGGAACGCCCTGAAGGCTGAGGGAAAGCTCGTGGAATGACAAAAGCGAAGATGCTTGTCCATTCCCGTCGGTTGGCCGCCGGTTACCGACCTGTGCAGAACAACTATATAGAAGAATAACATCATATACAGAAAATGCCATGTACAAAGACATCAAGAAAAGAACAAACGCAAATATAGCCATGATGCTCATCATCGCCCTGGCAGCGGTGGTGATGACAGCATGCGACGAAACCGAGAAAAAGACGATGCTGAATCCGATGAAATTCCGCACGGAGGTGAGGCTCGGCATGACACCAGTGAAAGACCAGGGACACAGCGCGCTATGCTGGGCATACGCCATGCTTGCCACGATAGAGACGGAACATATCCAGAGGAGCGACTCGGTGAACCTCTCTGTGGCTTATGTGGCACGAAGCTTCATGAAGGAACAGGCGGACAGGTGTTATCTGAGCCATGGCAGCAGCGGAATAACGCAACGCGGAACGATGTCGCAGCTGGTGAGACTGATACAGACCTACGGACTGATGCCCTACGACTCCTACCACACGGACGCCAACATGAATGTGGCGGCACGCAAACTGCGGTCTACACTCGTGGCACAGGTCGGCAGGGGATCGGGACTTGTAAAAGCCCGACAGGCTACCGACAACGTGCTCGACGGCAGCATCAATCCGCTGCCCAAGCATGTGTATATGCTGGGAATGGAATATACGCCGCTGGAGTTTGCGCATAGCGTGTGTATGCCCGACGAATATATGGCGTTCACCAGCTTCACCCACGAACCGATGAACAAGAAGGTGGCATTGAAGTTGACTGACAACTACAACGACGAACGCTTCGTCAACCTGCCTATCGACAGACTGATGGAACTGATGGAGAAGTCTGTCAGGTCCGGCCATCCCGTATGCTGGGAGGGCGACATCAGTGAACGGGGATTCTCATTCGCCGACGGTGTGGCAGATGTGCCGTTGGCAAAGCGCAACTGCTCTCAGACCATGAGGCAGAGGGAGTTTGACACTTTCCGCACCACCGACGACCACTGTATGGCAATAATCGGCATTGCCCGCGACAAGGAAGACAGGAAATATTTCATCTGCAAGAACTCGTGGGGCACGGAGAATCCGTATGGCGGACTGATGTATATGTCGTTCGACTATGTGCGGCTGAAGACCATCGCCGTAATGCTCAACAACATCGTTCTGCCGGCTATGGAAGACTGATGAAAGAGGACTACGGATACAGGCTGCCTGTATCTCCCTAATAGTCCTTTGCCAGCCACGTTGCAAAAGATTTTCCCGCTACAAATGGATTGAGTATTACAGGTGTGTCCATATCATGCTGCTTTTTAATGAAAAAACTATCCTCTATTTTGTTTTATTGCAAATAAAATAATTATAAGCGCAATAAAGAAATATCTGAAGGTAAAAATACCAAAACAGTCTTCTGAGCATCAGATTGAAGTCTGGGGGTATTCCAGGCGACGGCACATGGTTTTTCTCTCCAAAAATCAATGTCCTAATGATTGATTTGGGATAAATGCAAATACGGGAAGAGAGCGTACGTTATGGTTTCGTACGCTCTCTTCCCGTATTTGCGCTGCATGCGGCTGTGCCCTGATACACACAGGGGGCAAGCCGGTTGTGAGAATCTTATTCTTTGTATGCCTCTGCCATTGAAGCCGCGATGATATCCTCTGAAGTGACTTCCTTGGGAGTGGCCTGGATGTCGGAGAAATCAAACTCGTCGGCCTCCTTCTTCTCTTTTACGACCACCTTCTTCTCCTCCACCTTGTCTGAATATACAGGGGCTGTGCCCTCGTCCTTCGCCTGAGGAATTATGAAGTCGGCCTTCTGCTCCGTATCGGGCACGGTGAGCACCGGTTCCTCTTCCATCTTGGTGCGGTTGCCCTTGGCGATGAACACGGCGTCGATGAACTGCGGCTTGCGTTTCAGCTGCTGCAGCGTTATCTTGCTGGCAAGCTGCTGGCTCTCCTTCTTTGAATAGCCTTCGCCTACGCCGCCCTCAAGACCCTCTATGAGCACCTGGTATTTGAATATAGGACTGTTTTTGCCCTCGCGGCTCGCGAAGGCTTCCTCACAAGCACACGCAGCAAGATAGTGCAGCGCGACACTCTGAACCGTCTCGCCACCGAGATGGGCATCACCCAACTGATAAAATTCGGCAAACATACTCCCTCCCACAACAGCTACATGGGTGGGAATGCGTTTGAGGCCCTTGTGGGAGCGATGTATCTCGACAGAGGCTACGAGGCTTGCATGCGATTCATGGAGAAGCGCATACTATCACAGCTCATCAACATCGACAAGGTGGCATACAAGGAGATAAACTTCAAGAGCAAGCTCATAGAATGGTGTCAGAAAAACAAGGTGAAACTCGACTTCAAGCTTCTGGAGCAGAGCCGCGAGGGCAAAAACAGTCCTATATTCAAATACCAGAGGGGGCAAGCCGGTTGTGA
>OQWE01000850.1_pt1 | contig 10264 bp, 9 predicted proteins | sample 1691591 | NCBI WGS metagenome assembly OQWE01 (sample SAMN03418265, study PRJEB22391) | human gut metagenome | biome: human-gut; feature: organic feature; material: feces | host: Homo sapiens | place: Tanzania | collected 2013-01
GAGCGCAGCGTCACGCAATCTCGAGACCTGCCCTGTCCGTGAGCTATAACCTCGGTGTTCCCGAGCACGACAGCGAGGGCAGAGTGATAACGCTTGAATACGGGGATTTTTACCTCGTCTGCGTCTACACCCCCAACTCGCAGGACGGCCTGCGCCGCCTCGACTACCGCATGAGCTGGGAGGATGACTTCCGTGAGTACCTGTGCGAGCTCGACAAGGCAAAGCCCGTCATAATTTGTGGGGACATGAATGTCGCCCATGAAGAGATCGACCTCAAAAATCCTGCGACGAACCATATGAACCCCGGATTCTCCGATGAGGAGAGAGGGAAGTTCACCGAGCTTTTAGATGCCGGATTTATCGACACCTTCCGCAGCCAGGTTATAGCTCACGGACAGGGGCGTATGGCGGGTGAATATCGCCGTGCCGGAGTAGCCCTTTTTCTCGGCATGTGGAGCTACCGTGCCGCCGCAAGGCAGAGGAATGTCGGCTGGCGCATAGACTATTTTGTCGTGTCCGAGCGCCTGCGAGGCAATATCAAGGACGCATACATCCTGCCCGAGGTCATGGGCTCGGATCACTGTCCGGTGGGGCTGGATATGCTATGGTGAAGATAGGTAATGTCGAGATAAACGGTCGTCTGACCCTCGCCCCGATGGCGGGGGTGAGCGATTTTGCGTTCAGAGCCATATGCGCCGAGATGGGCGCTGCGCTCACCACGACCGAGATGGTCAGCGCAAAGGCGCTGGTTTACGGCGATGCAAAGACAAAGTCGCTTCTGTATAATCCCGAGGTCTGCCACCCCTTTGCGGCGCAGATATTCGGCCACGAGCCGGAGGTCATGGCGGAGGCGGCGCAGCTTGCGATAGAATACTCCCGAAGCTGCCCCTGCCGACCATGGCAAGGTCGCAGTCGGTATAGCGCAGGATGTGCTCTGCGTCCTCGGCAGAGAAAATGTCGCCGTTTGCGGTGACGGGAATGGAGACCGCACGCTTCACATCACGGATGATGTCCCAATCGGCTCGGCCTGCGTACATCTGCGCCCGTGTTCTGCCATGCACTGCGATGGCTGCTGCGCCCGCCTGCTCTGCGATCCTTGCAAACTCCACGGCGTTTACATTGCCGCCGTCAAAGCCCTTGCGGAACTTGACCGCAAGGGCGTCGCAAACGCCGGGTATTACAAGCAGCAGCTCGTGAAGGTCGAGACGCTCGAAGAGCTGCACAGGATAGTAAAGGGCATAAAAAGAGACCTCGTTTGACAAAATCGACCGTTTTTTGTACACAAAAACGAGTGTAGCTATTGCTTAAACGCCAAACTTGGCATATAATCTATCTTACTACCGTAAGGTGAACAAAATAGAGGAAAGAGGAGGATCTTGTTATGAAATGCCCCCGCTGCGGACATGAAATGACCCTCGATACCCACCGCAAGTATGCGCTCAACATGTGCTACGAGTGCGGCTACATCGAAGGCAGACTGGAAGAAGGCCCCGGCACCGGTGCGAGCAACTATGCACGCCTGAGAGCCATGAATTTTAATGAGGCCGTTGCATTCATTTCCGGAGGTCTTGACATCGACGAAGCAAAGGTCGCCGATTGGCTTGACAACAAGGAATGATTAACAGACAAAATACCCGCTATGCTGATTGCATAGCGGGTATTTTTTGTGTCTTAGTTGTTCCAAAGTGTCGGGGGATAGGTGCCGTTTTCGTGCAGCCGGGTCAGCGCCTCGACAGCACCGGGCTTGTCCTCGTGGTAGGTAAGACCGAACCAGCGGTCACGGGTGCTGAGGACGGAAATGCTTATCTCGCCCTTTGCGGTCAGATCGTCCATCATGACCGGCAGCAGACACTCGGCCTTCAAATCATCCTCCGGCAGAGCGGCGAGGAAGTCGGCAAAATACCTTTCCATCACGGGGAGAATATCCTGATGATAGCCCCAAAGGTTCATGGAAACGAGTGTATCCGGCGCAAGCACGGGGCCGTCCTCGGTCTCGGAGGTATCCCTTATCGTGCCATCGGGCATGAGCTTTATCTTATATGTCTCCTTGACTTTTTTAAGGATATTGTTTTCGGCGATGCACACGCCTCTTGTGACCGTGCCGAACTTGCTCACGGTGTTTTCAAGGCGATACGCCACCATCGTGGCCTCATCTGCGCCGTGCAGCTTTTCGAGCTCGGCGGAGATGGTCTTAAAAGCTTCCGTGCCGTAGTAGTCGTCGGCATTTATGACCGCAAACGGCGTTTTGATAAGCTCCTTTGCGCACAAAACGGCGTGCACCGTGCCGAAGGGCTTGGCTCGATGCGAAAACTCGGGCCTTGCCTCGGTGAAGCGGTCGGAGGTCTGGAGGGCGTAGTCGATCTTTATGCCGGTGCTGCGCTCGATGCGGTCGCCGAATAGCGCCTTGACATCGTCCAGTATCTCGGGCTTGACTATCAAAACAAGCTTATTGAAGCCTGCTGCCACTGCGTCATAAATGGCATACTCCATGAGTATCTCGCCGTCCGGGCCGAGGCGCTCTATCTGCTTGACACCGCCGTAGCGTGAGCCGAGTCCGGCTGCCATCACGACTAAAGTTTTATCCATAAATCTATCTCCGATCTGTTATTTTACGCTTATCTTTGTATAGCTCGTTGTGCGGAACAGGGTTTTCTCGTCACCCGAGCGCAGCCACGACAGGTACACCTCCGGCCAGTGCTGCATGAGTATCGCCGAGTCGCAGCCGTTGTGGTATGCGTCGACGAGCATGGTCACAAGCTGCTCGTAGTAATAATCCTGATCGCCGTTCGTGACCTTGTTTGCCGTGAGCTTCGTTGCATAGCGTACCAAAATGCTCAGTCCCATCGAAAGCAGCTCCGATGCCGGTGTTCTGTCGCCGTCACCCTGCTTGCGCTTTGACGGCAGCCTGCCTATGCGCTGCACCTTTTCAAATGCGCCGATATCGTTCCAGTCCTCGATGAGCGAGCACACATCGTTTGCAAGATCCTCGTTGCCGTCGAGCAGGAATTTGAGGAACATCCTCGGCTCAAACTCGCTTCCGCCGAACTTGCTGTTCATGTAGTCCATCAAAATGCCCTGATAGCCGCCTTCCGCATACTTTTCCGGCGTGTCGAGCAGATCGTCCAGATACTCAAACAGCAGGTCGAGCGCTATCTCCTGATCGGCGATAGGCTCGTACTTGGCATCCGGCAGACCGATCTGCGCCATGATGTCGTTAAACTCGACTATCATCTTCTCCTTGAGCTTCTCGTACTCCTCGGCGCCTCGCCTTGCCTTACACGGCAGGTACAGCGTTGTTCCGAAGCGGGTGAAGCCCCAATAGGCGAGGGGAACACGGGGCACGGCGTCAATTTCCGAAACGATGTTAAAGATGTTGTCGGTGTATGCCGCCGCACGGTCGAATACCGTGAGGGGGGCAGCGAAGGTGTAGACAAAAATGTTGTCCTTTGATATGCCGCTTTCAAAGGTGAGCTTGGCGCCCAAGAGATTTGACACCGCAGCACCACGGCTGAAGCCAGTTATCCAAATTTTGATCTTCTGACGGTCAAAGCCGTGATTGTCTATGTATCTGTTCAGCGCATCATACACGCTGTCGGCCGCCGTCTTGAAGCCCATGGCGTAGTCTGGGCAGGTCTCGTCAACGACATGTGCGTTGCTGACCCACTCGCCGCCGTAGTGGTGGCTGCGGATGACAACGGGGATGAGGTGGTAGCCGTCACCCAGCGTCTTTGCGGCAAAGGCGTATGCGCAGCTATCGTCGGACGCCTTGGTGACCTCGTACTTGTGCGTCTTGATGCTGCGTTCGTCGCAGCCGATGGTGTTGAGCAGACTGCGGATATACTTGTCGCCTGACACCTTGTAGGTGAACGCCGACATGCTCATGCCAAGCGACATCATCGCAAGCTCGTGGTCGTACGAGCAGGCGGATTTATCAAAAAAGCGGTCGGAATATCTGAAATACACGGTCTCGATGGCATCGGGACGCTTATCCGAGGACACGAGCATGCTCACCGGTACATCACCCTCAATGGCAACACCGTTGGTTCCGTCAAAATAATGTCTCAGAGGCATCATATCAATTTTCTCCTTACATTTTATTTGCTGTTTGTGACGATTATAAAATATTTTTCAAAAACAGGCAAGTACCTTGTTGACATAATATTGTCTTGACTGTACAATATTTGCATATAAAAACTTTTCGGGGAACGGGATATGAGAAAATTTACAAAGATAACCGCCGTGCTGCTGGCAGTTTTGCTGCTTGTCGGGATAATGCCGCCTAATGCGCAGGCCGTCGGAAGCACGAAGCTCATTGCGCTCACTTTTGATGACGGCCCGAGCGCCGCCAATACCGGCAGGCTTCTCGACGGGCTCAAGGCCCGTGGTGCGCATGTAAGCTTTTTTATGACGGGGCAGAATGCCAAGCGCAACCCCTCGCTCGTCAAACGAGCGTACGAGGAGGGACATCAGATTTGCAGCCACACCTACGACCATGCGCTGCTGACAAATCTTAAAAACTCCGATATTAAGTCGCAGCTTGATAAGACAAATAAAATTCTCGACGACGCTATCGGCTATGACCTTTCCTACTGCCTGCGCCCGCCCTACGGCGGCTACAACGACAGAGTCCTGAGTACGGCCAACACACCGTGCTACTACTGGTCGGTCGATACCCGTGACTGGGAAAGCCGCAACGCAAACTCGGCGTACAATATGTTTATAAGGTATGCACGGGACGGCTCGATAGTCCTCATGCACGACCTGTACGGCACGACCGTCACCGCAGCGCTCAACGCCATCGATACGCTGCAAAAGCAGGGCTATGAGTTTGTTACGCTCAGTGAGCTTCAGGTGCGCCGGGGCATCACGCCGACTGCGGGCAAGATATATTTTGATGTCTATCCGAGCTCGCACGGCACCGATAAACCGCTGTCAAACCCCGTCATCAGCTATCAGCAGACCGACGGCGGCAAAAAGGTCATCATCAAGGGCGACAGCCGTGCAAGGATAATTTACACCACCGACGGCACCGACCCCACGCCCGAGCACGGGTATCGCTACAAGGGCGCATTTTCGGTAAACGACAAGACAACCGTCAAGGCGATAAGCGTCGTGTACTGGAACGGCTTTAAGTCCGGTATCGTGTCGAAAAAGATAAGCTACACAACGCTTGCAACGCCCAAGATAACCGCCGCCGACGGCAAGATAACGCTCACCGGCATTACGGGCGGCGCAAGCTATTACTACACCGCAAACGGCGCTGTGCCTACGAGCTCGTCGATGAGATACACCGGCAGCTTCACCGCCGTGCCCGACACCGTCTACACCGTCAAGGGCATAGGCGGCGGCTACTACTCCAGCGCATCGGTCTGGGCGACCTACGGCGCATCCGGCAAGCTCTACACCGATGTAAAGCCCGGCATTTGGTACTACGCCGCCGCCGACCGTGCTGTAGGCGAGGGGATACTTGAGCTGACCGGAACGAAGCTTTTGCCGCACAGCGCCGTGACAAGAGCGCAGCTGGTCACGATGCTCTACCGCATGGCGGGAAGCCCCACGGTGAGCGGCGATATGCCCTTTGACGATGTGGCCGAGGGCGCAAAGTATTACGATGCCGTCAAATGGGCGTATAAAAGCGGCATAACGATCGGCTGTGGCTACGGCAAATTTGAGCCCGATGAGCTCGTGACCCGTGAGCAGACCTGCGCATTTTTGACGAGATATGCAGAGCACCTCGGCAAGGACTTGAGCGGCCTTGACAAGACGGCGATAGACGCATTTGCAGACAGCTCTGCCGTCGAGCCGAGCATCGCCTACAGCGTGAACGCCATGTGCGCCCTCGGCGTAGTCCGGGGCTACGAGGACGGCACGATAGGGCCACGCTACCCCATCACCCGAGCCGAAGCGGCCGTCATGCTCACAAGATTGGAAGATGCACTAAAATAGCAAAAAACACAGTGGAAATTAGTTTTTCCACTGTGTTTTTCTATCTAATCCCCCATTTCGGGGAGACAGTGCATGTGGGTTTGAGTGAGGACACGGAAGCCCTCGGCGGATGGGGATAGGCGGCGGAGACCGAAGGTGGCGGAGCGCAGCTTCAGATACAGCTTTATCGCATCTCCGCTGTCTCCGGGAAATTGGCTTTGGTGGCAGGTAAATATTGCATCAAGCTGCTTATCCAAATACCCGTTCGTTTTCACGAAGCTGTTTGCCTTTGCCGTCATGTAATACGCCAAGGCGGCAACGGGGGCAGCCTCTGCGCCGTACTCGTGCATGATGCCGGCATACGGGGCAAAATACGAAATGCGCCGTGCGGCGTTGCCGACATTCAGGTGGTCTGCGTGGCACTCGCTCGTGACGCAGGGGTCGGGCGCAAATATGACATCGGGCTTGAAATCGCCGACAATTTGCGCAATGCCGTGCAGCAGCTCGTCAGGCTCATAAAAGCCGCCGTCGGATAGCTCCAAAAACCGTACATCCGAAACGCCGAGCATTTTTGCCGATGCTAAAGCTTCCTTTTTGCGTATCCCGACAAGCTCCTCGGGCGGTACCGTCTCCGAGCCGTAGCGGCCGTCAAGGCAAATCAGAAAACACACGCTTTTTCCCATGGCTGCCAGCTTCGCCGCCGTTGCGCCTGCACCTATCTCAATATCGTCCGGATGCGGGCCGATGAAAAGATAGCGTTCAAACTTCTCGATATCCGGCAGAGGCGCTGCCGCTTTTAAAACAAGCTTTAGTATACTCATGCCTGCGCCTTGCGGACCTCAAGCTCCTCGCAGATGCGGTTATATTCCTCCTCGTCGAGCTTGTAGTGCTTCTTATACAGAATGTACGACAGGAGCATGAGCACGCAGGGAATGACGACCATGCAGATGAGCAGAGCAAGGGTCTTGCCCGGCTCGATGCCGTTTATGACACTTCCGATGGAGCTTATCTTGTCCTGCTCGGTGATGAGGCTTCTTGCACACTCGTTTTCAAGGTCGGATATCCTGTTGGTGTACTTGGTGACGCCGAAGATCATGTATGCGACATTGGTGATGAGCACGATGAGCGCAGAGCTCATCTTCGTAAGGAACGGGCGCAGCGAGGCGATGATAGCCTCGTCACGGTCGCCGTAGAGATACTCGTTGTATTCGACGGTGTTGATGATGGATATCATCATGACGAGGTAGAAGCCGTACTGGCCGAAGTTCGAGAGCATGTAGCCCACGGTGACGACCCAGAACTTAGGCATCTCGGCGGGCATCGCAAGACCTGCGATGAGCATGAGCGCATAGCCGACCATGGAGACGGCAAGCAGTATGCCCATGAATTTTTTTCGGGGTATCTTGCGGGAGATGGCGGGGTAGAAGATCATGAGGAAAGCGGTGACGGACATACCGACGATGGTAAACAGCGAAAACAGACCGCCGTTGTAGCCGAAGTCAAAGTAAATGTATGTCGAGCCGATGCCGCCGACGATGAGGCCGTTGCCTATCTGCTGGAGCAGGAAAATGAGGCTTATCCACAGCAGCTGATCGTTGCCGGTTATGGACTTCCATATCTTTTTAAGGCTCACCGGGGGTGCGTCGTTGTACTCGCGCTTTTCACGCACGCCGAAGATGGTGAAGCACAAAAACAGCGGAGCAATGATGCAGATGATGAGCGAAATAACGCCGTAAGCGGTGGTGGTGCTGCCGCCGATGGCCTTGTCGCCGATGGTGAACATGGGGATGAGCACGCTTGCGAGCGTACCGCCGATGCCGGCAAACAGCGTTGCACGGGAAGCAAACTGGTTTCTTGCGTTTGCATCCGACGACAGTGCGGGCACCATGCCCCAGTAGGAGATATCATGCATGGTGTAGGCAATGGAATACAGGAAATAGATAACGCCGAAGAACCACACGAAGCTCCAGCCCTGAAGGTCGGTGTTGAAGGCAAGATACACGACGACGGAGGTCGAGATTATGCCGATGACGAGCCAGGGCTTGAACTTGCCCCAGCGGGTGCGGGTGCGCTCGATTATATTGCCCATAATGGGGTCGTTGAGCGCATCGAAAATTCTGGCGGCGACAACGATGGCGGTTATCGCACCGAACTGTGCGTTGGTGAGGTCACGGGTGAACAGAACGAAGGTCATGATGCAGCTGGTGAACAGGAAGTACACCATGTCACGGCCGACGGTGCCGAGGGGGAACATGATCAGGTTTCTTTTCCTTGTTTTAAGGTCGTCCATATAAATGCTCCTATACATCTTAATTACAATTGTACATTGTATCAGCTTTACGCCCCAAAGGCAAAGCTTTTGAGCGGGTTTGTGACTGTTGAACAAATCGGACGCTCAAATTTATAAAAGATTGACAAAAACTCGGTCTTGCGAAAAGGGCCGAAAGAGGCTAAAATTAAAACATCTTTGATGGGAGTGATAAAAATGCAGGAGCTTATCGAGCGCATAAGAAAAGACGGAAAGATCAAACCGGGCAATGTTTTGAAGGTCGACAGCTTTTTAAATCACCAGATAGACCCGAAGCTCGCCTACGCAATGGCGCAGGAGATAAAGCGGCTTTACTCAGGCGAGACAGTGAACAAGGTGCTCACGATCGAGGCATCGGGCATCGGCCTTGCGGTTCTGACGGGATATCTTTTCGAGTGCCCCGTGGTGTTTGCGAAAAAGAGCAAGTCCAGCAATGTGTCAGACGATCTTTACACGGCAAATGTTCACTCCTATACTCACGGCACCGATCACACCGTCATCGTGTCAAAGTCGTACCTCAACCCCGAGGACAGGGTGCTCATCGTCGATGATTTTCTCGCAAACGGCGCAGCCTTAGAGGGACTTCGCAGCATTGTCGAGCAGTCCGGGGCTCTCGTCGTGGGCGCCGCCATTGCCGTAGAGAAGGCATTCCAGTCCGGCGGAGCAAGGCTCAGAGCCGAGGGCATGCGCATCGAGTCTCTGGCAAAGATAGCCTCCATGAGCGACGATGGCATCGTGTTCTGCGAGGAATAAAGGCAAGTTTCACAAAAATGAGCACGAAAAAATATTAAACTTGTCTAAATCGGGGCTTGACTTATCGGGTCTGCCTTGATATGCTTTAAACACGAGTTGAAAAGTTAATACTTTCGATATATAGCAAATGATATGGATTTGAAGTCTCTACCCGGACACCGTAAATGACCGGACTATCGAAGTTTTACATAGAAGGAAGAAGCGTTTCTCCCTTTGCTTGTGTATTTCTTCACCGGCTGCATATCGTTTGCGGCCGGTGTTTTTTGTATCACGCTTCCCGCAAGGGAGTTTGATAATATAAATGAATTTTTATTGGAGGAAAACTGAAGATGAAAAAGCTTACTGCAATTGTCCTCGCTCTCGTCATGGTGCTTGCACTGTGCGCATGCGGCGGCAATAATGACAAACCGCAGACTACCGACAACGGCGAGACCGCAAAGATCAAGGCCGGCCTCATTTGCCTGCACGACGAGAACTCCGGCTATGACGCAAACTTCATCAACGCATTCAAGGCTGCCTGCGAGGCTACCGGCGTTGATTACGAGATCAAGACCAACATTGAAGAGAACCAGGCTGCTTACGATGCAGCTGCCGAGCTTGCAGACAACAAGTGCAATGTTATCTTTGCAGACAGCTACGGCCACCAGCCCTACATTCTTCAGGCCGCAAAGGAATTCCCCAATGTTCAGTTCACCTCCTGCACCGGCGATACCGCACTTTCCGACGGCGTTTCCAACTTCCACAATGCATTCGCAAAGATCTTCCAGGGCCGCTATGTTGCAGGCGTTGCAGCAGGTCTCAAGCTCAACGAGATGATCGCAAACAAAGAGATCACCGCAGAGCAGGCAGTCATCGGCTATGTCGGTGCAATGCCCTACGCAGAGGTCAAGTCCGGCTACACCTCCTTCCTCCTCGGCGCACAGTCCGTTTGCCCCTCCGCTACCATGAAGGTCGTCTTCACCGGTTCCTGGTACGATGAGACGCGCGAGATGGAGAGCGCACAGTCCCTCATCAAGAAGGGTTGCGTCCTCATCAGCCAGCACGCCGACTCCATGGGCGCTCCCAACGCATGCGAGACCGCAAAGGTCCCCAATGTTTCCTACAACGGCTCCACTCAGGAAGCCTGCCCCAACACCTACATCATCTCCTCCCGCATCGACTGGACTCCTTACTTCACCTATGCAATCAAGGCTGTTCAGAGCGGCAAGAACTATGACACCGACTGGTGCGGCGACCTGTCCACCGGCAGGTAAGGTGCGGAGCGGTCGGTCGACTCGG
>OQWE01000853.1_pt1 | contig 10238 bp, 7 predicted proteins | sample 1691591 | NCBI WGS metagenome assembly OQWE01 (sample SAMN03418265, study PRJEB22391) | human gut metagenome | biome: human-gut; feature: organic feature; material: feces | host: Homo sapiens | place: Tanzania | collected 2013-01
CGACGATGCATCGAAATAGAACTTGACCTCATTCATCGGCCAAACCCCATCATAAGCACCGACAGCCTTTCCGTTCTCGTCGGTGAAGAGAGTGTCTTTGTCGTAAGTCAATTGTTTTGAAGGAACGACGCGGATGCCTTTGATTCCCTTTCCGCTTTCGTCCAAAACCGTCAGATCGACCTTGAAATCACAGGATGGCACACCGTATTCACAACGATTACTCCAGATGTTGTCTTCACAGCCGGAGAATCCGAGCATCGAGAGCAGTGCCGGGCCGATGGCCGCGGTCAGTTTAGCAAATGATTTTTTCATAATTCTGAAGCTTTAATCATTTCAAACAAATCCTGATATTTCAAATTCCTTGCAGCAAAAATCACAAAAAATCCGCCACGACTGACTAAAGCAAATGAATATCCACACCCGGCTTGTCGGTCACGCGGCCGATGACGGTCGCCTTGTCGCCGTGGGCGGCGAGGATGTCGATGGCCTTCTGAGCCTCGGACTCGTCAAGCGCCAGAACCATTCCGACACCCATGTTGAATATGTTGAACATCTCCCTGTGAGGGATGTTGCCGTACTTCTCCAGAAAGCGGAAGATCGGAAGGATCGTCCATGAGCCTTCCTGAACCTCGATGCCCTGGCCTTCGCGGAGGATTCTCGGGATGTTCTCGTCAAAGCCGCCGCCGGTGATGTGGGCCACTCCGTGCACGTCGCAGTTGCGGATCACGTCCAGAACCTGCTTCACGTAGATCCTGGTCGGAGTCAGGGCGACAAGGCCGAGCGGCTGGTCGGACTCCAGTTCAGGATAGACCTTGAACAGATCCAGATTATTGTCGGAGAAGATCTTGCGCACGAGGCTGAAGCCGTTGCTGTGGACTCCCGTGGAGGCGATTCCAACGAGGACATCCCCGGCCTTTACCTTCGTGCCGTCAATGAGTCTGGATTTCTCCACGACACCCGTGGTGTAGCCAGCAATGTCATATTCACCGTCCTCGTACATTCCAGGCATCTCGGCGGTCTCTCCGCCCACGAGGGCGCATCCGGCCTGACGGCATCCGTCAGCGACTCCGGCCACGATGGCCTCCACGACCTCCGGACGGGTCTTTCCCTGGGCCACATAGTCAAGGAACACAAGCGGTTCCGCTCCCTGGGCCAGAACGTCGTTCACACACATCGCCACGGCGTCGATACCGATGGTGTCGTGCTTGTCTAACTCGAAAGCGAGTTTCAGTTTCGTCCCCACACCGTCTGTACCCGAAACGAGTACCGGTTCTTTAATGTTGAGCGCACTCAGGTCGAACATACCTCCGAATGAGCCGATACCGCCCATCGAACCTTTGCGGGCAGTCGATTTCACATGCGATTTGATACGGCTTACTACCTCGTATCCTGCTTCGAGGTTCACGCCGGCTGCTTCATAATGTTGTGCCATTATTGATGGTTTATTAGTTTATGCGTTTATCAGTTTATGCGTTTTGTCCTGCTATCCTCAGGGTATCCACAGGGAAACCACAGGGAAAATACAGCGATTATTTCTTGCGGAAATAACGCACAGCATTGTCGAACAAGGTCTGGCGTTTCTGTCCGCTGATATTCTTGAAAACATTGTCCTCGTATCGCTCGGAGTGCGCCATCTTACCCAATATCTGTCCGTTTGGCGAGATGATTCCCTCGATAGCATAGTAAGAACCGTTGGGGTTTGCCGGCGACTGCATGGTCGGTTGCAAGGTAACGGGGTCGGCATAACGGAACGCCACTTGCCCATTGCGGAACAACTCGGCTGCCAATGCCTCCGACACAACAAACTTACCCTCGCCATGGCTGACGGCTATCGTGTGTGCGTCGCCCTGTTGCATATTGCTCAACCAAGGGCTGTTGGTGGAAGCGACGACGGTCGTTACCATTTGCGATACGTGGCGATTGATGTCGTTGCGGAAGAGAGTCGGCGACTGCGTAGTAACACTGCCTGTCTTGCCATAGGGCAGAAGACCGCTCTTGACAAGTGCCTGGAAACCATTGCATATACCCAAAATAAGTCCGCCGCGTGCGATAAGCGACTCTATGGCCGCCGACACCTTTATATTATTGATAACCGACGCGATGAACTTGCCACTTCCGTCCGGCTCATCACCTGCCGAGAAACCACCCACGAACATCAATATATGTGCGCGATTGATATGCTCTACCATCTCGTCGATGGAGGCGAGTACATCTGCTCCCGTCAGGTTGCGGAAGACGGTGGTCTCCACCACAGCCCCCGCGTTGCGCCATGCTTTGGCACTATCGTAGTCGCAGTTGGTGCCCGGGAAGACAGGAATATACACTGTAGGATGTTCCACCGCCTCGCCCGCATACACCAACGGTGCCTTCTTGGGTGCCTGAGCCTCTACGCCCGCAGGCAGCAGGGCTTGATGTTTCGCCGGCACGGCAGCGGGATAGACCCGTGTATAAGGTGCGCAACAAGCCTCGTGCAAATGCTCACGCGACATTGCCTCGCCGTTGATAGTCAGCATATTACCCTCTACAACATGTCCCAACAGGATAGCATTTTCCATATCCAACGGGCAGGTTGCTTCCACAAGGATAGAACCGTATTGGTAGTCGAAGAGTTCGTTCTCATCTATCTGTATCTCAACGCCGAGGGCATTACCGAACGACATTTTTGCGACAGCCTCTGCCACACCTCCGAAGCCAATGGCGTATGCTGCACAAATTTTCCCCGCAGCAATCGCCTCGGTCGTGGCTTTCCAGTTGGCAGTCAGACACGGAACAGAGGGCATATAGTTGCTATAGTCGTATGCGTTTCTCCTATCAGGAGTATTTTGAGCGTATGACCCACGACCCGCACACCTATGGAAAACCCCTCTCGGCATTGCTGGGAGCATTGAAAATGCAGGTCTTGCTCGGCTTGCCGTCTATCGGGGGAAAAGACTCTATGTCGGGTACGTTTGAGCATATCTCAGTGCCGCCTACGCTGATTGCGTTCGGTATCACCACCATGGGCGCGGACCGGATGCCGTGTTGGTATATCCGTCGGTAGGCAGTTTCTGTACCGACACTTGGGTCTCGGTCTGCTGCAGGCGTCCGCCAAAAGGCATCAAAACCGTGCTACGGCCAATCGTGGCATCGAACTCCTCAATCAGTCCCTTTTGCGAAGTTACGTTGGGGTCAGCCAAGGCGTTCTCCATACGCGCGGTGAGGGTCTTGCCTGCTATCTCGCGACGGAAAGGATTGCGCTGCTCCACTGCGCCGATAGTGGCATCGGCATAGTGCTTTGCGCCTGCGCTGTCGATGAACTCGCGCGTCAGGTCTGCGACAATCCCGCCTTTGTAGAACTGGCGCATACGCCCTGTGGCGGTAACATCTGCCACATAAGTAACCTCTATATTATCACGCTGACAAAGGCGTTCCATTTCCTCGCGGTTTTTGGCTTCCACCACAACCGCCATACGCTCCTGTGATTCGGAAATTGCCAGTTCGGTGGGATTAAGACCTGCATATTTGGTAGGCACACGATCGAGATAGATATCCAACCCGTCTGCCAACTCGCCGATAGCGACACTCACACCGCCTGCGCCAAAGTCATTCGATTTTTTGATGAGCCGGGTAGCCTCCGGACGGCGCATCAGTCGTTGCAGTTTGCGTTCCTCCGGTGCGTTTCCTTTCTGCACCTCGGAGCCACACGATTCGAGCGACGCCTCGGTATGCTCTTTGCTACTACCCGTGGCACCACCTATACCGTCGCGCCCTGTGCGTCCGCCGAGCAACAGGATGACATCTCCCGCAGCAGGGGACTCACGACGCACAGCGTCAGCACGCACTGCCCCCACCACGGCACCTACCTCCAAGCGTTTTGCCACATAGGCGGGGTGGTAAATCTCACGCACATGGGTGGTAGCCAGACCTATCTGATTACCATAGGACGAGTAGCCGGCCGCCGCCTTGCGGGAGATAATCTGTTGTGGCAGTTTGCCCGCCATGGTCTCCGATACAGGCTTGTAGATGTCGCCTGCACCGGTTACGCGCATAGCCTGATAGACATACGCGCGACCCGACAACGGGTCTCGTATTGCACCACCGAGACAGGTACTTGCGCCACCAAAAGGCTCAATCTCCGTGGGGTGGTTGTGTGTCTCGTTCTTAAACTGAAGGAGCCATTTCTCGGTTTTGCCATCAACATCCACGTCAATGAAAACCGAACAAGCGTTGTTCTCTTCACTCTGCTCCATATCATCGAGCAAGCCTTTGCTACGCAAATAGCGTGCGCCGATAGTGGCTAACTCCATGAGGCACAGCGGTTTACAAGTACGACCAAGTTCAGTGCGAATATCGTGGAACATACCCAGTGTACTCTCTATCTCGTCGTGAACAAAGGACTCATCTATCTTGATGGCCTCCAACACGGTTGTGAACGTGGTGTGTCGGCAGTGGTCAGACCAATAGGTGTCGAGGATACGCAATTCGGTCTCTGTGGGGTTGCGTTGCTCTTTGGTGAAATAGCGCAACACCTCACGCAAGTCGTCGGCGTTCATCGCCAGCCCCCATTGCTTGCAGAACGGTGCCAAGTCCTCCTCTTTGAGGTTGAGGAAACCGTCTAATTGTGCCAACGGTTTGACGTCGGTGTGTTGTATCTGCTCCAACTGTGAGAGGTCTTTCTCACGCGACTCCACCGCATTGATGTAGTAGTGGCGAATACGTGCGAGGTCCGCGTCGTTCACGGTGTCGTCGAAGATGAGCAGGCGTGCGCTGCGTATCTCGATGTCCACATTCGGGTCGATGAGATGCACACAATCCACTGCCGACGAAGCACGTTGGTCGAACTGACCGGGTATGTACTCCACAGCCAAGCAGCGTTTGCCTGCAAGGTCGCAAGTGTCTGATACTATGTCAGTTACCACCTCGCCAAAGACGCTGTAACGACTCTGCTCAAGCAGTTCGGGAGTGAACCCGAACAAGTCATAGACATTGATGTAGCGCAATTGCGCGATATGGAGTTGCAAGTTCTCGTTCAACTCCTGTCGCAGACTCTCCGCCTCCACACGAAAGGCTTCGCGCTTCTCTACATATATGCGATAATTTGCCATGTTGTTGGTTTTATCTGTTTTCTTTGGGGCAAGTATGCGCCATTTGGAACATTATCATTGCCCGTACATTTGTTATAGGATAGTTATAGGTTGCTTATCCCTTGCTCATCCCTTGCTATTTGACGCGATTGGAATTATGGAACATTCCTTAAATAGTTGCGCTCAGTACTTTCTCGGTTTGCTTGCGACGGAATTCCTCCAATCGGGCAAGCAGGTCGGCATCGTTGAGCGCAAGCATCTGGATAGCCAGCAAGGCTGCGTTCTTCGCACCGTTGATAGCCACGCATGCCACCGGAATACCACTCGGCATCTGCACCATGCTCAACAGGCTGTCAAGTCCGTCGAGGGTCTTGGAACGTACCGGCACACCGATGACGGGCAACGTGGTCAGACCGGCAATCACGCCTGCCAGGTGTGCTGCACCGCCCGCACCGGCAATGATAACGCTCAGTCCGCGCTCGCGTGCGCTCTCAGTCCACTCCATGAGTGCGTGCGGCGCACGGTGAGCACTGATAACGCGCTTATCTACCTCAATACCAAACTCTTCCAGGGTTTGAATAGCGGGCATCATCACATCCAAATCGGACGTACTGCCCATAATTACTCCTACTTTCATTATTGTTTATTGGTTTAGAAGTTTATGAGTTTATGCGTAGTTGAACAGGTTTAATCCGTTTATGCGTTCAACTCCCCATTTCATTCATAATTCTTCATTCATAATTCATAAATACCTCTTATTCCCACTCGATAGTTGCGGGCGGTTTGGAGGAGATGTCGTAGCATACGCGATTGACCCCCTGCACCTTGTTGATAATCTCGTTGCTGACCTTTGCCAAGACCTCATACGGGATATGTGCCCAGTCGGCAGTCATGGCGTCGGAGGAGGTTACGGCACGGAGTGCCACCGGATTCTCATAGGTGCGCTCATCGCCCATCACACCTACCGAACGCACCTCACTGAGGAGGATTGCGCCCGCCTGCCAAATCTCATCGTAGAGACCCGCCTCGCGGAGGTTGCGAATAAATATATCGTCGGCGTCTTGCAGAATACGCACTTTCTCGCGCGTGATGTCGCCCAAGATACGCACCGCCAGCCCCGGTCCTGGGAACGGATGGCGTGTGATGAGGTGCTCGGGCATACCCATGGAACGACCTACACGACGTACCTCGTCCTTGAAAAGCCATTTGAGCGGCTCGCAGAGTTGCAGGTGCATTTCCTCGGGCAGACCACCCACGTTGTGGTGGCTCTTGATGACCTTGCCCGTAATGTTCAGACTCTCAATGCGGTCGGGGTAGATAGTACCCTGCGCGAGCCACTTGGCATCGGTGATTTTCTTCGCCTCGGCGTTGAATACCTCCACAAAGTCGCGGCCGATAATCTTGCGTTTGCGCTCCGGCTCTTTCACTCCCGCGAGGTCTGCGAGGAATTTCTCGCTTGCGTCCACGCCGATGACGTTGAGTCCGAGGCACTCATAGTCGCGCATGACATCGTGGAACTCGTTTTTGCGAAGCATGCCATGGTCCACAAAGATACAGGTGAGTTGGTCGCCAATCGCCTTGTTGAGCAATACGGCTACCACCGACGAGTCCACGCCGCCCGACAGACCGAGTATCACACGGTCGGTGCCAATCTGCGCTTTGAGTTCGCGCACCGTGCTCTCCACAAATGCGTCCGCGCTCCATTCCTGCTTGCTGCCGCATACGTCCACCACGAAATTTCGCAGCAAGAGTGTCCCCTGCAAAGAATGGAACACCTCGGGGTGGAACTGTGTGCCGAAGATAGGTGCGCTGGCATTGCCCTCCGGCGCGGGAAGATAGTAAGCAGCGTTTTTGACGGTCTCGGTAGAAGCCACCACCTCTGCCCCCTCCGGAACACGGGTGATACTGTCGCCATGCGACATCCATACCTGCGAGTTGTCGTCGAAACCACGGAAAAGCGGACACTCCTTATTTATATATAGGAGATTCTGGCGTCCGTACTCACGCGTGCCTGCGCTCTCCACTTTGCCGCCATAGATGTGGCTCATGTATTGTGCGCCATAACAGATACCCAGGATAGGCAGACGCCCGCGGATATGCGACAAGTCCACGTGAAAAGCGTCGTCCGCATAGACACTCAATGGTGAACCCGATAAGATGACACCAATCACATCGGAATCGTCTTCGGGATATTTGTTGTAGGGCAGAATCTCGCAAAAGGTATCGAGTTCGCGTACACGGCGACCGATGAGTTGCGTAGTCTGACTACCAAAGTCTAATATAATGATTTTCTGCATATTATGCTATTCTTACAGTCCCTCTTGAAGGGGGATTAGGAAAAGATTATTCGCCTCTGGAGTAGTTGGGCGTCTCTGCCGTGATGGTTACATTGTGGGGGTGGCTCTCCGTAACGCCGGCGGCAGTGATACGCACAAACTTCGCCTGACGGAGTTCCTCTAAGTTGTGTGCGCCCACATACCCCATACCGGAACGCAAGCCACCGAGGAGTTGATAGATAGTTTCGCAGACATTGCCCTTATACGGTACACGACCGACGATACCTTCGGGTACCAACTTGGAGATGTTCTTCTCGCCACCTTGGAAATAACGGTCGGCGGAACCTGCCTTCATGGCGTCGATAGACCCCATGCCACGATAGGACTTGAACTTACGACCGTTGTAGATAATCGTGTCGCCCGGAGCCTCTTCGGTGCCGGCAAACATAGAGCCGCACATCACACAGTTGCCACCGGCAGCCAATGCTTTGACGATGTCGCCCGAATAGCGCAAACCACCGTCGGCAATGACGGGAACGCCTGTTCCGGCAACGGCTGTGGAGCAATCGTAGATAGCAGAGAGTTGGGGAACACCGACGCCCGCGATGATACGCGTGGTGCAGATAGACCCCGGTCCGATACCCACCTTGATACCATCGGCACCGTTCTCCACCAGATATTTTGCCGCCTCGGCTGTGGCGATATTGCCTACCACCACATCAAGGTCAGGATATTTGGTTTTGATGGTGCGCAATGCGCCCACGATATTCTTGGAGTGTCCGTGTGCAGAATCCAACACGATGGCGTCCACGCCCTCGGCAACGAGAGCGTCCACACGGTCCATAAAATCGGCAGTGATACCCACACCTGCGGCACAACGGAGACGACCATTGGCGTCCTTGCAAGCGTTGGGGAAATCTTTGAGTTTGGTGATGTCTTTGTAGGTAACGAGTCCGCGCAGATGTCCCTCTTTGTCCACCACGGGGAGTTTCTCCACACGGTGCGCCTGCAACGCCTGCATGACCACATCGGTGGAGGTGGATTCGATGGTGATGAGGTTGTCTTTGGTCATCACTTCCTCGATACGACGGGACATATTCTGCTCAAAACGCAGGTCGCGGTTGGTAACAATTCCCACCAAAAAGTTGTCCTTGTCCACCACGGGAATACCTCCGATATGGTTGTCGTGCATCATCCGGAGCGCGTCGCCCACCGTCTTATCGCCCGTGATAGTGATAGGGTCTGAGATAAGTCCGTTCTCCGAACGCTTCACACGACGCACCTCCGCCGCCTGTTGCGCGATGGGCATATTCTTGTGGATGACTCCGATACCTCCCTCGCGCGCGACGGCAATCGCCATGGTGGACTCGGTTACGGTATCCATAGCCGCTGAAACCACAGGGATATTCAGCGAGATGTGGCGCGAGAATTGACCACAGAGAGACACCTCGCGAGGCAATACCTCACTATAGGCAGGCACGAGAAGGACATCATCAAATGTGAGACCTTCTTGAAGAACTCTATCAGTTAGCAAAGACATATTTTTGTAAGTTTATTTGTTTATTCGTTAATTAGTTTACTGTTTATCAGGCAGTTGTGGGGTTATCCGTTATTCGGAACACGCTTGGCGTCCTATCCGGAAACGGCGCACCCCCGTCCGCTCCCCGCCTAATTAAATAAGGTGGTCGCAGTAGAAGCAACGTGTGTTGCCCTCGGCGTCGATGTACACTTGGTGTGGCACAGGTTCTGTGGTAACGATACAGCGGTCGTTGTGGCACAAGGTGTCGGAGAGGTGTGTCTCGGGGTGCGGCAGTTGTTCGCCATTCCACCGCAATAGCGTGTAAATCAGCGACATACGCACATACTTACCATTCTCCACCTGGCGAAAATAAGCGGCACGCGGGTCGCTATCCACCTCAACGGTAATCTCGTTCACGCGGGGCAGCGGGTGCAACACAATCATATCCGGCTTGGCGAGTGCCATCTTCGCCGTATCGAGGATAAAAGAGTCTTTCAGTCGCTCATATTCGTCCAAGTCGGCGAAACGCTCCTGCTGCACGCGGGTCATATACAACACGTCCACCATCGGCATTGCCTCTTCAAGGGTATGCACCTCGGTGTAGTTGTCGCCCAACTCGGCTTTCATATAGTCCGGCAGGCATAGTTCTTGGGGCGAAATAAGCACGAAATGTGTTCCCTCGTAGCGGCGCATCGCCTTGATGAGTGAATGGACGGTACGACCGTACTTGAGGTCGCCGCACAGACCGATGGTCAGGTGGTCGAAACGGCCGAGTTCGCGACGGATAGTGAGCAAGTCGGTCATCGTCTGCGTGGGGTGAGAGTGTCCGCCGTCGCCTGCGTTGATGACAGGAATACGGCTGAACTCGCTTGCCACACGCGGGGCACCCTCTTTGTAGTGGCGCATGGCGATGATGTCGCTGTAGCAGCTGACGGTACGGATGGTATCCGACACGCTCTCGCCCTTGGCGGCGGAGGAGCTGCTGGCGGAGGAGAAGCCCAGCACCTTGCCGCCCAGAGACAGCATGGCGCTCTCGAAGCTCAGGCGCGTGCGGGTAGAGGGCTCGAAGAACAGGGTGGCCAGAATACGTCCGTCGCACTTGTGGGCGTACTTGGCGGGGTTTTCGATGATGTCGGTGGCGGTGTTCACCAGCTCATCGATCTCCTGGGTGGAGAGCTGCATAATGTCAATAAGATGTTCCATATCAGTTGGTACCTCCTTTAGTGATCCATGTTTCATCGGACGGGTCGTCGCGGAAGGCCAGCAGCCGTGCAACGTCCGTCTCCGCAATATAGCCGGCGTCGGCGCCCTCGCGGGCGATGGTGTCCAGATCGGTCAAACTCACGAAAAAGCTGACCAGCTGCGACTCTCTTCAACAAA
>OQWE01000855.1_pt1 | contig 10208 bp, 15 predicted proteins | sample 1691591 | NCBI WGS metagenome assembly OQWE01 (sample SAMN03418265, study PRJEB22391) | human gut metagenome | biome: human-gut; feature: organic feature; material: feces | host: Homo sapiens | place: Tanzania | collected 2013-01
GAATGACAAATTCTATACCGCCGATGGTGACCTTGCCCTCGCCGATAATGTCGGTTATCTTGTGTACAGAATTGTCGAATATATCGCCGAACGCTTTCGTGAAGTTCGTGATAAGCCCTTTTCCGCCGCCGTTTTCGGAATATTCAACAGCATTCGCGGTCGCGTACTTGGGCACGTCAGGCATGAATGTCGCACCCAAGGTCAAGGAGCAGTATCCCAATTACAGCGGTGAAAATTACCTTGACATGACCGCAGGCTTTTTCTTTGCATAACATTCTGATTTTGCACAAAAACGACCCTTTCCGAATTTAATCGAAAAGGGTCGTTATTTTTTTGCAATTTTGACATTGCGGCAAACAGTCGATTACTTGCTCTCGGGCTTCATCGTCGGGAACAGAATTACGTCGCGGATGGAGCTTGCGCCGGTCAGGAGCATGACGCAGCGGTCGATGCCTATGCCGAGGCCGCCCGTGGGAGGCATGCCGTATTCGAGCGCGTTTATGAAGTCATCGTCCATCATTCCTGCCTCGTCGTCGCCCTTGGCGCGAAGCTCAACCTGCTTGAGGAAGCGCTGCTTCTGGTCGATAGGGTCGTTGAGCTCGGAGAAAGCGTTGCCCATCTCGCTGCGGCAGATGAACAGCTCGAAGCGCTCGGTCAGGCGCGGATCCTTGGGCGAACGCTTTGCAAGAGGCGATACGTCGACCGGGTGCATGGTTATGAAGGTCGGCTGAATGAGCTTTTCCTCGACAAGCTGGTCAAAGCTCTCGTACATGGCGTGACCCCAGGTGGGCTCGACCTTATCCATATCGACTCCGGCTGCCTTCGCAGCGGCAACCGCTTCGGCATCGTCTTCGATCGCCATGAAGTCAACACCGACGTATTTCTTGACCGCCTCGGCCATGGTCAGGCGCTCCCAGCCGGGGGTGAGGTCGATATCACAACCCTGCCAAGTGCACTTATAGGTGCCGAGTATCTTCATGGCGGCGCCGGACAGCAGATCCTCAAACAAGTCCATCATGTCGTTAAAATCGGCATAGGACTGGTAAAGCTCAACAGTAGTGAACTCGGGGTTATGCTTTGTGTCCATGCCCTCGTTACGGAAGATGCGGCCGATCTCGTAGACGCGCTCGATTCCGCCGACTATAAGGCGCTTGAGGTTAAGCTCGGTTGCGATGCGCAGGAACATATCGATGTCCAGCGTATTATGATGGGTTATGAACGGACGTGCGGTCGCGCCGCCGGAAATTGTGTTAAGTACGGGCGTCTCGACCTCCATATAGCCTCTGCCGTCAAGGAAAGAACGGACATAGCTTATGAACTTCGAGCGTATCTCGAAGTTCCGGCGGCTGTCGTCGCTCATGATGAGGTCGACATAGCGCTGACGGTATTTTAGCTCAGTGCTCGTCATGCCGTGGAACTTCTCCGGCAGCGGGCGCAGGCTCTTTGAAAGCAGCGTTACGGCTTCAACGTGGACGGATATCTCTTCTGTCTTGGTCTTGAAAACAAAGCCTGAAACACCGATGATATCGCCGATATCATACTTGCGGAAGTCGGCAAACTCCTGCTCGGAGACGGCATCCTTGCGGATGTACAGCTGAATGCTGCCGTGATCGTCCTTTATGTGGCAGAATATCGCCTTACCCATGCCGCGCTTGGACATAATGCGTCCTGCGACCTTGACTGTCTTACCATCTAATGCGTCAAAATCCGCCTTTATCTCATCCGAGTACGCGCTTCTGACAAAGCGGGTCTGAGTAAATGGGTCTCTCCCCTCCTCCTGCAGAGTCTTGAGCTTATCTCGTCTTATCTGCAGCAGCTCGCTGAGCTCCTGCTCGGTGGCTGCTGTCTCATTGGTCTTATTCTCACTCATACTATGTCCTCTTAATCGTTTTCTACTGAGAGTATCTCAAAATGCAGTTCGCCGGCCGGAGCGTCCACGGTGATCTTCTCGCCGGCGACATGGCCGTACAGACCGTGACCAAAGGGTGAATCATCGGAGACTTTTCCATCCATGGGATTTGCCTCCTGGGAGCCGACGATGATATACTCCTCCTCATAGCCGTCCTCAATGTCACGGACCCTGACGCGGCTGCCGAGGGTAACGGCGCCCTTACGCATACCTGTATCGACCTTCTCGACGATCTCTGCATTCTCTATGAGGCTTTTGAGCTCGGCTATCCTGGAATAGAGCTTGCCCTGCTCGGTTTTTGCCTCGTCATATTCGCTGTTTTCCGAAAGGTCGCCGAAGCTGCGCGCTTCCTTGATTTGCTCGGCAACCTCCTTTGCTCTATCGGTTTCAAGATACAGAAGCTCCTCTTTGAGCGCGTCAAGGCGCTCCTGACTCATTTTAAATCTGCTTTCGGTAGCCATTACTAAGCTCTCCTTTAATTTTATACTTCATAACTCTCAGCTCAGGGCTTTTATCGCCGCGTTGAGCTGGACCTTTGTGTCCTTTTCGGTGTTGTGCGCCTCGATATCGGGCTTTATGCCGCCCGCTTCAGCGAGGTCGACACGCTTCGGCGTGAGATACTTATTGGTCGAAATGTGTATCGCACCGCCATTTGACAGCTCTATCGTGACCTGGCTTCTCGCCTTTCCGGTTGTGTGCTCGCCGACTATCGTCGCCCAGTCATATTCCTGAAGCGCGGCTGCGAAAAACTCCGCCGCGCTATAGCTGTTTTCATTGACAAGAACTACCATTTTTGTGCTGAGGCAGACCTTATCGGAGGTCTTGACCGTTTCCTTGCCTGCCTTATCCACGCTCACGAACAGATCGCCGTCCGGGAGAAGATAATCCAAAAGTGAAACTAGCTCGCTTACCAAACCTCCGGGATTATCACGAACGTCAAATATAAATGACTTTGCTCCTTCGGCCGTGAGCTTTTCAATGGCTCCTATTGTGCCCTCGCTGCTTCCGGCTTCAAAGTTTGCAATCTTGATATAGCCGATGTTATTCTCAAGCATTTTTGAGGATATCGGGTTTTTATATATGACCTCGCAGGATATTGTTACGCTTGATTCATTTCCCTTTTCGTCCGCGACGACCATGGGAAAATTCTTATTAAGCTTTGAACGGATAAGCTCCTGAAGCTCCGTTGTCGACATGCCATCTGTCGCCTGTCCGTCAACCGAAACTATGGTCTGTCCTACATTCAGCCCGGCAGTTGCGGCAGGCGTTCCGTCCTCGACGGCAAATATCTCAAATTTGCCCTTGTCGTTGAGCTTAACGCTAACTCCGATGCCGGCATATTCATTTGACGAGGACAGCTTATACGCGGCGTATTCCTCGGGGCTCATATAGTAGCTCCACTTATCGTCGATGCTGCGCACCATGGCGGACGCCGCGGCGTTATAGAGCGTATCGTCATTGACGTCTCCTATATAATTTTCATTTATGATCTTTTCGATCTCGACATATGCCTTGGCGTCCTCAAAATACTTCTGAGCGCTAAAGCCTCCGATCGTTATGAGGTACGTCGCAGCGGCTGTTGCGACCATAACGACGAGAGCTACTATTATAAGATGAACAAGCTTGAATTTTCTGCCGAAATCACGTTGTGAGCGTTTTTCCATCCGGTCTCTCCTTTTGTTTTACAGCACTTAACAGTACGTTTGACTGGCAGCCGAAACGGCCGCCAGTCAAGCATATATAATACTAATTCAGGTTTTTATCGGCATACTGCTCCACAGCAATCTCCTTGTAAGGACATTGCTCCAAGCCATCCGCGCTTACGGGGATAACCGCGAGCACAAGGCTTAGTATCATGGTAAGCACGAGTATCATAGCCAATATTGATACGACAAGTCTTCTGTTCATGCTTTTTATCACACCTTGAGGTAATTTCTGATCGCTATGACGCCGCCGACTGCGCCGACGAGAATACCGACTGCCATAAATGCGCCGAGCACTATCATCCAAACGTCGGTAAACGGTACGATCTGCACAAAGGATATCGCCAGGCTCTGCGCAACCTTGGTCTCAAGCGCCTTATACAGACCCCACTGAGCAAGGAATGCAAGTCCGCCGCCGACAATACCCAAAACCAAGCCTTCGATGACGAAGGGACAGCGAATAAAGCTGTTTGACGCGCCGACCATTTTCATGATGGCTATCTCCTCGCGCCGTCCGTATGTCGCAAGCTTTATGGTATTGCTCATTATAAACAGGGAAACAAAGCCGAGAATCGCAATAAGCACAAGCGATACGACGCTTATTACGTTGCGCACGGAAATAAATTTATCGGCAAACTCCGTGGGAGCATTGACCTTGTCTATACCATCAACATTCTCTATAGCCGTCTTTGTAACGTCCATCTGGCTGAGGTCAACGAGCTGTATAACAAAGCGGTGGCGAAAAACCTCGTCGTCGAGCCCCTCCATAAGACTTTTGTCATACTTTTCAAGAAAGTTCTGCCGTGCTTCGCTGCGGCTGACAAAATCGACGCTTGCAACATTATCGAGCGCCTCGAGCTTCGTCTGTATCTGCGCGGTTGCCTCCTGCGCGGTCATGTCCTCGTCAACATAGGCGAGAATCTGATTTTGATTGCCTATATCCTCAACTATCTGATTAACGTTTATATCAAGAAGCGTAAAGCTGCCCATTACTATAAGGCAGGCAATTATTATCGTTACTGAGGCAAAGGACATAAAGCCGTGGGTGAAGATATTCCGGAAGCCCTCACCTATAAGATATCCGTATCTATTCAACTTCATAACTGTAGTACCCGTCCATTCCGTCGCTGATAAGATGGCCGCCGTCAATCGCGATAACGCGCTTTGAGAAGGCGTTGACCAGCTCCTTTTCGTGAGTTACCACGAGGATCGTGGTACCCATCTCGTTTATCTTCTCAAGCAGGAGCATCAGCTCAAGGCTGCGCACGGGGTCAAGGTTGCCGGTAGGCTCGTCGGCGATGATCATGGTAGGATTGTTGACCAGCGCTCTGGCAATGGCAACACGCTGCTGTTCGCCGCCGGAAAGCTCGGCAGGCAGACGCTTTTCACGCCCGTCAAGACCGACGAGTTCCAAAACATGCGGAACTCTCGCCTTTATCTCTCTGTTCGATGCGCCGACAACGCGCATTGCAAATGCGACATTGTCATAGACCGTCATATTCTCGATAAGACGGAAGTCCTGGAAGATAACGCCCAGCGTTCTGCGCATTTTGGGCATCTTGCGGCGCTTTATCTCGCCCATATTGAAGCCGTTGACGATGACCTTTCCGTCGGACGGTCTGATCTCGCCGGTGAGCAGCTTGATTATCGTGGTCTTGCCGGAGCCGGACGGACCGACGAGAAAGGCAAACTCACCCTCATTGATGGTCAGGCTGAAATTATCCAGCGCAGCGACATCGCTGTTTTCATAGACCATCGTGACATTCTTCATTTGAACCATAGGTTTTCCTCCTGAGGTTTTGCTTGGCAGGCTGCCCTGCCGATTTTTCAGCGGCCGTTATTGTTCACCGAGTCAAGATACTGCTTGACCATCATTGCGACCTTGAACACTATCGCATGGTCAAACTCACGCAAATCGAGGCCCGTTATCTTCTTGATCTTCTCAAGGCGGTACACGAGCGTGTTGCGGTGGACATACAGCTTGCGTGATGTTTCGGAGACATTGAGGTTATTTTCAAAGAACTTGTTTATAGTCTCAAGCGTGTCCTCGTCGAGGGTCTCGAGCGGGTTCTTCTTAAACACCTCATTTAAGAACATCTCGCAAAGAGTTGTCGGCAGCTGATATATGATTCGGCCGATGCCGAGATTTTCATAACTGATGATAGTCTTTTCAGAGTCGAACACTCTGCCGACATCGATGGCTATCTGTGCTTCTTTGTAGCGGTCGGCGAGCTCTCTTAAATGTCTTGCCGTTGTACCGATGCCGATGATACAGTCAATTTGAAGCTCTGCTTCAAGCGTTTTTTCAATGCTCTCGGCAATGGCCTTGACCTCACTGCTGTTGTCGCCGTTGGGAAGCTCCTTGATGACGACCATATCCGCCTCATTGACACTTATAACGAAGTCATGCTGTCTGTCGGTGAACATATTCTGCAGCACCTCGACCGCCGCAACATCTGTGCGATCGACCTGACGCACGAGAAACAGTGCTCTCGGAACATCGGGCACAAAGTGAAGCTCTTTAGTTCTGACATAAACATCACCGGGCAGAATGTTATCGGAAATAATGCTCTTTAAAAAGGCTGCCTTGTTGTACTTTTCCTCGTAATTGGTCTTGGCCTCGTTGAACGCAACGGCAGCCATCATGCAGCTGACCCTTGCGAGTTCATCGCAGCCCTCGACGAAAACGGCATAGTCAAACTTGGCGGCATTCGACCCGAGAATTTTATAGGTACGCTTATTGCTCACATAAACAGGCTCGGATGGATCGTAATTATAGCTCTGGAAATCCTCAAGGCGTGAACCTATCATGGGAAGCTCGCTGCAGGTGATGACGAAGCCCTGCTCGTCAATTACACCGATGCATCTGTCTGTCGCTTCCTTTATCTGAATTATGACACTTTGAAAAATCCTGCTGGACATTGCTTTTCCTCCCCTGACAATATGGGTATTTTAACGATAGTCTCGCAATGATACTTCCAACATAATAATACTTTTTTGTGCGTTTTTCAATAGAAAAGTATGTGAAATTTGTGGACTTTTCAAAAAATGCGTTAATTTCCTTGCTATATTGCCCAAAAATCAGAGCAAAATTTGTCTATTATTCCTTCATCACACTGCACAATTCATCTGCGGTAAGTGGGCGATAATCGCCCGGTTCAAGGCTCTCGTCAAGCTCCAAACCGCCGATCTTGAGCCGTTTGAGTGCCATTACCGGCTTGCCTCGAGAGGCAAGCATGCGCTTTACCTGATGATATTTGCCCTCCATCACCGTAACAAGGCAGCTTCCGTCGGCGCAGAGCGACAGCCCGGCAGGCAGGCACTTTGTGCCGTCGGCAAGCGTCACGCCCTGGACAAATGCTGATATGTCGTCAGTATTTACGGGCGATTGAGTATGTGCGTGATAAACCTTTATGATCTTTGACTTCGGAGAGATCACCCTGTGTGCAAAGTCGCCGTCATCGGTTATGAGCAGCAGTCCCGTCGTGTCCTTATCCAATCTGCCGACCGGAAAAAGGCCGAGCCTTTTGTGCTCGGGCAAAAGCAGATCTATGACGGTCTTTTGCTTACCGTCATCGGTTGCAGACAAAACTCCGGCAGGCTTGTTGAGCATAAAATAATGATTTTTTTCATATTTTAAAGCAGTACCGTCAATTGCAACTACAGCTGTCTCGGGGTCGAGCTTCGTTTCGGGAGCAGGGGCAGTTTCGCCGTTGAGTGTCACTCTGCCGGCCTTTATCATCTGCTTTATCTCCCGTCGAGATGCCGCTCCGCAATCGGAGATGAACTTGTCCAATCTCATCAAAGGCATAAAATCACCTTTGCGATTATAACATAAAGTATAATAAATTTGAACACTAAAAGGCTATAATATGAGTATGTTTACAAAATGTTTAAAGCTCACGAAAAAGCGAGCTGTTATAATTATCCTCATTGCTGCGGCGCTCATGCTTGCGGCGGTGATGCTACGCTCCTCCCCGGGGTGCAGCTTCGGCGTGTCGGAGCTTATTAATGTAACAAGTGCCGAGGGCCGGATCAAATATCTGAGCAAGCTTGGCTGGGAGGCTGATGTTTCAACCGAGGAATGCAAGTATGTGCTCATCCCCAAGGAATTTGAGGGCGTTATGCTCAGCTACTCAAAGCTCCAGACCGAGCAGGGCTATGATTTTGCGTCCTTCGGAGGTCTGGAGTGCAAGCAGTACACTTATGTTGTGACAAACTATCCAGCCTCAGACGAAACGGTCTACGCAACGCTCTATATTAAGGGCGGTCGTGTCATCGGCGGCGATATTCACTCCGCCAGCATCGACGGCTTTATGCACACATTGAAATAAATAGATATACGCCCTGTAAGTCGTGCTTACAGGGCGTATATCTTGAGTTGAGGTATTTAAAAGGAGAATCACAAATCGTTTTAAGCCTTCAGGCCGAGCATTCTCGCTTCCTCAATAAGGGAGCCTACGAACGCTACGCCGCTGACGATGGCTGCTACACCGAACACGATGTGAGCGGTAACGGTTGCTGCCTCACCCATGAAGCAGGCAAACACTGCTGCTGCGAAGAAGCATACGATTGCAAGTTCTACGAAAAAGCTCTTTTTCATTTCAATTTCCTCCGTTCAAAATGTCCTATATAACTAACATCTAGTTGGCTTAGTAAGTCAGGCGGTGAAGCCGAGCTGCTTTGCATCTGCGATCAGTGCGACCACAAACGCAACACTGCTGACGAGAGCTGCCAGACCGAATACGAGGTGTGCGACCGGAGTTACTGCCATGCCCATGAAGCAGGCGAAAACTGCTGCTGCGAAGAAGCACACGATTGCAAGTTCAGAAAGAATGTTTTTCATTTCAATTACCTCCGTCAAGATGTTTCATTTTTATTTTCACTTGTTTGTTTTCCCTTTGTGACTATAATATAGCACTGAGTTTGTTAAATGTCAAACAAGTTATTGTGAAGTTTGTTTTAAGTATTACTTAATGCTAAAATGCATCAAACGATGCAGAAAAGCACGGTAGCTCAACCGTTACCGTGCTTTTCTGATTATTTCATTGCATACACAAAAAATGCCGCTAAGCTGTCCCCTGATGCTGAATATTCCCGACTCATCACTATTATGCGATATCGCAGATATCGCATAATAGACCGGTGCAGCCTTCGAGGACATCTCGCCATGTGGCCTCGAAGTCCCGGGTGTACCACGGGTCGGCAACGCTGCCGGGTCTTGCGGTGTAGTCCATGAGCAGACTCAGCTTGTCCTCGGGGTCATTTGGGAACAGTCTGCGCAGGTTGTACATGTTCTCTTCGTCCATGCCGATGATGAGGTCAAACCTATCGTAGTCTTCCCTTCTCACCTGCCGTGCGGTCTTGCCGTCGCAGGCTATGCCGTGCTCTTGCAGCTTGCGTCTAGCGGGTGGGTACACGGGGTTTCCAATCTCCTCCGTGCTTGTCGCCGCAGATTCTATCAAAAACTCGTCCGATAGCCCCGCCTTTGCCGTTATATCCTTCATCACAAATTCCGCCATCGGGCTTCTGCAAATGTTCCCGTGGCAAACGAAAAGTATCTTTGTCATAATGTCTCCGATTTCCGAAATCACGCTTCCGTAGGGTCAGTATAGCATTACAAAAAATTTTCCGCAAGTAATTGAATTTTACAAAAAGCGTCTGCTGTTTTGAGGTGGAGCTTTAGCCGTTAGATGCCGACAACGGAGTCTATCGGCAGGGACATCACGATGCCCTGCGCCTCGCTGTGCATACCGCAGCTTTCGCCGATGCACTGCATGAGCGTTAGCTTGTTTGCCGAATCGGTCAGGATAAGAACTATCTCTTTTTCGTCCTGAGCGCTCAAGCCCCAGAAGCTGGTCACATCCTCGCTGCCGATCCTCCAGCGAGATAATGGATATGCTCGGTCTCGGCAGCATCGATAAAAGCGTGCTTATAAGCATGGTACCGAGGCAGCTGTCCGGCGTTCTGCTGGAAAAGCTGCGCTCGGAGCTGCGGCTTAACACCGCAAACAGCGGCATCGCATTCACCGTCCCGCTAAACGGAGCAAACAACCTGATCTTGCGCATCCTTGCCCGAAACACGGGGAAGGAGCTGCTGAATATCGAAGGAAAGGAAGAAAACACAATGTCCGAAACAAAATACTCTCTCGTCGCAGCGATAGTAAACCGAGGCTTCAGCGGCGATGTGATGGAGACATTATCTCGCTGGAGGCGGTGCCTTCGGCGCTGAAGCGGTATTGCAGCGGCAGCGCACCCTTTTTGAACATCTCCGCCGCCCGCTCGGCGAGCTTCGGCGTGGTTATGACCGTCAGCAACTGAAATGATGCTTTTTTCTCATATTCCATTTTACTCAACCTCCTCAAGGTCAACGATAGCATCGCAGTCATCGGCGATCTGCGCCCTTTCCGTCGATGCTCTCTTTCCTGTTTTCAGCTTATACACAACGCCCATAAGCTGAATGGCTATCAGCGGGGTCAATGCAACAAGTGCAACAACGCCGAATGCATCGGTCATAAGATTCCCTCCCACTGCCTCGCAGGCGCCTATGCTCAGCGCTGTTTCTCTGCGGAGCCAATGTCGGCTTTACACCGGTCG
>OQWE01000858.1_pt1 | contig 10200 bp, 13 predicted proteins | sample 1691591 | NCBI WGS metagenome assembly OQWE01 (sample SAMN03418265, study PRJEB22391) | human gut metagenome | biome: human-gut; feature: organic feature; material: feces | host: Homo sapiens | place: Tanzania | collected 2013-01
TTATCGCATAATGTCCGGGGAAGCCGAAGATTATGTGCTTGGGCAGAGTGTAGTCAAACGCAACGGTGACATCCGTCCACTTTGTCTCGCCCAGCTTGCGGTCGGCACGCAGGCTCTTCCACAGCGTGTCGATAGAGTCGGATATCATGCAGTCGAGAGCGTAGAGGTCTGCTCTGAGTGCCTGACCACGGTCGCCCTCTATCCACTATATGTGCACGCTGCCTCTGGTCGAGGTCGGTGTCGCCGTTGACAGAGAGTACCCCGATATCGGCAACTGCTGGCTGACGACCAATAACCCCTGCGACGCAAACATGATGGACAATACCGCCATGTGGCGTGCGCTGTCGAGTGACGGCAAGAAGGCCGTGCACCCGTTTGTATCGCCGCTCATGTACGATGACCCGACCACCAAGGAGCTCGGCGTACACGAGATATACTCGGCGATAGAGTTCCTCGAGGAGCAGTTCGGCGTTGCGTTTGACTGGAATGCGTTTATAAAGCACATTGAGGACACAAACGAATTTAACCGCGGCTCGCTCAACCGCTGGGATATCTACGCCAAGAGCGATAACGGCGCACTCAACTCCGTTGTGCAGGGCCTGTTCCGCATCTACTTCTATCAGCAGGGCGGCACAAAGTACTTCAAGAAGGCCAATAAGAAGATAAACAAGGTCTTTGAAAAGTGCGTGCGCAAGAACATCCACCCGTTCCCGCTCACACGTCACCGCGCACTGGCGTGGTCCTGCGGCTCGACCTACTATGCCCACGGCGTGCAGTGGCTGTATAACTGCTGGGGCATCATGACCGTTATAAATATGGACTCGCTCACTGGCCACAACATCGTTGACACCACCGACCGCGAGACCATGATGAGCGACATTGCCGACTGGCACGCGAGAACACCCATGCGCACCCACACCGTAGGCGGCAACCGCCACCTCATGCAGATGTGGGAGACCGCGGAGAAGTTCAACTGCGACACCATTATCATGTACGACGATATCGGCTGCAAGGGTATGGCCGGCGCTCAGGGTCTGCTCGAGGAGGAGTTCCACAAGCACCGCGACAGATTCAATATCATCTGGATGCCGCACTCCCTCATGGACTGCCGCATCGTTCCCACGAACGAGGCGCGCAAGACCGTCAACCAGTATATGCAGAGCGTTATGCATGAAGAGCCCGTTGACCCGACCCTCGTCGACTTCGACGATGAGATGGGCTGGTAAGAAAGGAGAAGCAGCATGAAGGTTTTGGCTAAAATAATGGGCATGGGCAGCCTTACGCTCGCCGCGCTCTTTGCGGTATACTACTTCAATCTCGATATGCGCCTTATGCGCAGCGTCATCGTGCCCTTCCTTGATAAGCATTATGACAGCGTTAAGCGCGAGCATCTGATCTGAGGAGGCGGAACGATGAGCTATACAAATCACAATATCCTCCCGAGAGCCCTCTCCTATGAGGAGAAGGAAAATCGCAAAAAGGGCATTTACGACAGCTTCGCAAACTACCTTGTCTACTGCCCGAAGTGCAAGTACGTCGTAAAGACGAATATGTACATCCAGCGCGCCGAGGCTTATATCGACGAGCTGCACGAGAGAAGAACGGTCTGCCCCAGGTGCGGCGATAACGAGTGGACGCTCGGCTATCCCCTCGGAACGCTCACGGGCTTCGTGAAATTCTCATAAATCATCCCATCCCCCGATATCATATGGATATCGGGGGATTTTGGCAATAGTACACATATTGACATACTTGAATTTATATATATGGCAGAAATATGACATTTGAGTTGAATGGTGGAAACGTATATGATACTATGAGATCACAATAAGATACACGGCAGCTTACGAGCCGGATGGAACAGGGGGTGAGGAGATTTATACCGGCCATGGACGACATAGATCGGAGGAAACAAAAATGAAAAGCATTAAAAAATACTGTCTGCTGTTATTTGCGGTTATGCTTAGCTCCAGCCTGACCGCGTGTTCAGAGTCGGTAGATACGGTCGCAATACCCGAGCTTCAGTTTGCGCCAAATCCGGAGGAGATACAGCCGCCGGAAATGGCATCAAGCATTAAGCTCGACAGTACCACAATGCAGGTGTACTATATTGATATCCCTGATGGCGAAACCATGTTCAAGGAGTTTAACAGCGTGTCCGAAATCGCAAGTGACAATGTCGAGCTTGTCAGGAAAACCGATGATGGCTACTGGATGTATAAAGCCGGCGAAGGAACGCTGCTTATAGATACGAGCGCCGGATCATGGACATATTCAACACCGCTGCCGTCGGCTGCACCGGATAATATGCCGACGGATGCGCAGGCGCAGCAGATTGCGGCCAAAGAAATTGCCGACAGTGGCCTCAAGATCGGCTCGACAAGCGACAGCGGCGTGCTGTCTTATACCACGGATGGTGACGAAAAAATACTGCAAAAAGACGTGATATTTTATCCGACGGTTGACGGAAAGAACGTTTACGGCATATTCAGAACTACTGTCGGTATTGGTGAAGGCGGAAAAACCGTGTATTTCTCAAAGCAGTCGTTTGAACCCAAGGCCGGCGGAGAGGTCAAGCTTAAAAGCATAGACGAAGTCAAACAGAGCATTTCAAAAGGTAAGTTTATTTCAAACGCAGCAGGAGCTTCCGGCACTGCCACTATAACGGATTATGAGCTTTGCTATTACTGCGACGGTGTTGCCAAGGACGGCAAGCTGTATGTGCAGCCTGTTTATGTCTTCTCGGCCGAGATAGATAATGACACAGGAGAAGCCGAGCACTTTGAGGTGTTCGTCGACGCGGCATCGCAAGCGAAGTCATAGAAGTCATAATAAACTCCATCCCCCGATATCATATGGATATCGGGGGATTTTTTGCACCCTTGCAGGCAATCATTGTAAAGCTGAAGCGCGAAAGGAAGCAAATGCAAAACTTCACACAAAGCTAACGCGTGATTAAACACCAAGCTGATAAATGTAGTGATAATACACAAAAATTCGCGAAATAAATATACAAAATAGAGAAAGTGCATAAATATATTGAAATAATATACCTGAAATGCTAAAATGTTAACATGTATCACCCTAAGGGATGAACGATCGGAATAAAACATGAAATGGGGGAGTTTAACAATGAGAGACCTGAAGCATCTGAACTGGTTCGAAAACCTTCTGCAGGAGGCGAACAACAAGCTCATAACTCAGGCGAAGCAGGAGGGGAAGATCTGCGTTGCCTTTGTCTGCGAGAACACGCCGGAGCCGCTGATGAACCTCGGCAATACCTTTGGCATTCGCCTTCACGCGCCGAACACGGGCTCGATGGACATCGCGACTTATTACATGACGAGCTTCCTGTGCGAAACGTCAAGGGCGCTTCTGGAGCGCGCCATCGAGGGCGGCTTCAACTTTGCCGACTGCGTCATCGCACCGGACGGCTGCACGATGATAAACCGCTGTGTGGAGAATATGGAGCTTCTCAAGACTATGGGGGAGGGGAACGACAGGTTCTTCCACGAATTTATGGAGATCCCGCTCAAGGCCGATGATAACGGCGTAGAGTTGCTCGTTTTGCAGTGCAAAAATCACATACTCAAGCCTCTGAGCAAAAACTACGGCGTCGACGTTTCCGACGCGGCGATAAGAAAAGCCGTTGCCGAGCATAACCGCGTCTGCCGCGTGATAACCGAGATCGGCAACTTCCGCAAGGAGGCAAAGCCGAGGATAACGGGCTATGAGTTCCACATCCTGACCCTTGCTACATACGTAATGCCGCAGTATCTTATCATCGACAAGCTTGAGGAGACGCTCGAGGAGCTTAAAACCCGCGAGCCCGAGGATAAGAAATACCGCGCAAGGATAGCGGTCGTCGGCTCCGAGGTCGATGACAGCGGCTTTATTAAGCTCATTGAGGAGACCGGCGCGTATGTCTGCGCCGACCGCTTCTGCTTCGGCTCGCTGCCCGGCAGAATGGAGATCGAGCTCAATGATGAGGAGGACGCGCTCACTCAGGTCTGCCGCCACTATGTCTATAACGGCCACTGCCCGCGCATGTTCAATATGGAAAAGGTCTACGGCCGCAAGGCGTATGTCAACGAAATCGCCAAGGAGTACGGCGCGGACGGCATAATATATCAGCAGATAAAGTTCTGTGATCCATGGGCATACGAGCGGCTTCTCGGATCTACAATGCTGCGCGAGGAATACAATTACCCCGTTCTGTCCGTAGACAGACCGTATAACATCAGCTCGTCCGTCGGTCAGATGCGCACCCGTGTTCAGGCGTTCGTGGAAAGCATTGAAATCAAAAAGCTTCAGGGAGGTGCAAAGTAATGGCTATGGTAGTAAACGATAAAGAACGCAAGGGCGAAAAACAGTTAGGTGTTCTGTACGATCACGGTAAGGTTCGCCGCCGCCGCGAGTGGCGCGGATTGAAGGACACGCTGTACGATTACACAAGATGGCTCTACCTTCTCTCGATACTGGCAAAGGTAATTATAAAGCCGCGCAACGTCAAGGCGATGTTCCGCTACAGATGGTTCGGAAACTACCTTGCCGTGCCTCACATGCTCGATAAATTCACCATCGGTCTGCGCGACGAGGCTCTGCGCATCACCCACACTGCGATGGATTTCGTAGTAAAGGATGTTGCAACCTGCATTGACAACTGCATAAGGGGCGACCGCAGAACGGGCAACGACGTAAAATACTCGGAAAAGAGCGTCCTTTGGGACGAAAACGCAATGACCGCGGTCATGATGGGCTTCCCGACGCTCAACTGCATCCTGCGCGAGGTGCCCACGATGTTCTCGGCAAACCTTCTTAATCAGAACTCGGGCCTGCATTATCTCGATGTCGCACAGGAGTTCGGCATCCCCGGCGACGTCTGCCCCATGCCGGAGGCGGAGCTCGGCGTTTCCATTGACGACGACTTCCCCGTGCTCGGCAAGTGCGCCGTTCAGGTGAACACGACCTGCGACGGCTCGCTCATGGGCAACGGCCTCATAGCAAAGCGCCTTGAGCGCGAGTACGGCATACCGACCTTCCAGCTCGTTGCACCCATGCGCCACAAGCAGGAGGACGTTCAGAAGTACGCCGCAAACGACGTCAAGGCCGCCATTAAGTTCATCGAGGAGCAGACCGGCGAGAAGTGGGACTGGAACGCGTATTTCGAGTGCGCAAAGCGCGTTAACGATACGACGCGCAACCGTGTAAACTGGCTGGAGGTCAACAGCACGCCCTATCCGCAGTTTGTCGGCGCGGTGTTCTCTCTGTATAACGATACAAACTACATGGGCAACTGCGGCCGTTACCCGGCCTTCGTCGAGATAGACAGGAAGATCATGAAGCTCGTTCAGCAGGGCTATAAGAGAAAGGCAATGATGGCTTCCGAATATCGTCACAGATGCATAGTCTGGGGCGTTCAGCCGCAGTACATCATCGACATGCTGTACTGGATGATCCAGTGCTGGGGCGTTGTGCCTCTGACTGATATGCTGTCGATGGTCATAAGCGAGGAGATAGCCGAGGAGGACACTCCCGAAAACCGCGAGCAGGCTTACTACGACATGGCGTGGCTGACCATGAACATGATCATGCGCAACCACACCCACGGCGGCTACAAGGTACTCGTCGATGAGCTTTGGGAGTACTGCGAGAAGATGAACGCCGACATGGTCATGATGTGGGAGCATATGTCCTGCAAGGCACTGACCGGAATGCACGGCCAGTTCGAGGAGCAGGCCAGAGAGCGCGGCATCCACCTCGTCTGGGTATGCCACGATCTTGCCGATCCGCGTGTTTTCCCCCGTCAGGCCATCCGCGACCAGTTCAATCAGTATATGCGCACAGTTATGCGTGAAGAGCCGATAGATCCGACGATAGAGATCCTGCCGGATGAGCACGCATGGTAAGGAGGAGAAACGATATGTCAAAACTTAAAATGCTGCCCCTTAAAATGCTCGGCGGCGGAGCAGGCCTTTTCGCCGTAACGTTTGCAATATACTTCTTTAACCTCGATATGAAATTTCTGGCCTACTGCGTAGAGCCCATTCTGCTTTGGAACTATGACAGGATCCCCCGCAAGCAGTATGTATGATCTCGTATAAAGTAAAAGCTCTCCCGTCTCATTCGGGAGAGCTTTTTCGCTGCTGATCATCGCCGTTTCATCCGTGGTGCAGGGGCACAACAGCGCCGTATTTTGACGACATGGACGATATCGCCGAACGCTGGGCGCGTGACCCCAAAACGGGCAAGACCTACACTGTACCCGGCAACATGACCTATAAGCAGTGGGCGGCAAAGCAAAAAGCAATATACGGCGAGGGAATTATTGAAAAATCTCGTCAGTTGAGTTATAATGTAAATGCCGATAAAAAACAATGGAAAGCTTATAAAGAACGTTTGGGAGATGAAGTCCCGCGCAGTTTCTCCGAGTTTCAAGAACTGAAATACGGTGATGTAGCTGAATATGGTGAATTGGTCAGCTATTATCGTTATAAGGGGAAAAACCCAAATAGCAGCAAAGGCTTTTTTGAAGCCGAACAAGTACGCCAGTCGCTTATAAGTGCTGGAATAATCCGTGCTAAGGGCACTGTTGTAACACCTCCATTCGGCTTTACCATAAGTAACGGTAATACGCATGCTGTACAGCGGCTTGCAGAACGTGACGTTACATTGAAAGATGCACAAGCTTTTGTTGATAACGCTGTTTTTGCGCTTAAGCAACAAAACGGCACAGTGTATGCGTTTTATTCTGAAAACGGTTTTGCTGTTGTTGATACAGACGGACTTTTACGCACAGCGGGTCATTTAGACGAAAAAGGGCAAAAATTATTTGACGAGGCGGTGAAGCAAATTGAAAAGCATAAGTAAAAAGGTGTTCTGCCCACTAATGAAAAGAGATATTGAAGTGGGATATTGTTGGGAGCTTTGCAATATTGCTTCTGATGATATTTTAATTGACGGCGACACAATTGAAAGTTGGGAAATTGCGCAAAAGATTTGTGATGAATGTGGGCAGTTTGATGATGATGATTAACCCCTTAAACTAACTTATCGGTTACGAGAAAAAGGAGGAGAAATAGCATGACAACGACGGAGCTGATAGAAACCGTAGAGGGCTATTCCTGTGAAGTGTATGCTATCTTTGGCTGTAATAGAAAAAAGATAGGAACAGCAGTACCGCAAGTTGAATTCTATGAAACCAAAACGAGCGTATCGACAGTCGGCATAAACAAAATTGATTACAAAAGGGTTTATTCATCCATTGTCGTTTGTCCTGATCCTGAGATGAGCGCGGAAATAACACAAGAGATGGTTGAAAAAATCAGGTCATTTGATTTAACTTTAAAGCTCCGTCGCCTTTGGGATGATGTAATTGTTTCAATGAACGTGTTTGGAATAAACAGAGCTGCTATAAGTGAAGATGAATGGCGATTTTATATCGACGATCCGCAAACGGTGAGAGATTTAAGAGTACCGTAACCCACACAATTTAATGATCGAAGCAGTCAAGCGTTAATTCGCGGGGCTGCTTTTTTCATACCCATTTTACCGCTTGCCCAGCGGATAACAAGCGAGAGCCTTATTCGGGCTCTCGCTTGCCGTATTAACTATTTATGACCTCAATCGTCTCTATCCTTTTCGCTCTTGATTATCGAGCCGTTTGACGCGTTTATCTCATATTCGTACTCGTATCCGCCGGACTTGAACTCTATCTCGTAGACAAGCCTGCCGCCGTCGCGGTCGAGCTTGACCTCAAGCCCGGTCACCTGAGAGGAGCTCAGACCGGCATGCCTGAGCGCGGTCTGCACGGCTTTTTCCCTGCCGACAGCGTCCTTGCCGTCAACGGCGGAGCCGCCCTGCTCGAGCTGACCGCCGGAGTCCTTTTCATACCACAGTATATCTCCGTCGGCGGCGTTTATGTCGTACTCATATTCGACGGCGCCGGACTCGAATTCCACCTCGTAGACCATGCTGCCGTACTCATAGTCGAGCTCAACCTCAATATTGCGCACTTCGCTTTTACTGAGCTTTGCGTGACCGAGAGCGATATCAAGCGCGGCATCCGAGCCGATATATGCCTTGGAGCTCGCCTTGCCGGTGGAATCTATACCGCCGAGAGACTTGCCGTCGGCAATAAGATTAAGCTCGTTAATAGACAGCGCGGCCAGCTCATCGAAGCTGTGGCGTGAGTCGGCCTTGACAATCTGTTGGATAAGCGCGGCCTTTCCGACGGTGATGCCGTATTTCTCGGCAAGCTTCACCGTCTCGCTGTCGGCGCCGGAGACGTCCTGACTGAGCACGGCGCAGTTTTTAAGCTGCTTATTCACATTCGCCGCCAGCTGCGAGCGCAGAGTCTCGGCGTTATAGCCGTCAACGCCGGAAACCGACAGCAGAATGGAGTTTGCCATATCGTCGAGATATCCGTTTTGCAGCATGGAGCCTATTATCGCATTTACGGCAACGTCAAGCTTGCTTCCATCAAGCTGCATATCGCCGAGAACTGTCTTGCCGTCGGCGTTGAGTCCCTTGGCTGTCAGTACAGTTTCATTTTTGTCAACATTAAGCTCAATGCTGGGGTTAACGTCGAGCGAGACAACTGCCGCCAGCGTGTCCGCCGTGCTGCCGCCGAGATTCTTCACGGCGAAGATCCCGGCTATCACAAGCACAAGCACTGCGGCAATTGCGGCAAAGCCGCGCAGGGGGGAGGTTCTTTTCTTTTCCATATAAATTACCTTTCCTTTCTCATGGTCACACGCGCTGAGGATATCATCCAAAGCGTCGGGGGCTGCGTGGGAAACGGCGGAGCGGAGTCGGGATTCAATGCTGTTATCTTTCATTTTAATCATCCTCCATCGCAGTCCTAAGTTTTTTTATGGCTCGTGAGTACTTGGAAAGTACCGTCGCAGTCGGTATGCCCAGTATCGCCGCGATCTCGCGGTGCTTAACTCCGGCCACTGCGTGCAGCATCACGATTTGCTGCTCTGTATCGGAAAGGATCTTCATTGCTGTCTGAAGCAGTATGCGCTCGTCGGGGCGGACCTCGTCCCTTGCGGCAAGATACTGCCCCCAGTCCTCGCCTGCAATGTCAAGCTGTCGACGGGCTTTTCTCATTCGCATCCGGGCAAGATTTTTGGCAATGGTCATGATCCATGCCATTGGCTTTCCATTTGCCTTGTAGCTTTCGGCAGAGGAAAACACCGCAAGATAGGTGTCGTGCAGGATATCCTCGGCATCGGCGGGGGAGGAGCACATACTCATAGCAAAGCCGAAAACCGCGGCGTGTGTGCGCTCGTAGAGACTGCCCAGCGCGTCCTTATCGCCCCGGGCAATGCGTGCAAGCAGCGTCTCTATTGCCTCGGACTCGGAGTATTCACTTGTCGAAAGCATCATAAAAAGCATCTTGTGAAGTCCTTTCACCATAACAATGCTTAAGCGGCCCGTTTTATTGCATGGAAAAGAAAAAATTTTATATTTCTCTCGTTTCGCCTTCGAACACTACGCAGGTAGGTCCGGTGAGATACACATCATGCACCGTGACGCCGTCACGCGTGAGCGAAACAAACAGCTCGCCGCCGGGCATGGAAACCTTGACGTTTTTGCCGGATATAAGCCCCATGAGCGTCAGCGCCGTAACGATGCTGCCGCAGCCCGTACCGCAGGCGAGAGTGAAGTCCTCAACGCCGCGCTCGTAGGTGACGGCCTTTATCTCGTTTTCTCCTGTAAGCCTGACAAAGCTGACGTTCGCGCCCTTGGGGAAGGCAGGGGAGTACCTGAGCGCCTTGCCGAGTTCGTGCAGCTTATTCTCAGGTGTCTTATCCCAATCGTCCTTTATGAGCACGGCGTGCGGTATGCCCGGATTGCCGAGCTCTATGTACGCACAGTCGTATCCTTCGGCCGCACGGTGCAGGTCGATGACCGAGGGATCGTTGAGCCTTATGCGGTAGAGTGTCTGGCTTATCCTTTCGCCGGTGACGAGGCCGGCGGTCGTCTCGATTCGCTGAGTTTCCCCGGCAAGACCGTGCTCATAGCCGTAGCGCGCTATGCAGCGCGCCCCGTTGCCGCACATTTCGCCGAGGCTGCCGTCGGCGTTGTAAAACAGCAGTCTGTAGTCGGCGTTTCCCTCCGCTGGGGCGACGAGCATGAGCCCGTCCGCACCGATACCCAGATAGTGATATTATATAATAGTACGCCGTTAAA
>OQWE01000860.1_pt1 | contig 10175 bp, 8 predicted proteins | sample 1691591 | NCBI WGS metagenome assembly OQWE01 (sample SAMN03418265, study PRJEB22391) | human gut metagenome | biome: human-gut; feature: organic feature; material: feces | host: Homo sapiens | place: Tanzania | collected 2013-01
TTTTTTTTTTTTTTTCTCTTACAGCTTCCCATTTATCAATTTTCTGTTCGTTATTGATTGTATAGGTGGTATTTTTTGTACCATTATCATTGAATCCCCAAGGAACAATGAGACGCTCGGATTCTACGGATTCACCTTTGGTGCTTCAAACACAGAAGCAACCAATGTTAGCATCTCACAGACTGACGGCTATACTTATGAGGCAAAAAACAATGCTACGGTAACCCTTACCAAACCACTCAAGGCAGGTGTATGGAATGCCATCTGTCTGCCATTCAGTATGACAGAGCAGCAGGTAAGAAATGCATTCGGTGAAGATGTTCGCATCGCTGAATTCAAGAAAGTTGATGAAAGCGGAAAGAATGCTGTGGCGTCTTTTGGCATGCACTACTACCAGTTGATTACAGCCGGCAAGCCATGTCTCATCAAACCTTCTCAGGTAAACGAAAACGATACTTATACCATCAAGGGGGTAACCATCGATGCAGAACAGGCACTGACCATAGCTGACTCTAACAAGAAATTTGATTTCGTAGGAACATACGCTCCTACTACCATGCCTGCAAACAGCCACTTCTTGGGTAGCAACGATGGCAAACTGTACTACATCACCGCTAACAAGGAAATCAGTGGTCTGAAAGCATTCTTCCAGCCAGTTAGCACCAGCAATGCCAAGTTGAGCATCGCATTCGACAGTACTGACAATGATTTTGACAACAACACGACTGGCATTGAAGCCATCAAGGACTACATGGATCAAGATGCAGCCAACAGTTCTGCCAACAAGGGCATCTACAATATCAACGGACAGTTCATGGGTACCAACCCTGCTATCCTCCCTCAAGGAATTTACGTAAAGAACGGCAAGAAGTTCATCGTAAAATAATGAGTTTTATGAAGATGAAAATGTATTAAAAAGTAGTAAGAAGATGAAAAAGATATATATGACACCCGAAACAACAGGTGTAGCAATCAAGACCGAAAGTTTTCTCTTGACGCTTTCAAGTGGTAGCGTAAAACCAGAAGCACCAGACTCTGGTCTGGATGGTGGTGGAACAATAGAAGGTGGCGGTAATGGCGACAGCCAGTCACCAGCCAAACTACACAGTACTAATGTTTGGGAAGCATGGGAAGAATATTAAAATCACATACCTTCTAAAGCGGGGGGAAGCACTCAAGAGAGCTGCTTTCCCCTATTTTTTGACCTATCATCTTACATATTTGGACTATTTTGTTTTTTTAGGAATAATAACCTTGCTCGTATTGTTTTTTTTCCTATCTTTGCATAAGATAAGCTGCACTCGGCAATTAGAAAGGGCACCGAAAAACAGCTTTTCTGTTGAATAACTTAAAAACCAACAACAATATGGACAAGATACTAAAAACGCAATTTGTCGGATTTTCCTTTGCATTGGCTCTGCTGGCATCTCTCGGCAGTCAGGCTCAGTCGCATTCTGGTGCACTGTCGCTCCCTACCCCTACTCAGGAAGCCAAACCTGGTGTAAGATGGTGGTGGATGGGATCTGCTGTAGATAAAGAGAACCTAAAGTGGAACCTCGACGAATATGCCAAGACTGGCATTGGAGCCGTGGAAATCACGCCACTCTATGGTGTGCAAGGAAATGATAAGAATGATATTCCGTATCTCTCTCCTAAATGGATGGAGATGCTCAAGTTCGTGGAAGAGGAAAATAAGAAGATAGGCATTGAAACCGACATGGCTACGGGTACCGGCTGGCCTTTCGGTGGTCCGTGGGTTCCTATCAATGAAGCTGCCTGCAAGGCTGTATTCGTGGATACCATCGTTGATGTGAAACAGAAATTGATGGAGATAGAATTCAACGTTCCTCAGAAAGAGCGTGAATTTGCTAAATTGAAAGTCATCAAGGCATATCCTGTTGAAGGACAGAACAGGAAAAAGCGTGTCATCGCACTCTATGAAAGCCGTACCCGACAGAAAGTTAAACGTGCTGCACCGGGCGGAGAAGGATACGTCATCGACCACTTCGACTCCACTGCCGTAGCTAATTATCTGGCACACATCGACAGTGCCTTCGTTGCCAACCAGATTCCTTATCCACATACCTTCTTCAATGATAGTTATGAGGTATATGGAGCCAACTGGACTCCTAACCTGCTGACTGAATTTGAGAAGATGCACGGATATAAACTGCAGGACAAGTTCCCAGAATTCCTTGATGGTGATGCTGTGGTGGTAAGCGATTACCGTGAAACATTAGGCGATATGCTGCTCCATAACTTCACCGAACAGTGGACCAAGTGGGCAAACAAGCGTGGTGCCATTACCCGCAATCAAGCTCATGGTTCACCAGCCAACCTCATCGACTGTTATGCCGCCGTAGATATCCCTGAGATAGAAGGATTCGGTCTTACTGATTTCGGCATCAAGGGCTTACGCAAGGATCCAGGCAAGACCCGTCCTAATTTCAGCGACCTCAGCATGCTCAAGTATGCACCATCAGCCGCCCACATTACAGGTAAGAAATATACCTCCAGCGAGACGTTTACCTGGCTTACCGAGCACTTCCGCACTTCCCTGAGTCAGATGAAACCAGATATGGATCTCATGTTCTGCGCCGGTGTCAACCATATGTTCTTCCATGGTACAGCCTACTCGCCTAAGAACGATCCATGGCCAGGATGGAAGTTTTATGCATCGGTGGATATGAGTCCGACCAACAGTATCTGGCGCGATGCACCGGAACTGATGAAGTACATCACCAACTGCCAGACCTATCTGCAGTGGGGACAACCAGACAACGACTTTCTGGTCTATCTGCCAGTAAGAGATATGTGGCGCAAGGATACCAAGAACTGGCTGATGCAATTCGACATCCACAGCATGGCGAAGAAGGCACCGGAGTTTATCAAGGTGATTCTCGACATCGACAAGGCAGGATTCGACTGCGACTACATCAGCGACAAGTACCTCCGCACGTGTACCTTTAAGAATGGTATGATTGAAACAGCTGCCGGAACCCGATACAAGGGCATCATCATCCCAGGCAACAACATCATGCCAAGCGACGTGATTCAGCATATCTCCGACTTAAAGGCGCAAGGAGCCAAGATTATCAAGGGAGATAATGTCGAAGCAATGGAAGAGGCTGCAAAACCGGAACTGATGAGAAAACAGCTCGGACTGAAGATGATTCGCCGTACAAACAGTATTGGGCATCATTACTTCATCGCCAACCTTACCAGCAAGGATATTGCTACTACCGTGCCTTTGGGCATCAGCGATAATCATGGCATCTGGTACAACCCTATGACAGGAGAATATCATGAGGCTTCGTTCAGCGATAAAGACATCCAGCTGAACCTGAAGAGTGGTGAGAGCCGTATCCTCATCACATCGAATAAACCAGTAAACGAGTGGAAGCTCGGCTCTAAGGTAAAGGTAGGCGGCAAAGAGGCCATCACTGCTGCTGACAGCAAGACCATCGACCTGACCGCCAATGCCTGGAATCTGTCATTCACCGAGGAGGCTCCTAAGGTGGAAGAAACCTTCAACCTCAAGGGCTTGAAGAGTTGGGAAAATCTCAGCGAAAAGGCTAAGGTGATGATGGGAACAGGTGTTTATGAAACCACCTTCAAACTGTCGAAGGATGATGCGCAGAAGCAGTGGGCTATCGACTTAGGTGATGTCCGTGAAAGTGCACGCGTCTATATCAATAATAAATATGTAGGCTGCGCATGGGCGGTACCATATATCCTCAACTGCAAAGACGCACTGAACAAGGGCAAGAATACCATCCGTATCGAGGTAACCAACCTGCCTGCCAACCGCATAGCAGAACTCGACCGACAGGGTGTGAAATGGCGCAAGATGAAGGAAATCAACGTGGTGGATATCAACTACAAAAAGACCACTTACGAAAAATGGACTCCTGTGCCAAGCGGACTCAACAGTTCGGTAAAACTCGTGGAATTGAAAAATTATAATCATTAATCAATTAGTACAAATGAAGAAACTAATCCTGACAAGCCTCTGCATTCTGATGGGCATGACCTCTGTGTCTGCCCAGAATGCAGCCGTGAAAGTTGCAACAGTGAAAGCTGCATCTGACAAGGAATCTCTAAAGAAGGAAATCCTGGAAGTATCACAGCGCACCAACAACTACTTCATGACGAAGTACAGTGACCCAACCCTCGACACCTATGTCAAGAAGGTACGCACGAGCAACCTCTGGACCCGTGCCGTATATTACGAAGGATTGATGGCACTCTACGAGATAGACCCTCAGCAGCGATACCTCGACTATACCGATCGCTGGGCAGACTATCACAAGTGGACAGCCCGTGGCAGCGTGAATGATACCGATGCCGACAACCAGTGCTGCCAGCAAACCTATATCGACCGCTATATCCAGACTGGCGGCAAAAAGGATCTGAGTAAGGTAAAGGAGAACCTCGACCATCAGATGAGTACCAACCGCGTTTCATACTGGACATGGATTGATGCGATACAGATGGCAATGCCTGTCTATGCAAAATATGCTAAGTTGACCGGTGAGAAGAAATACCTCGACTATGCAATGAACTCCTACAAGTGGAGCCGTGATACCTTGGCTGGCGGTCTTTTCAATAAGAAAGAAGGACTCTGGTGGAGAGACAAAGACTATGTGCCACCTTACAAGGAGAAAGATGGCAGCAATTGCTACTGGAGCCGCGGAAACGGTTGGGTATATGCTGCATTGGTACGTGTGATGCAGACCTTGCCAAAGACTGATAAGAACTACCAGTACCTGAAGAAAGACTTTATCTCTATGAGTAAGGCGATATTGAAGTGCCAGCGTGAGGATGGATATTGGAACGTTAGCCTCGTTTGTCCTGCCAACTATGGTGGTCCTGAAATGACTGGTACTGGTCTCTTCCTTTATGGTATGGCATGGGGTGTGCAGCAGGGTATCCTGCCAAGAGCAACCTACCAGAAGGCAATGGACAAAGCTTGGAAGGCATTGGCTGCATCGGTTCACGAAGATGGTTTCATCGGATACAACCAGGGCACTGGTAAGGATCCTGCTGCAGGTCAGCCTGTCACCTTTACTTCTGTTCCAGACTTCGAAGATTACGGCACAGGTTGCCTCCTGCTCGGTGCGGCAGAGTATTACAAGCTTTTAAAGGTAAAAAGGCTTTTTTAAAGGTAAAAAAGTAAAAAGGTAAAAAAGTAAAAAGGTAAAAAAGTTATGAGAAAATATATCTGGCTGATGGCTTGCTTGGTGGCTTTTGCGCCACTAAGCGCCAATGCCGCCAAGAAACAGAAGAAAGCGAAAAAGGCACAGACTGAACTCTGGCCTGACGGCACGAAGATGGATGCCTGGTTCTCCAATGCACAGAAGGTGAATGTAGATACCCTTGGCAAGAAATACGTGATAACCGATTATGGTGTCAAAAACGACAGTACCCTGATTCAGACTCAGGCTATACAGGCTATCATCGACCAGGCTGCCAAGGATGGCGGTGGTGTCATCGTCGTTCCTGCCGGTACCTATCAGAGCGGTGCCCTATTCTTCCGTCCGAAAACCCATCTCTATCTCGAAGAGGGTGGTAAACTGAAAGGTAGTGACCGCATTGCCAACTTCCCTGTCTTGGAAACCCGTATCGAGGGGGAAACCTGCAAGTATTTCTCTGCCTTCATCAATGCAGATAAGTGTGATGGTTTCACCATTGCCGGTAAAGGAACCATCGATGGTAACGGCTATCACTACTGGGAGGAGTTCTGGATCCGTCGTACCTGGAACCGCCAGTGTACCAACAAGGATGCACAGCGTCCACGCCTCGTATATATCAGCAATTCGAGCCATGTGACCATACAGGATGTCCATATTCAGAACAGTCCTTTCTGGACCAATCACATCTATCGCTGCGACCATGTCCGCTTCTTGGGTTGCACCATCTTCGCTCCTACCAGTGGTATGCGTGCACCAAGTAGTGATGCTATCGATATCGACGTATGCCACGACGTATTAGTGGAAGGCTGCTTCATGAGCGTAAATGATGATGCCATTGCCATCAAGGGCGGTAAGGGAACCTGGGCTGACAAGGCACCAGAGAATGGACCAGTCTATAATGTACTCATCCAAAACTGCAACTATGGTAGAGTGCATGGTTGTCTCACCTTGGGCAGCGAGAGTGTGAAAGACCGCAACATCGTATTGCGAAACATCAAGGTGGGCAATGCGCAGCGCGTACTCTGGTTGAAGATGCGCCCTGATACTCCTCAACACTATGAGTATGTGACAGTAGATAACATCACAGGTACCACAGGCAGTTTCTTGGTTGTCCGCCCTTGGACTCAGTTCTTCAAACCTGGCGACCGCAAGGATATGCCACTCAGTCAGTGCAACAACATCACCATCAAGAACATCCAGATGGATTGTGACAACTTCTTTGATGTGGGCACCAGCGACAAGTACCGTCTGGTAGATTTCACCTTCGAAAACATCCAATCTACTGATAAGAAAATGGCATTCAATAAGGATGTCATTGAAAACACTGTCGTGAAGAATGTCAATATCACACCAAGAGAAAAGAGCAATGGTTTAAAGACCACTGGCGACGCAGACGGATTGAAATAAAAGAAGAAGAATAAATAAAAAGAGAAAAACAGCATATCTTCCATTGATGGTTGATATGCTGTTTTTCTATTGAGGACTTTCGTCTTCCTTTATCACGGAAAATTCTGTTCGAGGTTTTATATCCACTATGCCCAACTCTTATCAAAATCTTCACCGTCGAAGGCAAGCCAATTCTTGATAATCGTCTTGCCCTCTGGAGTCAGTACACTTTCCGGATGGAACTGAATACCATGGATATCATAATGCTTGTGCTTCAAACCCATGATGCAACCGTCATCGCTCACTGCTGTCACATCAAGACACTCTGGGAAATTTGTTCTATCCACTACCCATGAATGATAACGACCTATCTCTATACGCTTAGACATACCAGCAAAAATAGGATCATTACCAAACTGAGTACAAGGAGTAGCAACTCCATGATATACTTCAGAGAGATTGGTAAGTTTGGCGCCAAAAGCCTCACCTATCGCCTGATGACCCAGACAGACACCCAACATTGGTTTTCTGCCAGCATAAGTCTTGATGACATCCATCAGAAGACCTGCCTCAGAAGGAATACCAGGTCCCGGACTCAGGATGATCTTGTCGAAACGGTCAAGTTCGCGCAATTGGAACTGATCGTTGCGGAATACCGTCACCTCTGCACCTAACTCTTTTACCAGATGAGCCAGATTATAGGTGAAGGAATCGTAATTATCTATGATTACTACTTTCATTTCTTATCATTTAAAATGTGTTTACAACTGCTCTGCAATATGGATAGCCTTGGTGAGCGCACCCAACTTATTATTACACTCTTCCAACTCATACTGGTCATTGCTCTTGGCTACGACACCACTACCCGCCTGGAACCAGAGCTCACCATTACGGCTGATAAAAGTACGGATAACGATGGCCTGATTGAGATCACCATTCAGTCCGATGAATCCGATGCAACCGCCATAAGCACCTCGGTTGTGAGGCTCCAGTTCTGAGATAATCTGCATGGCACGAACCTTAGGAGCACCACTCAGCGTACCTGCTGGGAAAGTATCGATAAACTCCTTGATATGATCAGCATCCTTATCAAGCGTACCACTTACACGACTTACGAGATGAATGACATGACTGTAGAACTGCATATCCTTATAGAAATCTACCTTCACACCATGACAGTTGCGACTCAGGTCATTGCGTGCCAGATCCACCAACATCACATGCTCTGCATTCTCTTTCGGATCATTGCGCAGGAACTCAGCAGCCTTGCGGTCCTGTTCGATATCGCCTGTACGCTTAGTAGTACCGGCAATAGGATCGATGAAGGCTTTATCACCTACGATACGGTTGTGGGTTTCTGGAGAAGAACCGAAGATACGGTATCCGCCGAAATCAAAATAGAAGAGGTATGGTGATGGATTGATACTACGAAGCGCACGGTAGAGTTTAAAATCATCACCCTCATACTTCTGGACGAAACGGCGACTGACCACAATCTGGAAGACATCACCACGCAAACAGTGCTGGATGCACTTTCTAACATTCTCCTTATGCTGCACATCAGTAAGCGTAGAAGTCGTATCTCCCACAGGATGGAAGTCGTATGGTTTCACATTTGCCTTGTTGATAGCCTTCAGGAGCGCATCCAGTTCAGCCTCACCAGCAGAACCTTCTGCATCACTCAGCGCAATCAGTTCCATCGTATTGTTGTAATGATCGAAAACGATGATGTCCTTATACATGATATAATAGATATCCGGTGCATCATTCTTTTCCATCGTCGTATCCTTTACCGGGATATTCTCAAAGTAGCGTACGGCATTGAAAGTGGTGAAACCATAGAGTCCACAGAAGTCCTTGCCCTCTCCCTCCACATGGAAAGACTTGACAAAGTCATTGATTGCCTTGGAGATGGCGAGTTTACACTCCTCACCCTTTCCCTCACCGAAGGCAGGGAGTTCCTGTTTTTCCACCTTTCCATCGGGATAAGTGACTGTCACGATACCATGTCCCACAGCGATGCTTGCCATCGGATGTACGCCGATGAAGGAACGAGAGTTCTCTGAGCCATGGTAGTCGGAACTCTCCATCAAGGCAGACTGGGGATATATGTCACGAAGTCGCATATAGACTCCCACCGGTGTATAGAGATCGGCGAGAATCTTGCGAGTCTTTGTTGTATAATTGAATCTACTCATATTTTAAACGATAAAAAAATGAAGCCTATTGCATTGACACATGAAGCAGGCTTCAATGACCAACGAAGCCTATTTCAAAACCACATGAAGCAGGCTTCGCTTGATGATGAAACTTAAAGCCTCTAATTTTAAAAATCTCCGTATTCTTTAGCCATTTCCTTATGACTCAAGTAGGTCTCCACGTCCTTGTCACCACGTCCAGAAACTGTGAGCACAACGACATCGTCCTTCTTGAATTTCATCTTCTTCAAGGCAGCCACAGCATGGGCACTCTCGATAGCAGGAATGATACCCTCCATACGGGTCAACTCATATCCAGCATAGATAGCCTCATCATCTTTGATGGCAAGCACATGACTACGGCCACGGGTAGCCAAGTCGGCATGCATTGGTCCGATGCCTGGATAATCCAAACCGGCACTGATGGTGAAGGCTTCTTCTATCTGTCCGTCTTCGGTCTGCATCACGAGGGTACGCGCACCATGAATGATACCTTCTGTACCGCAGTGCATGGTAGCAGCCGTATAGTTGGTATCGATACCATGACCGGCAGCCTCAGCCAAGTAAATCTGCACACGCTCGTCATCGATATAGTGATAGATGGTACCCGCAGCATTGCTTCCGCCACCCACACAAGCGATAAGATAGTCAGGATAATCACGGCCAATCTTCTCTTCCAACTGCCATTTCAGTTCCTCTGAAATCACACTCTGCATCTTTGCCACGATATCAGGGTAAGGATGTGGACCCATCGTACTGCCCACAATATAGAAAGTATCCTGAGGATGACAGCACCAGTCGCGGATAGCTTCTGAACAGGCATCGCTCAAGGTCATATTACCCGTTCTTACAGGATTAACCTTAGCACCCAACATCTTCATACGTTCCACATTGGTATGCTGACGCTCAACGTCGGTAGCACCCATGAAGATTTCGCACTTCATATCCATCAGAGCGCAGACCGTAGCTGTAGCCACACCATGCTGACCGGCACCTGTCTCGGCAATGATGCGGGTCTTGCCCATCTTCTTTGCCATCAGAATCTGACCGATGGTATTATTGATCTTATGAGCACCAGTATGGTTCAGGTCTTCACGCTTCAGATAGAGCTGGCATCCGTACTTCTCACTCATGCGCTTGGCATAATAGAGAGGTGAAGGACGACCCACATAATCTTTCAGCAGAGCGTAATACTCTTTCTTGAATTCCTCACTCTCGATGATAGGCTTGTAAGCCTCCTGGAGTTCTGTCACACATTTATATAATATCTCTGGCACGTATGCGCCACCGAATTTTCCAAAAAATCCTTTATCGTCAACTTGATACATCGTGAGTTAAATGTTAAATGTTAAATATTAAATTAGGCTTTCGCCCTTGTGCCACAAACGAATCAGAT
>OQWE01000862.1_pt1 | contig 10169 bp, 9 predicted proteins | sample 1691591 | NCBI WGS metagenome assembly OQWE01 (sample SAMN03418265, study PRJEB22391) | human gut metagenome | biome: human-gut; feature: organic feature; material: feces | host: Homo sapiens | place: Tanzania | collected 2013-01
GTCCAATCGGATTCCGTTCGCCGTCCAATCGGATTCCGTTCGCCATCCAATCGGATTCCGTCCGCCGTCCAATCGGATTCCGTTCGCCGTCTGATCGGATTCCGTCCGCCATCCAATCGGATTCCGTTCGCCATCCGGTGGCAAATGCACAAAAAAAGACCGAGCAAGCGTGGGTGTCCACGTGCTCGGTCTGTATAGTTAGTTTATGGAAACTGTCGATTAATCGCCGATTCCCTGATTCTTTTTAGCCTCGATCATCTTCTGGAGGATGTCAGCCGGGATAGCGTTCTTGTTAACCATGAAGTCCATAGTGTTGGCTACGATGTAGTTCTTTGTCATGTACCAGATACCCTTGTAGTCGCCTGTCTCGCCCCAAGAGTTCTTCACCATGTAGTATTCCTTGCCATGCTGGTCCTTAGCAATACCGAAGATAAGCATGCCGTGGTCGTCGGTGAGCTCCCAGTTGTCGAAGCGCTGCTGACGCTGCTCTGCTGTCGGCTCAAGCTCAGGCACCTTGCAGCCGAGTGAGTCGATGAGGTTTGTGCGCTTTGCCGGAGAAAGCTTCAACCAGCGAGCCATGTCGCTGCCAGAGAGGCCCTCTGCCTTCTTTGTGTCTACGAAGTAAGCAAGACCCTTGCGTGTGAAGCCAGGCTCGCTAACGTCGCCACCCCAAGCTACTGTGTAGCCGTTCATAACAGCGTTCTCGAGGATGCGTGCCATGTCCTCCATCGGAAGGTTCCATGACAGCGGGTTGCGCCAGTTGTCCTGCACCTCAACAGCGTACTGTGTGTAGTACGGGTGGTGAGAGTAGCTTGTGATTGTCACATAGTCGTCGAAGTTCAAGCCGAGGCTTGCTGCGAATGACTTCGGAGTGTATTCCTTGCCTTCGTATGTGAACTTCTCCGGACACTGACCGAGGTAAGCGTCGAGGATGCCCTGGAGACCCACCTTCCACTGCGAAGAAATCTTGTTAGCTGTGCTCTTAGCGATGCCTGCTACGTACGGCTCAAGCTGGCCGAAGAACTCGTTGAAGTTGTTGAGCGAGTCGCCGTAGAGTGAACCTGGGAACGGCATTGCGTCCTCCGGGCAGATACCCTGGTTCTTCAGTACGTGCAATACGTCGTAAGCCGAACCACCCTGAGCGAACTGGCAGTCGCCGTGCAGACGAACCACCTGAACGGCGCGGTCCATATAGGTCTTGTTAGCTACGAAAGCCTCGCAGAGGTCGTAAGTCTTGCCTGTAGCCTTGAGAATCTCGCTCTCGAAGTATGAGAGAGTAGAGTAGTCCCAGCATGTGCCGCTACGGTTCTGGTCCTTGATACTTGTGATCGGGTTCTCCTTGATTGTCGTGAAGACAGGCTTGTTGCTCGATGCAGCCTTCTTTGGCTTAGCTGCGTTTGCGCCAGTCGCAAGAAGTGCGAGAAGTGCGAGTGTTAAGATTTTCTTCATGTGATTTTGTTGTAATTTAAAAAGTTGTTTATATTAGGCAATGTCTATTTGCTCTCTGCCATGAACGCTTCGACGTCCTTCGGGTGGTACGGTATTCTGTCTTTGCCGAGGAAGCGGCAACCGTCCTTTGTGATGAGGATGTCGTCTTCGATGCGTATGCCGCCAAAGTCCTTGTAAGTCTCAATCTTGTCGAAGTTGAGGAACTCGGCACAATGACCCGAAGCCTTCCAGTCGTCGATGAGTGCGGGGATGAAGTAGATGCCTGGCTCGTCAGTCACGACGAAACCTTCCTCCAGACGGCGTCCCATGCGCAGGCAGTTTGTACCGAACTGGTCGAGGCGCGGGCGTGTCTCCTCATCGAAGCCAACGTTGATCTGGTCGAGACCTTCCATGTCGTGTACGTCCATGCCCATCATGTGGCCCAATCCGTGAGGCAAGAACATGGCGTGAGCGCCTGCAGCTACGGCTTCGTCCACGTCGCCCTTCATCAGTCCGAGCTCCTTCAGACGCTCGGTCATCAGACGGCATATTGAGAAGTGTACGTCCATATACTTCACGCCGGGCTTGGCAACGTCGAGTGCATGGTCGTGGCATGCCTCTACGATAGAGTAAATCTCAAGCTGGCGGTCGGTAAACTTGCCGTTGACTGGGAATGTGCGTGTGTTGTCCGAACAATAGTTGTTGATTGTTTCGGCACCGCAGTCGCACAATACGAGGCGTCCGCTCTCGAGTTCGGCCATAGACGGATTGCCGTGCATTATCTCGCCGTGCTGACTGAAGATGGTTGCGAAGCTTGTCATAGCGCCGTAAGAGAGGGCGATGCCGTCCACTTGTCCGGCTACGTATTTCTCTGTGAGGCCTGGCTTTGTGAGGCGCATGGCTGTGGTGTGCATCTTGTGACCGATGACTGCCGCACGCTCAAGCTCCTCAATCTCCTGCTGCTCCTTTGTAGAACGCATCTTTACAACGGCACGGATGAGGTCCATGCTTGCTGCCTCCTTCTGCTGCACGGGATGGATGCCGAGCAAATCGAATATCTGTATCTTGGTATCGTGGCGGTAGGGCGGCAGGAAGTGGATGCGGCGTTTCAGGCGCATCGCCTCGTTGCAGATGCTCTTGAGCGACTTCATAGGCGCTGTGTTAGCTACGCCTACCTGCTCTGCCATGTCCTTCACGCTGTCTACGCTGCCGTACCATACGATGTCTTCAATGTCAATGTCGTTGCCAACGAGTGTTTCTGTGCCGTTGTCAATGTCAATGACGCCAACAAGTCCTTCTCGGTTTTGGCCGAAGTAATAAAGGAATGAGGAATCTTGACGGAACGGGTAGTAGCCATTTGACGGGTAGTTGCATGGCGACTCGTTATTACCGAAGAGTATTATTATTCCGTCTTTCATAAGCTCTCTGAGCTTGGCGCGACGGTTTACGTAGGTTGCTTTGTCAAACATATAACCTTGATTTTGTTATTATTTCCACAAAGTTACGTTAATTTAAAGAAATAGCAAAACGTTAATCGTATTTTATGTTTTATTATGATAATGTTTCGCTTTTGTTTCTAACATTTGAAATAAATATACGGATAATATTAATGTAGTAAATGTTGTCGGATTGGTGTGATGAATGTTGGTAGAAGTATAAAAAAAAGAGTCAAACTTCAAAAGAAGTCTGACTCTTTGTTGGGTGGCAGGTGGGACTCGAACCCACGACATTCAGAACCACAATCTGACGCTCTAACCAACTGAACTACGGCCACCATGTTATTTGCTTTACTTAGCAGTATTGCTTAGTTCTTTAAAGCGAGTGCAAAGGTAGTGGTTTATTTCTAATCCTCCAAATGTTTTTCAAACTTTTTTCAATAAAAATCAACTTTTTCTTGATTTTTCCTTGTTTTTGCTGGTTTTTCTGCTGTCTTTGGGGTGTTTCGAACCGTTTTTATGGTTTTGAACCCTTGTTTTGCTTTATCGGTTGGTGTGTCTTAACAATAGTGGTTTTTCGTGAATGGTCTGCCAAAAAATCACTTTATCATAAAAATGGCTGTTAAAACTCCATCGCTCCATAAAATTATTGAGCGGAGTTTTCAAGTTTTAGTTGCGCATACCTACAGTTATACATACTTATATACACAAAAAACGTCCAAAGCGTATTGCTCTGGACGTTTTATGCTTTAAAACGGGGCGTAATTTCCTTTACTCTTATTGGTGCAGTAGTCTCTCTTTGCAAATTACTTTGCCGGAGCCTGCTGGACTGGAGCCTGCTGAGCCGGAGCCTGCTGTGCGCCTGCTGCTGCTGGTGCAGCCTGCTGCTGGCTTGCTCCGAAACCAGGAGTAGTGTTCGGGTTTGTTGTCTGTGTTTCAGTTGCAGTCTTCTCCATAACGCTTGTACCCTCTGAAGAAACAGGAGCAACGTGAGCGCATACGATGCTGAGGACAACCATTGTGATTGCGAGACCCCATGTAGCTTTCTCTACGAAGTCGGTGGTCTTGCGTACACCTAAGATAGCGTTAGATGACGAGAAGTTTGATGCCAAACCGCCACCCTTTGACTCCTGAATAAGCACAATGCCAATCATGAGCAGGGATGCTATCACGATGAAAATTACGAATAATGTGTAAATCATTTTTCTATTTGTTATTTTTGTTATTTATTATAAGTTTCTTTAAAAATCTGATTTGATCTGCAAAGTAAGCATTTTTTTTTGGATAATTCAAATTTAAACGCTGAATAATTTCAAGAGCCTTTGAATATCTGCCTTGTTTTATATAAATCTTGGCCAAAGTCTCTGTGAAATAGCCGTCTTCGCCTTCGTTTTCTTCTTTTTTCTCTTCTTCGAGTTCGGGCTTGTAGGTAGGTTTCTCCTGCAGCTGTATTTTGCCTCCGTCTTTGTTGATGAAGTCGTCGATAAGCTTCTGGCCTTTCAGTTGCGGACTCTGTTCCTGCGTATTCTCTTCTTCGCTTTCCGTCTTCAGCAAATATGCAACATAATCTACCGCAGCGTCTGCCGGTGTGGGCTTGTGCTTAGGTTCGTCAGGTTGGTCTTGCTGTGGGGCGGAATCGAGGAAGTTGTTGATAATGGAGATAGTGCGGTTGTCGTCGTCCGCACTTGTCTCCATATTGTCTGCAGCAACTTCGTTCGGGTTCTTGAACTCGTAGTGTGCACTCTCCACCAACTTGAATAGCATGCTTCTGTCTGTCACGTATAAAGCGGTTCGGCGAAGCTCGTCGTCGAACGCACTATCGTGCAGCAGATACATGTTCCTCAACATCAATATTCGTGCCGTCTGATAGTATGGATATAGCGCGACTAAGTTGCGGAGCTCGTACAGAGTCTCCTTGTTCATTAGTTCCGGATGATTTATGAGGCGTACTAAATCCACTTTTTTACGTTTTGTTTATTAATGTTTAATGTTACCAGTTGGCTACCGTTGCGTTGAATATCTGCTCGGTGATGTCCTTGATCATCTGCGTTACGAGTTCCTCTTGCACCGTTGCGAGGCTTTGTGTTGTCTCGTATGACTTGGATGACGAGAACTGACGCTCGAAGTCCTCGCTGTGATTCACGTTGTTAGTGAACCTCACGTTCACGGTTATCGAAAGCTCGGTCTGTGCAGACTGTCCGCTTGCAGACACCGACTTGTTGCGCTGCGAGTATTGTGTAATCTCGCCTTCAATCTTCAAGTCGCCGTTGTTTCTAACCTGACTCAGCTTGGTATGACTTGCGAACATGTCCTTCAGCTGATTGTTGAACATCGGTCCCATCGGTCCCCATACATAGCTTGAACGGATTGGAAAGTCGGCTATCTGTATTGTCTTTGTCTTTGTATAGTCGATGCTCGCTCCGTTGAACTTGTAGCTTACCTTGCACGCCGAAATTGTTATAGATGCAATCAGTACAAGTGCTATATATATATAATGTGTACGGATTCGTTTCATGTCTTTTTTATTTGTCGAGTCCATATTGCTTTATGCGTCTGTAGAGTGTGCGGTCGGAGATGCCCAGCTCCTGCGCAGCCTTCTTGCGGTTGCCACCGTTGCGTTCGAGCGCTTTCTCTACCACCTGACGACCGATGTCGCTAAGGTTCAGACTCTCGTTCTGTTCGTTTTGAGAGGTTGTTACGCCATCTCTTATCTCCTCGGCCTCTACGTCCTGATACGGACTGAATGTGGCTGGCTGCAGAGCGTGTACCTGCTGGGCAGCAGCGAAGTTGTCGAGTGTGCGGTTGTCGTCAATCTGTTTGCGCAGATTGGTCATCTCGCGGCGCAGGTCGCTCACGTTGCCTCTCAACTCGTAGAGAATCTTATATAGAATCTCGCGTTCGCTCTCGTACGAGTGCGATCCGGTTGGCGTTGTGGTGGCAAGCTGCGTGCTTTCCTTGTCCTGCGGTATGAACTTGCTCAGCGTTTCGGCGTCTATCACGCGTGTTGTGCTGAGTACGGACATCTGCTCAGTGATGTTCTTCAGCTGGCGCACGTTGCCCGGCCACTTGTATTTCAGCATTATTGCCTTCGCTTCGTCGGTTAGCGTGATGCGGCTCATGCCATACTTCTCCGCAATCTGCATTGTGAACAGACTGAAGAGTAGGAGAATGTCGTTGCCACGGTCGCGCAATGGCGGCATTTGGATAGGGATGGTGTTCAGACGATAGTAGAGATCTTCGCGGAAACGTCCCTCGCTTATTGCCTTGTGCATGTTGACGTTGGTTGCGGCAACGATGCGCACATTGGTTTTCATTATCTTCTGACCACCCACACGTATGTATTCGCCTGTTTCGAGCACACGCAGCAGGCGTGCTTGTGTTGCCATTGGCAGCTCGCCGACCTCGTCGAGGAAGATAGTGCCTTTGTTTGCCGTACCGAAATAGCCTTCGCTCTCGCCGATTGCACCCGTGAACGATCCCTTCTCATGTCCAAAGAGTTCGCTGTCTATAGTGCCTTCCGGTATAGAGCCGCAGTTGATGGCGAAATATTTCTCGTGTTTGCGTGGAGAATTGTCGTGTATCAGTCGCGGTATTATCTCTTTTCCCACACCGCTCTCGCCCACAATGAGCACACTGAGGTCTGTCGACGCCACCTGCTTAGCAACGTCGAGAGCACGGTTCAACGCATCGCAGTTGCCCACAATGTTGTACCGTTGTTTTAATCTTTGCAGTTCAGATGTATCCATTTGGTAACAAAATTACATATTTCTATTAAAATAGATGCAGCTTTATGCTACTTTTTTAGCAGACAGAGGTTTTATCTGTTGCCTTGCTGGTTGTTGTCGCGCTTCTTCGGAATAGAGAATCTCACCTTCTCGCTTTCGTCACGCTTCTCATGATAGAGCTTCGGCAGCGGATTGGTAAGTGGCAATTCGTATTCTTCGCGGTTGCGCACGATGTCGATAGCTGCATAGATAGCGTGGCGCAATGCGTTCTCGTCGGCAACGCCATGTCCGGCATTCGTGAAGTCGGGAGTAAGTGCTGGCGCCGTGCATACGAGGGGGAGTGATGATATGTAATAGATGCCGTTGTTCTGCATTGTGGTGGTGAACGGAATGTTAGCCTGGTCGTCGTACATGGCGAGTGTGCAGTCGAATGAGTCGCACGCATTCTTGCCGAAGTAGTCCTCGGCAGCGTACGGTCCGTAAGCTGTTATGCCTTCCTCCTCAGCCTTTTTGATAGCCGGCAGCAGAATTTCCTTCTCCTCAACGCCGTCTGCTTTAGGGTTCAAAGCGAGCACGCCGATGCGTGGGTTCGACAGACGGAAGTCGCGTTTCAGACAGGTGCTCAGAGTACGAATCTTGTTGAGGATGTTCTCCTCTGTGATGTTTGCTGGAACGTCCTTTATCGCCAGACCGTTTGTGGCAAGTGCGATGCGGAGCGATTCGTTCACCATAATCTTCATGCCCTTAGCTCCGTCGCCTATGCAAGTCTCGGCATATTCCTTCAGTCCGTTGTATGTGTAGCCAACCTCGTTGGCAGTCATGTTGGAGAGTGAAACCGGACAAGCTACGAGCACATCGTAAAGTTGGCTGCGGAAGTCGGTCATAGCCTTGTCGAGAGCCTTGAGCGCCGACTCGCCCGACTCCTTTGTGGGCTGTCCGAGCTCAACCTTCACCTCTTCGTCGAAGCAAGCGAGCAGGTTGACGCGTCCGTCAACAGCGTCTTCTGCCTTGTTGATGATACTGAAGCTTGCCTGAATGTCGAGCGCTTTGCGGTGATATGCCGCAATCTTTGGCGATCCGTAGATGATCGGCGTGCATAGCTCGAGCATTTCAGGCTCTGCAAAGGTTTTAAAAATAAGCTCATATCCGATACCATTGGTATCGCCGTGGGTTATTGCCACGCGGATTTTTCTGTTTTCCATTTGTTGTTTTGTTTGGGTTGTATTGTGTATAGTGCTGCTTCGGTGTTGAGCAGCAAGTTACGTTTCTTGGTTCCGGGTGCGAAGACGAAAACTTCAGCCACTATCGTGCGTTGCTTGTCGCTGCGCTTTATTATGTGCTGTACGAACGGACCGCCCATTGCGTCGCCGTGCATCTCCCATAGCCCGCGGCACACGGTTCGCACGCTTCCGTCTACGGTGAGTTCTGTTCTGGCGACACTGCCTTCTACGGTTGTCATGTACATGTCGTCGGTTTCGCCCTTTATGTTAGTCTGCATCACGCTGTCGCGGTTCTCCGATGTGTAGATGCAGATGTTTGTCATCGCTGTAGGTGAGTCGTTGGATATCCAGATGAAGTTCTTGCCCTCGCGACTTGCTTGCATGTCTGCCGGAATGCGCATGTCTATGCCGAACATCTGCAGCACTTCCGCCTCCAGCTTTGTGTTGTGCTTGTGTTCAAGTCGCATTATGGCGTTCTTCATTTCGTTACGCTTTATCAGATTGCGCATATTGTCTGCCGCATCCTGAAACCGCATTGCCTGGCGCAGAACTTTCATCGAAGGTGTACTTATGTGCACTATCATCTGTGGTTCGGCATATACGTTGCGTTCGTATTTCACCTTTATTTGATTCAATTTCGCGTCGATTTCTACAACAACGATGTTGCGTGCGAGTCGCAGCGTGGCGTTCATCGAGGTGTTCATGCTTACGTCGAATGTCGGTTCTGGTTGTGGCAGAGAGCCGACGGGCGCTGACAATATCTTATACAATATGCTGTCGCTGTCGCCGATGACCACCACTTCGTATGGTCTGCCGCCGCTGTCGGGCAGCATTGTCTGCTTGCCGCGGTTGCATGCGGCGAGTGTGACGGCGACGAACAGCAGTATCAGATAACGCATAGGCTCATTGCTGTTGTTCGCGGCGCTTGCGCTCCTCTTCTATCTTCTTTGCTGTGCTAAGCAGTCCGCATGCTGCGAAGATGTCCTGACCGCGGCTTGCACGAATCGTCGTGAACACGCCGTGGTTTGTGAGATAGTCGCGGAAGTTCTCTATGTGGCGGTCGTCTGTGCCTTCCAGATTCACGTTGGGGATAGGGTGGAATCGTATGAGGTTGAAGCGGCAGTCGAGTCCTTCTACGAGCTTTACAATCTCGCGAGCATGAGTCGTAGTGTCGTTCACGCCCTTGAACATTATATACTCGAAAGAGAGTCGGCGCTGGTGGGTGAAGTCGTAGTTGCGCATGAGGTCTACCACCTCAACGATAGACATGCCGCGCTCTGCCGGCATTAGTTGTGCGCGCTGTTCGGGTATCGGCGAGTGCATACTGATAGCCACATGGCAATCGCTCTCGTCGAGGAAGCGCTGTAGCTTCTTGCGCAGACCGACGCTGCTCACCGTGATGCGCTTAGGACTCCATGCGTAGCCATAGTCGGCAGTCATCACTTGCGTCACCTTTAGCACGTTGTCGAGATTGTCCATCGGCTCGCCCTGACCCATGAACACGATGTTCGTGAGTTTCTCGCGTTCGGGCAGCGAGTATATCTGGTTGAGGATGTCGCCTGCAGGCAGACTGCCCTCAAACCCCTGCTTTCCTGTCTGACAGAACAGGCAGTTCATCTTGCACCCCACCTGTGACGATACACAAAGCGTGGCGCGGTCTTTGTCGGGGATGTAGACCGTCTCGACAAACTTTCCGCTCCGTGTGGGGAACAGATACTTGATGGTTCCGTCTACCGAGTGCTGTGCGTCGGAATATCCGAAGCATCCTATTTCGTATTCTTCAGCCAGCTTGGCACGGTTGGCTTTCGATATGTTCGTCATCTCGTCGATGCTCTTCACATGCTGCTGATAGAGCCATTTTGCCATCTGTCCACCGGTGAAGGCAGGCATGCCCAAATCCTTGGCCACCTGCTTCAGTTCGGCGAGTGTCAGACCGAGAAGATATTTTTTTTCGTTATTCATAGTGCAAAGATACGCTTTTTTGCTGAAAAATTGTTATCTTTGCCACATATTTTAAGATAATAAGCAAAAATGAGAGAAAAAATAGACCTTTTCTTGCCTTTTGAAGCCTTGGAGAAGGGTGAAGAAACGCTGCTCGAGCTTCATGAGAACAAGACGGTTCAACATATCAATCTGCTGGTAAGCAGCGACTTTGCCTCGCAGCACCAAGTGCCCGAAGGCTGTACCTTTGTAGTAATCGACAGAATGGAGTCATCCAACACGGTGATGAGCATAGCCGAGAACACGGATGCCGACTATCTGCTGTTGTGCACCAGGATGACGTCGGTGCGCTGGGGGCTCTATGCCCTGGAACGCTTTCTGCGCACTGCCGGTCGGTCTGCGCCACATAGTCGAGCAAC
>OQWE01000863.1_pt1 | contig 10160 bp, 6 predicted proteins | sample 1691591 | NCBI WGS metagenome assembly OQWE01 (sample SAMN03418265, study PRJEB22391) | human gut metagenome | biome: human-gut; feature: organic feature; material: feces | host: Homo sapiens | place: Tanzania | collected 2013-01
GATTGCCTCACCGTCTACGACAATGTACGCCCCGTGCAGGGTGCGGCTCGTCGGGCTGATATCCGAACTCATAAACAGCACCGAAATTCTGAGGCTTGACTGCCTGCCGGATGTGTCGGCGGTCGAGACACTGTCGGATTTCCTCTATGGAGAAAGCAAATAATGGAAAACGAATATGTCGAATCGAGAATAAGCCGCCACCTGCACAGCCGTGCGGCTCGTGCGGGCATTCCGCTGTCCGGCACATTTGAGCTTACGCCCTGCTGCAATCTTGCGTGCAAGACTTTGCCTGCCCGAGCACGATTATCGCACGCAGCGGTGCGGTGACATTTTCGCATATTCCGGATGTTCCGGCGAAATATATCCCACCTGAGGTGAAGCCGTCTGCGCTTTTGCGCACCAGCACCCTGTCGCCATTAATGACGGCGGCGCTGCGGTGTCTGCGCCACAGCTCAGCCTGCGTGGATTTGCCTGTGCCGCTAGGTGCGGAGAATACGATTGCCTCACCGTCTACGACAATGTACGCCCCGTGCAGTACAAATGCGTCAAATTTCAGCAGCATGTGACTAAGCGGCAGGTGACGCAGCACCGAGTCGGCCGTGAAGTCGGCAGCGTATCTGTCGAGCACCTGCATTTCGCAGTGGTCTGCGTAAAACTCGGTGCAAGAAAACGGGCGCTCCGGCGCATTTGCCTCGAGCTTCGCAGTTTTCACGAAGAAATCGGCGCAGTCGGAGGTGTCGGGCACGGTGTCCGTAAATTGCAGGGATATCGTGTAATCGGGCGTGCCGTTGTAACTAAACTTGCGCAGCTCGGCATTGTCGGTAAGCGGTTCTTCGCTCTCGATGCCGAGGTGAATACCCGAAAAATCGTAGGTTTTAATGTGCATATGTCACAAACATGAGCCGTGAGGCATCGGGGTCAAAGTGCTTTGCGCTCAGAGTGACCGACTTGCCCGGGGCAAGGCTCTCCTGCGTTCCGGCACGGTAGGTTATGCCGCCGATGTACACGCCGTCGGTGTAGTTTTTGTAGTAAACATAGATGGGCGCAGTGATGGTTTGGCCGGAGATGTTCTCGACGATTATGGCATTATTGCGCTGGGTTATCTTGAACAGGTTGGCGTACATGGACGGGGCTTCGTCGAACCATGCAATGTTCTCCTGCTTGAGCGTCACTTCGCCCTTTGACGATACAAACGCTTTCTTGTTCATCTCCATTGCTCTAACGGTCGCACCGGCGGGCACGGTAGACAGTTCAAAGACATAGTCCTCCTTGCCGACGGTCAGGACGAGCTTTGCATATTGAAGATCGCTGTCTGAGTCGTTGCGGAAGGTCGCAGCGAAAATGCCGCTCATGACCTCGTCGCTGCCGTCCTCGACATACATGCCGGAGATGTTCTCCAGCGAGACGACGGATATGCCGCCTGCGGATGCGTCGATTTTGATATCCGCAACATTGACTGATTCGGGGTTTGACTCGGTTTCGTTTTTTCGGGTGAATATCAGCACCGCTGCGACGGCGGCGATGAGCACCAGCACGGCGGCGATTATCAGCTTTTTCTTTTTCATTTGCAACACCTCGCACGGCTATTATACATTATAATATTTTGTTTGTACAGAAAAAACCGGCAGCAAAAACGCTGCCGGTTTCTTGTTTTGAATTATGAACTGAATGCGAGAGCTCCCTCGGTGGCTGTCACATAGCACAGCAAATCATCATCATAAGCAGGATGCTCTGTGCAGGCAGCATTTGCCTGAATGAATATGAATTCGTCAACATCTCTGTATGTGCAGGTCGTTATACTTGATGTATTCACATTGAACGCACTAAATTGTGCACCGCAGTTGCCTGCAATTGCAACAGACAGCTCATACTCTTCGCAAAACAGTTCGGGTTTAGTATATACTTTTTTCATTTTTTCCAACCTCCAAACAGTTTTTTGAAGAAGTCGCCGATCTTTTTCAAGATGTTCATAAGTGCATTATCCTGATCCTGATCGTCGTCATCGGGCTGAGGATCTTCGCTGGGCTGAGGCTCCTCGGTGGGTTCAACAGTCGGCTCGGGATCTTCGCTCGGTGTCGGGTCTTCGCTGGGCTGAGGCTCCTCGGTAGGTTCAACAGTCGGTTCAACGGTCGGCTCTACAGGATCGGGATCGGGGGTCTTGACGGCTGCAAAGATCTGCTCTGCCGCAAGTTTGCCGAGCTCGGAGGTAACGGTGACATCAGCCTGAACCTGAGCATCGTTCTTGGTGGTCTTAAGAACGGTCAGTGAAATAATGGCATCGTCGGGATTTGCAATGATCACCGTGTCATTCGTCATGTACTTTTTGATGCTGTAGTACATATCGGTTGCAGAAGTGATATCGATATAATTACCGTTTATCATAACCTTGCCAGTCGCAGCGCCTGCGCACTTGATGCCAAGCTGGATATCTGTGAGCTGTGCTGCGTTATCGATCTTGAATGCAACGCCGTTGCCCTTGCCGAGGTAAACCTCGTTCTTCGGGCCATAGTTCTTGTAGTCCGAAACTCTCGTACCAAGTACATCAGTTGTGCCGGTTATGTTGCCGTTCTCATCGTAAACATTGCGCAATGTGCTTTCAATGTATACTGCGCCGGGAGTCTCGTCATCAAGGGCATCAAACTCAGTCTTGCCTATCAGCAGGCTGCGGACGGTCTTGTACTCTGCGTTCGCTTCGCCCACCTCGCCATATGCTTTATTGGCATCGTCATTGCCCTTGAGCGGCTCGTAGATGCGGACTGCATCGAGATAGAATGTGTAACTACCCTTGTTGCCGACATCAAAGCTCTTATCATATGCGACTGTGATAGTCACTTCGTAGGTGCCATAGTCCAAACCAAGCGCCTGAATGGTCGGGGTCTGGTTATAGTCACCCTCTGCATACGAGTTAAGAACGACCTTCTTTGTCACATTGGTGTCCTTGTTGGTATACTTGACCTTTACAAAGCCAGCCGTTTTATCCGAGGTGGAGTAGACGGCGAAGCCGGTGCCGGTGAAGGTGAAGGTTGCGGTGGGGTATTCACCCTTGTAGGTCGGGAGGTTTGCGCCGTACTCGTTATTGACGGTCACATAGTGAGCGCTGCCGTTGGAGTAGGTCGTGTACTGACCGTAGGCTGCATCGTAGCCGTAAACGTCGTCCTTGATGTCCTGATATACGCCGGTTTTTGCTTCGCCTTCGACCTTCCAGCCGGTGCCGTTATAGGTCACGAAGCTGTCCTCATAGTAGATGGAGCTTGCGGGGATGATGTTGACATTGGAGTATTTGTAACCGTTATCGACTGCAGCGGAGTAGTAGAGGGTATCTTTTGCGGTTGCGATGGCGGTCGGTGTGTAGGTCACAGTGCCGTTATCAAGGCTTGCATTGCCGAAGCCGAGGCGAACATCGGCTGTGCCGAACTCGTTGCTCTCGGTTCTGCCCTTGACAAGCTCAACGCTCGGAGCTTTACGGCTGATGCCGCTTGCGTTGAGATCGAGCTTAACGGGAAGTCCGCAGTCAATGATTGTGTTAGTGGTGGTTGCGATGCTGTACTCTGCGTTGATGGAAATAGCGGTCGTTACATCGCCTTCGCCGCCGCCATTAGGCAGTGTATAGTGAACTTTAAGAACTACATAGCTGATGCCGACATCGTTGAGCGTCAGTGTGGTGCTCTGTACATTATCGGGGGTAACGGTAACTTTATTGGTGAGCTTTCCGTCCTCGCCGTAAGCTTCCCAAGTCCACGAATTAATTGTTGCATTGGACTGATTGCTGACAAAGCCGTTCATCGCGAAGCTATCGCCTGCGGTTACGCCCTTGAGCCAGTAGTTGTCCTCGGTTGTTCCGTTGAAGCTGATATCAACGGTGGGAATTTCGTTAACATGAATGGTTATGGTGCTTGTGATGGGCTTTCCGTCAACATCGCTGGTAACGGCATTGCCGTTTTCGTCTACTCTTGTAAGGGTAATGGTCGTTGTTCCTGTACCTTTATACTCAAGAGTTGTAAACTCATCAGCGGACGATGCAATCTTCGCAACATTGGTATTACTGCTTTCCCACTTCCAAGCAGTGCCGGGAAGCTTTGCATCAATGGGGTCGGATGCATTTACTGCGGTAAGTGTGCAATCCTTGCCGGTGGGAGTTTCGTTAAAGAGGAAGTTATCTGCTTCTTCGGTGTTGTTGGTAAGTCCGCCGAGGAGAATGTCGCACGCATATCTATTGATGTTGGTAACCTTGGTGGTGGAAGTCAGCCAGTTGTAGTTTGTCCAGACCCAGAGTCCGTTGTTGATTTCAACCCAATGGTATCCCTCTGTGGTCTCGCTGGGGACTCTTGAACCGTTGGCAATTGCCGCGTCCTTCTCGGCAGTGCTGTAATACTGTGCCTGTCCATCCTTGACATTGTTGTCAAAGACATAATCCGTGCCGTCATGCTCTTTCCAGAAGAAGTTTGCAACAAGTGCGGTAGTGCCGCCGTTTCCGGTAAAGGTTACTTCACCGCCGCCATTGGTATAGGTTGCCTTGAGGTCACTGGCTGCGGACTGGCTGACAGTTGCGACATTGGGGTCGGTGCTCATCCAAAAGATCTTCTGATTATCGCCGAAGGTGTACTGAGAATAAGGACCTCTTGCGTTGTTATCCTTAGGAGCGTCGTGGAAGTCTGTTCCTGTAGGTACACTGTTAGAATCGAGCATCTGCGAATCAAGGCGGAACTGGAGCTGGGTCGTCTTTCCGCCTGCTGCATTGACCACGGTTTCATCAGTCGTTACATTAAGCAGATTTGCTGAATCCTTATTGATATCCAGCTTTATATTGACGCCCTTGGAAGTATTGTCGTAGAGAGCGATATTGCCGCTTTTCTTTGAGGAAATGAATTTACCGTTGAATTTGCTGTTATCGAAAACCAAATACTTATCAGTAACTGTCCCATTATACCAAAGTTTAACCGAATAATTGTCGGAAGCATTACTAGCAGGGGTGATTTCATCAAATGTATACCAATGTTTGGAAACGCCGGCGTGCCATGGTTGCTGATCTATAACGCCTGTTTTAAAGTAATTACCCCAAGTTAGGCTCGGTCCGGGATAGTACCAGACGAGATAGTCGTTTCCGTTCTTCCAATAATAGCTATTCATGTCTTGAATGTACAAAAGTGTCCATTCGTTTTTATCGGCAACACTTTTCTTGACTATATACGGTGCGCCGGAGGTACCACGCTGCACAATTACGGAATTGCTCTCCAGGTCGGAAACTACATCAGACTCTCTGTCGCTAGCACTTGATGCTTTGCCCGGGTTTCCAACAATATGCCCCTTAAGAGACTGGTTGCTTCCGTCGGCACCGTCTTTGATACTTGCCGCATCGGTGTTGCAGATAAAATAATTGTGGTCGACAGTAAGCGCCTTTGTTGCAAAGTAGATACCCTCAACGGTAACTGTTTCACCTGCGCCGTTATAAGTGTCCTGACGCTGATAGAATATTGAGGTGGGAGTGATCTTCGCAAGCTTGGACTGACCGGCCGCAGTAAAGTGGATACCGTCGGTGGTATACGCCCTCCTCAAAGCAGTCATGCCGGTAAATGCATCGTCTGCATTGAAGGGGTTGAGGGTCGACGGTGCATAGGCTGCGGAGGTAGTCCCGAGGCTTTCGAGGCTTATGTAGCCAAAGCGGTCAAAGGTATCCTGCGATACGGTGACTTCCTTGGTATTATACGCCTTGGTATAGCCGTTTGCGCCGTACTGGTTGCCGAGAGTGATATTGCCGGTATAGCCATCGCCCGAGCCGGTCTTGCGGTCTGTCACGAAGGTATCATAATCAGCGCCGTACTTTGCAAGCCAAGCGTTGACCTTCAAACGGATGTTGTCAACCCTCTCAGTCCAAGAAATCGTACTGTTACGGCTGTAGTAGGTGCCGTCATCGGCACGCCACGGGGTAAGCTCATAGAAGTAAACCTCTATTCCCTCGTTGTGCAGCTGCTCGACTATGTACTTATAGCCGGCAATAATCTGCTGTGCGATTTGGTCAGGAGTACGGCTTGCAAAGTTTGCCGCCATATCGCTGCACTGGGGGTGCAGAATGTCGTTAATGCCTACCTTGAGGATGACCTTCTTAACGCCGCTGAGCTTCTTCACCTCGTCAACGACGGAGATAGCCGCTTCGTCCATTATATTGCCGTTGCTGTCTCCGCTGCCGTCCTGACCGTTGAGAAGCACCTCGTTGCCCTTGACAGCCGCCCATGTCACGGCAACACCGTCAATGTCGCCGGACTTGAGATTCTGTGCAAGGTAAACGGGAATATCGTTAGCAACGGTGGAGTCGCCGAAGATAACGGTGGTATAGGCATTGCTTGTGCCCTTAACGCCCGTTATGCTTTCGCGCAAAACTTCAACGGTGTTGAGGAACGGAACGACATTATAGTCGCCGGTAGCATTTGAGTTTGAGAGTGGAACAGAGGGTATAAGACCAACGCCGTCAAGGTCAGTTGCTTCCGTATGGTTATATCCGCTGCCACCAAGCGCCAAGCCAAGGTAGTTGGTCTCGCCGCCGATAAGACCGCCGGTGAAGCCGTTCTTAAAGCCGGTGTAATTGGAGTTCATGTCGCACACCCATGTGCTGACGGACAGGTAGTCCATTGCATTCAAGCCCAATGCAGAAATGTCGATAGGCTCGGAAACAACGATCTCACCCGGCTTTATGCGAAGGATGCCGCTGTCCTGATAATAAGAATTGGCAACATCGGCTTGCCCATTTGCAATTGCAGTCTTAAAGAGCGCGTTCATGTCTTTAAGCTTAACGCTCGTGCTTGAGAGCCAGCGAGCCGCGTCGTTAGGATCGCCCTTTGCAAGAGTGATCTCACCGATCTTGAGCGTTTCGCCGTTGGGGGCATACTCGTTGGAGTATGTCAGTCGAACGGTATTACCCGAAATCGTCATGGGAATGACGGTACGGAAAGTACGCTCGTTGAGTTCGGATAAAACCGACACCGCCTTGTTGACATCGGAAGCTGCATCAAGATACAGCATGCTGGTGTGCCATGCGGTCACCCACTCGGATTTATTACCCGGGTTGGTGTTCGTGTCCGCAGCATTTGCTTCCGTGTCAAGCACCTTGAACGGCACGCCCGCAAACAGCGAGAACGCCATCACAAGGCAAAGCAGGAAGCTCAAGCCTCTTCTTGTTTTACTCATATTCCGATACCTCCGGATCAAGGCCGTTTCCGGCCAAATTTCACAGAACAAATTTTTCCGATATTTGGGTCGAATCCACCACAGGGAACACTCACCCTATTATCAGATTTACATTATACAAATTTTCCTTCGGCTTGTCAATAAAATGAAACGTTTTTTTAGCCGAAATTACGCCGAATTTGCCGGTGATTTTGTGCAAAAGCACCGCAGGCAAGTTCAGTCTGCGGTGCTCGGAATATTAACTTATCGCCGTCTTTACGACCTCGATGACACTCTCAAGCTCCGCATCGGTCATCTTCGTGTCGCTCGGCAGGCAGACGCCACGGGCAAACAGGTCGTCCGACACGGGCTCGGCCGACGTTTTCACAAATTTATTTGCCTTGAAAACCGGCTGCATGTGCATCGGCTTCCATACCCGGCGTGCCTCGATATTCTCGCTCTGCAGGGCGGCTATAACCGTCTCGGGCGAGGCTGCATCGAGCAGTGCGACCGACAGCCAGCGGTTTGGCCTAGTGTCCGGCAGTGCGGGCGACATCTCAAGCGGCAGTCCGGCAAAGGCGTTCTCGTATGCCGCAAAGATCTCACGCTTGCGGCGCACACGCTCGTCAAGCACACGCATCTGGCCACGGCCGATGCCTGCGGAGATGTTGCTCATGCGATAGTTGTAGCCGATCTCCTCGTGCTCGTACCACGGGAACGGCTCACGAGCCTGCGTTGCAAGCTTCAAGGCGTGCTTGGCATCGGCCTCGTCGGTGCACAGCAGCATGCCGCCGCCGGAGGTCGTGATTATCTTATTGCCGTTAAACGACAGCGCCGCAAGCTTGCCGAAGGTGCCGCACTTTTTGCCCTTGTACTCCGAGCCCAGCGCCTCGGCCGCATCCTCGATCAGCGGTACGCCGTATCCGGCGCAAAGTGCGCTTATCTCGTCGAGCTTGGCCGGTGTGCCGTAAAGGTGCACCGCAACGACCGCCTTGGGTCTGCCGTACAGCTCAAAGGCTTTCTTGAGCGCCTCGGGGTCAAGGTTCCATGTCTCACGCTCGGAGTCGATGAACACAGCCTCCGCTCCAAGATACGCTATCGGATTTGCCGAAGCGGAAAAGGTGAGGTCCTGACAGAAAACCATATCCCCCCTGCCGACCCCTGCGAGTATCATCGCAAGATGCAGCGCCGCCGTTCCGGCAGACAGCGCAACGGCGTTGGCCGCACCCGTGTATGCCTTGACGGCAGTCTCAAATTCGTTGACATTCTCGCCCAAGGGCGCTATCCAGTTTTTGTTGAACGCATCGTGTATATACTCAAGCTCATAGCCCTCGGCCGACATGTGCGGGCTCGCCAAAAATATCCGCTTTCCCATAAAAATCTCCCTCGTTTTTCGATGCCTTCTATTATAATACTTCTTCCTGCGTGTGTAAACAAAAAATGCATTGCTTTTGCAATGCATTTTTGCCGGTCTCAGCCGATTTTTTCGTAGTAGACCTTATTCACCGGCGAATCTTCGGCACGGGAATTTTTCGCGCTTAGCCTGAGACGATCGCCGACAATGTCAAAGTATGTGTAATCGCCGAGGCTGCCGTCGGGGAACTCCCGGAGCAGAACCAGCGTATCGCCGGAAACGCACCACATTCCTTTATCCGAGCCGAAAGCGTAGTCGCCCTCCGAAAATATATTCAGCTCCGTACCGTTGCTCTCATAACTCCACACGCCGTAAAGGCTTTTGTAACGAGATACATTACGCCTGAAATATCGATATGTCTCGCTGTCGGACTTCATGACCATAAAGTCATGGATTTTGCCGTCGTCATACTCAAACTCCACGGTGTAGACCGTGGTTTTGCCGGACATGGTAATCTCTATCTTATTGCTGCCGCAAACCTTCCATGTTCCCTGACCCGGTATCAAGCCGCCCAGGAAGGTGCCGTCCTTGTTGAATCTGTCGCCGACGAAGAACCCTTTTCTATCCCACCATTCTCCGCCGTATTCGGTGATTTTATCAAACAGCTTGCTGTTTTTGCCGCTTGAGCTTGATGATGAGCTGTTGTTGTTCGTGACCTTTGCGGTGCTCGCCGGTTCGGGGGCGGCGGTTGCCGTGGGCTTGGCAACAAGGTCATCGGCTATGAAGAAATGGCTGGCAACGCCGCTTTTGTTGGACGACAGCGCAAAGTACGGGTTCTTCCAGAGGTGGTTGAAGCCGTAGCTGTTTTCATACGGCTCGTTGCCGCATTCATAGCTCACACCAGGCACACCGCAGGGTCGCTCGGTCGGCGATTCTTTGTTTTCTATCTTCGTGCCGAAAATATACTCGTCAACGCCGTCGCCGTCGATGTCCTTGGTGAAGCATTCCGTGACAAACGGATACTGCGAAATCAGCTCCGCTATGCTCTCGAGCATATCCGCAGGCTGGTCGAAAAACGAGCTAAAGCCCCTCGTTGCATCCGGCAGCTCTCTAAGCTCAAGCTTATTAAGCTCCTTTTCATATTCCTGCTGCGTCGTTTCCTTCTCGCCTATGTAATAGTATTTCCCCGATTCCACGGCAGCAGACGGGTCATCGACATAAGATGTGCTCAGGCAATAATCGTGAGCGGTGCCGTCATAGCAAAAATAGCTTTCATAGCCGTGGGTAATTACGGAATATGCGTTTTTAATATAAATACTGTCGTCGGCTTCGGAATACAGCAGCTTCAGGCTGCCTGCCGCACCCCAGTTGAAAAATATCGTGGGAGTCGGCTGGCTCTCTCCGCCCTTAAACAGCATCCAGAACTGCTGTGCGTCGTCATAATGAACAAGCCAATCGTCAATGCCGTCGTGGTCGTAGTCAAATCTGTAAACCTTGGTGGTGTTGCCGTCGTACATTCCGCTCATCATCGATATCATGGCAACATACGCAGCCTCGGCATAATCCTGCGCCGTCTTGGATTCCGTGTCGCTGCCGGCGCTGCCGTTATTCGACTATGCGACGGCAGCAAAATATAAGCTTACCGAAG
>OQWE01000869.1_pt1 | contig 10135 bp, 6 predicted proteins | sample 1691591 | NCBI WGS metagenome assembly OQWE01 (sample SAMN03418265, study PRJEB22391) | human gut metagenome | biome: human-gut; feature: organic feature; material: feces | host: Homo sapiens | place: Tanzania | collected 2013-01
TCGGCAGCGGCAGCCTCCTCTGTAGCTTCCTCCTGAGCCTCAGGAGCATCGGCAGGACCGTTGCCCTTGTATGAGAACTCTACAGAGGTAGGAGGCATACAACCAGAGTCGTTGCAGGCGCCATACTCCAGATAACCCTTCACAGAGTATGTCTTGCCCGTAATCTTATAGCGCTGCACGAAGGTAACGCTGTTCTCATAATAGCGAAGCTGCATACCGAAAATCTGGTCGTACTCCTTGATTTCCCTGCCCTGGGCCTTGAGCTTGCCTACTGCCTTCACGCCCTCAGCCTTCTCGGTGTGCATAGTGGCAGGGATTGGTCCGTCAGCAGGGATGTTGGGGGCATATACATGCCAGCCCTTGGCGATCTTACCCTTGAAGACCACATCGATTTCGGTGTCAGAAACCTGCTTCTGACTAACTGTGAAATGTACCGGACTTCCTTGTGCCCACAGCATGATGGCCATAAGCATCATGAGCGAAGTCGTAAACATTCTTTTGATTACTGAACTTTTCATTATTACTTTATTGTTTTTTTATTTTTATTTTTCTTCGATTGTTTATCAAGGTGACTCCAACAGGAATCCTTATATAGTTACGTCAATCCTCCTTCACGCCTTTGTGGGTCATGATGTCGAGCACGAAACGGTCGGTATCGTTCATGCCGCGGCTGCCGATGGCTGTGAGGTTGCGGATGCTCTGGTCCACATCGTCATCGATGATTCCCTCGTATGAGGTGACATATTTGTGCTGCATGGCGAGCATCGCACTGAGCACTGCCGTGCTCACGCCGCTGGTGAGTTTCAGGGCGCAACTTGGCTTCGCACCGTCGCAGATCATTCCCGTAAGGTTTGCTATCATATTCTTCACCGAGAAGCAGATCTGCTCGAAGTTGCCGCCCATGAGATATGTGATACCGCAGCTGCTGCCCGTGCTGGCAACCACGCATCCGCAAAGTGCAGACAGCGTGCCGAGGTTTTGTTTGATATATATTGCCGTGAGGTTACTCATCACGAGCGCACGGATAAGCTCCTCCTCGGTGTTATGGTTCTCCTTGGCAAATACCACCACCGGCATGGTGGTGCAGATACCCTGGTTTCCGCTGCCGCTGTTGCTCATCACCGGCACCATGGCTCCCGCCATACGTGCGTCGCAGGCGCAACTTGTGGCAGACAGTATTCTGGAGAAGATGCTGTCGCCCATGATTCCATGACCGAGCGGACTGCAGAGCGTCTTGCCCAGCTGGTGGCCATAGTTCTCGCGCAGTCCTGCCTCAGATGCAGCCTCGTTGAGCTTCTTGGCGTCGAGGATGAAGCGGATGTCGTCGAGCTTGGCAGTGTGGGAGAATTCATACACTTTGCCCAGCGTCAGCCTGATGTCGTCAGCAGCCTGTGAGGCTTTAGCGGCACACGAAGCCACGTTGAGCAGTTCCTCTGCGTCCTTGCGCATGAAGACGAAATTGGTGTGGGAGCTCTTGATGCGAGCCTCAGCTTCCTTTCCGCCAGCCTTGCAGAGGGCGTTGATATACAGTTTGTCGGCGTCATCATGTTCGAGGGTTATCTTGATTCTTCCCTCGTCGATGTATTTCTTTCCACGCTCCACATCGTCCTTCGTGCAGTCGCGGAGCACTTCCAGACTGAGTTCAGGCTTTCCTGCCAGCGCTCCCAAAGCGATGGCGATGGGAAGACCGATCATTCCCGTGCCAGGGATGCCTACTCCCATGGCGTTCTTAAAAATGTTTGCACTAAGTCTGACATCAATAGTATCAGGCTCCGCTGCAAGCAGCTCTGTTGCTTTTGCCACACAAAGTGCCACAGCAATAGGCTCGGTACATCCAATAGCAGGCACAACCTGACGATGCATCAAGTCCAAAATAGCATTATACTCTGAAGGTGTAATCATAATATAACAAGGATAATAAAAGTATTACATAATTATGTAGCTGCAAAAATAAGCATAATTATATTAACAAACACGTTTTTAGCCATTTTTTTATTTTGTAATTATGAAAAATATGCCTATCTTTGCAAAAAGAATAGACATTTGGTGAGAATATAATGGATTCCGGCACTAATTTCTCTGCCGGAATCCATTATATTATATTGCCAGGAAACACATAAAATCAAATAAAAAATAATTTTCATTATGGCTTACATGTCACAAGATGGCTACGACAAGATGGTAGCCGAACTGAAACGTTTGGAAAGTATTGAGCGTCCGAAGGCATCTGCCGCAATCGCAGAGGCTGCCGACAAGGGCGACCTTAGTGAGAACTCTGAGTATGATGCGGCAAAAGAGGCACAGGCTCATCTGGAAGACAAGATCAACAAGCTGAAGCTCGCCATCGCTGAAGCGAAGATCGTTGACACGTCACGCCTCAGCACCGACACCGTACAGATTTTGTCGAAGGTGGAGATGACCAACATCGCCACTAAGGCAAAGATGACATACACTATCGTCAGCGAGAGCGAGGCGAACCTCAAGGAGGGAAAGATCTCCATCAAGACTCCTATCGCACAGGGACTGCTCAACAAGAAGGTGGGCGACGAGGCTGAGATAAAGATTCCTCGTGGCACCATAAGACTGAGAATCGACAAGATTTCCGTAGAATAAAAACTATAGATTATGGACATTTTTTCTAAGATTGCTGCAGGCGAGATTCCAAGCTGGAAATGCGCCTCAAACGAGAAATTCTATGCGTTCCTCGACATCAACCCTCTGGTGAAGGGTCACACGCTGGTGATTCCACGCCGTGAGGTGGACTACTATTTCGACATGACCGACGAGGAGATTGCCGAAATGGCGGTATTTGCAAAGAAGGTGGCGGTTGCCATCAAGAACGCTTTCCCATGCCGCAAGGTGGGCATGGCGGTGCTCGGACTGGAAGTGGCTCATGCCCACGTTCACCTCGTGCCGATGCAGAACGAGAAGGACATGCTCTTCTCTAACCCTAAGCTGAAACTCACCGACGAAGAGTTCAAGGAAATCTCCGACAAGATCTTCGCCGAGTTCAACAAACTGTAATTACGATGCCCCACTCTGGCTGAAGGAAAGCTAAGAGCGGACACAACGGAAACTCCAAGAGAATATTAACCCCAAACGGCATGATGACCGTTTGGGGTTAGTTTTTTATGGGCATTATCCCAAATCGGCCATTATGCCGTATGGGGATTATCATAATCGCCATATAAGACAAAAATGATGCCCCTACCCTATCCTGACGACTTTACTGTTTCAATACACACTGTTCCACGTTATATCCCGTAAGCTCGACAAACGGTACTTGCTGTCGCGCATCGGCATTGTCCCATTTGATATTGACAGTGCGCTCCTCTCCGGGCATGAGGTGGAAATAATTGTCTGAATAGTCCACGGGCAGCACCTGACTGCCATCGTCGGTCTTGAGGTTCAGCCTTATCATCATTGCCGGTGTGGAAGCGGTGTTCCGCAAAGTCAGAGTCATGCCGTTGCCGGACGGGCGTTTTACTGAAGCCGCCACTTTCACCACGGGCAGCGTGGCAAGCTGCTGCAGATTGCCTTCATCGGTAGACAGCACATAGAAATTGGTAGACAGCGTTGCGTTATTGCTGTCGGCGAGTCTCAAACGGATGTAATACACCGTTCCGTCGAGCTTTCCGGGCACGGAGTCGGTGGCGAGAGCTGCCAGTTCTACGGTGGAGTCACCATTGGAGTTTACCATATTGCTATCCACACGGACAACATTGCCACGGATATCGAGCAGTTCGCGGGTTGCCACAAGGTCTTTATAGTTATCCGCCGTGCGGTTTACCACCTCGATGTTGCGTGTCAGGGCGTTACGCTGGATATGCAATGGTTCGCAAGCCTTGCGTGCGCCGAAGAAGGCTGCCGTAGGTTCGAAATAATAGTCATAACACTGCCATGTATAGCTGGGCCAGCAGGCGTGGCTCATCCAGATGAGCAGTCCCTGGCGGTATTTCGAGTCTGCCTCATACATCGCACGATAACCTTCATAGTTTTCCCATTGTGCCAGACGGGTGAAGTCGTCGGCAGACTCCGGTTTGCCGAACATACGTTCGACGATTGCCATGAACGAAGCGCCTCGCTGAGCGCCTGCCTGTGTGAAATCATGCTGTCCCCAAGCGTCGCCGGGTTCCCATTCTATCGGTTCTGCGAGTGTGCGGCGTGTGCCTTCAGGCGTCATCACGTTAGGGTGGGAATGACCGGCGACGAGGAGTTTTATGACGCTTGCGACAAGTATGGCATCATGGTGTGGCAGGACTTCTGGCTTGCCAACCCTGCCGACGGACCGCACGATGCGTCGCCCGTTGACGAAAAGTTTCAGCTGCGTGTCAGGGTCGGCATATCGCATCTCCCTGATACCTGCCTTGTAGTGGATGCGGGCAGTGGCGTTGTGGCTCTGCTGATTGTCTGCCAAAAACTCAAATCCGGCATCATGCAGATATGGTTCGCCATGTCCGTTTGGCCACCAGAGGCGTATGCGCCGGTCGCACAGGGTCTGGTATTCGTCGGGACTGAACACCACCTCACGCTGTTCTCCGGCTTTCAGCGTGATATTCTTTTCAAACTTCAGATTGCCTATCCATCCTCTCAGCGTTCCGCTCACCTCCTTGTCGAGCCAGTTGTGCGCCAACACGCGTGGCGTCATGGTGGCAAGGGTGTCGGGCAGATTGTCGAAACGGGTGCTTACTACGGGGTCTGCGAGTGTTACGGAAGCAGTAGAAGTAAGATAGACATCGTTCCAGATACCGATATCACGACCGCGGATAGTTGATATCCAGTCCCAGCCGATAGTGGCATGGAAGGTGGGGTTGTCTGCTCCGAGTATGCCACCGTTGAAATCGGTGTTCAGATGGTTTTTCTCCTTTATCGCTCCGGGATGTGCATTCTTGTGGATAAGCACGGCGAGTGTGTTTACTCCTCCGTTGAGATATGGCGTGATGTCGGCTACGGAACGGGTGAAGGCTCCCTCTATGCGGTCTATCTTCTTGCCGTTGACCCACACATCGGCTTTCCAGTTGATGCCGTCGAAATTCAGAAGCACCCGCTGTCCTGCCATCTCCTTCGGCAGGGAGAAGGTGCGGCGATACCAGAAGTCGGAGTTGAAATATGAATCGCTGATGCCGAACATATTGTCGGCATAGTCAGGATTGGCAAGAGCGCCATAGTTGACGAAACTGGTGAGCACGGTGGCTGGCACGGTGGCTGGAATCCAACTGTCATCGGTGGCAAACTGTCCGGTGGAAACCTTCTCACCTCCTGCTTTCACCTGTGACGCGCGGCACACTTTCCAGTCTCCGGCATTGAGCATCATGCGGTTGTCGGCATATCCACCGTTTGCTGATTCCATACCGGGGCGGGTTGCTGACTCCGTGTCGCGCCGAACGCCCTTTCCTTCAACCTTCAGTTCGCTCAGCACGTATGCCCTGGTTGGCACATCGCCGGTCTTCGCCACATCAATGCTGCCGCCGTCCATGGTGACTCTGACATAGCGGCAACTGACGCCGCTGAGTTTTATGCGGTCGGTGCGCCGCTTGCTGTTGTCGGGCAGCGTTCCCACACGGCGCCATTGCCGGGCGTCGTCGCTGACTTCTATATATCCATGCTTGGGTCGGCGTATCCACGAAAGGTCAACGAACGACACCTCTGACTTTGCCGCCAGGTCTACCTGTGCCCATTCATGTCCCTCGCCGGCACTCATCCAGGCGCTTCCGAAACGGGAGTTTGGTATGACATCGGCAAGCACTCGCCCACCGTCCTTGTAGAAATCGATATTGAAGACTGTCCAATATACAGCTCCTTCCATATCCAACTCCAGGCGCATGGCCGTGATGTCTCGGCAGTCAGCGGGCAGGTCGAACTGCAGATTGATGTCGCGCTGCGGCAGCATGCTTGTCCCGGTCTGCTTGTTTGGGTCGCTGCTCACCTTGTTCTTCGACAAAGTGCCGGGCAGCTTGCCGCCCCGGTCTTCTGCCACCACACGCCATCCGCCTTTCTTGCCGGTCGGCACAAGCACTTTTATGCTGTAGCCTCCATGTGCCTTCGCCTCGTCGTATGCCACATAGCAGCGCAACTTTATGCGGTCGGCTTTCACCGACATCGCCGTCCACTGATATTGCAGGCTGTTGCTGCTGCCCATCAGCGTGTTACGGGTCCACTCCCCACCGTCGATTGCCCATTCCCGCTCGCGTCTTGGCAGCGGTCCGGCGGCATCGCATACGGTGAGTGTCGGCGGCATCGCGGTTGTCACGATGCCATCGGTGAGAAGTTGTCCTGTGAGATTGTAGTCGAAACATGATGATGTGCGCACCTGGCGCATCAACGACAGGTTGTCATCGGCATCGGGATTGGCAGCAAAGGCTGCTGATGCGAACAGAAATGCCATTAGGCTATTGGCTATCCTACGGTAACAGATCATATATAATAGGTTTTAGATGCGAAGTTAAGAAAAGTATTTGAAACGGCAAGCGTTTATTCATGAAACAAGCGTTCAGTGACGGTAAATGAGGCTCAAATCATACCAAGTTATTTTTTTACCGTCACTTAGCAACGATAAAAGCCGGAGACCATCGGGCTATCAACACCCATTGGCCTCCGGCTATATCACAAGCGGCTGTCATACCGCGCAAAAGTCAGTTATGGCATCTTACCATGTCACGCTCATACCCATCGATATGCTGGCGTTTGAGCTGAGAGGGATACATTCCTTGCTGGTCTTGCCAAGGATGTGGTCCATGCCGATGAAGAAGTTGTAGCCCTTCGGATGGATGTTCACCACATATCCCATGCTTGTAGCAAAGCTGCTTGCCGCAAAGCTGATGCCTCCGTCAAGCCACTTGAGGGGTTTCCAGTTGGCGCTCAGTCTGCCTTCTGTCCATGAGTATTCTCCCTTGATGCGTGTTGTGCTGAGCAGACCGAAGCTGATCTTGCGGTATGCCGGCAACTGATACTCACAGCCCACATTCAGTGTGGCTCCCAGTCCTGTGGTGCGACTTCCCTTGTCGCCTTTGTCCTGCAGGTTTATGAAGTCTGTTATCTGGTCACTGTATTTGTCTGTCTGGTCATCGATGGTTCCCGGGCGGTCGCTATTCACTGAAGTGTCATGGAATCCGCTGAACTCGAAGCTCTTGTTCTTGTTGGTTGCCTGCATGTCGTTGCTCCAGCTCATGAATCCGAGGTCGAGCACCGAGGCGCTCACCGTCCAGTCTTCGTTGATCTTATACACGGCACCCAGGTCGAGAGCCATACCGAAGCCTCCGAGTCCGGCTCCATCCACATCGATGTCGTCAATCTTCTCGTATGTGCCGGCACCTGCCGTTTCATACTTCTTTTCCTTCATCTTATACTGGAATCCCTTCATCGAGACATCTGCCTGAGCGTCACCGCTGATTGTCCATTTCTCCGGTGCCGAGAGGTCTGCCTTCACGTCCTTGAACTTGAAGTCGGCACGTGCCACTCCGAAGAGGAGTTTGAATTTCGCACCTACCCTCAGCTTCTCGTCGATATTGCGTGAATGACCGAACGCCAGTTCCACATACGACTGTGCGTGGGCGCTGATGTCACCGATATTGTAGCTGTTGTTGCCGGTGTTGCGTGCAAACTCGAAGAGTTCGTATGGCAATACCATACCAAGCGATGACTTTGAATTGAGTTCCACGGTGTTGTATCCGCCGAACGCCTTGAAGCCGGCAGCGAGAAGCGCCACTGACACGTCGCCCACCACTCTGTTGTTGCCGGTGGAGAATCCGTCGAGCGCTTTGGCATCGGAGATATAGGGGTTCATGAAGGTCGTCATCTTCTTGTTGCTGTCGATGCCGAAGCGTGGATTCTTCATCACCACGTCTTCATAACCGAAGTTTCCCTGAAGACTGATGTTCACGTTGCCGAGACCTGGAATGGAAACGAAGTTCTGGTCGTTGCCGAATGCCGGGTTCATAGTGTTGCGGGATGCGAACTGGTCGGTGAAATACGCCGAATTCAGATTCTGCGCCATTGCCGAGCTGCCGGCGGCAAGCATTGCCACGGCGAGCATATTCTTTATCTTAAGACTTGTCATAATCAGGTTTTGTGTTTAAAGGTTAATTAAAGTCGCCTATCACCTTGCCCACCATCTTTATCTTTATATCAGTGAGCTTCAGAGTATGTTTCTGCGCATTGAGCGTGATGCCCGTCACGGCGTTTCCTTCACCGCTTGCCTTTCCGGCAACGATGAGCACCAGTCCGTCGAGTCGCTTCATGGCATCATCGTCGGTCTGCATGATTTTCACCTCCAGCGGTGATGTCTGCGATTCCACTCCATCTGCCGATGCATTAACATCCTTCTGAACGAGCTGCACCTCAATGCCCTTGAGTTCCTTCTTGTCGGCATCCACCGGTATGACATCCAACGACATGTATGCAGGCACACAACTTGTCACGTTTGCCGTAGCCAGCAGATAAGCACCGTCTGCGAGCTTCATGTCCTTGATGTCGTCGTGCCATCCGTCGAGGGTGTCACGGTATTCTATCACCGCATTCTCTGCAAATGCCAACGGTGCGTCAACATGATACGAAGGCTGTATCACGTAGGTATGTCCGAGTTCGAAGCGTCCTTCCTTCTTGCTGTCTGCCATTGCCGTAGCGGTGAACTTGATGTTGTCTGGTATGGTCTTTATGAGGTCTGACAGATTGCTCTTGGTGATTACCTGGTCGTAACCTTCCACTCCGTTTCCTCTGCGGCAGATGCACACATGGGTTGTCTTGCCGCCTGTCACACGTATTCCCTCTACATCCACCGAGGCTGTCTTGCGTCCGTTCTTGAAGGCTTTGATAGTACCGTTTACGACACCATCCACCTGCATGTCGTTGCTGATGTCGAGCGAAATCTGCGGATTATACAGGTCTGCCACCACATTTCCGTCTTTCAGGAAGTCCGGCACACCGGTGATGTCCACGTCACCGAGGTCGTTGAGGGCGATATCCGGGTTGAAGCGTCCTGTGGCTGCTTCGATGGTGAAGTTGTCGTTCTCATAGGTACAGGTAATCTCTCCTCCTACATTTCCAGCATCTGCTGCAGAACCGGTATATGGAGCTGAAACATTCAATACGATAAAGCCGTCAAGTTCCACATCCTTGCCGTTTATCTTTATTGAAGAACCTGGATATTCCTGCTTAGCCTTGAAGTCGATAGTCTTGATATTCACCTTTACCACCAGATCTTTTGAGGTTGGCACATCATTGAAGACTACCTTTCTTCCATTTACAGTCGGCGTCATCAAACTTCCGTTGTCTGCCAGTTCCATATAGTTAGGGAATGTCAGCGAGAGTTCCTGGAACTTCTGAATGCTCCTCTTGATATTGTCATCGAATTTGAGTCTGAGTGTTACGGGTGCCTTCAATTCAGCCTTCTTCATTTCGATTACATCTGCCGGTTTCTCACCCTTGTAATGGAACTCCACAAGGTATCCTACGCCACTTATGTCGCCAACATACGAGTCATTGCGACGCACGCCTTTCGACTTTGTAGGAAATGGAATGCCTACAGGCACTGGAGTGATGATGGGCTCGGATTTCTTCCAAACTACAATCTTGTCGATAAACGGATGCACGGGGGCAACGTTTCCACCATCCTGGCGGAACACATAATCGCCGTTTGCAGCCTCTACTACACTTCCGTTTTCCTCGAGCTCCAAAATGTCGCCCAACTTGATGTTTTCGGTTGTGCTGACAGGAATCTGGAGTCCATCGCTTCCGATACCAATCGTGGAATCGATGTTTCCAAAATCATAGTCACTGTCTGAACATCCTGTGAACACGAGAGCACCTGCGACGAACAGTGCCGGTAGCAATCTCGCGGAAAGATTTGATTTCTTCATGTTATTTTTTTGTTGGTTATGTTGCAGTGTTTTTATAGTCAAGTCCACTGTGTCGTACTATATATCATGTCTGAATATTCTGTTGCAGAACATGCAGCAGTCCATTAACGTACCTGTTTTTATCAGTAGTCTAACTTTTCTTTTGTTTTGTTAATTTTGTGCAAATATAATAAAAAGTAGGTCAAAACAACAAGGTTTGTCAAGATATTTACAACTTGACTCAAGTTTTTGTATAAATCCCCCCATAGCGTGGGGAATGAAACCCCACATTAGGGGGTTCT
>OQWE01000870.1_pt1 | contig 10133 bp, 10 predicted proteins | sample 1691591 | NCBI WGS metagenome assembly OQWE01 (sample SAMN03418265, study PRJEB22391) | human gut metagenome | biome: human-gut; feature: organic feature; material: feces | host: Homo sapiens | place: Tanzania | collected 2013-01
CCGCAGATACAGATGATAATGGTGTAACCAAAGCTGTAGCCATTACAGCCATTCCGAATAGATTCTTAACGTTTACCATAGTTAAAAAGTTTAATTGTGAATATTGATTATTTGTCATAATTTTGAGCGTAAGAGCTCTTGGAAGGGTGCTTTTTGCGCCCTACCAAATCAAAGAGAGATAAATGATTATTGTTGTTTCTTTAGGCTATGCACTCTCGCCACAGCCTACATATTTTATTTAGCGTTAGCTATGCGGTTGCCATTAGCCTTAGCATCAGCAGAACCTGCGGCAGCAGCATCAGCAAATAGCTGGCGAGCTAAAGCATAGTCTTTTTTCATTACTGCTAAAGCGCCACGTGCATTCAATGCCTCAGCTGAGTTGCCAGCTTTCAGCAGATGTTTCTCTGCCGATGCAACGTCGCGTCGTTGCAAGTCAGCGCAAGCTGCATTAAGGTTGGCAGTTGGGTCATTAGGGAACATACGCACAGCTATGTCGAATACCTCATTAAATTCTGCCGAACCTTCCTCCATGGTTTGTGCCACAAGATACATTTCTTGGAGCGACAACTGCTGTGGACGACTTTTGAGTATCTGCTTGGCTTCCTCAACAGAGAAAGGTCTTACAGTATAGCTCACGGTATAGTCGCTATGACGAAGGCGAGGATAGATGTCGCTCATTATCACGGCATAATCCTGTGGATAGAGCTGACGTATGCGCTTGTCCTTGTCGTCGGGAGCAAGATTTGAGTTCGCAATCTTTAGTATTTCTTCCTTATTAGCCAGTTGCGATTGCTGCACCTTATGGCGGAATCCGTCCCAATCCTCAGGTGTAGAGTTAGAGCTAAACAGCTTGTTATCTATAGTATAAAGATGTGACACATAATTCTTCAACGATGCTGCACGCTCTCGTGCCAATCGCTCATTGTTGGCATAAGGACCATCGGGCGAAGCAAAGCCATGAATGTTTATGCCGGTAATCTCAACGTTCTTGTCATCACGCACAAGGTCGATGGTCTTAGTAATCTTTGCCAATTCACGAGTATTGTCGAAGAGGTCGACAACGATATCTGTTTTGTTTACACGGAAGCTAAGATAAGCCTCACCCTTCTCTGCTCGTTGCTTACGAGCCTCGGCAGCTGGTTTTACGAAAGCTATTGCAGGCATCCATGCATCAAGGTTGTCGATGTTGGCGAGAAGCGTACGATCCTGATCCTGTAAGTCGCCACATCCGCAGAGGTCTTGTGCGGCAAAGAGTTGCAATACGTCAGACTCTAAAGGTTGCTTACGCATAATGGTTTGGCTATAGCTGATGCTTTGCTCAGTACCATTCTTGCGCAACACAACAATAGGCTCTTTGCCTTCAGCATACTTTTTTGCACGCTTACTTGCTCGCATCATACGTATCTGCTGCGACCTGCCATTGATGATGACAGGCTGCAAAGCTGTAGTATCGCCATCGGCTGCAAGCATCGGAGTGAGAATAAGTTGCTGTTCAGCCTTTAGTTTTAGGTTGCTGAGATTTAGCTTGAATGCAACATCCACCCGCTCGTTCTCTACACTTGTCTGCACGCTGTCTATCGTTACAGCACCAGATGCAACCGATTGCGCAACGGCTGTATTGCATGCAGCAACTCCGACAAGACAAGTCAGAAAGATATGTTTAAGAGAATTGGTCTTCATAACTTCAGGATTATTATATTGTCTATTGAAGATTAAGAGCTAAAATATATATGCGAAGCTGATTGCCGCCTTTGTAGGTCCCACATAGTTGCGATGTGATGTCTCTAAGCATTTTGCGCAACGACCATAGAGTTTGTATGGACTATATGCATAACCTACGCCGACTGAAGCCTCAAGATTCCAATGTTGCGAAAGCAACCATTGGTATCCGTAAGTAACGCCGGCTCCGATGTACCATCCTTCATAGTGGCGTCCACGTTTAGTCTTTGCCAAAGTGCCAAATGGCAAGTCGACATTCTTAACGTTGTATTCGCCAGCAAGGGCATGCACACCAAAGAAGCTACCTCCGAAACGTTGGCAAGTCCACCAACGATATTCAGGCTCAACATTCCATATGCGCACTCTCTTGCTTCCTGAGAATGTCCATGGATTGAGCGTAGCAAACACCTGTGCTGTCTGCTTCTCTGCTGTACCTATCTCTATACCTGCGTTGAGCGATGTTGTAGCCCAGCCTAAGAGATTGGTCTTCAGCGCCACGTCTTGTGCCTTTACAGAGCCAGACGTTGTAAGTAGCATCATTGCCATTCCTATAATGTATGAATGCTTCATCGTTTAGGCTTTTATATAAGTTAATATTATATCAGTTTAAGTAACTATCTTAGTTATTTTCTTTGTCTTAAGTTTCTTAGCTAAGGCTTAAGTTTCTTTTGTTTTACCTGTGGCAAAGTTATTGCAAATATAAAAACGAGAGGTAAAAAAAGTGCGAGAAATTTCGAAACTACGAATGCAAACGTTTGCATTGCTGTAATTGTACAATTATTGTCACAAGCCGACACCTTATTATATTATATAACACCTTATTATATTGTTATCCTGCTGATTATATTAACAGCCAACCTCCTTATCGCAGATAAAATAATGCACATTACATCGAATATTTGTGCAAACGCTTGATAAATTGCGAAATAATGTGTATTTTTGTACTCGCATTTGATTATCAACTAACAAAACCATAATAAAAAACCACCTAAAGATTATGAACATCAAAACTATTCTAAGTTCAAAGAAAGCCTTGCTTACAGCGCTTGGCATGACATGTTTTCTAACAGCTTCGGCTCAAAACCTTGTGAAGGGCGACTACGGATACCTATATTGCCACATGAGCGATAAGGGAGAGTGGACAGCATATGCTGTGAGCCGCGACGGATACAACTATCAAGACATTATCGACGGCGAACCTATCTTCGACCAGAATAAGTTGGCACGCATAGAGGGTGGCACACGCGACGCCTTTATCACTCGTGCTTACAACGGCAAGGGATATGTGATGGTGACAACAGATATGTGTGTAGCCAAATCGCACAAATGGGACAACTATGGCATAAACCTCTTGAAGAGCAACGACCTGATACATTGGACAAGCGTTACCCTCGACTATCGCAAGGGACAGCAGATATTCTCAGACCCTACGGCACCATCGCCATACAAGGACTGGTCTACTATCAACCGCGTATGGGCTCCTCAGATATTCTGGGACCCAGAATATACATGGCAGAATGGCAACAAGGGCGGATACATGATTTACTACTCTATGCTAAACCGTGCAGAAGAGAAGTACGACCGCATGTACTATAGCTACGCTAACAAGGACTTTACAGAGATTACCACTCCAAAGTTGCTCTTCGACTGGGGATATGCTACTATCGATGCCGACATCAATCTGCTCGACGACGGTCTATACCATATGCTCATCAAGAAGGAAGGTGGAAAGCCTGGCATCTATACAGCTACAAGCAAATACTTGACTCATGGTTGGGGTGAGCCTGTAGAAAACGACTATGTGAGCTTCGAAGGTACAAAGAAATGCGAAGGCTCAAGTGCTTTCCAGCTTATTGGCGACAAGACATGGCGCGTGGCTTATATCCAGTATAGCGACCGTCCTAAGCACTATCGCATTTGCAAGGCTGACGAAAACCTGCGCAACTTCCACGACCCTGTAGACATAAAGGGCGTTACTGGACCACAGCACGGCTCTTTCATGCGCATCACAAAGAAGGAATACAACAAGCTTCTTAAGTTCGACGCAGAATACAAGAAGAACAAGAAATAATTTTTATACACAACATGGAAAAACTTATAGTAAACTCTTACGAGGACTTTGCCTCACATCTTGGCGAAGTGCTCGGCACAAGCGAATGGTTGCAGATAGACCAAGACCGCATCAACATGTTTGCTGACGCAACTCTCGACCACCAATGGATTCACGTAGACGTGGAGAGAGCAAAGACCGAAAGTCCATACAAGTCGACCATAGCTCACGGCTATCTCACACTCTCTGTACTCCCATACCTCTGGGATCAGATTATCGAGGTGAAGAACATCAAGATGCTCGTTAACTACGGCATCGAGCACATGCGCTTCGGCAAGCCTGTCATCACAGGTAGCAGAGTACGCTTGGTGACAAAGCTTCACCAAATTCAGAACCTCCGCGGCACATGCAAGACGGAAATCGACTTCCGCATCGAAATAGAAGGCGAGCGCAAGCCTGCTCTCGAAGGCATAGCCGTATTCCTTTATTATTTCAACTAAGACAAACAAAATGTTTAGGAAACTTATCTTAGGCTTGACCATGCTAATGTGCATAGGTCAAGCCTTTGCGCAAAATACACTACGCTTCAAAAAAGGACAATTCAAGATTGTGCAGATTACAGACTTGCACTATAAACTCGGAGTAAAGGCTTCGGAACAGGGTCTTGCCTGCGTAAGAGAAATGGTAGAGACCGAGAAACCCGACCTCGTGGTAGTAACTGGCGACATCATCTATTCAGCTCCTGCCGACAGCACCCTATCGGTAGTATTAAAGACATTTGCCCAACTTGGCGTGCCTTTCTGCATGACCTTCGGCAACCACGACTACGACTTCAAGACGCCAGCTGTAGCCCTATACAACCAAATGCAGAAGACTCCCAACTGCGTGATGCCTGTATTGCAAGGTAAGAATACCGACTATTCGCTACCTATTCTGTCATCCAACGGCAAGCGAACTGCTGCCGTGCTATATTGCATCGACACTCACAACAAGCCGGCTATAGGCGGCATTGGTGGCTACCAATGGATAAGCCACAACCAGATAACCTGGTATCGACAGCGCTCCACGGTTTACAAGCAGAAGAATGGCGGCAAACCAGTACCTTCGCTTGCATTCCTCCACATTCCATTGCCAGAATTCAACTATGCCACAGCCAACACTCAATGCCCTATGTATGGTTCACGACTGGAGAAAGCATACAGCCCTTCTATAAATAGCGGCATGTTTGCTTCGATAAAGGAGATGGGCGACATCATGGGAGTGTTCTGCGGACACGACCACGACAACGACTATGCTGTTTCCTACTTTAATGTATTGTTGGCTCACGGTCGCTTCTCGGGTGGCAACACAGAATACAATCACCTGAAGCGTGGAGCAAGGGTGATAGTATTGAAAGAAGGTAAACGCGAATTCGACACTTGGATTCGCGAGGTGGGCGGCAACGTGCTTTATCGAACCACATACCCTAAGAGCTATGTGAAGGATGATTGGCGAAAAAGAAAGTAAAAGAGAAAAAGCCTAAAGGAATAGAGATATTTCTTTAGGAAAAAGACAAAAGAGAAAACGCGACTACTCGCATCAGCCGATGCGGATAGTCGCGTTGCCATTTGCGAGTAGTCGTATTGCCCGATGCGACTACTCGCATTTATTTATGCAAGCACTCGCATAAATAAATGAATTATTTATTGTTTGCGCAGCAGGGCAACCATGGTCTTGGCTGCATTATCTGGCGCAACGTCATTACCAAGCTTTGCCTTCACCTCGTCGTAGCCTCGAAGCATAGCCTCGCGACCATCGCCTCCTGGAAGGATAAGGCCGAGATGACGGGTGATATCATTAAAGGTGAACTTATCGGCAAATAGCTCTGGCACCACCTCACGGTCGGCAACGAGGTTGACAAGACTGATATACTTCACTTTCAGAATATGATTGAAAGCCCAACGCATAAAACGAGGAACAGGAGTCTTATAGCATACCACCTGTGGCACGCCGAAGAGTGCCGTCTCGAGAGTAGCCGTACCACTCGTAACGAGAGCGCAAGTGGAATGTGAGAGCAAAGCGTAGGTGTCGTTGTGAACCAACTTCACGTTGCTTCCTTCCACATATTTGTTATAATAATCGTCGTCGATAGAAGGTGCACCTGCCAACACCATCTGATAGTCGGCAAACTGTGATGCCGTTTGTATCATCATTGGCAAGTTGTCTTTTATCTCCTGCTTGCGACTACCGGCAAGGAGCGCTATAATAGGCTTATTTTTATCAAGATTATTCCTATCGCAGAATTCTTCCTTTATCTCCTTGTATTCCTTACAGAAAGTACGCACTTCGTCGGCTGTAGGATTGCCCACATAGTGGATTGGGTAGCCATGCTTCTGCTCGAAGAAAGGAACCTCGAAAGGCAGGATAGAGAACAAGGCTGTGATGTCGCGCTTTATTGCCTTGATGCGCCATTCCTTCCATGCCCATATCTTTGGTGAGATATAATAGTAGATAGGGATATTCGTTGTAGAATGGATGTATTTGGCTATATCGAGGTTGAAGCCAGGATAGTCGACAAGTATCAAGGCATCAGGCTTCCACTCCACTATATAGCGCTTGCAATAAGCCATATTGGCGAAGATGGTGCGCAGATGTAGCAACACGGGAATAAAGCCCATGTAAGCCATGTCACGATAGTGTTTCACTAAGGTGCCACCAACAGCTTGCATAAGGTCGCCTCCGATGAAGCGAAACTCAGCCTGACTGTCTTCTTTTTTCAGCGACGCCATAAGATGAGAAGCATGCAGGTCGCCACTCGCCTCGCCTACTATGATATAGTATTTCATGCTATGAAGATTGGTTCTACAGATTCCAGTTCTTGATGGTGTCGATCATCTCGTAAGCCGTAACGTCGATGCGTGTAGGCGTGATGGCAACATAGCCATGCGACAAAGCCCATTGGTCGGTATCTTCGGCTGTAGGCTCGTCGTTGGCATATTCGCCAACCATCCAATAATAGTCGTAGCCTCGAGGCTGATGAGCCTTCACCACTTCGTTGATCCAACGACCAAAGGTCATGCGGCAAACTTTTACGCCCTTGAACTCCTGCATGGCAGGGAAGTTGACATTCAGGCATACGCCACGTGGCAAACCATTAGCAAGCACGTTGCTCACAATATTTCTTACATATTCGCTCAGAGGTTCGAAGTTGGCGTCATGATTATAATAGCAGCTCGAGAAGGCTATAGAAGGGATATATTTCATACAACCCTCTTTGGCAATACCCATGGTGCCGCTGTAATGATTGTTTACAGTAGAATTGTCGCCATGATTGATTCCGCCAATAACCATATCAGGCATTTTGCCTTCGAGCAGTTGGTCGATAGCAAGCTTCACACAGTCTACAGGTGTGCCATTGCATGCCCAGACATCCACTTTGTCGTCGCTCCACTTATGCCACAATCTAAGAGGCAATTCAGAAGAGAAAGCACACGAATAGCCACTACGTGGACCATCGGGAGCACAAACGAGTATCTTGACGTCTAACGGACGCAACATGTCTATAAGCTTATTGATACCAGGAGCCTGGTAGCCATCATCGTTGGAAATGAGAATTAAAGGTGTTTTTGTATTCATAATCATCTGTATCTTTCTACCTCACAAAGCCTTCGCTTATAGTTACAAAACCTATGGGCTGAGGCAAGTAGAATATTTAATTTGCATGCAAAAGTACGAAAAAACCTTTAATTTACGTCTATCTCGCATAAAATATGTAACTTTGCAGAATAAATTCTGTAAAGACAGGCTTTCACATACATGAAGGGAAGGAAGACGAAAGCTATCTTTTACACAAACAAAGATTAAGAAAACCATGGCAAAGATTATTGCATTAGCAAATCAGAAAGGCGGTGTAGGCAAGACTACAACATCTATAAACCTTGCTGCATCACTCGCTACTCTCGAAAAGTCGGTGCTCGTTGTAGATGCCGACCCACAGGCAAACGCATCATCAGGATTGGGTATAGACCTGGCAGAAGTAGACTGCTCGCTCTATGAATGTATCATTGACCACGCCGACGTAAGAGATGCTATCTATACTACGGATATCAACGGACTCGACATCATACCAAGCCATATCGACCTTGTAGGCGCAGAAATAGAAATGCTGAATATCGAAAACCGTGAAAAGGTAATCAAGCAGTTGTTGGCTCCTATCAGAGACGACTACGACTATATTCTCATCGACTGCTCGCCTTCGTTGGGTCTTATCACAGTTAATGCTTTGACTGCTGCCGACTCCGTGATAATACCTGTGCAATGCGAATACTTCGCCCTTGAGGGAATCAGCAAACTCCTCAACACTATCAAGATTATTAAGAGCAAACTTAATCCGAAACTCGAAATAGAGGGTTTCCTTCTCACTATGTACGATAGTCGTCTTCGTCTTGCCAACCAGATTTACGACGAGGTGAAGAGACACTTCCAGGAGTTGGTATTCAAGACCGTGATTCAGCGCAACGTGAAACTTAGCGAATGTCCAAGCCACGGATTGCCTGTGATACTCTACGACGCAGAGTCGAACGGAGCAAAGAACCATCTGGCTTTGGCTAAGGAAATCATTAACAAGAACTCTTAAACTAAGTGAAGAACGATATAATGGCTATACACAAGAAATACAACGCATTAGGAAGAGGACTCGATGCTCTAATCTCTACCGAGGGAGTGCGCACACAAGGCAGCTCTACTATCAACGAGATTGCCATCGACCAGATAGAAGCAAACCCTAATCAGCCTCGACGTGAGTTTGACGAGGATGCACTTCAGGAACTTGCCATCAGCATTCGCGAGATTGGCATCATTCAGCCTATCACACTTCGACAGGTGGCTGAAAACAAGTTCCAGATTATTGCCGGAGAACGTAGATGGAGAGCTTCGCAGCTTGCTGGACTAAAGGCTATTCCTGCATACATCCGCACCATCAAGGACGAGAATGTGATGGAGATGGCGCTCGTGGAGAATATCCAACGCGAAGACCTCAACGCCATCGAGATTGCTCTTGCTTATGAGCATTTGCTTGAAAATACTGGTATGACTCAGGAGAAGGTTTCGGAGCGTGTGGGCAAAAGCCGTGCTGCGATAACCAACTATCTGCGATTGCTGAAGCTTCCTGCTCAGATACAGATGGCATTACAGAAACATGAAATCGACATGGGTCATGCTCGTGCCTTGTTGGCATTGGATAGTCCTTCGCTTCAGATTCGCCTGTTTAAGGAGATTCAGAAGAATGGATATTCTGTACGCAAGGTAGAGGAGATGGTTCAACACCTGAAGAATGGCGAAGATATAGAGAGCAGCAAGAAGAAGATTGTTGCCAAGAATGCCTTGTCGGAAGAGCTTTCGGCTGTGAAGACTCGCCTATCGCAATTCCTTGATACTAAGGTGCAGCTCACTTGCTCTCCTAAGGGCAAGGGCAAAATCAGCATTCCTTTCGCTAACGAAGAGGAGCTGGAGAAAATCATGAACATGTTCGACAAACTGAAAGGACAATAATACTGTGGGTAACACTTTTTCCTACACTCTACGTTGTATCGTGGTTGGGATAGCTTTGCTTGTCTCGGCTTGCTTGAACGTGTATGCTCAAAAAGCCGACACCTCAGTTAGCGACACCATCGCCAAGAAGGTGGAACGTATCGACAGCATTAGCAAAGTGGCTATCGCGACAGAGCAGGTGGCATATACCGACTCTGCCTGGAAAGCCGACTCGCTAAAGATGATGACTGAGGAGATAAAGACTCCAAAGCAAATCGTTGCTGCTACAGACACCACTAAGCATCGCCGCGACTGGGCAACATGGAAACCAGACCCTAAGAGGGCTATGTGGTTGGCATTGGTATTGCCTGGAGCAGGTCAGATATACAACCGCAAATACTGGAAGTTGCCTATCATCTATGGCGGATTCGTAGGATGCGCCTACGCCATGAGATGGAATAACATGGATTATCATACCGGCATCATCGGTTCGGGTACAGGCTTCATGCAAGGCGTAATCTTTAAGGACTGCACGGTCAGCGGCTCATACCAAAGCGGCATGGTCGGACTTTTCCGGGGCAGCATGAAAAACATCTCGCTGCTCAATAAGCATTTCCGGCTTGAATTGTGGAGTCAGTTACCTTAACATTTGAGATTTTCATCTCTGCTTTTTTCATCGGTGCAATATCTCCGTTTGTCATGTATCCGAATATGCCGCCTATGGTGTTGCTCTTTCCGATAACCGTACAGTTGTCTGCCTTTATATCGCTCACGACATTGTTTGCTCCGTTTTTAAGACATCCTGCCAGAGTGCCTTGGTCTGTGCTGCCGCTTCCGTTAAACCGGCAGTTGAGCA
>OQWE01000871.1_pt1 | contig 10121 bp, 13 predicted proteins | sample 1691591 | NCBI WGS metagenome assembly OQWE01 (sample SAMN03418265, study PRJEB22391) | human gut metagenome | biome: human-gut; feature: organic feature; material: feces | host: Homo sapiens | place: Tanzania | collected 2013-01
CTTGACGAAGGAGATCGTTCATCTGCATAGAGGGACGATCCGCGCGTATAACGGAGAAACCGGCGCCGTGTTTGAGATCACGCTCCCGATGGGCAGATAAATCAGGGTGTTTCGGATAAGACAGAGAAATGTAAAAGCATTTTGACAGAGAAATTTAGCCTTGTAAAAGCGTTTTGATAGACAGCGCTTTTCGCATAGGGCATAATCCAGATGAAGTTCATGTTGGGAGGGCAAGCGTGTGGATATTGGAGGCAAGCTCAAAAAGTCAAGAACGGATGCGAGGATCACACAGGAACAAGCAGCACAAGCCCCTGGCATCAGCAGACAGACAATATCGAATTGGGAGAATGAGAGATCCTACCCCGATATCGTAAGTGTGCTTAAAATGAGTGATTTGTATAGTGTCAGCCTTGACTACCTCTTGAAAGGAGAAGGCCCTATGAAAGACTATCTGGATTATATCGAAGAAAGCACAAATACGGTGAAGAGCAAGACAAGGTTATCAAAGCTGCTGGTGGTTTTGTCCTATCTGGTAATATGGGCGTTTAATATTATGGCGTCATGGCGCTTTTCCGCCGGAAGTATTACGGAAGCACAGGCAGGTGGAACCCAATGGATTATGCTCCCGGCCGCCACGATCGTTCTGTCTCTTTTGATCGGGAAAAACAATTATTGGGGAAAGCACAAGTGGCTGGCGCCGATTGGTTTTGGCCTTATGTTCATGCTTTCCGTCTATGCGAGCTATGGCATGAGAGAAAGCTTGAACTTTAATCGGGTCGATTTGCAAACGCTCAGCTTTTTCTTTATCGGAACGATTGCTTCGATGATAGGGATGGTGCTTGGTCATGCACTTTTCGCGGACCAAAAAAGCAAAGAAAAGAGCAAGTAATATATACTTGCCGATACATGAACTTTAATGGGCTGTTCTGGCAACAGCCCATTTCCAACGGACGAGAATGGATTTTCACGCAGAACCCGGAAGCATTTAGAATAGTAAGGTCGTGCATCAGAAGAGCCTTCTGGCAGGCACCTTGACGAAGATACATCGGAGACCGCCCTTTGAGGATTCGGAAAACTTAACATGGATCTTATTTTCGGCATGGTAAAATGAACAAGCGGGCGTTTCTGCTGTCCGAGGGTGGCGGCTATGTCGTGCGTTTTGCGCAGAGTGAGCGTCAGTGTGTCTTGCCCGGATTGTTTTTTTATCTTCTGTGTGGCAACTGTCTCGGGGGCGAAGTCCGCTACGGCTGCACAGAGAATAGCGATATCGCACGCGGAAAAGGCTCCTGTACATGCGTCGTACATCTCCTGTGCCGAACCGACAGAGGTGATACGCAATGCAGGGCTTACACCGAATAATTCTATTTCGGGTAGGGTACATTGTGCGGGACCCGATACCAATACCACTTCAGCCCCTCGGCGGAGACACTCCTGCGCCAATGCATAGCCCATTTTGCCCGTCGAATAGTTGCTGATATAGCGCACGGGGTCTATTTTTTCCTGCGTGGGACCTGCGGTGATAAGCACCCGTTTGCCGGACAGGTCTTTCTCCGTCAGGGCATAATATACAGCCTCTAATAGTGCGGCGGGCTCCTGCATACGCCCTCTGCCGCTTGTGCCGCAGGCCAACTCACCCTCCGCGCAGTCAAGCATAGTGATATTATCCCAACCTGACAAATGTCTCATAGCCTCTTGCGTGGCAGGGCATCGGTACATCTTGTCGTTCATCGCGGGGGCAATCACCACAGGCTTGCGCATAGCGCAGAAAGTGGTGGTCAGTGCGTCGTCGGCAATGCCGTTCGCCATCTTTCCCAACACGTTGGCTGTGGCGGGGGCTATTATCATCAGGTCTGCCCAGTCGGGTAGGGAGATATGTTCGGTGGAATGGGTGTTGATGGCGGCAAATACATCAGAATAGACCTTGTAGCCCGATAGGGTCTGCAAGGTCAATTCGGTAACGAACTCCAACGCATTCTTGGTGGTCGCCACCCGTACTTCCGCGCCAGCTTTGCGCAGCAGGCGTATCAGTTCGGGAATTTTGTAGGCAGCGATACCTCCGCTGATACCTACCAGTATGTGTTTACCCTGTAACAATGTACAATTAACAATTAAGAATTAACATACATTGTGCATTACACATTGTGCATTGTGTATTGTCCCTTATTTTAGGGCTTCGTCTTTGTTGCTGCTCTTATATACAAGGTCGTTTTCCACAAACTCCTCGGTAGCCAGCAACGTCGGTTTGGGCAGACGCTCGTAGGTACGCGAAATCTCGATCTGCTCTTGGTTCTCGTAGGTCTCGTCCACCGAGTCTTGCGGAGTGGAAAAATCTTGCAGTTTGCTGTCTAACTCTTTCTTGAGCGAAGCACTGATCTGGTTGGCACGCTTGGCAATGATTGCCACGGTCTCGTACACGTTGCCTACGGGCTCTACCAACTTGTTCATATCGCGAGTGATGGTGTTGGTAGGCGCTTTCGATTGTTTGAAATCCATATCTTTAGTATCTTTAGTTTAGTGTTTGTAGTTCGCAGCGTAAAAAATATGCCCGAACATATATACATATTGCGCTGTGCGCAAACTTATTCCTTGGTTATTTTCTTTATATCTTTGAGTATCTTGTCCGCTGCTGAACGGTGTTTCGATTCGGGGTACTCCGTAATGAAACTATAGTATTCGTCCTGCGTATCGCGGGCACGCTCCAGTTTCTTGTCCTCATACGAGATTAATACCTGCTGATATTTGGCTTGCAGAATCAGCCAGTTCAGTTCCTCTTGATATGAGTTGCTCGGGTAGGTCTTGAGTGCGTTTTTCGCCACAATCTCGCAACTCAGATAGTTGTTGCCCAAATACGAACCCAAGTTGTAATAGAGTTTTGCACTCAGATACTCCTTCTGCGCCAGTTTGTCGTACATCTCCCCCATCTCCTGATAGGCTTGCTCAGCGTACGGGCTGTCGGGATAGAGTTCTACAAACTCCGTAAACGACTGTATCGCTTTCTTCGTAATCTCTTGGTCCAGGCGTGCGTCGGGCGAATCAAGGTAGTAGCAGTGCCCGAGTTGGAAGCGTGCCTCTATGGCATATTTGCCTTTCGGATAGTTGCGGATATAGGCTTGATAGTAGTCGGCAGCCGAGGTGTAGTCCTTCTGTCCCATATAACTCCGCGCCAGATAGGCAAGCACATCCTCGCTACGCTCCGTACCACGATAATACGACGCCACATCGTCCAACAGAGTCTGCGATTTTACGTATTGTTTGTCGTTGAAATACTCCAATGCCTTCTGATATTTATAGTCAGCATCGGTTGATTTCAATATCTTTTGGTACTCTCCGCAACTCGCAAAAAGTACACCAATCAGCAATATGACAAAATACTTGTTCTTCATTCTATGAAATGAGCCTGCAAAGTTACATAAAAAAAACGAAATACACAAATATGACGCAATTTTCGTGCCAACGTAGATTCAACAAGCAAAACTTTATGTCGTAGGAAAGATCCTGAGATTTGAACAAACCATGCAATTACTTGCGTCATTTATATATCTTCCAATTATCTCTTTTTGATATATGCAAGGTATGAAATGAGAAATCGCAGATCGTAGTGTCGCTGCTGATTGTGTGGCAGTGGAAGGCGGATAGGTAGGCCGGGGGATTTTTTGGGGGGAGTTATATCCTTGCGTTGCGTATCTCGGTGCTGGATATGTCGAAATAGGGTGCGTCTTTTAGGAATACGATACCTTTGACAGGTTCCCCCGTCTGCCGGGCTGTGGTGGTCAGCCGCCCGATAATGCTCTCCATTGTGCATTGTGTATTATGTCGGGGATAGACAAACAGGCGATAGTGGCTGAGGATATATTCCCAATCGCGCCAGTGGTCGAAGATGGCGAGGTTGTCCTCCCCGATGATTAGGGTGAACACATCGTCGGGATAGGCCCGGCTCAGTGCGCGGAGGGTATTGGCGGTGTAACTCGGACGGGGCAGATGGAAATCAAAATCCGACACTTTTTTTTTTTTTGGTTTTTGTGGCTGACTAATATCCATAGTTCGTCCAAGTCGGTATGCTCTGTTACCCACTTTGCCAACCCCACATGCCCGAAATGGACAGGGTTGAAAGAACCGCCGTAGATACCTATGTTCAATTTTGGATATGAATTAAAATGCGCAGATATTCAGCGTATTATCCCAAGAAGGCAGCAATCTCTTTGTCTAATTGGGCTTTGGCAGAGTCGAGGTTGTCGTTCACGATGATACAATCGAAATGCGAGGCGTCTTGCATCTCGGTGGCAGCCTTGGCAACGCGCTCTTCTATCTTCTCCATGCTGTCGGTAGCCCGACCGATAAGGCGTTTGCGCAATTCCTCCACCGAGGGCGGTGCCACAAAAAACGACTTGGCTCTGTCACCGAAGATACGCTTCAGGTTGATTCCGCCTTTCACGTCTACATCAAAAACGACATGATGTCCGGCGTTCTCAATGCGCTCAATCTCACTCTTGAGCGTGCCATAGTAGGTGCCGGAATAGACTTGCTCCCATTCCACAAGTTTGTTTTCTGCAATCAGTTTCTCAAACTCTTGGTTGGTGATAAAATAGTATTCTTTGCCATTCTGCTCCTGCCCGCGCGGTGCGCGGGTGGTGGCGGAAATAGAGAACTCTAGGTCGTGGCGTTTGCCGAGCAGGTAGTTTACCAAGGTCGATTTGCCCGCCCCGCTTGGGGCACTGAAAATCAATATCATAATTAGGAAAGGTGTGGTATTTTCTCTAATGCGGTTCTTACACGGCGGAGTGTCTCCTCTTTGCCGAGTACGTCGGTGATAGCCCAGATATGCGGACCACGCGCCGCGCCCACCAAGCAGATACGGAAAGCGTTCATCACGATACCTACGCCATACTCTTTCTCTGCAATCCATGGCATCACAAGGGCGTCCAATGCCTCTGCCGACCAATCGTCTTGTTTCTCCAAGAGTGCCGATAGTTCTTGTATATGGCGCGGGCTGTCCTCTTTCCAGCGTTTTTTGAGCGATTTCTCATCATACTCCGTGGGAGCAACAAAGAAGAAATTCACCTGCTCCCATAGTTCGGGCACGAAGTTCACGCGGTCTTTGGTGAGTCCTATCACTTTGGCTACCTTTTCTTTGAAAGTCTTTGCCGACTCTGCATTCCCCTCTTCTGAAGGAGGGGTCAGGGGAGGTCTCACGCCGTGTTGCTCCAATACGGGCATAAACAGGTCTGCCAACTCTTCGTCGCTTTTCAGTTGCAGGTATTGGTGGTTGAACCATTTGCCTTTCTCGTAGTCGAATTTTGCCCCCGACTTGCTGACACGGTCGAGCGAGAATTGCTGAATCAGTTCGTCCATCGTAAACATCTCTTGGTCGCCGGTGTTGTGCCAACCTAATAGTGCCAAGAAGTTGATAACTGCCTCGGGGAAGTATCCGCTCTCGCGGTAGCCCGACGAGACAGTGCCGTCTTTCTGGTTGTAAAACTCTAATGGGAAAACAGGGAAACCGAGTCGGTCTCCGTCGCGTTTGCTGAGTTTGCCGTTGCCGTCGGGCTTGAGCAGCAGGGGCAGGTGCGCAAACTGTGGCATGGTGTCTGCCCAACCGAAAGCACGATAGAGCAACACATGCAGCGGAGCGGACGGCAACCACTCCTCGCCGCGGATGACGTGCGTGATTTCCATCAGATGGTCGTCCACGATGTTTGCCAAGTGATAGGTAGGCAGGTCATCGGCTGACTTGTACAGCACTTTGTCGTCCAAGATATTCGAGTTGATAACCACCTCACCGCGTATCAGGTCGTGAACGTGTATATCCTCGTTGGGCTCTACCAAAAAACGCACCACATACTTGTCGCCACGGGCAATACGCGCGTCCACCTCCTCTTTGGCGAGTGTGAGCGAATTGACCATTTGCGTGCGTGTGCGTGCGTCATATTGAAAGTTAGGAATCTCCCCACGCTTGGCGTCCAACTCTTCGGGAGTGTCAAATGCAATGTAAGCATGCCCCGAATCGAGCAGTTGTTTCACATACTGATGATAAATCTCGCGGCGCTCACTCTGACGATACGGACCATGCGCACCCTTTCCGTTGGGCGCATCTTTGCAGATTCCTTCGTCTATCTTGATGCCGAGCCAGTCGAGTGCCTCGATGATATATTCCTCTGCCCCGGGCACGAAACGTGTGGAGTCGGTATCTTCTATACGTAGCAACATCTCCCCTCCGTGCTGACGCGCAAAAAGGTAGTTGTACAAAGCGGTACGCACACCGCCGATATTCAAACAACAAAAAGAGTTTGTTTCTTCTCATAGGAAAATAGGTTTTTATTAATGAATATGATTGTATTTTTAACACCTCCGTCTTTGCACTAACAACCTCTACCAATATCTATCCGACCCCATCACACACCATAGCAGCGTATTATTGCAAATTTGTACAAAGGTACACCACTATCCCGGTCCCGGCAATCCCTAATTATCGGTAAGATATATCCTCTGTTTGCCATCTCTCTTTTGTTTATGGCAGGTGCCCTGATGGTTGGACTCTTTGTCAAGATGCCTGATTTGCCTGAACTTTGGAGTGATATGGCAAATAGCAATAACAATCTGAATACGAGTTGGTTAGGTGTGGATGCCTTTATGGACAAGAATCCGATTTTCCCTTGTCTTTTCATCACGATAGCCTGTGGAGCCATCAGTGGTTTCCATGCTACTCAAAGTCCTTTGATGGCACGTTGTATGAAAAGTGAGAAGCTGGGTCGTCCTATCTTCTACGGTTCTATGATTACTGAGGGTGTAGTCGCTTTGATATGGGCTACCGTTTCTATCTACTTCTTCTATGATGGAGGTTGGAAAGAGGTTGTTCCTGCTGATGTCGCCCAGCAGTTTATCGCTCAGTTTGGTACTCCTGGAGGCAAGTCGCTCGTTCAGTTCTTCGATGCTCCTACAGTTGTGAAGATGATCTGTTCCAGTTGGCTTGGAGTAGCTGGTGGAATTCTTGCCCTTCTCGGTGTAGTGGCAGCTCCTATTACCAGTGGCGATACCGCCTTTCGCAGTGCCCGACTCATCATTGCCGAGTTCTTAGGTATCGAACAGCATTCGATGCATCGTCGTTTGCTTATCTGTATTCCTATGTTTATAGCAGCCATTCTTCTCCTGGTATGGCAGATGGCAAATCCAGACGGATTCAATGTGATTTGGCAATACTTCGGATGGGCTAACCAAACCTTGTCTGTCTTTACTTTATGGACGCTGACGGTTTATCTGGTAGAGAACAAGAAACCATTTGTGGTCACACTCGTACCAGCACTCTTCATGACAGTGGTATGTTCTACATTCCTGTTGGTCAGCAAGCAGGCTTTGGGATTGCAGGAGACGATGGCCTATACAGGCAGTTGTCTGATACTGGTTGTAGCACTGGTTTGGTTCTATTCCTGGTATAAGGGTTTGAAGCGCAAGAATATCGGAGGAAAGTAATCTGAATGATGATATGATTCAGAATGCGGAGTGGCATCAGAATGATGAAGATATTTATCTAAAAAATAATCGAGATATGAAGAAATTAGCTATTTTATGTGCATCTCTCTTGCTGACGGTGTCGGCAAATGCACAGTTTGAAGAAGGAAAGGTATATTGTGGGGCTTCACTTTCAGGTCTCAATCTGAGTTATAATGGTTCAAGCGAGCTCAATTTAGGTGTTCAGGCTAAGGCGGGTTATCTCTTTGCCGATAATCTGATGGCTGTAGGTCAGTTGTCTTATGATCATTCGGGCAAGGACGGTGTCAAGGATTATTTTAGCGTAGGTGCACAGGGTAGATACTATATTATCCAGAACGGTCTCTATTTAGGTGCTGGTGTCAAGTTGGCTCATACTGGTAGCTATAATGACGTGATGCCTGGCGTGGAAGTGGGCTATGCCTTCTTCTTGAGTCGTACCGTGACTATTGAGCCTGCCATTTATTACGATCAGAGTTTCAAGAATCATTCAGACTTCTCAACAGTAGGTCTGCGTGTTGGTATTGGTGTTTATCTGTAATGATACAGAAATATCCATCAGCACTTTTGGAAAAGGCGGTGAGCGAGTTTGCCAAACTGCCGGGAATAGGGCGCAAAACAGCTTTGCGCCTTGTTCTTCATACCCTGCGCCAGAGCGACGAGTCGGTAGAACAGTTTGTGGGTGCCGTCTCTCAACTCAAGCGTGAGGTGAAGTATTGTCGTGTATGTCATAATGTGAGCGATACCGAAGTCTGTCCGATATGCAGTGATCCCCGCCGGGATGCCTCCATTATTTGTGTGGTGGAGAACATTCAGGATGTGATGGCTGTAGAGAATACCCAACAGTTTCACGGGCTTTATCATGTTTTGGGTGGAATTATCTCTCCTATGGATGGGGTCGGTCCTGCTGATCTGGAGATTGATTCTCTCGTGGAAAGGGTGGCTCGTGGGGGAATCGATGAGGTGATTCTTGCCTTGAGCAGTACGATGGAGGGTGATACCACCAACTTCTATATTTCACGCAAGTTGGCTGATTATCCTGTAAAACTTTCGGTAATTGCGAGAGGAATTTCAGTAGGTAACGAACTGGAATATACCGATGAGGTAACGCTCGGCCGTTCGATAGCCAATCGTACTCCTTTCGGGCAGTAAGAGGTTCCTTTTTCTCCTCGCTTTCAGATAAACATATTTTTAATACAGAAAATAGACCTCTAAATTAGAAAAATAGAGTTTCTATAACAAAGAAGAAATAAAATGAACTTGAAATTTTCCCAGCGAATATTGCTTATCAACTTTTGGGTATTATTATTGGCTGCCATTCTCATGGTATTGCTCTATGAAACCGAAATATTGGAGCCAGGCACATTGCTTTTCGGTGCTGAGTTTGTCTTCTTGATGCAGGTCATCATGGAGTTTCTTACCATTGCAGTCATCCCTTTAGCCCTGAAGTTGTTTGCCTTCAAAGTTGTCAAGCGCAAGTTGGTGACTGGTAAGGGGGCTGCTCTTTTACCTTGGGGCACAGCGCGCATCAACATGTTGTGTTTGCCGATGCTGGTAAATACCTTTATGTATTACCAGACGATGTCGCCAGCTTTCGGCTATATGGCAATCATCCTTTTTCTGTGTGTCTTCTTCATATATCCATCCATGGCGAGATGTGTATCTGAAACCGAAGATGTTCCTGAGTAACATTTGCCTTCTGGCTTCGTATTGATTATATTTATTCTTCCTATATATAATAAGGTGAAAATTACAGTTGTAATCGTTAGCTATAACGTGAAGTTCTATCTCCAACAGTGTCTTGATTCTCTCCTCAGAGCACTTCAGGGCATAGAGTCGGAGGTGTTTGTCGTCGATAATCATTCCAAAGACGGGTCGGTGGATTATCTTTCGAAGCGTTTTCCTGGTGTGAACGTGATAGACAGTCCTCATAATCTGGGTTTTGCGAGAGCCAACAATTTGGCGATTCGCAAGAGTCATGCAGAGTATGTGCTGCTTCTTAATCCTGATACGGTGGTAGGAGAATCTACAATTCGGACGGCGATAGACTTTATGGATGCTCATGAGGATGCCGGTTCTTTAGGTGTCCGCATGCTGGATGCTTCTGGTAAGGCGGCACTGGAAAGTAGAAGAGGGTTGCCTTCTCCGATGGTGGCATTTTACAAGATGGTGGGTCTGTGTGCCCGTTTCCCGAACAGTCACCGTTTCGGTCAGAAGCAGAAGCGCGGCGGCACCTACACCGTCGGAACCGTCTTTGTATTCGCCAATGGGGGAAGAGCTCCACCCGGCTCCACGATAAATGGTGCCATCCTTGTACTCTCCGATTTCGCGCGAATGCAGACCAGTACCCGTGTAAATCGTACCGTTTTTGTACTCACCGATGGCATCCGAGTGTAGGCCGCAGCCACGGTAAATCGTGCCGTCCTTGTATTCACCGACCTCGCTCGAACTCCAGCCTGTGCCACGGTAGACCGTGCCATTTTTCGTCTCGCCAACACAGTCGGAACTCCAACCAGTTCCGCGATAGATCGTTGCCATAAGATAACCTCCTGTCAGTCAACGTAAGTAATGGATGTACCAAAGAAACCTTTCTTGACCTGATAGTGCTTTAATACGTGAGACAGAACAGATTTGGCATC
>OQWE01000872.1_pt1 | contig 10118 bp, 9 predicted proteins | sample 1691591 | NCBI WGS metagenome assembly OQWE01 (sample SAMN03418265, study PRJEB22391) | human gut metagenome | biome: human-gut; feature: organic feature; material: feces | host: Homo sapiens | place: Tanzania | collected 2013-01
ATCCTGATGCGACAGGGAAATTACCGGAAAAGCGTCAATAGCCTTACTTCGATGTGGAATATGGTAAAGCAGGCCAATTATAATGTGTTGACCCTCAAATACCTTTCCCCGTTGCTCAAGTCGTACTTGCAACTGGGTAAGGCCGATTCCGTCACCTTCTATCTCACATACGCCAATGAAGCCTGCCGTAATCTGGCACCTACGAGCAATGGGGTGCTAGGAATATTGGAAATCAAGGCCGACTTGCTGGGGCAACAGAAGAAATACGCTGAGCAATGGCTACTTCTGGACAGCATCGGCAGGTTGGCGGGTACCAATCTGACGATGCCTAAAGACAAGCTTCTCGCCACACAGGCCAGATGCCTCAACAATATGGGTAAATACACTCAGGCATACCAGGCAATGCAAAAGGCATACATGAAAAGTGACTCTCTCAAGCAGAGTGACATCGACAAGCAGTTGAGTGAGTTCAACATCAAGTACAAGACCTTGGAGAAAGAAATGCTGATAGAAAAGATGAACCACGAACAGAGCTTGCTCTATATCCGTATCTTATGGCTCATCCTGGCACTCATCATATTGTTGATAGCCATTCTTGTCATCCTATACCGCAGGAAACTCGACAGGCAGAGAGCCGAATTGTCGGAAAAGACATCCTATATCAATGGTGTGGAGAATGAGCGTAAGCGCCTTGCCAAGGAATTGCATGATGGAGTATGCAACGATATTCTGGCGGTGAATATCATGATGCAGACCAATAAGGAGGAAGCTGAAAGATTGCTCAGAAACGTGGGACATGATGTACGCCGTCTTTCACATGAGCTGATACCACCTAGGTTTGACAACACTTCGCTTGCGGAGCTGATAGAAAGCTTCTGTCAATCGGTAACAGCCGAAAACGGAACCATCGTCAAGCCATTCATCAGTACCTCTTTCAATGCGCAGAAACTCCCTGACGGCAAGGCGGTAGAAATCTACCGCATCATCCAGGAATGCGTATCCAACGCCATCAAATATGGATACAGCAAGATGATAAGCGTCACGCTGGATACCTATGGAAAGCAGGGGAGCATATCCATCATCAACGATCTGTCACCACTTCACCCTATCAGCCAGGACAAACCAGGCATCGGCAAAGATACCCTGAAGATGAGAGCTGATGCTCTGCAGGCAGAACTCGATATAAGAAATGATGGAGAAGAGTATCTGGTAGAACTCAAGTTTCAACTATAATCTGCGAGCAAAGGCTTGCGAAAAATTACGCTTAAAAATGTATCATCATGGAAAAGAGCAAAAGCATCCTTATTGTAGATGACCATCCTGTCGTCTTGGTTGGTTTGAGGGCACTCATCCTGCAAGATGGTGTCTATAAAAATGTACAGACCGCCTCTAGCCTCCTATCTGCCAGGGATATCATCAACAAGGAGAATATCGATACCGCTATCATCGACTTGGAACTGAGTAATGAGAACGGTCTGCTGCTTGTCAAGCTGCTTCACCATAAGCATCCCAAGACCAAGATCATTGTCTATACGATGCACGAAGAAATCTGGACGATACGTCAGCTGATGGACGAGGATGTAGATGCCATAGTTTTGAAAGGTGATGACCCGCAGGAACTTCTTACTGCTCTGCACAGGATAGAAGAAGGAAAGGGGTATTATAGTCAACAGTTTTTCAGACTGATCAATCAGCAGAATGTCGAGCAAGTCAACCTCTCTAATAGAGAACTCGAAGTCTTGGAGCACATAGCCGAGGGACATTCCACCAATACCATCGCCCGGGAGTTGAACATCAGCAACAATACCGTAGAATTTCACCGCCACAACTTGATGAGCAAGCTGCAAGCCAGCAATGTGGCAAATATGGTGAAAAAGGCGATGCAGATGGGGTTGGCGTTCATCAAGCATTGAAAACTATCTTATTTTTTTCTTCTTCATCACCGGCTGATGTTCTCATTATTATTATATAGTTCTATTTTACTTCTGTAAGCTTACCCGTCTGGGAATCGATGATATAACCATGCAGATTGACATCCTTTGGTACAAGAGGGTGGGTACGGATGGTGTTAATCGTATTTCTTACAGAATCCTCGGTGTCGTGGAAGCCCTCCAGCCAATGGTCTAGGTCGATGCCGCAAAGTCCGATGGTGTCGATGACATCCTGATGGATGCCACGCTTGAGCATCAATTCCTTCATCTGCTGTCCGTTCATGTGGCAGGCACCGCAGTTGGAGTGGGCGATGACCATGATTTCCTCTACACCCAGTTCGTAAATGGCAACCAGGAGGCTGCGCATGGCGGAATCGAATGGACTGATAACCAGTCCACCGGCATTCTTGATGAGCTTGGCATCTCCATTCTTCAATCCTAATGCTGCCGGCAGAAGCTCTGTCAGGCGGGTATCCATACAGGAAAGGATGGCAAGCTTCTTATCTGGGTATTTGCTCGTAAGATACTTCTCGTAACCCTTGTTGGCTACGAATTCTTCATTATACTTGATAATTTCTTCTATAATCATAGTAGTGCAAATGAAATGTGAAACGAATTTTTCCTATCTCTCAGGGGTAGGCTTGAGATAAGCCATGAACTTCTCCGGCTGATAGTTGAGAACCAGTTCTTCCGGGAACTCTGCTTTCTCTACCAGTGGCATGATGTTGCTGTAGTCGGCAATCATGGCAGAGAAGTGGGCATCACTTCCGAAGATGACAGGTGTCTCGTATTTCTTGGCAAGTTCCAGCAGTTCCAGGTTATTAGGAGCTGCCACCGTTTTGTGACGGATGGGAGCCATGGAGTGATTGTTGATTTCGAGCAAGGTATGCGTCTCCTTGGAAACCTTCATCAGAGCCTCGAAATCCAGTTCAGCCGTTCCATCTCCAGGATGGGAGATAATCTGCACGAATGGATTGCGCATGGCATTGATGACACCCTGCGTGTTCTCTTCCTTGGTTCCTCCCTGCCAGCAAAGGCTATGAATGCCGGCGATTCGGATATCAAGTATGCGCCAGTAATCCTCATCGAGGTCAATATCGCCCTGGGTATTGAGGATGTTGAGTTCTGCTCCCAGCATCAGCTTGATTCCGTAGAGCTGACGGGGAACGCAATGCAGGTTTCTGAAATAGATAGGATCACAGGTGCCCGGGATATGTGGTCCGTGCTCTGTGATTCCCAGTATTTCCAACCCCTTTTCTTTTGCAGCCAAGGTCATTTCCTGCAAACTGCTGTAGGCATGCCCCGATGCTATAGTATGTGTATGAACGTCTAATAATGTTTTCATACTGCAAAGGTACGGATATTTTGCGAATTAGTTTGTTTCTCCATGATTAAAAAACATTTTTTTCTTCGAAAATAGATGTTTTCCCACTTTTTACGCCTCCTCCTTCTTCGTTTTAGGAAGTACGAGATTGAGAATCACGCCGATGACGGCAGAGAGACCGATGCCGGAAATGGCGAAGGAACCGGAGGAGAGGACGGCACCACCCAAGCCCATCGTCAGCATCACCGAGATGATGATGACATTGCGGGTTTCATTCATATCTACCTTGTTCTGCATCAGATTCTGAACACCCACACTGGCGATGGTGCCGAAAAGAAGCAGCATGATGCCACCTAATACCGCTTGAGGTATGCTCTGCAGCAAGGCACTCAATTTGCCCACGATGGAGAAACAGATGGCGGTGGCTGCGGATATGCGAATCACGGCAGGACTCGTTACCTTGGTGATAGACATCGCTCCCGTTACTTCAGAATAGGTAGTCTCAGGAGGACCACCCAGGAAGGCGGAACAGAGACACGCCACTCCATCGCCCAACATCGTGCGATGCAATCCCGGATCTGCCACGAAATCCTTCTTCGCCACGGTGCTCACCACATACACGTCGCCGATATGTTCCAGCACCGGTGCTATCGCCACGGGTAACATATAGAGAAATGGCGCCCAGGAGAAATGGGTGATGGTATCGAAGCTTACCGGACAGGAGAACCACGAAGCCGCTGCTACATCCGAGAAATCTACCTCGCCCATGCAGATGGCGATGACGTAACCCACGATAACGCCCGAAATGATAGGCACCAGCTTCATCAGTCCCTTGCAGAAGGTAAGTACCAGGATGGCGGTGATAAGCGATGCGAAGGCGAGAACCCAGTTGGTCTTAGCCATATTCACAGCGCTGCCCGAAAGGGAAAGACCGATAAGGATGATGGCGGGTCCGATGACTACCGGAGGGAAAATCTTATCCAGCAGTTTCTTGCCCTGCCATTTTACTAGGGCGCTCATGATGAAATACACCAGGGATACGCTGGTAAGTCCGGCGATGGTTCCCGGCAGTCCCCACTGCTTGGTGGCAGCGATGATAGGAGCAATGAAGGCGAAGGAACTGCCCAGGAAGATAGGCACCTTGCCCTTGGTGATGAAGTGAAAGAGAAAGGTTCCCACACCTGCGGTGAAGAGAGCCGTTGCCGGATCGATGCCTATCAGGAGAGGCACCAGAACCGTTGCACCGAAAGCCACAAATAGGAATTGTACTCCCACTAGGGTTTTCTTGGTCATAGAAAGTTGTTCTGTATTCATTGTTGTTATATGAAAATGATTTTTGTTTCTGTTTATAGCTTGCTAAATCTTTGCAAAAATACGAATAAAGTTTGAAAATACCAAGAATCTCTTTCTTTTATTTCGCAAATCCTTTCTTTTTCTTCATTCTCTTTCCCACAAAGTTCCAGGAAGGCATCTTCTTCAGGGTACTTCTCACGGGCTGTACATCCCAGAGCAGGAAGATAATCAGCACGGCAATGCCGATGAGGCAGGTGATGCCATAGAGATTCCGGATGCTGAGCATCAGAAGATTGGTGGCATCGTAGGGCAAGCCGTGCGACATATTGTCTGCCATCTGATAACGGAGCCCGAAACTGTACAGACCTGAGCACATCGCCGACATCGGACCGTTGCGGATGATGCCTGCCATCGTCAATCCCATGAAGAAGTGCTGGAACGGCATCAGTTCTTCCAGATACACGGTGAGCATACAGAAGAAGATGGCGTTGCCGAAGCTCCGTAGGAAGCAAGGCAGATAGAGTGCCTCGATGTTGAGACCCGGATGGATGAGGAAATACATCATCACGGGATAGCATACCATTGTTGCCACACCTATCGTGAGCAGACGGGTGTATTTCTGACAGAGCACCTTGCACCAGAAAAGGCAGAAGAGGCAACCGGCGAGGGAGCCCACCCATTCCACGAAGTTGAGTACGTTGGTGGTGAAAGTGCCGAAATGCAGCACGCCACCCGTAAAGGCGGTTTGCAGCACTTTAGGCGTACTGCCCATGAACTCTACGAAGGCGAAGAGGATGAGCAGCGGGATGAGTCGCTTGTACTTCCACGCCGCCGGCTCGATGTAAGGGTGACGGATGTGAAACATTCGCTGGATGCAGAAATATCCGGTAAGGATAAAGAGCAAAACATCCATCTGCATAATCTTCGAATCGAGCCAGTTGTAGTGCTCGCCATAGGTGAAGAAGAAGATGAACTCCAGCATCCATGCCGACCACAGGATGCAGCCCAGATAGTCGAGACTGATGAAGGGCAGGGGTTTCATGAAGCGGAAGTCGTGGGTGGTGACATACACGATGAGTGCCACCAGGAGCAGGGCTCCCGTCATCGCCCAGTTGATGATGCGCCAATCCTGATAGATATAAATCAGGTGTTCGGTGACCCAGGGCGAGAGGAACATGTTTCCCAGCACGATGCAGTAGAGCAGGGGGAAGAAGATGGTGAAATCGCGCTTGGAGGTCATCCACAACTGGATGGTGCTCATACATTCGAAGGTTCCGCAGAGCTTGAAGAAGCCTGCGATGTAAGCGAGGATGCACATCAGGGGCACCGAGTCGGTCCACATGATGAGGAAATTACAGGTTGCCACTACCAGTGCCGCATTCAGCAGGAGCTGGCGGTTGGTAAAGTGGAACTTCATCTTGAAGAGGAAGGGGAATGGCATCGCCACGCCCACCACGTTGAACATGATGATCATGAGCACGTCTTCTCTCATCAAACTGTACTCGCCCATCACCTGGCTCGTGGCTCCTCCATAGATTCCGCCCGACATCAGAAAGATGAAGGCGAAGAGGAGATAAATCCAAGGCTGCAATCGGCGAGGAATATATCCATTGAACGAAGGAACCCGAAAGGGTCCCTGTAACATAGGAGGTCCTGGCATTTTCTGTAGTTTATAATTGATTGTTTATAGAATATTCTATTTAATGTGAACCTTGGTTTCTACGTTCAGTCCGGCACGGAGCAGGGCTATCTGTTTCGGGTCGTTGTCCTTGGTCAGGGCGATGCGCACAGGCACGCGCTGCTCAACCTTCACGAAGTTGCCGGTGGCATTATCTACCGGAATCATCGAGTAGGCATTGCCGGCTGCAGCAGAGAGGGCTTCTACCTTGCCGTGGAAAACAACATCAGGAATAGCATCGGCAGTAAACTCCACCTCTTTGCCCACGCTGATACCATCCATCTGGGTTTCACGATAGTTGGCTACCACCCATACATCGTTATCATCCACGATGCGGGCAAGCATCTGTCCCGGTTGTACCAACTGTCCTTCGTGGATATCCTTTCTTCCCATCACACCGTCGCAGGTTGCCACGATGACGGTGTATGAAAGGTTGAGGCGAGCAAGGTTGAGCTGGGCTTCAGCCACGCTCTCTCCGGCACGTGAACCGCCGAGTTGCTGGGTCTGTACGTTGTGTACCGAAGCTGCACTTGCCTTTCTGCTGCTTGCCTGTTCATAGCGAGCCTTGGCTCCTAAATATCGGGCGTATGCATTGTCGTATTGCTGGCGGGTAACAGCATCCTTCTTCATCAGAGCAGCAAAACGTTCGAAGTCCTGTTTGGCATTCAGCATATCCACACGGGCTTCCTCTATACCGGCAGCAGCAGTCTGTACATTACTGTTAGTGGTACCCATGCTCGCAGTCACTACCGAAGAACTGGATTTGGAACCACGCAACCCAGCTTCTGCATGAGCCACATGCAGACGGAACTCTGCATCCTCGATGATGACGAGTGTATCGCCCTTCTTCACATGCTGATAGTCAGTAAAACGGATTTCCTTGATAAAACCAGGCACACGGGTATTGATCGGTGTGATGTGACGGTTTACCTGTGCATCATCGGTATAGGCGATGTTACTGCCATGGAAGAAATGACTGAAACACCAGCCGATGGCTCCCAGGAAAAGGAGGATAATCACTACATTATATATTCTCTTGATAATTTTCTTGTTCATTGCTTTAATTATTTTATTGTTTCTAAATTTCTCCAGCCACGTATTTCATGCGATAGTAGGCATAAACGATGTTGATGCGAGCATCCACTTCGCTTAATTCAGCATTGAGCTTGAGGTTGGAAGCATCTACCATATCCGTAACCAGTGCCAACTGACTGAGATAGCGGGCATTCATCACCTCGTAATTCTGCTGTGCCAGTTCTACGCTCTTCTTCTGTGTTTCCAGTTCCACGTAGGTCTGCTGGTACTGCACGTAGGCAGCCTGTACCCGGTTGTTGAGTTGTTCAGCCTGAACGGCATGTGCCTCTTTAGCCTGACGGGTCTCCACGGCAGCCTGCTTGATGCGTTTGTTGCTCTTGAAGAGAGAGCTGAGACTATATTTCACGCCCACGCCCACATACCATACGTTGAGGTTCTTATCCACCGGTGGCAATTCGAAGAGAATAGGACCGTCGAAGTTGTCGGCAGCCACGAAAGCCACTTTCGGCAACAGGTCGCTCTTGGCAATCTTTTCCTTTTGTTCGGCGATGCGGATAGCATTATTGCTCTGTTCCATGAGCGGAGAACTTACCAGACTGGCAGATTGCCAATATGCTTCACCATCCTTGGCGTAATTTTTGTCAGCTATTGTAGCATCAGGAATAATCTGTTTGCCGGCATCAATGTCCAGTGTATTGCAGAGCTGGTGGTTGAGGATGCTGCGGTTGTTGTGGAGTGCAGTCAAACCGAGTTTCAGACTCTCCATCTGCAGTTCGTAACGGGTGATGTCGTTTTTCAGCGCCATGCCCTGTTTCTGCTTTTCCTTGATGTCATCAATAAGCTGTCGGGTCAGTTCGATATTCTTTTCATACACTCGGATGCGGTTATCGATTTTATATAGGTCAAGATATTGACCGAGGGCGATGAAGCGAGCCTGTTGACGGGTCAGTTTGACGCCCACTTCAGCCTGAAGTTTCCCGAGTTCAGCCAGTTTGATACCTGCATTGATAGCACCTCCGGCATACACCACCTGTTGAGCCTGTAAGGCGAAATTATTGCCCACGTGAGGGGATTTCAAACCATGAACATTAGAAAAGTTGCGGTCGGTAAGAAGGGCATTGCCGATATAACTGAAAGAAAGCGAAGCATCCAGGTCGGGCAGTCGTTTACTTTTGGCAGATTCAATGCCGAGGTTGGCTGCTTCTACACCCGTTTTGGAAGTGCGAAGTTCCTTGTTGTTATCCTCTATCTTTTCGAAGAGTTGGCTGATAGACATAGGCAAATTCCCGTCCGAAGCCAACTTCACTTGGGGTGTTTGGGCAAGTGCCCAAGGCGAGCCTCCCACCATCAGGGAGCAGACTAATATGAATTTCTTTATCATCCGTTTTTTTATTTTTAATATGATCTTTCGGTATCCTACTTATATACCAATTTTGTTTTCGGGTGCAAAGTTACGACGATTTGGACAATTTGCCGTTTTAAAAAAAACGCAGTAGATGGACGATTTGGGAACTAATATTCTTTTATCTCACATATTTTATTTAATTTTGCGCCCGAAAAGAGAATAAAAACAGAATACGACCCGTGATAGATTTATCAGAATTAAGTAGCAATCAGGAGGCCAATCTCCTCACTACAGGTTTAGAGGAATGGCAAGAAGAACCGCAGGTATTGACTTACGGTGCGATATTGATATGTCGCAGAGGAAAGGCTACACTCCACATCAATTATAAGGATTGGGAACTTCATGAGGGAGCGGTCATTACCGTTTTTCCCAATGATGTGGTGGAGTTGACGGTCTGGAAGGAAGACGGAACTCCGGTTTCGCCAGAAGTCCCCTCTTTTCAGGTAGAGATGCTCAAATACAATCCGTCTTTATTGCGAGAGGCAAGTTTACAGTTGGAGCAAACGGTATATTCAGCATTGCGTGAAGATCGCTGTCGTCAGGATACTCCCATCGTAACGAACATCATCAATGCGATGTTTTCATTGTTAAAGGTATATTTTGATCAGTCGGAATGTACCTGCATCTCCCAGTTGGTACTTTGTCAGTTGAAGGCATTTTTCATCGGTTTCCATGAGTATCTGTTGCGTAATCCCGATCAGCATCCAGACGAGGTGAAATCCTATCGTGTCCGTGAACTGTTCAATCGATTTATGATGCTGATGGAGCGAGATTACAAAATATCGCGTGATGTAAATTACTATGCAGAACAGATGCATATAACCTCGAAGTATCTGACGAACATCGTGCGCCAGGTAACGCACCATACGCCTAAGTCCATCATCGACCAATATGTGATTCTGCAGCTCAAGATGCAACTCAAGCGCAGTTCACAGAGTATCAAGGAAGTGGCATGGGAATATCATTTTGCAGACACCAGCTTCTTCTGCCGTTATTTCAAGAAACATACGGGCATAACACCGCAGCAAATAAGAGACGGAGCCCACTTTAAAAAGTAACTGTGCGCTAAACAAATTTATGGTATTTTTTAGAATAGCAAGAAGAAAATGAGAAAAACCTGACTCATAATCCAATAAAAAATAGTATTTTAGCAGAAAGTTCTATCGTTTACAAAGAATAGTCGACAGTTGTAAAAAAGCACAATACCAAATAGGAAGTTTGGTGAAAGACAAAAACATTTTAAAAAAGAGAATATGACGCAGGGTTGCTTAGATTTACTTTCAACAGCCGACGCAGACAAGCGCTTGTCTAAAGACATCAACGTAATTGGAGTTGAAAAAAACAGCTTCGAAAGTCTAAGGAATGTCCCTTCTCCAACGTATCAAAAAGAAGGAAGACCCTTCGAAGTACCTACCAGCATTCTAAAAAGATAATGATGTATATACTCAACTT
>OQWE01000874.1_pt1 | contig 10109 bp, 11 predicted proteins | sample 1691591 | NCBI WGS metagenome assembly OQWE01 (sample SAMN03418265, study PRJEB22391) | human gut metagenome | biome: human-gut; feature: organic feature; material: feces | host: Homo sapiens | place: Tanzania | collected 2013-01
TTCGGGAATGGCAAAGGGCGGACTGCATCCGGTATGGACCAGATTGAAAGGCATTCCCCAATGCCAAGCCTCCTTATTGGCTACGGCTGGCGCAAAACCATGCCCTTTTTCGGTGTGAATGTGAACCACGGTAGGCTTATCCGTATCCTTCACGCTCTCGAAAACCTGGATGAGTTTTTCGATGTCGTTACCCTCTTCCAGATACTTGTATTCAAAGCCCCACGCCTTGAACCAGTTGTGCTCGCAGGTGCCGTTGCTCTGGCGCAAGGCACGCAGGTTCTTATAGATTCCGCCATGATTTTCGGCGATAGACATTTCGTTGTCGTTCACCACGATGATGATGCCCGTGCCGAGTTCCGAAGCCTCATCCTGTCCCTCAAAAGCCTCGCCGCCCGAAAGGGATCCGTCGCCGATAATGGCGATGATGTTCTCATCGGTTCCCTTGACGTCGCGCGCCTTCTGCAAACCGGTGGCAAGACTCACGGAAGTGGAAGTATGCCCCACCTCAAAGTTATCATACTCCGGACATTCGGCAGGAGAAGAATAGCCCGAAATGGCATTCATGTCATCCACATCGCCGAGGAATCCCGCAGCTCGTCCGGTGAGCACCTTATGCGGATAGCATTGGTGGCTTACGTCAAACACGAGCTTATCCTTTGGCGCATTAAAAACGTAGTGAAGCGCCACGGTAGCCTCCACGAATCCCAGGTTCGGTCCCACATGACCGCCATGCTTGCTCACACGGTTCAGCACAGCCTGTCTGGTTTCATCAGCCACCACCTGCAGTTCCTTCAAATCCAGCTCCTTCAAGTCGGCTGGCGACTTTATCTTCTCAATATACATTTTCTTATTGTTATAATTATGATTTCCGGGTGCAAAGATACGAAGAATCCTGAAAACACGTATTACCCAAACTACAGAAAAAATGAATAATTTTCCCTATTCCGCCAAAAGCCTCCACTTTTTCATCCCCGACCCACATTTTTTCTTTCCAAATCGCTTTCATTTCAAAAACTTTTCGTAACTTTGCCACAAAGAATAAAAATGCAAAGACTATGGTAGAAAGAATTTATCCTGTGGGAATACAGACCTTCAGCGACATCATCAACAGAGGATGCGTGTATGTGGATAAGACTGACTTGATATACAAGTTGACCAAGAAGTACAAGTATGTATTTCTCAGTCGTCCCCGCCGCTTCGGAAAATCCTTGCTGAGCACAACCCTCCATTCCTATTTCGCTGGCGAGAAAGACCTGTTCAAGGGGCTTGCCATCGAAGGTTTGGAAAAGGATTGGACAGAATACCCTGTCCTGCACTTCGACATGTCTACATTCAAGAATTGCAATCTCAAAGATTTGCAATCTAAATTCAATTACAAACTTTCCGAATATGAAAGTATCTGGGGTAAGAATCCAGAAAGCGAAACTCCCGGAGACAGATTCAAGAACCTGATTATTTCGGCAAAAGAGCAAACAGGCAAGCCGGTCATCATTATCATAGACGAATATGATGCGCCGCTTCTTGATGTGCTCCATAATGAGGACAGGCTAGCAGAAATCAGAACCGTCATACAGGAATTTTATGCCCCAATCAAGGCTAATGATGAATACATCAGATTCGCCTTCATCACGGGTATCACCAAGTTCTCGCAGCTCAGCATCTTCAGCGCCATCAACAACCTGACCAATATCTCCATGGACCCAGAGTTTGCTGCCATCTGCGGCATCACCAAGGAGGAACTCATCACCACACTCAGCCTGGATATCGAACTGATGGCGGAGCACAATGGGGTGAACAAGGAAGAGATGGCACGGATGCTTCAGGAGAATTACGACGGCTATCATTTCACAAGAAACAGCCCAGACATCTTCAATCCGTTCAGTCTGATGCGAGCCTTGGCGTCGGGCGAGATAGAGGACTACTGGTTTGCATCAGGCACTTCTACCTATCTCATCAATCAGATGCAGAGATTCAAGACTAACGTGACGGAGCTGGATAATGTCTTTGCCTTCTCGTCTTCGTTCGATCGTCCTACGGAGAAGATGACGGATGCCCTGCCATTGCTCTATCAGAGCGGCTACCTTACCATCAAGGACTACGACCCTCTCACCAAAGGCTACTTTCTCGGCATTCCAAACAAGGAAGTAAGGGCCGGCTTGATGGAAAACCTGCTGCCGCTCTACACGAATCTGAGCGACGGCACATCGCTGGGCTTTGCAGCAAGATTCTACCAGGCATTGGTGTATGAAAACATCGACAAGGCGATGACGCTGATGAAATCCTACTTCGCTTCCATTCCTTACCCGGAAGGCGGAAAGGATGTATTGGCAGACATGCAGAAAAACGAGTATTATTACGAAACCGTTTTCTACATCATGCTTTCGATGATGAACATAGCCGTTCTCACGCAGGTGAAGAGTTGCAGGGGCAGGGCCGATGCCGTGATGTTCTCGCCCCACACCATCTTCGTCTTCGAGATAAAGATCAACAAGCCTGCCAAGGAAGCCCTCGCCCAGATAGACGAAAAAGGCTACATGGTTCCTTTCGAGGCTGATGAAAGAAAGCTCGTAAAGATTGGCATCAGCTTCAGCACAGAAACAAGGACTATTGAGGATTGGGAATACAGGGTTCTGGATAAAGCTTCAACAAAACCAATACTTAAGAAAGCGTATTCTGTCGAAGAAAAAAGAAAAGAACACGGAAACGCCTATCTTCCTTGGGAAAAAGAAGCAGATGATATTCTGATAAAATTTTATAATGAAGGAAAAAAGATAAAGGAAATAGCAGAAATCATGGAGCGTTCGAGAGGAGCGATTTACTCCAGACTCAAAAAGCTAGGAATTATAAATTAATAAGAAGACTCTGAATCAGCATTTCTTATGGCTAATTCAGAGCCTTCTTCTTTTTACTTTCTCCCTATTCCTTCACCTCCATGATTTCAGGATGCTCAAGCTTTTCCTGTTTCTTGAGTTTCTTCACCACTTCGGAATAGCTGTGGCGAAGCAGGGACTGGATGAAATCATCTTCCAGCGTGCCATAAAGGTTTACCTGATTCCAGTATTTCTTATTCCAATGCCATGCGCCTTCTATTTCGGGATGCACTTCCCTAAGTTCGAGGGCGTAATCGGCATTACATTTCATCGTAACCCATTCCGGGCGCTCCAGGTCGAGACAGGCGAAAATCTTTCCCATAATCCGAAACACCAAGGTGGTTTCATCAAAAGGGAAATCCTCGGTAACGAGGGGGAGTGAGAGGCAATACTCTCTAACTGATTCTATGTTCATAATCTTTTTTCTGCAAAGATAATGATTTCTGATAAAACAGCAAGACTAATCCCATAAAAAAACAATTCTTATCCGAAAAATTCCGTTATATTAAAATCCTTCTCTTTCCTTATCCGTAATTTTGCAACATCATTCGCAAGATTCCTGCACAGTAACATTCGCAAGAACTTTGCAGCATATTTACTTTAAAATAAGAAAGAAGATTATGAAACATGAATTGATTATGAGCGGCTTGCTCATCCTGGGAAATCCGACGATGGCGCACGCTCAACAAACAAAGACCACTACAGCAGAAAGCAGTTCTACTGAGAGCTGTTCTACAGAAAGCAATTCTACTGAGAGCATCCTAACCAAGAAGGAAGACCTTCTCCAGGATAGCATCCAGGCGATGAAGGAAAAGCTTCGCCAGGACAGCATCCAATGGGAGAAACAGCTCGCAGCCGTAACCATAAAAGGAACCCGCTCACAATTCCGCCAGAAGAATGGGGGAATCGTGGCTCGCATCTCGGGAACTTCTCTCGAGAAGGAGCCGAATGCTACGGAAGTACTTGCCAAACTCCCCGGAATGTTTAAAACCAAGGATGGCAAACCGCAGGCATTTATCGGCGGCGCACCCGAAATCTACATCAACGACAGAAAGGTGCAGGATTACAGCATAGTAGAAAACCTGCCCGTTACACAGATAAAAGAGGTGAAGGTGATTCATCATCCCGGAGCCGAATACGGCAACAACGTGGGCTGCGTGCTGCTCATCACCACAAAGAAGAACCTGCAAGGGCTCGCCATCGTGGAGAACTCCGGCTTCCTCTTCGACTCTTTCGTGAGCAACAACCATGACCTCGACCTTACCTACACCCGCGGCAAAATGACCTACTACGGCAAACTGGGCTACGCCAACTGGCAGGGTTATTGGAAAGAACAGGACATCACCACGAATTACGTAAGCGGCAGCCAGACTGGCAGTAATACTGGGGATAACGCCACCAGCTACATCGCCTCCTCTACCCTCGATTGCAAGCACAGCTACAACGACCACTTCTATTGGAGCGCCGGAGCCGACCTCGCCCTGACTGAAAAGCAAACCATCGGAGTGAAATACGACGGCTACAACATCCATCAGCCGATGCCATTCAAGATGACGAGCTATGCGATGACCAACGATCACGTAGATGATAACGTAACAGGCAACAACAAGTTCCTCTATTACGACTGGCAGCACCACGTAAACGCCTTCTACCAAGGCAAGTTTGGGGAGAAATGGAAGCTGAACTTCTTCGGCGATTTCGTGAAGCTGCACACGGAGCAGGCCCAATTCGTAGATGAGGTTTCGGAGAGGGAAGCAAGAAACAAGTTCACACTCCTCCCTCAAAGCGATGGAACCATCTGGGGAGCAAAGGCCCGTGCCAACTACACCATCAGCAACAAGCAAACCTGGATGATGGGTGCCGAGTACAACTACGTGAAGAGCGAATCGCGCACCGATTACACCCCTGCCGATAAGGGAACCTCCACCCACAGCATCACCAAGGAAAATCATACTGCCGTCTTCGCCGAGTATTCACTCGACTTCAAGCCCTTCTCTCTAAGAATAGGATTGAGATACGAGCACGTGGATAGCCGCTTGGATTCCCACGCCCCGCTTCATCGCAAATACGATAACCTCTACCCTTCCCTCCTGCTCTCTCATCAGGCGGGCAGATTCTCCCAGTCCCTGAGCTACCGCTCTTCCGAAACCCGCCCATCCTTCCAGGAGCTGAACACGGGCACGGTTTACGCGAACCGCTACATGAGACAGGTTGGAAACAGCCAGCTGGAGCCATCCCAGCGCCACGAGTTCCAATACCAGGCAAGCTACGGCGACCTCTTCCTCCAGGCTAGCTACACCTACGTGAAGAATTACATCACCAGCATCATCGAACCCGATTCCAATGACCCGCAAACGGGTTACATCACTTGGACCAACATCGACCATTGCTGGAACTGGGGCAGCTTCCTTGGCTACCGCCATCGCTGGGGCTTCTACGAGCCACAAGTGCAGGCAGGCATCCAACAGGGCTTCATAAATGCCATCTATATGGGCAAGGAGAAAAGTTTCCACGACCCTTACTACATCTTCAGCCTCTACAACGGCTTCCACCTGCCTAAGGGCTGGTATCTGAACCTCTCGTTCTCCTACCGAAGCAGCGGCACCTACGATTTCCTCACCATCAATAGCGTGCACAACTTCGACTTCCAGCTCTACAAGAGTTTCCTGAAAGACAAACTCTCGCTAAGTCTGAACGTGAGCGACATCTTCAACACCATAAGCCGAAAGACCGACGGCACCTATGGCAACGTGCGGTTCCAGCAGCAGAAGTGGGAAGATACCCGAGGCGTGCAGCTCCGCCTCACCTACCGCTTCAACCAGGCCAAGAAGCAATACCGTGGCGAAAACTCCGCCCAGGAAGCCGTGGGAAGAATGGGAGGAAAATAGAAAAACTTTCTAGGTTTAAATATAGAAAAACGAAGTCTCTGTTAAGCTGAATCTCTATGATTTTGCCCCAGCAGAGACTTTTTTTTCAAAAAAGGTTATATTTTTGTAGATATGCTTGCATATTTACTTAGAATATCGTACATTTGCAACGAATTTCTTGCTTAATTGCAATTTCACAGCATAAAAACAAATTAAAATAAAGCTAATGGTTGACTGTCAGATAATAAAAGATGGAAAGGTAGAAGGGGAAGTAAGGCAAAACGGCCTTACCTTCATCGACAACCATGGGATGGAACGGAACAACCACATCGAATCGGATGCATTGGAAGTTTCGCTCAAGGAGTGGCATTACCAGAAGTTTGGCATCATGAACCAACACTATCTTGGCAAGGCGAACAACTCCAAGTTTATCGCACAGCACGAGGTTCGACCAGCCCTGCTCTTTTCCATGCCAACCTTTGGCGGCAGCATGAAAGAAGTGTACGGCAATCGTAGCAGAAAAAAGGAAATGATGTGGAAAACAGGCGAGGCAAGCCTCTGTTTTCTAAGCGGCGAAGGTGGTGCCAACACTCACCTGAACCAGGGCACCCAATTCGAAATCTTCAACGTGGTCATCCCACAGCAATTCATAGAAGAGCTTATCGAGCACGACGCGGAGGCTTTTGAGCAGCTCTCACCTCTAACCAATCCTACCTTCGACACCCAGACCATCATCAAGTACAACCAGCCCGCCATAGCAGAAGTCATCAAGGCGGCACGAGACATCCAGCGTTCCCGGTTATTAGGCAACCAAGCCTCCAAATACCTGGAATCGAAGATTATCGACTGCTTATCGGGATTTCTCCTGCCCGCCAGTCTCTTGCCAAGCAGTCAAGCCCTCAGTATCAGCATCCGTGACAAGATACACGATGCCCAAAGCATCATCCTCACCCACTATCAGGAAATGCCTTCGCTCCACGAGCTGGCGGCAATGGTGGGAACCAACGAATGCACCCTGAAGAAAGCCTTCAAGCAGGAGTTTGGAACCACCGTCTTCCAATATCTTTTTGATTATCGCATGGAACTGGCGGTTCATTACCTCCTCGACACAAGTCTTCCGATAGCCGACATCGGAATCATGTTAGGCTACGATTACCAGAGTCATTTCTGCACGGCATTCAAGCGGAAGCACGGGGTAAGCCCGATGGAATTCAGGTTAAGACGTGGAGTTATTGCAAGAACCTGATGATGGCTTGCAATAACTCCATCTCCATTATCCTATTATATTATTGATAATAACATCTATCACTTCATCAAAATGATTCTTCTTGATAAAACGGTTATTTCTTTTCATTACATCGCTCACATTAAACATATTAACCAAATGAGTAATAAAGAACGATTGCTTTCCTAATGGCCAACCATTCATCTTGTATTTTAATTGTATACTCCGGAAAATGGTTTTTCGTAGAAATCAAAACCGCATAAAACATTCCATCCTCATCCTCCTGCAATTCATTTCTAGAAATTACAAGAGCTGGATAAGGAAGAATAGAACCGTCAGGCATTATAAACGGAACCTCAACAATTTCTCTTTGCTCAACAGAACTTACAACCATTTTTCTATTGTTTTTTGAACTTTAGGTGAACGATAAGGCTTATATTTCTGATAATCTATCTGAGATAAATCTGCATGGTCTGTATCATCCCAATCGGTCGTCGCAGAAAGCGTAGCAGCCAGTTCCGCATCAGATTTTCCAGCACAATGAATTCTACGATGTTTTCTCTGATGTGTCAACATATCCAGACACAACACCAAGGTTACTTTGTCATCAGACGAAGCAACAGCATCCATCACCTGATGGCGCAAAGCATCAAGCTGATGAGCAGAAGAAGTACTAACAGCTACCGGTTCTTCAACCTTATCACCAGAACCTTCTTCAAATGGGTTTATATAAGGTTTTACATCCATAATCTTAATCGTTTAAATTCAGATACAAAGGTAAGGTTTTCTCTTTAAAGTACAAAGATTATTAGAACTTTTTTATTGTAATTGCCTCTTTTATTCAAAAAATGCCGAATCGGCATCGGCGACGACATCCATAATTCGAATGCCGCCGCCCTGGAAGTTTCTCTTGCATTTATCTCTTTCTTCATAACATTCTTCTTCTCATCAACTTTATTTCAAATCATACTTTATCCTCATTTCCTTTTGCTCCGCCTCAGGAAGGCTCTTCATAAAAGCCTTCCAGCCGGGGCAGAAGCGAGTGTGCCAATGCCAGAAACGAGAAACAAGCGAACGAGGATTCGCCTCATACTTACGGCGCATACAACAATCTGCGCAAGGAATATTCTTTTTCTTCATGATTTCTACTCTTTCTTCATGATTTTTATTCTTTCTTCATGATTTCTACTCTATCGGAATCCATATTTCTGTTAGCAATTCTTCCGGAGCCGTTGTCTCCGGGTCGTTCAGGTAACGCTCAAACATCTGACAATGCTCCAATACACCGCTTCCCAACTTCACCTTCTCACCTGATTTCGGAAGGAGTTCACCATATATTCGGTAAGATAATGATAGTCGCCCGAATCGATAAAATGAAGCGCCTTTACAGGATAAGGCTCAAGCAAGTGGTACAGAGCTTCCCTACCCTCAGCATCGCAATAGCAGTCGACGCCGTTAAGGTCACGACAGTCGACATGAACTTTTTTAATTCTTATCGGTTTATGCTGTCGCTGTCACGATTTTTGTGTATCTTCGCGTTATGGATAAAGAAAATTCTGCGTTTTAGGATAAAGCATTTTTTTATGACAAAGCCATTGCCCGTTATACTTCTCAATTTTTCAGGCGTTTACGACTATGAGTCGTTTGCCTCAATCTAAGAAGAAGAGGCAAATCAAATGGCCTATGGCTATCAGAAAATGAAGTGATGCTCCTAATCTTAACCTAAATACATTTAGCATTTTACGAAAAAAAAAATACGAACACATTATTTCAAATCATACTTTATCCTCATTTCCTTTTGCTCCGCCTCAGGAAGGCTCTTCATAAAAGCCTTCCAGCCGGGGCAGAAGCGAGTGTGCCAATGCCAGAAACGAGAAACAAGCGAACGAGGATTCGCCTCATACTTACGGCGCATACAACAATCTACGCAAGGAATACTCTTTTTCTTCATAATCTTAATATTTGATAGGCAGCAAGACTAACCAGCATCGCCACCTTGATAATTACTACTCCTATGATCATACGCATTTTCTCCAATATAAAAAATCAAATTTTTCTTCCAATATAAAAGACGTAGCCGAAGCAATCCTTGTTCTCCTCGTAATAGGCGATTTTCTCTTTCAGACGATTGATGAAAACCTGCGCCTTAGGGTCTCCAGGATGGTCTTTCAGGAAGGCTTCCATCGCCGGCTTCATCGGGGCATAATAATTCTCCGTCCAGCAGGTTTCGGGCAGGATGAAATGAGCGTAAGGCTCATAACCCGCCTCTGCCATCTGATGAATCTTCTGCTCTATGGAATCAATCTCGGGAAGATTGTCCTGAATCCAGCCCATGTTCTCCGGGTGCTTATTGCTCAGCCAGCTACATTCTGTTACGGCAATAAAGCCGCCGGGCTTCAAGAGCTCACGCCAATACGCCAGGCCCTTCTCATAACCGATGATGAAGATGGAACCCTCCGCCCAAATCAAATCGTAGGATTCCTTTCTGAAAGGCAAATCATCCATCGAAGCCTGAACAGGATGAACGCAATCCTCCAATCCGTTCGCCTGAATCTTCTTCCGAATGCCTTCCATCATTTCCGGCAATAAATCTACGGCATCAATCTCTGCATCATACTCATCGGCAAGAACGAAGGTCTGGCTTCCCTTGCCGCACCCCATGTCGGCGATACGAATCTTTCGCTTGAAATCGGGAATCAGACTCGTAGCAAGTCTTGTCTCCCACTCGCCACCAGGGCCTTGTCTATTTACCCTCTTGAAGAAATCGGCTATCAGAGAGAAGTCGAAATCATCAATCACTACGTTTTCCTTATTTTCTGTCATTTCATTCTTATCCATTTTTCTTTTCTCCTTTTATAATTTCAATTCTTTATTGCATCTCATTTCATGTAATGAGATTGCAAAGATAGGCTATTTTTCTCATGGAGATTTTAACATAAAGGAATAAAATGCAAGTTTTACCTTTCAGGGCGGGCTGCTTATAAAGCTTTCAGCCCTGTCGTGAACCACAAGCTATAATCTATGAATTTAAAACATTTCTTTTCTTTTGTAACTTTTTCAACAAAATATTTGGTAGTTACATAATTTTATTGTAGATTTGCAGCAGATTTTCAAAAGAAGGAGTGCTTATGCAGAAGAAAAAAGATA
>OQWE01000879.1_pt1 | contig 10083 bp, 10 predicted proteins | sample 1691591 | NCBI WGS metagenome assembly OQWE01 (sample SAMN03418265, study PRJEB22391) | human gut metagenome | biome: human-gut; feature: organic feature; material: feces | host: Homo sapiens | place: Tanzania | collected 2013-01
CCATTCCAATTTTCTAAAACGCCGTTCTAATTTTTTCTTTCGGCGTTTCAGTTTTCATGAAAGGGCGTTGTATTACAATGGTGTTGCTTGCAGGGATTTTTTATCTTTGCATTGTATGCTTCCTTTGGTGTTTTACTGTTATGGTTGCGGATTTACGATGGGTTATTTGCCTCGTCCTTGCAGTATTATCACAAAGGTGTAGAATAGGATTTTGATGTCGGTGGCAAGGGATATGTTTTCCATGTAGAGCAGGTCGTATTTCAATCTTTCCACCATTTGTTCCACTGTGTCGGCATAGCCGAATTTGACTTGTCCCCAAGAAGTTATGCCGGGCTTTACTCTGAGGAGGAGTTTGTATTCGGGTGCTTTTTCCGTAATGCGGTCAATGAAGTATTGCCTTTCGGGTCTGTATCCTACAAGGCTCATGGTGCCTTTAAGGACATTGTAAAACTGCGGTATCTCGTCCAATCTTACTTTACGCATAAAGTGTCCGAAGGGAGTGATACGACTGTCCTTGTCGCCGCTTGACAGTTGAGGTCCGTACTTCTCTGCATCTGTGTACATGGAGCGGAATTTGTGCATGTAGAAAGGTTTGCCTTTATATCCTATTCTTTCTTGTTTGTAGAAAACAGGACCTTTACTTGTGGTGTAGATTATGATGGCTGTTATGAGATAGACCGGCGCGAGAATAATCATGGCAAGCAGTGAGAAGATGATGTCGAAGGCTCGTTTGATTATTTGTTGCACGGGAAGGAGTTTGCCGTATGTTATAGTGATAAGGGGTGTGTGGAATATGGCATTCATTTTCACATTGCCGAGAAGGAGATCTTTCCTGTCTGCCGGGATTTTTATTTCAACGTTCTGACCGGCTGAGCTGATGATGTTGTAGATTTCATTTTCTTCATCGGGTTCCAATGCAACGATGATTTCTTCTATTTTGTATTTCTCGGTTATGGCGGTTATGTCTTTTGCATTGCCGAAATATGGTAAAGGGATCGATGGATTGAGTTGCTTTTCCGATATGCTCAGATAACCGATGAATTTATTGCCGGCTTGAAAGACTTGATTGTTTATGTCTTCCAAGGTTTTTATGGCTCTTTGCCGACTGCCTACAAGGAGTGTAGGAAAACCGATGATGTTGTTATGTATTTTCTTTGCGGCTCTTGTGGTGATGATAAGGCGGGGCAGGTAGGTTAAGGTGAAATGCAAAAGCAGCAGAATGACGAAAGAGAAGTAGTAATTGTAGTATGTGGTTACTTGGTCGTCAAGCAGCAGGGTGAAAAAGATGATAATGACGCCTATTATGCTTATCAGAATTGTTTGTCCGAGTTCTTGCAGTCTGGATTTGCGATATACGTCCCTATAAGTGCCTTGAAGATAATATAAGAGCAGCCACATAAGAGGAATACATGCCAATCCGATGTACAGATTCGAGTCCGAGAAAACGGCATTCATATCTTCAAATGTCCCGTTTTCTATACTCTTTTTACGAAATATGAAAAACAAAGCCCATGACAAGGCTGCAGTTACAAAGTCCGATATTACGTACTTTGCAGTTTGTATTTTCCTGTTCATCACAAGTGTTTAATCGGCTTAGTATTGGTTGGGATAGTGTACGATTTTGATATTGTCCAAATGTATGAACGTATTTGTTTTGCTATCAGGGTTAAGGGCTTCAAAATAGAACCTGTAATGATTAGGATAGCTCAAATTGCTCCATACTTTGTTCAAAAGGATATACATTTTCTGCCAACCTTTTCCCGCATTGGGCGTAACTCTCATGGCACTTATGTATTTATATGAGGAAGATGATGGATTTTTACCGTAAATTCCGACTTCAAAAGGAATATTGGAGTGATAGTCCAATTCCAAGACTGTTCCATTGTGATTGGTACAGTAAACGGAGTCTATGGAGATGTATTTGTTTTTACCCTCGCTGCTGAAATAAATCGCTCCACAGGCATTGCCGTAACGAACACTGTCGTTGCTGATAATCTTCATCTTTTCTGCCTCACCCTCTGTAACGTCTGCGAGAGCAAAGCCTGTGTAAGGACTTTCAAACAACTCATACAGATTTGGGAATTGGCATTTTTTGTCGTTGTACATTACTTCCTTTTTTGTGAAGTTTACTTCCTTACCCGGAACAAGGTCAAGAGTATCTACTATAGTGGTATAAAAGGGATATGCTTCCCTTGTTCCCTGCATGCCGTTGTAAAGAACACCGGGGCGTATATCGACCTTATGCCTGCCTTCCTGCAATACGGGAACGCTGCATGGCAATGGGAATGCTCCGATGAAAGCGTTATCTACATAAACCCATACATCTTTTATTTCACTCGTCAAAAAGCCTTCGTCTTGCGGTATGCTCAAATTCGGATTTTCTACCAAGTCGAAACCTTCTATCTTTATATATGCAGGTATTTCTTGTTCGCCTTCAAAATTATTGCAACTCATAATCACGAATGCAATAATCGACAGTATTGTTATGTGTTTCGCTCTGCCCATATCTCTATGTCTTTTGTCAAAGAAACGTTAACATATTGTCATTATTGTATGGAACGGTCTTTGCTTGCGAAAATATCCTTTATTTCGGCAACAGACTGCCATGTGTAAGGGTTTTCGTAACTTCGCACATTCAAACGATTCGGATATGAGGGTTGACAGTTTTAAGCACAAGGGTTTACGTAGATTGATGGTTGATGATTTGAGGCGGAAAGGCATAACGGACGAGGGGGTTTTGGAAGCAATGAACAGCATTCCGAGACATTTTTTTATGGACTCCTCTCTCGATGTATTGGCATATGAAAACAGGGCATTGGAAATATTATGCAAGCAAACAATTTCCCAACCTTCGACCGTGGCTTTTCAAACCCAGCTGCTTGATGTGAAAGAGAATGATAAAGTTTTGGAGATAGGAACGGGCTCCGGCTACCAAACCTGTGTTCTATGCCGAATGAGGGCAAGGGTTTATACCATAGAAAGATTTAAGCCGCTGCATAATTCCGCACAAAATATTTTCAAGATGTTGAATTACCGACCGAAGTGCTTTTTCGGAGACGGCTATTTGGGTTTGCCGGCTTATGCTCCTTTCGATAGAATACTTGTAACATGCGGAGCGGAAAATATTCCTGAAAAATTGGTGGAACAATTAAAGGTAGGGGGAATAATGGTTATTCCTGTCGGAATCGGAACGCAGGTTATGTGCAAAATAACAAAGTTATCACCCTCGGAAATTGATGTTCAAAAGTATGGCGATTTCAAATTCGTTCCCATGCTGAAGGAAAAGAAATTTTGTTGAGACTTTATTTTTTTGTACCTTTGCAGATTGTAGAAATCACAGATATGACAAAAGCAAAAGTTTTATTCGTAAACCAACAAATCACACCGTATTTAGGAGACGACATAAGGTCTGACATAGGAAGGCATCTGCCTCAATGTATTTTGGAAAGAGGAAAAGAGGTGAGGACGTTCATGCCTCGTTTCGGAGATGTGAACGAAAGAAAAAATCAACTGCATGAGGTTATCAGACTTTCAGGTATGAATATCATAATAGACGACACGGATCATCAGTTGATAATCAAAGTTGCTTCTATTCAAGCTGCAAGATTGCAGATATACTTCATAGATAACGAAGACTACTTTCAAAGAAAATATGATGTGTTGGACGCTAAGGGCGAAATGTTCGAGGATAATGATGAAAGAGCTATATTTTTCATCAGAGGCGTTTTGGAAACCATCAAAAAATTAAGTTGGAAGCCTAATATCATTCATTGTTCAGGTTGGTTTGCTGCACTCTTGCCGTTTTATGTAAAGAGAACCGAATATAAGAATCACCCGTTTTTCTCGGATAGTAAAATCGTTGTAAGTTTATTCAATGACCCTTTTGAGGGAAGTCTTTGCGAAAATCTGTCCAAGAAGCTGAAAGCCGACGGAGGAACTCTCAAAGATTGGAAAATGTATAAGGAGCCTACTTATATCAATCTTATGAAAGCTGCCATAAGTTATGCCGATGCTGTTGTCATTGCAGAAGAAGGGGTAAGCGAAGAATTGATAGACTTTGCCAAGTCTTCAAAGAAGCGTATTATTGAGTATGCTCCGATGCCGGAATTGGCAGACAGACTCAGTGAATTGTACGATAAGATAGCCGTTCTTGACGAAGATTAAAACATATTGAAAGATGAAAAAATTATGGCTTTTGTTGCTTTGCCTGCCTTTTGCATTCGCTTCTTGTGTTGACGAAGACGAGACCTTGGGTTGGGGTTTGGTAGATGAGAATGACAAATTGGGAGCGGGAATTTATGAGAAGATTGCAATGAGAGGAGCTTATTTCAGAGAAGATTCTCTTGTTACGGCAAACTATCAGTATAATGTTTTAGGTGAATATAAAGACGCAAGATTCGGAAAGGTATCTTCTTCCGTTTATACACAAATGACATTGTCAATGCCCTCAGCCAATTTCCGAGAATACAATATAGATTCCGTTGTTTTGTCTTTGGCTTATGCAGGAGGCTTTGCAGAAGACCCCGCAATAAACGGGAAAACAATGAAATTAAATATCTATGAACTCGCAGAAGATATGGACTCAACAAAGAAGTATAGTTGTGATGCGGTTCAGGTAAATTCAAATCCCATATACTCGCAAAATGTTACCATAAATTACAATAAAGACCTTATAATCGGAAATGACACTTTGAACCCGCATTTACGCATTTCGCTTACCGGTGAATTTTTGGACAAAATCAAGAACTTTTCGGGTGAAAACGCTGCATTCGTTTCTCAATTCAAAGGTCTGAAATTTTCTCTTGAAAAAACAGATGAAAATGGTATGATGGCATACATCAACATGACCTCTTCCCTATCTTGTATAACGGTTTATCATACCGAAAGCGGCAAAGCACAAAAATACACCATCAAATTTCCTTCAACAGGGCATAGATTCATGCACTTTGATTACGATTTCTCCGGTTCGGATTTGAATAAATTTTCTACGCAAGACACTATTACAGGCGATGATTTGATATACCTCGGCAGTATGGGTATTTCCATGGCGAAGATAAGCATAGAAGACTTCAAACAGGATTGGAAAGATTCCGTAAACGGAGGTAATCCCAACAATGATGTATCTATAAATTCGGCTCTTTTGGAATTTCCCATTGCCGATATAAGTCTTGCGAACAACATAAACAACACTGCGAGAATTCTTTGTTACAGAAAAGCTGTAACAGGCAGCGATACAAATCTTGTATTGATACATGACGCACAGGCATCCGACTTATTTTTCGGCGGATATTACGACACAAAATCACGATCCTACAAAATGCACATAAGCATGCACTTGGCAAATTACCTTAATGGCAACATAACCGATCCTGATATTTATCTTATTCCGGACGCAAGGCGTTCAACTGCAACAAGAGTGATACTCAACGGACCGAAGCACCCGACAAAACCTGCACATATAAAGGTTACGTACACCAAGAACAATTAAGAATACACCAATGAAAAAAACAGTCTTTACTTTACTCGTTTTATCGTTTTTCGCACTTCAATTTCGATTGAACGCTCAGGGAAAAGCACATATCGAATATTGGAACAACGGAGCCATCGCAACAGAAGGGAAACTTAATGACAATGGTATCAAAACCGGAGAATGGAAATGGTATTATGATAACGGAGATGTTCAAATCGAAGGCTCGTACGATGATAAGGGGGAAAAGAAAGGTATTTGGACATACTATTATAAAGGTAAGAATATCCAGAAAACAGAAGTTTTTTCCGGAAGTGGAGAAGTTGTTGCGTATTATCCGGATGGTAAATTGCAATACCGATACAATGTAGTTGACAACAACAGAGACGGAAAGTTCTTGGAATACTACCCTAACGGCAAAAAGAAAACGGAAGCTTTCTATAAAAACAACGAACTCGAAGGCAAAGCAATTTGGTGGTACGAAAACGGAAACAAAGACATGGAAGGCGAATTGCATGCCGGCAAACGTAACGGACTTTGGATATACTATTACAAAAGCACAGGCACAAAAGGCAGTGAAGGCAACTACCGAGACGATAAAGAGAGCGGACATTGGACTTATTATTACGAAACAGGCGAAAAATGGAGAGAAGGCGAATATGATACCGGCAAACGCATAGGCTTATGGAATACATACTACGAAAGTGGTAAGATTCATCACAAAGGAAGTTATGTTGCAGGTTTGGAAGAAGGCATTTGGGAAAGCTGGTCGGAAACAGGAATCACTTTAGAACGCGGAAATTTTGTCGCAGGCAAGATGAATGGCAAATGGGAGGCTTTTTATTCTGACGGAATTTGCAAGACACGATGCATATACAAAGACGGAATAAAACACGGCACCGAAATACTTTATGACGATAACGGAGACATATATCAAAAAGCCGATTATGCCGATGGTATTTTTAATGGCAGATGGGAGAAGTACCTTGGGGGTATATTGATAGAGAAAGGTCTATATCTCAACGGAAGAAAAGATGGTTTGTGGACTTTTTACAGTGCCAACGGAGCAAAACAAAGAGAACAGAGTTTCCGTAATGGCAAACCACATGGCAAATGGGTTGAATATTATTCCGCAGACAAAAAAGCCGCAGAGGGAGAATATAACGAGGGAGTCAAGAGCGGAACATGGAAGAACTATAACCAAAGCGGCAAAGTCATTTCCACTACTGTATTTGACAACGGTAAGAAAATGAAAGAAACGATATCCGATAAGTAAATTGCGGAATGAAAAAAAATTTCTTTAAACTGATAGCATGGAAAGAATTATTGCTGATGGTTATCTGCCTTATAGCAACAAGAATTTTTGTCTTGAAATATTTTTATGCCGAATTCGAACTTAGTCCTACTGTTTCCGAACTTGAATACGGTTTATTTGTGCTTTCGGCAATCATTTTATTTATCTCTGCCTGTATTGCAAACCATTGTTTCGACATAAAACCTGCTCAAAATAATGGAAAACAAGAACAACAAGCCCTTTGTGCAAACAACAAAAAAGCAAAAATTTACTTTTGGACGCTTTCCGTCATTTCCGTCGGACTCTCTTTTGCCATAGGAATACCGAAAGGCTTTATTCACTTGGGATTTATTTCGGCAGCATCGGTGATTGCAATTTGGCTCTATGCCGACAGATGTAAACGACAACTCTTAACCGGCAAACTTATACTTTCTGCATTATGTGCATTACTATTCCTCTTGCCGACAGTCTATGAACTATTCTCCCTAATGCACACACCTGATTTGTTCAGAGTAATCGGTATGGAAGTAAAACAAGTTCTCAATATCAGCCTCTTTTTTGCTGCCTTTGCTTTCGTCCTTTGCTTTTTACGAGAGATAATCAAAGATTTGCGAGACAAGGACGATGATGAAGAAGCAGCCGATAAAGATACATTCGCTATCGCTTTCGGTGAGAAGATTTGCAAAAACATCGCATATATCCTCACCATAATCCTTATACTCATTACATGCGGCTACCAATACTTATACTACCAACATTCAAAACTTATGATACTTGGCGGTATCAGCATAATAGTACACTTACCCTTGCTCTATTTTCTCAAAGAACTTCATTCCGCACAATCTGTGCAGGATTATGACTTTCTTGCCGGCTTGCTGAAAATGGTTTTTGTGTCTTTGTTGTTCACCATAACAACAGCCAAATATATATTGCAGTAATGGATTTATCCGAAACACTTTCTCTGCGTCTGCTTCTTGCCTCTCAATCCCCGAGACGTAAACAACTGCTTGAACAAATGGGCTTCAAGGTAGAAGTGGTAAATGTACAAGCAGAAGAAATTTTCGACCCTGCTCTTGCAGACTATGCCATAGCAGAACATTTGGCATCCATCAAGAACCAAGCTTATGCATTACCCATACCCGACAAAGCCGTTCTTCTAACAGCCGACACTTTGGTCTTTGCAGACGGCAAACCGCTCGGCAAACCACATGACACAGCCCAAGCAATCCGCTATCTCAATCAACTTAAAGGCAAAACTCACAAAGTAATAACAGCTTGCTGTTTAAGAAGCAACAAAGACAAGAAAACTTTTCATCAAACTGCCACCGTCGGTTTTCGTAACCTGACCGATGAGGAAATAATCCATTATGTTGAATGCTATAAACCTTTCGATAAAGCAGGAGCCTACGGAATACAGGAATGGATAGGCTTGATAGGAATAGAAAGAATAGAAGGAGACTATTATACAATAATGGGCTTGCCGTGCGAACAACTCTTCTGCACGCTCGGAAAGATGAACATATAAAACGCTTTCATTATGAACAAGCCCCTTGTGCTTTTGGTTGATGACGATACAGATATATTGGAGTTTCTGACTTTTGCCTTGGAACGAGACGGTTTTGAAGTGAAAAGCAGTACGGACGGAGAAACTGCCTTTAATATTGCAAAGCAAATAATACCAGATATAATCGTTCTGGATATGATGATGCCCGGTTGGGATGGCTTGGAAACCTGTCGCCATATCCGTAAAGAAGAAAGTTTGAAAAACTCAATGATTGTTTTTCTTACAGCAAGAAGCGAGGATTATATGCAGGTGGAAGGCTTGGATACAGGAGCAGATGACTATATCCCCAAACCCGTTAAGCCGAAAGTGCTTATAAGTCGTCTCCACGCAATATTGAGAAGAAAAACAAATGCTCCGCAAACCAATAATGCAATAATAGAGCTACAAGATTTGACAATAGATAAAGACAACTATACCGTTGTAAGCCATGGAAATACAATGACTTTACCGAAAAAAGAATTTGAATTGTTGCTTTTTCTGGTTACGCACACAGATAAAATACATACAAGGGACGAAATATATTCCGCAGTTTGGGGAGACGAAGTCATAGTGGGCGAAAGAACGATAGATGTACATATCAAAAAACTCAGAGATAAACTTCAAACAGACAAAATAAAGACATACAAAGGAATAGGATACAAATACGAAGAATAAAATGAAGACTAAATTTATAGCATTGCTCACTGCCTTTTGGGCATCTTTGAGTTTGTTCGTCATATTGGCGTTAGTATTAAGGTTCTACAAGTTTGACACCCTCAGCATATTCTTGGTGTCGTTTTTTGAACTTATTGTGGTTTTCTTCATTGTCAGATATTGGATACAGAAAGAAGTCTATGATAAAGTCCGCACCATCTACAAGAATATCTACAACTTCAAAATCAATAAGAAAGACCTTAAAACAAAAATCAACAGCGGTAAACAAAACCTTTCAGACGTTCACGATGAAGTTGACCATTGGATAGAAGAACAAACAGGCAAAATAGACCAAATGGTTGCAATGGAGAAATACAGAAAAGAGTACATAGGCGATGTATCTCACGAATTGAAGACCCCCATTTTTACCATACAAGGCTACATCTCCACCCTCTTGGACGGAGCAATGGAAGAAAAAGAACTGACACGAAAATATCTGCAACGCACCGAAGCTGGAATAGAGAGAATGATTGCCATAGTAAACGACCTCGATACCATTTCGCAACTCGAAAGCGGCGAAATCCGCTTGGACATAACCAAATTCGACATATTGAAACTTGCACAGGAAACAGCCGACAGTCTCGAACAAAAAGCCAAGGAACATAAGCTCAACATACAGATACAATACAACGAACCACTCTTCGTAGAAGCCGACAGAAACCGTATAAGACAAGTCCTTACCAACCTTTTAGACAACGCAATCAAGTACTCCAAACCGGAAAGTGAAACAATAAAAATCAAGTTCTTCGATATGGGAGACCAAGCATTGATAGAAGTAGCAGACCAAGGCATAGGAGTAGCGGAGAAAGACCTTCCGAGATTGTTTGAACGCTTTTACCGTACAGACAAAGCCCGTTCCCGCCAAAGCGGAGGCACAGGTTTGGGGCTTGCTATCGTCAAACACATAATCGAAGCACATCGCCAGACAATCAATGTCCGCAGCAGCCTCGGCGAAGGCACCACTTTCGGCTTCACCCTTAAAAGAAGTAAATAAACCATTCTCTATTTTTCTAGAAATTCTAGTAGTTCTAGTGCTTCTAGAATTTCTAGATTATTCTAGTCTTT
>OQWE01000882.1_pt1 | contig 10054 bp, 9 predicted proteins | sample 1691591 | NCBI WGS metagenome assembly OQWE01 (sample SAMN03418265, study PRJEB22391) | human gut metagenome | biome: human-gut; feature: organic feature; material: feces | host: Homo sapiens | place: Tanzania | collected 2013-01
ATCCTGGCAGCCAAGCGTGCGGGAATTACAGATATACTCTGAGCGATGTTTCGATGAAGAGTATTTCGCCTCCCACGCTTGTCCAGGCCAGTCCTGTCACCACTCCAGCATAGGCATTGCCCTGATAGATGTCGCGATAGAACGGTGGTTTGCCCAACAGGCCTTCCAGTTCTTTTATCATAGCCGTGTACCCTTTACCTTTTGGCACAGTATAGTTTGGTTTATTTGAAACTCCATTATTACTATTATTTGTATCATTTTGTGTTGTAACCGGATTTTCTTGTATTATTTCTTCACCTTTTTTATTTATATATTTATTTAATTAACGAACTTTATATTTACAATCTCTAAAATCTCTTATTCCCTTATTGCCCTATTGCCTTATTCCCTAACAAAATGAAAGGAATATATAAGTGAGCGACGAAAATAAAACAGAAGAAATCATGATAAACGACAGAAGACAACTGGCTGACGTGTATCAGCAAACTATAGATATTGTACTGGAGGGACATTACACCTCTGAGAATGGGGAGGAAGTGAAACTGCTCGACAACACGAAGATGTTGAAGGGAAGCAGATTCTATACCAAGCCACTGGATGCTTCAAACATACCTACCCTTGCAGATGGTTCCACCAAGATTATTGTGAAGAATGACGACAGCATACATTGCGGTCATCAGTTGCAACAGGAAGGATACAATCCCGTGGTTCTCAACCTGGCAAGCCGTCGCAACCCGGGCGGTGGCGTGAAGAACGGAAGCCGAGCACAGGAGGAGAGCCTCTTCCGCAGCACCAACCTCTTTCTCTCTATGTATCGTTATGCAGAATATGCCGAGGATTACGGTTTGGAGAAAAGCAAGTTCCAATATCCAATGCCTGTGAGATTCGGAGGCATCTATGTGCCAGACGCTACCGTGTTCAGGGCTGGAGCCAAGGATGACTTTGCCTTGCTTGATACTCCTTATTATATGTCGTTCGTGGCAGTAGCTGCCATCAATCATCCTGATTTAGATAGAGATGGGAACATCTGCGAAGAAGATGCCGCACTGACGAAAAACAAAATGAGGACAATGCTGCGCATCGGTCTGCTGAACGGACACGACAGCATCGTACTCGGTGCTTTCGGTTGCGGTGCCTTCCACAATCCTCCGAAACATATCGCAAGACTGTTTCACGAAGTCATCGACGAAAAGGAGTTCAAGGACAAGTACAAGCTCATCGCCTTCGCCATCCTTGAAGACCATAACTCGCCAAGAGGTGGAAACCTGCAACCCTTCATCGAGGAATTCAAGTCATAAGCTCCCACAGATCATAAGCGCCCACAGATTTCACAGATTTACACAGATGGGGCTTGATTAGCAGTAATCAATGCCCCGTTTCTCGCACTCTCCTCGCAGGGCAGCGAGGAAGTAACTGCGCTCGCTGCCCCAACCACGAACCTTGCGCTCGTGATCCACGGTCTGCTTCAAACGCTCATCGCTGTATGCCGCAAAACGGGCTGCATACTCTGAAATTCTTGACTCGGCATAACCAGCACCAACAGATGAAGACTCGGCACTAGCTGCCATAATTGTTGAAGACTCGGCATTAGCTGCCATTACATTCTCATTGTTCTTTAAATCTGAATTTGGATTCATAAAGATAATTATTTTAAGTTGTTAAACACTTACACATTCTTTTACCACCGTGGTTATCTCTATGCGAAACTCGGTTGGTGTGCCGCAACTGGGCAACTCTTAATGCTTGATTTCGGGTGCAAAAGTACATCAATAATTTGAAACCACCAAATTTTTACGGGATTATTTTTCTGAAACTTTTTCCTTCTTCTAAAGAAGAAGATTTTGCGCAGGAAAAGATTGCAAAAGATATACCTGGCTTGATTGAAGGAGATATCCTAAAATGGTTAAACTTTCCTATATTTGCATTATAATAGTATCATAATAATAAAATTATAATTATCTTTGCATTCTGATTATCAGAAAGATACAGGCTATTGAAATATAAACAAAAAGAAGGATATGATACAGCAAGTAGAATTTTCATTGCGCCCGCTTCCTCGCGGCTTTCACCTCGTAACCAACGAGGTGATGAGGAACTTGCCAGCGCTGCCAAAGACAGGGATTCTGAATCTCTTCGTAAGACATACCAGTTGCGGATTGTCGCTGAACGAGAACTTCGACCCTGATGTGAGACATGATTTAAAGGGTATCTTCGAAAGACTGGTTCCGGATGGCGACCCAAGATACCTGCACCAGGATGAAGGACCTACGGATATGTCGGCGCATGCCAAATCGAGCATGGTGGGTGTATCGCTCACCATTCCTATTACCAATGGCAGACTGAACCTTGGTACATGGCAGGGAATTTACCTCTGTGAATTCAGAGAGGGAGGCGGAAGCCGACACCTCATCGCAACGATTATCGGGGAATAAATAACCGTTGCGACGAATCGAAGACGCCTCTATTTCCTGGATGAATCGGAGGCGTCTTTATCTATTTCACGGAAAAGGCCGAAGTATCTCTTGCATACCCAGACGATACCTACTACCATTGCTATGACAAGGATTCCTCTTAAAAAACTACTTAATATCTTTGGCATACAATCCCAAATAGGCAGGAGATGCATCGCAAAACCTAAAACCACCGTCAATACCAACACACCGATGGTCAAGAGTTTCTCGTTTTTGATAGCTGGCTCAGGATCCTCTACTTCTACCAGGTTTCTCAACTGGTATATCTTATAAAAAAAGAATACACCGTTCAGACATAAAAGAACACAGCAAACGATCACTCCACCCACAAATACAGGCTCACTTCCGATAAAATCCATACAACTAATCCATAACCAGAAGAGGGCTGACCATAAAGCTGCATAGCGACCCAACAGGGACAGGTAATATACCTGTCGGGCATTGACTATCTTGACGAAAGGAAAGTCATTGGCCTTTGGATGATAGCTGTGAAGCAAACAAGCAATAGGGAAAAAAGTACCCATTCCAGCCAACAGAAGAAGATAAGGCAAATCATCAGATGTGGCATGAATGATGTTTCTGATGGTGAGCAGCCACATGGCAAGAACCAGGATTCCTACAATAAATTCAAAGACCCTGGCACTTGTAGAACGATAGATCTTGACTTGCGCAAAGATGCCAGCCCGCTCTTCCTTATCGCCATTTTTGAATAAATCAAGTACAAAACTAAATATTTTATTCTTCATCTTTCTTTTCCCCTCCTATTTGATTTGAATCGACTTCTTCCTTCGTTTTCTTTGATGCAGCCTTCTTTTTCTTAGGCAGTCTGCCAGCCTTGCGCAGCGCTTCAGCGATGATCCATTGCAGCTGGCCGTTGGTTGAGCGGAACTCATCCTCCGCCCACGCTTCAATGGCACTCATCGTTTCCGAATCAATGCGCAATATAAAACTCTTCGTATTTGTTTCCTTTTTAGCCATACTTTTTTAATGATTCAATGTTCCCGTATTTACTACAGGCTGGGCGGTATCATCGCCACAGAGCACTACGAGCAGATTGCTGACCATAGCAGCCTTCTTGTCGTCATCAAGCTCTACCACATCCTCATCACTCAACTTCTGCAATGCCATTTTCACCATCGACACGGCACCTTCTACTATCTTTTCTCTGGCAGAAATGATGGCTGAAGCCTGCTGACGACGAAGCATTACGGCTGCAATCTCCGGTGCATAAGCCAGATAGTTGATGCGAGCCTCTACTACCTCAATACCTGCCATTGCCAATCGCTCATCGATGCGAGCCTCCAACTCCTTATTAATCTCATCACTTCCATCTCGAAGCGTAATCTGATTCGCCTTTCCACCCTCGTCATCATCGTAGGCATACTGTCCAGCTACCTGTCGGAGAGCAGCATCTGCCTGAATCTGGACAAAGCGGCCCAGCATGTTCATGATCTGTGCAGCAGAAGCACCAATGCCAGTCTGACCTGTAGAACCCTCAGCCATCGTCTGGGTATCAATCTCGAAGATAGCCTTGTAGGTATCCTTCAGTTTCCATACCAGCACCATACCAATCATAATCGGATTACCCGTCTTGTCATTCACCTTGATAGGTTCGGCATCAAGGTTGCGCACACGAAGCGAAAGCTTCTTCTGACTGATAAACGGATTCAGCCAATAATAACCCGGCTCTGTAAAAGTGCCACGATACTTACCGAAGAAAAGCAACACGCGAGCCTGACCCGGCTCTACCAGAATGAAACCGCAAACGCAGATGATGCTCAGGATGAGAAGCAGTACGCCACAAACACCACAGACATTTGCCAGCCAGCCTTCTTGCGAAACGCAGGCAAATATAAACAAGCCAACTCCAGCCAGAAAGCCGATGATGTTTAATACTAACATCAGGATGCCATTCAAGGTCTTTCCCTGATACGTAAATTCCTTATTCTCCATAATTTTACTTTATTTATTACGTTATTGATGTTGATATCATTTTGATATCGCAAATATACGATATTAAAATGATATCACAAGAGCTGAAGAAAAAGATTTCAAATACTTTAACGTAAAAAGGCCGTTGGGATGATCCCCAACGACCTTTTCTCAGATTTTCACCTATTTATATATAGAAAACAGTTTCTATCTTCATATAGAGATAGATTCTGTCTTCTATAGAAATATTATTCTATCACTTCCATTTCTTCCTCTTCTATTTCCTCCTTGATTTCCTTCTCTTTCTTTCCGAACTCAGGATCTATCTTCAGGAAAGCGGTAACCAGGAAGGTGATGGCGCAGCATGCCATCACGATAATGAAGAACAAGCGATAGCCTACCATATCTTTCAGATATCCCGAAACCATACCTGGCAACATCAAACCTAAATAAGAGATACCTGTGCAGATGGAATAATGGGAAGTCTTGAACTTGCCCTGGCTATAGAACAGCATGTAGAGAGTAAGAACCGTGAAGCCCAAACCATAACCGAACTGCTCGATAAAGAGACAGCTCGAAACCACGATGATGTCGCTGTTCAGCGAATAGCTCAGATAGATGTAAACCACATCCGGCAGGGTGATGGCGCAAACCATCGGCCAAAGCCATTTCTTCATACCATCGCGGCTCACCAGAATACCGCCGATGATGCCACCCAGCAGCAAACCGATCAGTCCCACCGTACCATTGGCAAAGCCATATTCCTGCGGAGACAATCCCAGTCCGCCCTGCGAATTAGGACGAAGAATGAAGGTTTTGGTCATCGTATTCAAGAGTGCTTCCGGGAAACGATAAAGCAGGAGGAAGAGCATCACACAGATGGTTTCTCCCAATCCGAATTTCACAAAGAAAGTGCGGAACATATTCTTCAGTTCGTGCGCCACTTCGCCCACCGTTCTATCGGTCTGCACATCCTCCTTCGGACGCGGCATGAACCGGCTATGATAGAGCCACAATCCGATGAAGATACCTGCCAATCCGTAGAAGATAAGCGCCCATGAGAAGCGAATCTGGTTACGGAACAGCACCTGGAGAACACCAGCCAGCATCACCAGGAATCCATTCACAAAGATGATGGCAAGGCGATAGAAGGTATTTCTCAAACCCACGAACTTGGTCTGCGTATGCTCATCCAACTCTATCATATAGAAACCATCCGCCGAAATATCGTGGGTGGCACTACAGAAGGCGATGAGGAAGAAGAAACACATCGTTGCCTGGAACCAGAAGGCAGTAGGCAGCGAAAAGGCGATTCCGGCAAGAGCTGCTCCGATGAGCGCCTGCATCGTCAATACCCACCAGCGCTTGGTCTTCAGCAGGTCGATGAATGGACTCCACAAGGGTTTGATAACCCAAGGCAGGGCGAGCCATCCGGTATAGAGACCCACCTCAGCATCGGTCAAGCCCAACTGCATATACATAACCACAGAGAGGGCTGTCACGATAACGTTAGGCAGTCCTTCCGCAAAGTAGAGTGTCGGAATCCAAGCCCATGGATTCCGACTATTTTTCTTTGTTACCATTTTACATCACTATTTATAGAGTTTCTTGATTTCAGCACCCTGATAATAGTGCAGGAGGATAGCATCATAGAGATACCCCTCCTCGCCCATCATCGCAGCACCAATCTGACAGAGACCTACTCCATGGCCCCATCCTGCACCGATGAGTTCGAAACGCTGAGGTACTCCCTGCTCATCTTCATCCTGTTTATCTACCACAAAAGCAGAACTTAAAAGATGAGAATCGCTGAGCGCACGTCGGATTTCGAGTTCCTTACCGATGGTAAAGGTCTTCTCGGTACCGATAATCTGGAGTTTGCTGATTCTTCCACTCTTACCTCGCTCCACAGCCTTCAGGTCGAGGATGGCACCAAAGTCCATCTTCAGTTTGTCAACGATAAGCTGCTGGAGTTTCTCCTGAGTGAGCGTTACCTTCCAGCGATAGAAATCGGCAGTCTCCTGGTCATAGTCATTCAATACCTGCGAAAGAATCTTCTTGTCTGTCGTATTGCAGAAAGCAGGTGGGTTCGAGCGAATCCACTTCTCAGCCTCTTCCTCGCTGGTAAGATCAGGCATAACCTTTGCATCCTCTACACCCAAGGCAATATCCCTTACGGCTGTGAGATAATTCTTCGGCGTATTCTCCCAGCAATACTGGAATTCTTCGGTAATACCGCCACAACACTTCGAGAATCTGGCATCACAAATCTCATCACCATCCAGCAGAACCTGTCCTCTGGTGAGTCTTACCGCCTCTGCCACATGTGGTGAGGTTTCCTTCGTAATTCCCTGATAACGCTGACAGTGGTCATCGGCACAAACATCGAAAAGAGTATGATCTTCGCGATCGTACCAACGGATGAGCATATCCTCCTTCTTCACGAAAGAGAAGAAATTGTTGCCACTCTCCGCCACCTCTCTACGATGCTGCATCTGAGCCAAAAGCCAAGAGCGGGAAATCACGGCGTGCGCCTTCAGAAGTTCGAGACTGGATGTGGCACTCATCTCACTACTGATGACACTCTCCAGATACTTTTCTACAGGCAGCTCATTAATGGCTAAAATCTTATCAGATTCTACCAGGAATCTCAGCGTACCCAGGAAAGTCTGGGTTTCCTTGCGTTCCCAATGGAAGTTCACACCGATGGTTACATCACTCAAGGAGAAAGAGGCATTCGAGCTCTGCGGATGGAAAGTCAGTGAACTATACTGATTTCCGTTCCAAAGCACACCACCTTCTGAGAATTCCACCTCCTGCTCACCAATCACGATTTCACCCTTGGCAAGATAAGGTTTGTTGAGTATGAAATGAACCTTCTGCGCACTCACGATTCCAACAGTTACTTCCGGCTCCTTACCATTATTATATAAGGCAGAAGCTCCGACAGCAGCCTTAGCCTCCTTTGCCGCCTTCAGCTTGTTAACGATAGTCTCTACCTTCTCTGGACTGATGCCACATTCCTGCAAGATAGCAGTAGCCTTTTCATCGGTGAGTTTACGGAAATCTTCCTCACGAGGAATAATGATGAGTCCGCTCATATCGAGTGCTCCCGGCGAAACCATCACCTGTGCATCCCCTTCAGCAAAGTAAGCATCTGGTCGATGTTTCTCTCTTGGGATAACCACAGTGATGAATTCTTCACACTTACGCCAGGCAACGATGTTCATCATTGGCTCTTTCTCGTCGCCACGATGAGGCAAAGCCTTGTAAAGTCGGCGGAAGAGAGTTTCATCACTCTCTTCGCTCTTCGAGATGATAACAAAGGCTGGCACGATGAAATCGCGAACCAATGCAATCTTCTCATCATCATTCAGCGAGATGATATCAGTAAGATTGCGGGAAAGGCGCTGCCAGTTTGCCTGCAAAGGAAGAAGTCCACTAGATCCAGCCTGGAAATGCAGGTGGTCTGGAGCAGAAGCTCCACACTTCGGACCATTATAGAATACCATCAAGTCGCTGTGCAGACTCAGGAATCTGTGCATCTCACCATAGTTCTTATAGATGAGCTGATACTGGTGTTTGCGTGCCGGGATCGTGAAATGGATTGGCAAGATAGGGAACGGATTCACCAACAGCTGGAACTTATCGTCTATCTGCTGCACCATCTGTTCTTCCGGACGATTGGCAGCACAGAGGAAGCAAGGGCGCTCGCTCAATGCCTTCTTGTCGATTTTGGCTCCCGTGCTAACCATACGAGCCGGATTCCACTGCAACTTCACAAACTCAGAGAGCGTCTTGGTCTCTACGTGCTTGAGGTCGCGATAACGATGGCGAGCCTCCTCCCATTGCTCCAACTGTCGATTGAAGAATCGGGAAATACTGCTATCTTCCATGATATCAGCCTTTCCCAACAGCATCTGCTGACGTGCCTTCAACTCCATGGTGCGCAAACGGTCTTTATAAAGATTATTGGCGTTCACCTTTTCTATACTGAGGGCAGCATCAGAGTTTCCTCCCCAGCGACGACAGAGGTAGAGTTCCTCATAGATTCTGCCGATGCGGTAGCGGCGAGAGAAAGCCAAGCCCATCGCATAGTCCTCGCCATAGCTGGTATTAGGAAACGGTATCTGTCTAGCCAACGGGGTAAAGAAAGCACGAGGAGCGCCTAATCCGTTGATGCGCAAGGCATTGTTGCAGCCATTCTCCTCGGTCCACTCCTTATGGTCGATAAGTCCAGGAGGAAGGGTCTGCAGATCGAAGTTGCACATACGATAAGAACCCACAATCATCGCAGCCTTCTGCTGATGGAAAGCATCTACTATCTTCTGCAGTGTATCGGTAGAAGAATAGAGGTCATCGCTATCGAGCTGAACGGCAAACTTTCCGCAAAACTCGCTAGAGATGGCCAGATTCCAGCATCCACCTATTCCAAGGTCTTTGCTTGTAGGTTGGAGCAGGAAGAGACGTGGACTATCAGCTATTTTCTGCACGATTTCACCGGTACGATCGGTAGAATGATTATCTACGACGATGACATTGAACTTGAAATTGGTCTTCTGGCTCATTGCACTAAGCACAGCGTCTGCGATGGTCTTCTCTCTATTGAAAACTGGGATGATGACGGATGCCTCATATTCAAAGTCCTGCTCATCAAAATTCGGCTGACGATAGTAACAGGTATCAATCAGAGCGCCCAATTTGCCAAGATGCTGGGTACAAGCCTTTTCCATTTCTATCTGCACCTCCCTGTTACGAGGATTCACATAGTCAAACTGCTTCTCACCGCTCTTGCGATTGTCTCTTTCAGTCTCGGTATAGAGATACTCATTGATATGGAAGATTTCTCCTACTCGACTCAGATAAAGTCTCAAGTCGTAGAGACCTGCATAGAGGTATTCCTGACGATCGCGCTGAGCTACATAATCACGGAGAGCCTGTGCCTTGATGAGCCAGAGGCTTCCAAAATCGAAATCATCACGGAGTGAACCCTGCTGATAGTCGATTACCGGATGCTTTTCCAACTTAGGAACTCTCAGTGATTTTTCCAGGTCAGAAGCATCTTCACCCAATGAAGCCTGGAACTTGGCTGTTTCCTCCTCATCCAACACCTTCGTATAATGGTCGGAGTAAACCATCACAGCTCCCGTGTCATCAGCCACACGGAGAAAACGCTCCAATGCGAGATTGCCCCATTGGATATCTGTATTTTTGGTACAGATCAACACATAGTCGGCATCGGTGTTCTCAGCGATGCTCTCTACAGTGTTAGAACTCTCAAGGCGGTCAACGGCAATGAAGGTGCAACCTTCCGGCACCGGATGCTGGGCAGCGAAGTCAGCGCTCACCAGGAGGTTGATATGCTGTACTGTTTTGTCTTCGTGAAGATCTATGGTCGTAAATCTAGCTTCCTGTAGGTCGTCACAAGGCAAGAAAAGATCTATTTTTTCTCTCATTTTCACCTTATTTTAGCTTATTATATTAAAATATGTGGCAAAGATACGAATTTTTCAGCAAAAAAGCGTATCTTTGCAGTATGAATAATGAAAAAAAATATCTTTTAGGTCTTACACTTGCTGAATTGAAGCAGGTGGCTAAGGATCTCGGCATGCCTGCCTTCACCGGCGGACAGATGGCGAAGTGGCTCTATG
>OQWE01000884.1_pt1 | contig 10044 bp, 7 predicted proteins | sample 1691591 | NCBI WGS metagenome assembly OQWE01 (sample SAMN03418265, study PRJEB22391) | human gut metagenome | biome: human-gut; feature: organic feature; material: feces | host: Homo sapiens | place: Tanzania | collected 2013-01
ACACTCAATACCCAGGGCGTTGCCCTGGGCTATGTGATTGTTGGGCTTTCAGCCCGTATAGTTATAGACAAGCCCATTTAGCAAATATTACTATAAAACGTTGATAAACAAACCAATATAAGGGAAACTAATTGTTTACCGGACAGCATTTTATAATAGGAAAACGCAGATATGAAAAAGTGAGATTACGACCGATGCGCAACCTCACTTTTTATTTTTTATATGTTTGATATCAAAAGTTTACTTTGCAGCGAATACGAACTCGCCGGTGATGTCGTTGAAGAACACGTTGTATGTGCCTGCCGGAACCTTGATGTTATCGCCGCCATTTGTGCCAGTGCCGTAGTACTTCTCTGCTACGTTCACGCCAGCACCCCAGTTGTCGTCCCAACCGCCGTTAGCACGGAACTTCAGTTCGGTATCCGCAGCGAAAGTTACCTCCGCAGTCCAGTTGTGCGGTGCGGTAGCAGTCAGCTCCTCGTCGCCATCCCAGTTGTTGAAGCCACCGATGAGACCAATCTTCTCGAACTCTTTAGGAGTCTGGTTCTCGAGCTTTGTCCATGTGTACGACATAGTCTCGAAGTCAACCTTCAGTGTGTAGAAAGCACCCGGCTCCGGACATACCATTGCTCCAGCATTGCTTGTCACAAGCTTGCCCGAAGCAGCGTTGTCGCCGTCGGTAGCTGCGCCGATAGCGTTGTTCCAATCGCCGAAGTTGTTCTCGTCCCAGATCTTCAGGTTGCCTGCACCGGTCCACTGTGTGGTGTAGGTCTGTACTGTCTGGCTCTCCGGGTAGAACATACAGGTTTTTGCTTGGTCGCTCCAGCCCTGCAACTCGCCAACGAGATAATATATAGGTGTGTACTCCGATGCCTTCGGAGTAAGCTTCAGCTCGATTGTTCCAGCCTTGATGAGTGCAGCCTGTCCGTCCTTCATGGCGTTCAGCAGCACCTCGGCTTTCATTGTGCGCTCCACTGGACGTTTGCCGTAAGCCGCTACTACTGCGTCGAGCAGTTCGGCTGTGCAGGCACGTCCGTTTCCGCTCACGTTTACCGTAGTCTTTGCAGCGTTCTGTGCTGTCATTTCGAGTCGTCCCTTTTCGAGAGTCACGCCCTCGGGAAGAGTTGCGTCGTTGAGTGTGAACACCGTCACGCTGTCTGATGTAACCTGATCGAAGTCGATAGGCTGTGCCACTGTAGCAGTGAAGTTAGGCAGTGTGATAATCTCCTCCTGCGGGTTCTGCTGTGGCTGGCTCCAGTCGTCGTAGCTGTCATCGCACGAAGCAAGCATGAGACCCATGAAGCCGAAAGCTAAAAGTTTTGAAATATTTTTCATTTCCTTTGTCTGTTTAAATGTTTAAAGTCACTTTGTTCAAGTTTCGCAAGTGCGGTTGACTTGCGAAACTTGCGAAACTTCTTTTTTACTTGATGCTACCCTTGCCGGTTGCGAAGTTGAGGTAGAGCTTCTGGCCAACCTTACCTGCCACGCGGTCCTGGTCGCCGCCCTTGCCACGGTAAGCGATCTCGCCGTTGAGCACCATGAACTCAGAGTGCCACCAGTCGTTGCCCGGAATCTTAACGTAAGCACGTACACCAGCACCATCAGGTGTGTTTCCAGTGAATGCCGGTGAAACGAAGTCGGCGTCCATTGTTGTCGGAACCTTAAACTTGCAGTCCTCCGCCAGTTCGGTATATTCGGTTTGGCCCATTGCTTCGCCGATGAGGTAAACGTTCGGCTCGTTGAACTCTACTGTGTACTTGATATCGCGTCCGCTTACAGAAGCAGTAACCACCATGAGGTACCACTGCGGAGTTGTAGAGCAGATGTTGCCGTCGTCGTTAGTAGAGATCTTGTTAGCGAGGTCGCCGGCTACGGTGATGTCGTTGTAGCCCTTCTGGTTGCCGTCCCAATCCTTAGCTGTGTTGATCTTAACGCCACCCTCGTCAATCCAAACCATGCGCCAGTACATCTCCGGATGGTCGTAAACCGGTACGAATTCGAAGCTGTTGCCCCAGTCCCAGCTGCAGAAGCCGCCTACTACGTAGAGGTGCTCAGGCATTGTAACAGGAGCCAGCGAGTAGTTGAGGTGAACGTTCTCAAGGCAGATGACGTTAGAAAGAATCTCGGTGTCAGCCACCGGCTCGCCGGTATCTGTTGTCATGTAGGCACGCATACGTACATATACCTTTACATCCATCGGGAAGTCGGCTTCGCTCTTGCCTGCGTTCAGCTCCATTGTGGTGAGTGTGCTTGCGAGCATAGCTGCGTCTACGCTGCATACTGTATTAGGGAACGCCTGGTCGAGTTCTACGAAGTCGGTCATATCTTCCTTCAGCGATACTTGCACCTTATACATGGTAGATGCTGGGAAACCGTAGTTAGGCTGCGAGCATGTGAACACTATTGCTGAAGAGTTGGTGAGGTCGATATTCGTAGCAGCCAGTGCCGGAGTGTTCAAACGGAACTCCGTCGGTGTTTTAACGATAGGATTGCTGTCGTTGTCGTCCTCGCACGATGTGAACATCACGAGACCCATCATGATCAGCAATGCCGATTTCAATATCTTTTTCATATTGCTTATGCTTGTTTGTTAGGTTGATTGTAACGGTGGAGGAGAGGTTGTCGCTCTCCTCCGGACGTTGTTATTAGTTGGTGTAACCAGGGTTCTGTTTGAGGTTTGTGTTGCTCTGCAGCTGTGTCAGAGGAATCGGGTAGATGTTCTTGTATGCCTCGAAATTCTTGCCAGCCGACTCGCCACCTTTCCAGTCCCAGTTGTAGCCAGTGTTGCCACCGAAGAGGTTGAAGCGTACGAGTGTTGTGCGGCGCATACCCTCGAAGTAGAACTCGCGAGCCCACTCGTCGCAGATCTCGTTGAGCGAGTAGCTGCTTGACTCGGCGCGAGTGCTTGCGTTGGCACGAGCGCGCAGCTTGTTCAGAACGCGTGTGCCTTCCTGCGATGTCTTGCCACCATTGAGGCGAGCGTCAGCCTCTGCATAGTTGAGGTAAGCCTCTGCAGCACGCATGAACGGCCAGTCCATATCAGCGAAAGTCGGGTCGGCGTGTGTAGAGTTGTCGCTGTTGTAGTTGAGGAACTTGCAGACGCCGTAGCCCTCAGCAGACTTTGTGATGTTCTCAATCTCGTATGAGCGGCCCTCGCCCCAGAAGATAGCGCGGTCGTCGCCTGCCTGAGAAGTCATCTCGTAAGAAGGAACCTCAGGAGCAGATGTGCTCGGGAAGAACTTCTTGAGCAGTGCTGTACGTGGGTGCAGACCGATCCACTGCTGACCTACCAAACCGTTAGAACCGGTCGGGTCGTTTGGGTTGGCGTGCATAGACGGATCGAAGCAAGCAGCTATGAGGAAAAGCGAGTTGCCGTAGCTTGCAGTCTTGCCAGAGATGTTCACGATAGGGAATAGAATCTCCTTTGCGGCAGCAGATCTGTCGTTGTCGCCCATGAACACAAGCTGGTATGCGCTCCAGCGACCTACAGATGTAGTGTTGATGTCGTACGGAGAGTCCATCACCTTCTTGGCGTAGTCCTTAGCCTTCTGCCATTCAGCCTTGCCGCTGTAAACCTCAGCGTTGAGGTAGAGGCGTGAGAGAAGCATCCAGCAAGCAGCTTTGTCTACACGACCGTAGTCGGCGTCGCTGCCGGTCTTCACTCTCGGCTCGGCGAGGTCGGGCTCGATGGCGGTCAGCTCTTCTACGAGCCACTTGTAGAGTTCTGCGCGCTCCATTCTTTGCGGTTTCTCGAGTGATGTAGAGAAACCGACATTTCCGTAAGCATCCATAAGCAGGTAGTACTGCATAGCGCGGAGGAAGCGGCACTCTGCTGTCTTCTGCTTGTCCTCGCCGCCTGCAACTTCGAGATACTGGTTGCAGAACGTGATGCCCAGAGTGAGTCGTGTGTAGTAGAGCTTCACCCAAGCGTGTGACGGGTCGAACTTAGCCGAGTTGAGCTCCTGCAGACCGTCGCCCCATGAGCATGTAGCCTCGTCGGTAGGCAGCTCGTTCATGTTGAACATAGCACGTACAAGACCGGTCATACCTGGGTCGTTGAATCCCTTTACGTCCGGATCGTCGTCGCTATTCGATCCGCTACCGTTGCCGTTGATGCCGAAGTTGGCGTAACACTTGTTGAGCAGTCCGTCGTTGTTGACGTTGAGGTCGATCTTCGGGCTGATAGGCTCCTTGTCAAGGTCGTTGAGGCACGATGTCGAAGCGAGGCTGATGAGCAGCGCAGCGGCAGGTGCGAGAGCCGATTTTATATATCTTTTCATTGTCGTGAATCGTTTAAGTTATGTTTTTTGTTTAGAAGTTGAGGTTCAGACCGAACTGGAATGTGATAGGACGCGGATAAACGTCCTTGTCGATGCCGCTGTATACCTCAGGGTCGATGCCGCTGTACTTGGTGATGGTGAACACGTTGCTGCAAGAAGCGTATACACGACCAGAGATGCCCTTCCATGAGCCGCTCTTGAAGAGACGGTCGAACGAGTAGCCGAGTGTGATGTTGTCCATCTTCAGGAACGAAGCGTTCTGTACGAAGTAGTCGGAGAGCTTCGATGTGTTAGAGTCTGACAACCAGCCGAGGCTGCTTACAGAGCGGTTAGCTAAGTAAGAGTCCTGGCACCATACTGCACTGGTAGTCTTCAGACGCTGTCCCTGCTCGAAGTTGTTGTATACATAGTTGCCGAGGCTTGCACGGAGTGAGAATCCGAGGTCGAAGTTCTTCCACTCAACGCGTGTAGAGAAGCCCATTGTAACAGGAGCCATAGAGCTCTTGTAGAGATAGCGGTCAGCCTCAGAGATGACGCCGTCGCCGTTGCGGTCTACTACTACGCCCTCAAGCGGTTTGCCGTTCTTGTCGTAAACCTGCTGGTAAACGTAGAACGAGTTGGCAGCGTAGCCAGTCTGGTAAGCGAGCACCTTGTTAGAAGAGTCGATGTTGTCGCCAGCCATTACAGGGTCGCCATTGTCGCTCACGCCGTTGAGGTCGGTGATGCGGTTGCGGTTGTACGTGAAGTTGTAGTTCATCGTCCAGTACCAGTCCTTGGTGTTCACTGCTACGTAGTTCAATGAAAGCTCAACACCGGTGTTCTTCAACGAACCGATGTTCTGCAAGCCGCGGTCGGCAGAGCCGGCGAGTGCAGTTACAGGTGCGTCGTTGATAAGGTCGTCGGTCTTGCGTACGTACCAGTCGATGCTACCGGTGAGTCGCTTGCAGATGCCGAAGTCGAGTCCGAGGTTATACGTTGTTGTGGTCTCCCACTTCAGTTTGTCGTTGTAGTAGAGCGGAGTATAGATAGAACCGTCGCCGATAATCGGGTACTGGCCGAAGTTCTGTCCCTTCTTGTACTGCTTGAACCAGATGTAGTTGGAGATGCCTTCCTGCTGACCAGTCACACCGTAGCCGGCGCGGAACTTCAGCTCAGAGAGCCAGTTGATATCCTTGATGTTGTTCTCGTCCTTCATGTTCCATGCGAAGGCGAACGACGGGAAGAGTCCCCAGTGGTCCTTGAAGCGTGATGAGCCGTCGTCGCGCACCGTAGCGGTGAAGAAGTAGCGGTTCATGAGTGTGTAGTTGGCACGTCCGAAGAACGAAACGAGGTAGTTCTCGTACTTGTCTACGTCCTTAGTGTCCTTGAATACCTCACCTGCAAGTGTCGGGTGGGTCTGCGGGTAGTACTGCATCCACGAGTTGTTGTAGCGGAAGAAGAAGTGCTGATACTCGTAACCACCCATGATGTCGAAGTGGTGGTTCTTGCTGAAGTCCTTGTAGTACTGAGCGTAGAGGCTGAGCAGCTCGTTGCGCTTGAAGTTCTCGTTGTCTGTGATGCCACCATAATATAATGTAGAGGCATAAGATGTAGGCTGCGACTCGTCCTCTGTGCCCTTAGCCACCTCAAGACCGAGAGTAGCGTGCAGACGCAGGTCTTCGAAACCGTGCACCTTATAGTCGATGTCAGCCGAACCGATGAACGATCTTACCTTCTCCTGCTTGTTGCCGAGTTCGAGCAGAGCGAGTGGGTTGGCAGGAGCGTCCTTGAAGCGTGTGAATGCCCATGACGGGTCGCCAAGTCCGCCTGCGGCGGTAAGCCAGTTGAAGTAGCCGCCGAAGTTCTGCAGAGTCTGTTGTGCGTTAGAACCGAGCATAGCGAGGTCGCGCTGCGATGTGTATCCGTACGGGTTCTGTGTCGGGTCGAACGAAACGGCATTGCCGATGGCAGCTGTGTCAGCCTTCTTAGCCTTAGAGAACATGCCCTTGGCGTTGAGGTTGAGGTTGAGGTGGTTGTTCAGCAACGACGGGTTGAGGTTTACTGAAGCCGTGTAGCGGTTGTAGTCAGAGTTCTTCAAGATACCCTGCTGGCCTGTGTAGCCGAGAGATACGCGGTAGGGCAGATAGTCCTTTACAGAGCCAGATACCGTCACGTTGTGGTCGTGGCTCACTGCCTTGCGGTAGATAAGTTCCTGCCAGTCGGTGTTGGCTGTACCGAGAGCCTTAACGGCATTGTCGTTCTCGTTGAAGAGGCTCTTGATGTAAGCACGATACTCGTCGCCGTTCATAACGTCCTGGGTCTTCTTCTTCATAGAGAGCGATACAGAACCAGAGTAGCTTATCTCCGGCTTCTGACCCTTGTGACCCTTCTTTGTGGTGATGATGATGACACCGTTAGAACCGCGCGAACCGTAGATGGCTGTTGCCGAAGCGTCCTTCAAGACGTTGAACGACTCGATATCCTGCGGGTTGATAGTAGAGAGGAGGTTGGAGGCTGAGTTGCCCATCGTGACGCCCACCTTGTTGTTATCCATAGGCACGCCGTCGATAACGATCAGCGGGTCGTTGCTGGCGTTCAGTGAAGAGCCGCCACGGATACGAATCTGTGTGCCGACGCCTGGCTCACCAGAGTTTGACGTTACGTTCACACCTGCCACCTTACCAGAGAGCATGTCCTGAGCGTTCACCACAAGACCCTTGTTCTTTGAGTCGGGCTTAAGAGCTGTAACCGAACCGGTAAGGTCCGACTTCTTCACAGCGCCGTAACCGATTACGACAACCTCGTTAAGTGTAGAGGAAGAGTTCTTGAGATGGATTGTTAGGTTCTGACCGGCCTGCATCTTTACAGGTTCATAGCCGATGTAAGTAACTTCAATGGTCGACTTCTTGTCGGCATTGAGAGTAAAATTACCGTCGATGTCTGTAACAGTACCTAATGTACCGCCTACAACCTTGACGGAAGCACCGATAACCGGCTCGCCGGTTTCGTCTACTACGTTGCCTTTCACAACAACCTGCTGTGCGAAGGCGCTTGCCGATAGGAACAAGCCTGCTGAGAGCGTAGCTGTTCTGAGGGCATTAGGGAATTTAACCTGCTTCTTCATGTAGCTTTTGATTTTATAATAAATTGTTTTTAGTCACAAATGTTATTAGGATCTTTCCACGTGCAAAATTATGATTTATATCAATTCGTTGCACTATTTTTTAATATAAATCTAATGTATAGTGCATGTAAACGTTTACGCAAGCAAGAGGGCGTGTCAAAAATATTAAATAAAGAAATTTGAATCCTAATAAAAGTCATCGTGCAGCGTACGCGATCCAATCGGACGGCGTACGCAATCCGATCGGGCGGCGAACGGTGTACAATGACAAGAACATAGGCTTTACATTATTAATTTCCACTATCACGCCACTCTCACACCACGATATAATCACACAACTTACGGTTCAAAACATTATTTTTTTGCAAAAAATCGGCAAATAATTTGGCAGATTCAAAAATAATGCGTACCTTTGCACTCGCAAAATTAACGCAGTTGGTGCCATAGCTCAGATGGTAGAGCAAAGGACTGAAAATCCTTGTGTCCCCGGTTCGATTCCTGGTGGCACCACAATGTAAAAGAGTCATTCTTCGGAGTGACTCTTTTTTTTGTTTTCATTTTATACATTACCTTTGTAATGTTTTTTCAAAAAAAATCAATGTTTTGCTTAGTTTTTCGCTTTGCTCAACTGTATATATAAGTATATGACACAAGAAAAGGACATAGAACAGATGTTTCGGCGGCACTATGAGAAGATGTACAATCTGGCCAGATACATTCTCTCGGATGACGACGAGAGCAAGGATGTGGTGAGCGAAGTGTTCACGCAGATTCTTGCTGATGATGTAGTCCTGTTGCCTGAGAGCGAGGAAGGTTATCTGATGCGGAGCGTGCGCAACCGCTGTCTCAATCAGATTGCTCACAAGAGCGTGAAGGAAAGAGTGGCGAAGCTACTGTTGGATGATGCCGACGTGATTATTTCTGAAGACACCGACGAGCGTCTCGAACAACTGTTGCTTCTCATCGACGACCTTGAACCTCCCATCCGTAAGCTAATCTTCCGCCTGCGCTATCTGCAAGACAAGTCGTATCAGGAGGTGGCAGACGAGGTGGGAGTAAGCAAAGTGACGGTGTTCAACCATCTCTCTAAGGCAACGGACTGGATTAAAAGACAAATTAAATGAGCAAAACAATGAGTACGATGAACAAAGACGAAAAGCGGTTGATGCTCTTCGATATGCAGGAGCATCCCGAGAAATATACCGACGAGCAGGTGGAACGCTTGCTTGCCGACGAAGAAGCGCAGGAGTTTCTACGCGACTTGGCTATGGCGAGAATGGCTGGCAAGAAAGCCACGCCAAAGAAGGTGGATGTGGACAAGGCCTGGAAGGAGTTTTCGGAAAAGCACAATAAGGCTAAGTCTATTAGCAACGAAACGAACACTTCTTACCACAACCGAATGCAGATTGCAGCCTCTATCATTGGCATCATCTTCCTCTCTGGCGTAGCCTTGGCTGCCGTGCATAACGGCTGGTTAAAGTTCGCGGTTTCTGACAAAGTTGCGGACAACAAAGCCGTGACAGAACAGACAGACAAGTCTGGTCCGTCAGCCGACGACAGCCTTAAAGCCGTTACTGCAGAGCCAAAGGACTCGCTCGACATGAAACCCGTTGTGTTCGACAATGCCGAGTTGGGAACGATACTTACGCAAATGGCAGACTTCTATCACGTGAAGGTGAGGTATGACAACGACGAAACACAGCATGTGCGTCTCTTCTTCAACTGGAACAAGACGAAGACATTGGAGCAGAATCTGGAGATTCTGAATGCTTTCGACCGCATACAGATAGAGTATGCCGAAGGAGAACTGGTAGTAAAATAAGAACGGAGGACGTATTATGAAAAACATATTTAAGCAAACGCCCGACAGCAGCAAGACCATCTGCCTGCTTCTTTTCTTTCTGCTGGCTTTCGTACAGCAGTCTCACGCCCAGCGCATCACCAGACAATATAATAATGTGTCGTTCGCTGAGGCGTTGAAGGACCTGAATGCCCGTCAACATAAATACACCATCAACTTTGTGTACGACGAGTTGGAGGACTTCAAGGTGACAAAGAGCATACGCAACATGAGTGTTCCAAATGCCATCATGCAACTCATTGGCTTCTACCCTATCAGAATGACGCAGGTAGAGGACAACATAATGGTGGAATGTACGCAGAAGTCAACGCTTCGATATAAGGGACGCATTGTTGACGAGCGAGGCAATGCAGCCGAATACGCCACAATAGCCTTGCTATCGCCCATCGATTCCACCATCGTAGGTCAGGGCGTAAGCAATGAAAACGGCTACTTTGTCATTCCTTCCAACTACAGAAAGGTGTTAGCCCGTATCACATACATTGGCTATAAGACCGTAAACCGTATATTCAACAATACGGAGATGGGCATCATCCGACTGCAACCCAAGACCATGACTGTTAAAGGTGTTGTGGTGAAGGGTGACAGACCTCAATATAAAATGTTGCCTGGAGGACTGGAAATAGCCATAGAGCATACCTTGCTCTCTAAGATGGCTAATACATTTGATGTTCTAAACCTATTGCCACGCGTATCGGTTAGCGGGCAAAGCATATCTATTTTCGGAAAAGGAACGCCTATTATCTATATCAACAACAAACGTGTGCATGACAATAATGAGATTGTAAACATCACCAGTC
>OQWE01000887.1_pt1 | contig 10022 bp, 6 predicted proteins | sample 1691591 | NCBI WGS metagenome assembly OQWE01 (sample SAMN03418265, study PRJEB22391) | human gut metagenome | biome: human-gut; feature: organic feature; material: feces | host: Homo sapiens | place: Tanzania | collected 2013-01
GTCATTAAGAAAATGGAAATGTGATTTTGCTCTATAGTATAATAAAAATATAATTATATTTTTATTATACTATAGGGGTTGACTGTAACATCAAATTCTTAATGACTTAATGACTAATGACATTTTGACCACGTTTGTTTCTGCCTTTGGCCTATGTGATTTTTCCATAATAAGGTTGTCTTCTCATGATTAGTGTCAGGATGTGGAAAAGCAAGATTTTTACTCTCTCGGCAGAGAAAAATTATTTCCTCGGCAGGGAGTAAAAAAGCAAGCAATGGGAGGTGTGTACTGTGTGGGTACATACATTAATCAGAATTTAACATTAATTTTAGAGCCATGAATAATAACTTAAAATAAATAGCGTAACTTTGCAGAATAATAAAAAAGAATGGAAATGAACGAAAATGAAATAGACGACAAGCCCCACCGCATGGTGCTTCGCACAGAAGGACTGGTGAAACGCTACGGCAAGCGCACAGTGGTGAACGACGTGTCGATAAACGTGAAGCAGGGAGAGATTGTAGGTTTGCTCGGCCCTAACGGAGCCGGAAAGACCACATCCTTCTATATGACCACGGGCCTTATCGTGCCCAACGCCGGACATATCTACCTCGACCAGCAGGACATCACCGACTATCCCGTGTACAAGCGAGCACGTGCTGGCATCGGCTATCTGCCTCAGGAGGCGAGCGTGTTCCGCAAGCTCAGCGTGGAGGACAACATCATGGCTGTGCTCGAGATGACAAAGCTCTCGCACAAGGAACAGCTGGAGAAGCTTGAGAGCCTGATAGCCGACTTTAACCTGGGCAAGGTGCGCAAGAACAAGGGCGACCAGCTGTCGGGTGGCGAGCGACGCCGCACGGAGATTGCCCGATGCCTTGCCATCGACCCTAAGTTTATCATGCTCGACGAACCGTTTGCCGGTGTCGACCCTATCGCCGTGGAGGAGATTCAGCATGTGGTGTGGCGACTAAAATACCGCAACATCGGCATCCTTATCACCGACCACAACGTGCAGGAGACGCTGACCATCACCGACCGCGCCTATCTGCTCTTCGAGGGACGCATCCTCTTCCAGGGCAAGCCTGAGGAACTGGCTGAGAACCGCATCGTGCGCGAGAAGTATCTTGGCTCGACATTCGTGCTGCGCAAGAAGGACTTCCAGCTGATTGACGAGCAGAAGCGCAAGCGCGATGAGGAGCGCGAGTTGCACGACTAACATACATTATTATATATAATAGGTCAACAAGATGACCATTAAAGATTTTACGACCATAAACCATAATGAAATATTTACTTGTATCAGATATTCACGGATGCCTGCCCACGCTTGAGCAGGTGCTCGGTTTCTACGCCCACGAGCATTGCGACATGCTCTGCATCCTTGGCGACATCCTCAACTACGGTCCGCGCAACCGCATACCCGAGGGCATCGACCCCAAGGGCATTGTTGAGCGACTGAACGCAATGAAGGACCAAATCATTGCCATTCGCGGTAATTGCGACGCTGAGGTGGACCAGATGCTGCTGGAGTTTCCCATCATGGCCGACTACGCCCTCGTAGTTGATAACGGCAGGAGAATGTTCCTTACTCACGGTCATGTGTACAATGAGCAGAACCGCCCTACCCTCGCCCACGACATATTTGTATATGGACACACACATCTGTGGAAACTGGAAAAGACAGAAGACGGCGGAGCTGTGTGCAACCTTGGCTCCATCACATTCCCCAAAGGCGGCAACGAACCAACGTTCGCAACCTACGAAAATGGGCTTTTCAAGGTGCATAGACTCAATGGAGAGGTGGTAAAAGAGCTTTATTTGGAAGAAAAGTGAGTTTTTTGAAAAATAAATACCTAAAAAAGTTGCCAGTTCAAAAAAATTGCGTACCTTTGCACCCGCTTTGAAAGAGCAACGGGTGGTTACCAGAGTGGCCAAATGGGGCAGACTGTAAATCTGCTGGCGATGCCTTCGGTGGTTCGAATCCATCACCACCCACTTCATAGCGCAAAAGTTTAGTATTAGGCACATCATTTATTGGTGTGCCTTTTTTCGTATTAGGCAATTTATAAATATTTTAAACTAAAAACTATAAAGAAACAATGAAACGATTACTGACAATCGTGGCTACAATGGCTTTTGCCCTTGCCACATCACTCAACTCATCGGCACAAGGCGTGTACACCAAGCCATGCGACGACAAGAAACTCGAAAAGAAGGCTGTGAAATGGATTGAATCGGGCAAATGGCGCAACGGATTCAACGCCGCATCACCCGACGCATCGGTCAACGCTGCCGAGTTCTACACACAATACAAGAAGAACCCACAATGGAAACAGCTCTTCCAATGGCTCGCCAAAACCGACCTCTTGGCTCTGCCTGCCGGACAGCACCCAATCCCCGGCACCAACATGAAGGCTAACGTTGAGGATGGCGAGAACGACGTGCTTGAAAAGCGCGGCACCGAGAGCCACCGACAGTATGTTGACTTCCAATATGTGGTGAAGGGCAGCGAGCGTTTCGGACTGCTCGACCACGTGACGAGCAAGCCCAAGGCTCCCTATCGCCCCGACATCATCAACTACAACTATGATGTGAGCAAGACAAAATTCGTTGACTCCACTCCCGACCGTTTCTTCATCTTCTTCCCTGGCGACTGGCACATCGCTAAGATCAAGACCGACAAGGAAGACCAGAAAATACGCGTAGTCGTAGTGAAAGTGGAATATAAGGAATAAAATAAAAAAAGAAAATCGAGAAGCTAAAGTATGGGACTCTTGCTTCTCGATTTTCTTTTTTATACATTTAGCGCAACACGCCTACAATCAGATTATTTCAGTCTGAAGATGCTCAGCGAGTTTGCCGGAATCTCCACCACAGCACCGTTGGAAGAGGTCGTCACAAATGTCTCTGTAGGATAGATGTTCGTCGGGTTGTCGATGGTATTCTCCTCCTTGCCGTTCTTGGCGGCGAGGCGAATCAGCTTGCCCGAAGATATGGTCTTGCCCTGCAGACGTATGTCGGCTGTTGTGTTCTCGCTGCTTGTGTTGGCAACCTTAAGAATCACCTCACCAGTCTGCTCGTCGAGCGTGGCTGTAGAGAACACGCCCGGCAAAGTGTTGGCACGAAGCTTTGTGGCGAACACCTGCTTGCCGTCGAGACTTGCGTAGACGCTGTCGCCCACAACCTTAAGCTCGATATCATACCAGCGGCCGGTCTCTATTTTGCCCGACACTGTGGCAGCCTGACCCTTTGCACCATCAACAATCTGCTCAATGCCGTGCTGGGTATTGTTCCAACCACCGAGGTTGAGCCAGCAGTAGTTCTTCTCGTCCACATAATTAAAGATGAGCATGAAACCCTCGTTGCCCGAGTCCTTGCGTGCTCTCACCTTATATATATAGCCATCAGCAGTAATCTCGCCCGGATTCAGACGTATGCAGCTCTCGCCATTTGAAGTCTGCTTTATCACTCCACCCTCAGCCTTCCAGTCGCCATGCACGTCGGTGGGAAGTTCCTGAAGCGTCATAGGCAGAGCCTTGCCATTGGCGTCGGTATAGCCCTTGTCCTCAAACGAAGCCTGGGTAGCCCATGTGCCCATGCCCACTCGGCATACAGCAGGCTTCACTTGTGCCTCGCCATAAGTGTAGGGACTCTCCTGCTTTACGTTGAGCACACGTGTGCCAACGTTGTTTGCCATGACGTTCTGCACATAGTAAGAGGGAGTGCCAAACACCTTGTCCGAAGTGAACTGAATCATGTCGGGAGCCCACATGCGGTCGTTGAGATTGGCAAAGATTGGAGCGTAAGAGGCCATAGTAACAATGTCGCTGTTATTCTCGATGCCCATCATATATACAGCCTCGCCAAGGGCAGCATCAAGCGAACCCATATTGCCAAAGCCTTGGGTGACAGCATATTCACCAACGTAAATCTCCGAACCCTTGCGGTTGTAGCTGTCGTACTTGCGGAAGTTCTCGGCAAACCAAGCCGGATTGCGGTAGTAATGCTCGTCGAGAAGTTCCACGCTCTCCTTGCTGTCCCATGTAGGATTGTCGTCGCCCCAAGCCACCACGTTACCTATAAGGTGCATGTTGGGATATTTGGCAAGCACGGCATCCTTGAACTTCTTGAAACGCTCGTAGTAGTGATCGCTCTGCAAGGCAGGGTCAGGCTGGTTATTCTCGTTGCCAATCTCAAGATACTCAATGTTGTATGGCTCCGGATGACCGTTCTTGGCACGCAAAGCACCATACTTGGAAGTCACGGGGCCATTGGCGTATTCCAAGGCATTCATACACTCGTCAATCCAAGGCTGGATGCTGTCGACTGGAGTCATGCCACCATGCCACAAGCCCACGTTAACCACATAGAGAGGTTTGGCGTTGAGGTCCTCGGCAAGCTGAAGATATTCGTCGAAGCCCATACCGTCGCTTGTGCGGTAGCGCCAGTTCACGTTCTTATGACCGGGGCGTTCCTCGATAGGACCAATGGTCTTTTCCCAATGGAATGCATTCTCGGGCGACTCCTGTCCCTCAACGTAGCAACCGCCAGGGAAGCGCACAAACTTAGGATGGATGTTATAGAGAAGCTGTGCGAGGTCGGGACGCAAACCGTTTGGACGGTTCTTGAAGGTTGGCGGGAAAAGGCTCACAACATCCAAGGTCACAGTACCCTTACCGTCGAGCACAAGCTCAAACTGTGCCTTGGGGTCGTTGGCGTTGGCTGTGAGTTCGGCAGAATATTTAGTCCACTTCTTGCCTATTGCTCCATCGACAGTAGTCTCAGCATAAACGGTCTTGCCATCGGCACTAACAAGACGCGCCTTCATGCCGCCCTTGTATTTGCCCATAGCCCAGAACGAGAGTTTGTAGGTTCTGCCCTGCACGGAGTTGATGCCCCAGAAGCCCTCGTTGACGACAGAGGCTGTGGCAGAGGGAGTTGCAGCTACAGTCACTTGCAGAGCCTTGCCCTGAGCATTATTGAGCAGAGCCTTGCTCACGAGCTGAGTGGAGATTGTCGCACCTTTGGCAGCAGCTGTGCGCCAAGTGGGAATGGCTGAGTCGCTGTCCTCGAAAGAGCGGTTGCTGATAAGCTCGGCATAGAGTCCGCCGTCGGCAGCATGATTGATGTCCTCAAAGAAGATGCCGTAGAGATTGGGCGACACCTTGACACCGGGGTTGGAGGCGTCGACATTTATTTTAACTTGGGCGTTGGCTGCGAGTGAAGAGGCAAGCAACGCGGAAAGGAGAATATTGCTACGTTTCATTATCTTGTTATATTATGATTTTTATAAGTAAAAAACTCTTTTCTGTTATTGAACAAGTTAAAGCTTATTTCTGTTTTTTCAGTTAAAGCTTATTTCTGTTTTGTGAACAAGTTATAGCTCTGGCCAACCGTCAGCAGTCCACGTTATTTTCTTCTGGATGAGCAATGGAGCACCATCCTTCTGCATACTGTAGCCATGGCAAACAAACCAGTCGCCGTCGGCAAAGGAATAAGCTGAGCAATGGCCAGCGGCCTCAAACTCGCGCTTGTCGCCTTCGAGGAAAATCGTGCCACCACCTTGTCGCATGTCCTTACCGTTGCGGTCGAGATAAGGACCTGCCACCTTCTTGCTTCTGCCCACAGCCACACGATAGTTGCTCTTTGAGCCACGGCAACAGTAGTCCCAGCTCACAAACAGATAGTAATAGCCGCCGTGCTGCATAATGAACGGAGCCTCAATGGCGTTGGTTCCGGCAAACTGAGATGTGGGGTTTGGCTCGACAGTAGTGTCGCCCACAGCATGACGGCGAGCTATTGTCACGGGCTTTGCTCCACGCTTCACGTGCATAGTGCGGTCGAGCTGAACCATCTGAATACCGTCCCAAAACGAGCCCCATGCCATCCATGGATTGCCTTTCTTGTCGATGATGATGTTTGGGTCGATGGCATTCCAGTTGTCGCGGTCGCCCTTTGAGGCTACCACGCAACCCTCGTCCTTCCATCCGTCGGCATTGGCAAGCGAGGTGTTGCTGAGCAGACCTATAGCCGATGTGTTCTTGCCGAATGTGGAGCAAGAGTAAGTAAGATACCACTTGCCACGATACTTTATCACATCAGGAGCCCAAATATGGGTTTCAAATCCGGGAACGCTGTCGCGAGTCCATGCAGGAATCTTGTTGTTGGGCAACACCCCATCAGGCTTTATGGTCCAATGGCGACGGTCGGTAGAAGTCATCTGAGTAATGCCATGACCCGTGCAGTAGAGATAATACTTGCCGACCTCAAAAGCCATCACAGGGTCGTGAACCATCGGAGTGTCAACGGCAAGAGGGGTTGTCTGCGCTTGAGCATGGGCAATATTTACGAAGGGGACAGCGGCGAGCGCCACTGCTCCTAATAAGTATTTACTGAAAATCATAAGAGATAGTTGTTATACTGAGAGTAGCTGTAGCAGGTACGGCTCGAAGCCGTACCTACCTTATTATATATATAATTACTTGTTGAAGAACTTGCGTCCGTTAACCACAACGATGCCCTTGTAAGAGCTGTCAACCTGCTGACCGTTGAGATTATACCATTTGCCATCGCTCTCAGCCTTCTTGGTGATGATGAACGGAGCATCAATGCCAGTAGAAAGGCTTGAACCGTCGATGTAAGAGCCTTCGTTGACGAAGAAGAGAACAACGCTGCTCTGATTCTCAGTGAGCTTCATGCTGAACGAGTAGTTGTAAACCTTCTTGTCGGTAGTGGTGATAGTTGAAGTCATCTTAACCACATTGCCTGAGGTGAACTCCACATTCATGTCAACCAACGAACCATTCATGTCGTCGGCGAAAGTATCCCAGTTGTAGTCGCTGCTGAGAGTGAAGTCGACATTGGAAGAGTTGTCGGCAGTATTGCCACCAGCAGTGGTAAACCATCCGTAGTTGTCGTTGCGAAGCACGAAATGCTCAGCATAACCGGCAGCACCACGCTCGGCATTGGCAGCCACAAGACACCAGTTGTTCCAATTTTTCTGCTTGTTACTGTAGTTGTAGAACTTAAGCTCAGCCTTTCCACCCTTCTTCAGAGTGAAGTACTTGGTAGAGAAGTTGGTCCACCATGTAGCCGAAGTGTTCTTCTGCATCGACTCAGGATAGTATACGGGAGATTCTTCCTCGGCTTCAGCCTCAACAACAATGGTATAATCCTTTGAGTATGCGTAGTTGTCCTTTGTCACAGTCATGGTCATTGTCACTTCGCCCTGACCTCTCACCTTGCCGTCGGCAGTAAGAATCGACTCGTCGCTTGATGTCCAAGAGATGTTGGTGCCAAGCTTACCCTCGGTAGGCAATACGGGAGCTTCCTCAAGAACAGTACCGTCGTCGAAGGGAAGGGCTATCTTATTGACTGTATATTTGATGGCAGCCTTGGCGTCAGCCTTGACAGCCCATACCTCCTGCTGCTTGGTGTAAGACTTCTGACCCATTGTGGTAGAGCCACTTGACGAAGACAGGGCAGAGATGGCAATGGCAGGAATGTTGGTATAGTCGATGGTCTGGCGAACAAGCACTCCACGATATACAACTCCATCGATGGTAAGGTTGATGAAGTCGGTGCCTGCTGTGCGCTGCCAAGTGCCTTCCTCACCACCAGAGATTGTGCCGTCGGCATTGAGACGGATATTTACTGGAGTCTCAAAAGCCTTGCCAGCCGTGTTCTGTCCGTATTCATGGCGAAGGAACTGGTAGTCGCCAGCAATCTCGCTATCGGTGATGGAAGCTTTTGATGCGATATCGTTGTTGGTGATGGTCTCGCCGTCAAACTCAAACGGAGCAGCCATAATCCAGCCCTCATCATTGAGGAAGAGCTGATGAACACGCACCTCATGACCCTCGCCACCATTGCTGAAACGAGAATGATAAACCACGAACGAGCGGCCCTGCTTGTCGGTGAAGGCAGAGTTGTGACCCTGGGCTATCTCAGCACCCGACATCGGGTCCCACTTGTAACCGCCAAAGAGCAGCACGCCACGGTTGTCGGCTGTGGTGGAGCTGTAGTTCATGAGATAACGGTTGAATATTGCTGAAGTACCGTTGCAGTCGACGTATGGTCCTTGAGGATTGTCGGAGCGGAACACACGCATCTGATAGCCACCAGTGCTTGTCAGTCCGCCGTAGCTCATGAAGAGGAAATAGTGAGAACCTATCTTCTCGATGTAGCTTGCCTCGCCCGACACATAGTAGCCGCCAGCTATCTTCTTGCCGAAGTAAGGGTCGCTTGTGGTGTTGGCACTTGCAGAACCTGGAGTGGCAGCCTTGCCGTTCACCTCATATGGGAAGGTATAAGTATAGTCGCGCAAACCGTTGCTCTTGTCGAGCTTCAGCATGAAAATGCCACCCGACCATGAACCGTAGCTCATCCAGAGATTATCATCATCATCGTAGAACACGCATGGGTCTATGCAGTTGGGCCAGAACGAGCCCCACTTGTCACCCACATTATAACGCTGTGGCAAAGAGGTTTCGCCAGTAGCTATTGCGAAATCCGTGTTCTTCCAATCCTCTGCAGCAGCATAGGAGTTGTGGGCGTATTTGCCAAAGAAACCGGAGAACACCACCGGACCCTGATATTTCCACGGTCCCTCGATGTTGTCGCTTGTGAAGCAGACAATGCTTGAGCACCAGTTGTCGCCATTCAGACTCATGTACATGCACCACTTCTTCATCGTCTTATTGTAGACGACATCGGGTGCCCATTGCATTCCCTTCACGGTATTTCCCTTCTTCTGCCAACCGTGAGCGTCGAAATTGCCGAAGGTGACGGTTTTGCCCGTGTAGTCCTTCACCGATGTTATGGCGTGGGTGCTGTAGGCGTTGGAATAGTTTACAAGATTTCCACTTGTGTTGCAGAACAGACTGTTGGTAGCGGTAGCATTGCCCTCGTCGGCCTTAAACACAGTCCAGTCTTGATAATTCAGTTCGGCTGTGGTCTTGCCCTTGCCCAAATGCGAGCCATATATATAATATGTGGGCGAAGAAGGATTGGAGATATCATCAATCACGATGGAAGGGTCGTGGCAAACGACACGCTTGTTATATTGGCGTGAGCTGTAAGCGCCAGTAAGGTCAGCGTCGCTCAGTTGGGTCTGTGCCGTGGCTGACAGAGTCGACAGAGCAAATATGGGGAGTAATAGATTTTTCATATATGGGGATAAATTGAGAAGATCCCACCCCCAGCCCTTCCCCCGTAGGGAGGGGCCGAAGGTGGGCTTTATTAGATTTACTACTTATGTCTTCTTACTTTTGCAGCAGCTGAACCAAACACGAGGTGGCTTCCATCAACTGTAAACGATACATAGAGATCGCTCGGGTTGATAGTGTTGATGCCGAGGTAAGACTGATAGGTCTCTGTGCCGTCGTTGCCTGTAACAATAGCCTGAACATCGGCAGTACCGTTGTTGCAGTTGGTGACGTAGAGCTTAACCTTTGCTCCGTTCATAGCAGCGAGCCATGATGCCCAGTCGGCGTATGAATCAAGCTGTGTGCCAATGGCCTTACATGCTTCGTAGCCATTACCCCAACCATAGTTGTCGGCACGTACCACACCGTATTCGGGTGCTGTCTTGGCTGCATCGCGGAGGATAACCACATAGTTGTTCCAGTTGCCTGCACCAGATGTGTAGTTGGTGAAGTTAAACTCGCGTGTTGCTCCTGCCGGAACCTTGATATCGTCGGTGCATACCGACCAGAATGCAGCAGAGCAGTCGGCTGCACCGAGTGATGTAGGATCAGGAGTAACGGCTGTCACCTTCGACTCGTTCACCTTGACTGTAACCTCAGCTGTCTTGCCTCCGTTGGCAGTAATCACAACCTTATGCTCACCAACTGTTGCTGGAACAGTAGAGAATGTGAGCTTAGAGTTGTCGAGAATCTCTGTACGTCCGTCCTGGTAAGTACCCTTCACCTCAAGACCCTCAGTATCGAAAACCAATGTGCGCTCAACACCAAGTATTGCACTTGAGTAACTCACCAATGTTCCTGCCGAGGTGAACC
>OQWE01000889.1_pt1 | contig 10014 bp, 10 predicted proteins | sample 1691591 | NCBI WGS metagenome assembly OQWE01 (sample SAMN03418265, study PRJEB22391) | human gut metagenome | biome: human-gut; feature: organic feature; material: feces | host: Homo sapiens | place: Tanzania | collected 2013-01
AGACCGGAGCGTTAAAGCTATCGTTCCTCTCGGAAATATGCAAGGCCGAGCGCCGCGGGGGGCTCGTTCTCGCGCTTTTTGCGCATGGATACAGCGACGAGCACGATAATCGTGACAAGGTACGGGAGCATTTTGTACAGCTCCATCATGTAAAGCTGAGTTCCCGCCGGGATGTACAAATACACGATATACAGGCCGCCGAAAAGTATCGATGCGATTATCGCAAGATTCGGTCTCCAGATCGAGAAGATGACCAGCGCGATGGCAAGCCAGCCGCGGTCGCCGAAGGCGTCGTTTGACCAAACGCCGCAGGCATAGTCCATGACGTAGTACAGGCCGCCGAGACCTGCGATCATGCTGCCGACGCAGGTGGCGATGTATTTATAGCGGTTAACGTTTATACCCGAGAGGAACGATAGCTTTAACGCTCCGGTCTCTGCACCGGAGCGTTTGTTAATCTGCATTGCTTGCGCAACGGGCGGCTTTAGCCTATATTGGAGCCGTAAGGAGGTAGATGATATGTTCTCTGAAAACCTGAAAACACTGCGTAAGCAGAAGGGCTTTACGCAGGAGGAGCTTGCGGCGCGGCTGAATATTGTGAGACAGACCGTTTCAAAATGGGAAAAAGGTCTTTCGGTGCCGGATGCCGAGCTTCTTATACGGCTGGCGGAGATACTTGAGGTTCCGGTCAGCACCCTGCTCGGGGCAGCCGTACCGAACGAAAAGGAGCCTGACGATATTGCGCGGCAGCTTTCTCATATAAATGAGCAGCTTGCCGTAAAAAACCGCCGCAGCCGCCGCATATGGCGCACGGCAGCCGCCGTGCTCATAGCGGTCGTTGTTATATATCTTCTGCTCATCGCCGTAAATATCATAGCATTTAACAAGTTTAGAGCAGATGATCCCGGCAATGTGCAGGCGACCGACTATGTGGAGGTCATGCCGGAAAAGCAGAAATAGAAAAAGGTGCTGTCTCATTGTGAGGCAGCACCTTTTTGATGCTCATAATGTCCCGAGGTAGCCCTCGAGAATAAGGCTCGCCGCGACCGCATCGACGGTTTTGCGGTGCTTTTTTTCCCTTTTGCCGTTTGCGCGGAGTATCGCGTGCGCCTCGACGCTGCTGCGGCGCTCGTCCCACATAACGACGGGGATATCGCTTTTGCTTTCTAAAAGCGAGGCAAATTCGCGGCATTTTTCCGCCCTTGCTCCCTCCGTGCCGTCCATGTTCCTCGGCAGACCCAGCACAAAGCGCTCGACCGAGCGTGACATTGCCTCGCGCACGATCTCGTCCGCCAGTGCATCTGCGTCCCACTGGACCTTGCGCGTGATATCGCGCAGGAGCGGGACGCTATGGTCTGCGCCTTCGGCTCGCTGTACATATGCGGGCAGATACGCGCATGCTTCGGCCTGAAGTGAGGTGACGATATGCGGATCATGGGAATAGATTACGGCGATGCGCGCACCGGACTTGCCGTTTCGGACGCGATGAACATCCTCGTCGGCGAGGCGTGGACGGTAAACCAGTGGGACCGACGGTATCGGCAATGCTGACCTCACGGCAGCTTCCGCGGAAGAACTCGGCCAGTTCTCCGGCCGGGAGTGCACGCTCGGAATTGGGCGTTACGCACACGCAGGCGTCAAACAGCGGCGCGAGCGTGGCGGCGATAGCCTTGTAGTCCTTATCCTTCAGAACACCGACGAGCGCAACGCGTTTTTTGTCGGGAAAATAATGCTCCAGGCACTCGCGCAGGGCGGCGGCGCACTGCGGATTGTGCCCTCCGTCGAGAACAAACCAGGGATCGTCCGTGTGCAGAACCTCAAACCGCGCCGGCCACGCGACGGAATAAAGCCCCGCCTCGACCGCCTCGTCGTCGATATCCCAGCCCTGCTCACGCAGAACATTCACAGCTTCGAGCACGGTTGCCGCATTGTGCAGCTGATGCTCGCCCAAAAGCGGTATCGCGTAGCTTGCTCCGTTATAGGAAAACACCTGCCCGTCGATCGAGTCAAACTCGACATTTATGTCGTCAAAATCGGGAACATACAGCTCCGCGCTCATCTCACGGCAGACCTCGCGCACAATCTCCATAGTCTCGCCGTACTGCTGATACATGACTACCGCCGCGCCGTATTTGATGATGCCGGCCTTTTCGTAGGCGATCTCGGACAGCGTTCTGCCGAGTATGGCCGTGTGATCAAGGCCGATATTGGCTATGACGCAGCATTCGGGGCAGGGGATGACGTTCGTTGCGTCGTATCTGCCGCCGAGCCCGACCTCAAGAATGACGATCTCGCAGCCGGAATCGGCAAACCAGCGCAGCGCGGCGGCGGTCATCATCTCAAACTCAGTGGGGTGATCGTCCATCGCGTCTGCATGCCGCTTTATCTCGGTGACTATCTCGGCAAGCGTATTATCCTCTATCTGCCTGCCGTTTATCTGCATGCGCTCGTTGAAGCGGCGCAGATACGGCGAGGTGTAAAGCCCCGTCCTGAAGCCCGCTCTGCGCATGACGGAGGCAAGCATCGCGCAGATGCTGCCCTTGCCGTTGGTTCCGGCGACGTGGACGAATTTCAGCTCCGACTGCGGATTGCCGAGTCTCGCGAGCAGCTCCGTTATACGCTCAAGCCCGAGGCGTGAGCCTCTCCACGAGGTGCCGTTAATGTATTCAATCGCCTGTTTGTAATCCATATTCAGACCTTCATTTAATATATTTTGCGATAAACGCGTCTATTTTTGCTGCGTATGCCGCGCCGCTCGTGAACATTGCTTCTATATGCCTTGTGCCCTCGGTGAAAAGACAGTCCCTGTCGGTGGGGCAGACGGCGTATGCGTGCTGTGCGTTTTCAAACGGAACGGTCGGGTCGTCCGTGCCGTGGACAAACAGCATCGGGCATCTTGCATGCGCGAGGCTTTGCGTAACAAGCGTATCGTCAAGCTCGTAGCCGGCAATGAAGCTGTTCATTTTTGCGATGAGCCCGTATGCAGGCCCGAGCTGCGAGCGCAGTATGGGGCGTGCGTCGATAAAGCCGCTGTCTTCAACGATGAATTTTACGGTATCGGGAACACGGTCGCTCATTTTCATGACCGTCGCCCCGCCGAGGGAAAAGCCGTGCAGCACGATCTGGATATCACGGCCGAGCTCAGCCTCTAAAAAATCGAGCCATTTCAGACAATCGGCGCTTTCAAAAACGTTGTAGCCGAACCAATTGCCGCCCGACAGACCGGACGCGGTGTTGTCGGGGGCGAAGATATCGAAGCCGCGGCTGTGGTAGTATTCGTGCAGCATGCCGGCGGTTTCCGCGTGCTCGGAGTGATAGCCGTGGACGATGAACGCGATCCTTTTGCCGAATTTTTTGCCGCAGGGAAAATAAAAGCCCTGCAGAGTCTCGCCGCGCTCGGACTGTATCGTATAGCACAGATGCACCTTGCTCTCCAAACCGTTTGCCTGCCTGTCGCGCCAGACATAGTATTCCGGGCAGTGCGTTTTCTTATCCAGCAGAGCCTCAAGCAGCGGCGGACGGCGGCGCGCAAAGATGTATCTGTAAACATCCCATACGGCAAGCAGAGGTATCGCCGCAAGCAAGTATTTTCTCTTCATATCAGTTCACCGGAAGAACGGCGCCGACGCTCGAGAGCAGCGAGAACGCGATAACGAGTATCTGAAATAACAAAGATCCGAATTTGCCGCAGATGGGGGAAGCGCCGGTGCGCCTGCGCGAGCGGTTGTAGGCGATGATTATGCCGATTCCGGTGACGATCTGAATGATGCTGGCAAAGCGCGTAAAGCCTACAAAGCTGCTGACGCCGAACAGAGCCAGCACAAGGCAGGGAAGGGAGGCAAGAAGCCAGCAGAGATTCTTGCTCCAGCCGGTCTGCTCGCCGACGATATCGCGCAGGTTCAGGGTGTTCGCCCAAAATGAGGTGGCAAGCGCCAGAAGCGTGAATATGTAGCCGATTATGGCGACCCAGCCGCCAAGATGCCGCGAAAGATCGACCAGCGCGCCGTCCTCTGTAATATCGCTGCCCGCGCCGAGCAGAGTCATGAGCGTTATAATAAAAATAAGCGCAAGGTTTATACCGAGTCCCGTTGCGATAGCCGAACGTATGCGTTTTGCGTCGCCCCTGAGACCCTTTACGACCTGCGGCGTGCTCATAACGGCCGACAGCGAGAACGAAACCATTCCGAACAGCGCCAGTGCGTTATTAAAGCCCTGCCAGCCGGAGGGGAGGGGGCTGACATCCCGCAGAAGCGTTGCGATGAGCAAAATGCCGACAACGCCGACCATCGAGAACACTGCGATCTTTTCGCAGATGCCCACGAGCTTCATGCCAACGAACACGACTCCCGCGCCGAGCACATAAAATATCAGCATGCCGGCTATGTCGGGCAGCCCGAACCAGTTTCTGAACACCGCCGCCGCGCCTGTGAGAAACGCGCTGACGTTTACGATGACCGAAACGCCCAGCAGAATAAATGCCGTCCATGTAAAAACGGTCTTTATTTTGCCGGAAAAAAGCTCCGCGTCAAAGCATTTTACAAACTGTGCGCCGTCGTTGTTTAAACTCAGCTCCGCAATGAGAAAATGCAGAACGAGCGCAACCGCGTAGCCTATGAGCAGAATGAGTATCGTCTCACGGAAGCTGTTATGTGCCGCAAGATACGGAACGGACAGTATGCCCGCGCCGACGCCGTGACCGACAATTATGCTCGCGGCCTCCATGAAGGTAAGTTCGGATTCACCTTTTATATTCGCCATTTGCCTGACCTCCGTCAGTGATAATTTTTCACCATTTTACCACAGTGCGACGTGCATTACAATAGGAGCGTTTTGCGTTATGTAAACTTAAACCACAAAAAATGAGCAGCCGTTTTGGCTGCTCATTTTGAATATTCTCTGCCGACGAGATAGTCGAGGCTGACATTGTATAGATCGGCCAGCTTTACGGCAAGCTCAAGAGGAAGAGCTCTCTCGCCGCGCTCATATTTTGAATATAACGATTGATCGCACATTAAAATTTCAGCGACCTTTTGCTGTGTAAGATCATGATCCTCGCGCAGATCACGAATACGGAGCTTCATTGCGCATCACCATGCTTACTATACGATGTAAAATCTGAGAAGCTTGACAAATAGGACTATAAGTCCTATAATGGCGCTGGAGATGAGAATTATGCCTGATTATAAGAAAATGTATTTAAAAATGTTGGCAGCAAGTGAAGAAGCAATGAGAGTTTTAATTGAAGCACAACAAGAGTGCGAAGAAATTTATATTAGTGAAAGCGAAGAAAACGATGCTGACAAATAAAAAAGACGGACTAATCATTAGTCCGTCTTTTTTGTTTTTGATTTGATATGATATTTATACTCACTCCACTTTTACGATTTTTCGCATGATTTCCGGCGGAAGCTTCACCACTTTTCGATCATAGGTTATGAGACCGTTGACCTCCTCCTCCACATCACTAAGCTGAGTATAAACTGCGGCGGCAAGACCCTGCTCATAGGCGGGCTTTATCTGCCCGGAGTATAGCTTCTCGAGCGCTCCTTGCAGATCCTTTTCACTCTTGAGCTTTTTGTAGCCGAAGCTGACACTGCCGAAGCTGTGTCCCTTGCAGCGAAGATTGTAGCCGCCGAACTCCGTTAGCATGACCGCACGGCCGAGCTTATCTGGCTTGAAGCTATACTTTTTGAAATAAACATGAAGGCTTTTTGTGTTGCCGATCTTCTGATCGTGCCAGCCGGAGGCGTGGTCAACGGTGCGCGTAGGGTCGATGTTTACTATCTTGTCGGCGATACGCGCTGCGTCAAACTGCCCCCAGCCCTCGTTGAAGGGTACCCACATGGCGATGCACGGGCAGTTGTACAGAAGCTCTATCATTTCGTTGAGCTCTGTTTCGTATTCGACCCTGCCCTCGAGATCCTCACGTGCGAACAGCTTGTAGTTTTTGTCGCTCAGATGTACGCCGGTGACAAGCGGCGTTGAGATCACGGCCGGGGTATAGCTGCCGCCGCCGTTTATCATGTCCTGCCAGACGAGCATGCCGAGCCTGTCGCAGTGATAATACCAGCGCAGAGGCTCGATCTTTATGTGCTTGCGCAGCATGTTAAAGCCCATGTCCTTCGCTGTTTGGATATCGAAGATAAGCGCTTCGTCGGATGGAGCGGTGTACATTCCGTCGGACCAGTAGCCCTGATCGAGCAGCCCGTTGTGGAAATAAGGTCTGCCGTTTAAGAAAAGGCGCTTTACGCCTTCAGAGTCGGCCTCGACGGAGAATTTGCGCATGGCGAAGTAGCTCTCAACCCTGTCCTCGCCGCAGGTAACGGTAAAATCGTAGAGCTTGGGGTTTTCCGGCGACCAGGGTTCAAAATCGGGAACAGGGATCGAGGCGGGGAGCTGATACTGCCGCCCGTCAAATATGGCATAGGCGCGGCTGTCACCGACAGTGTCGGCGCGCACCCTGACGCAGGCCTTGTCGAAATCCGGAGTTATGTGCAGCTGCCTTATGCAGTCGTGCGGTATGCACTCTGCCCAGACCGTCTGCCAGATGCCGCTTTGGGGCGTGTACCATATGCCGCCGCGCTTGAGCCTCTGCTTGCCGCGGGAGTGATACGATGTGTCGCTCATGTCGCGCACGCTCAATGATATCTCGTTTACGTCCTTTGAAAGGAAGCCCGTGGCGTCAAACTCAAATGGCAGATAGCCGCCCCTGTGGCGAAATGCGCGCAGCCCGTTTATATAAACAGTGCAGCTTTGGTCGACAGCACCGAAGTGCAGTATGACGCGATCGCCCTCGGCGAAATCCGGCTTTGCCCAGTCGCGCCTGTACCACAGATACTCATCGGGACTCAGAACGCGTCCGACGCCGGACAGCTCGCATTCAGGCGAGAAGGGGACGAGTATTTTACCATCCCACTTATCAGGCTGCCTCTCACCGGCAGCCGTGAAGGCATAGTCCCACAAACCGTTGAGATTGATAAACGATGTGCGCCGCATCTGAGGACGAGGATATTCCGGAAGTACATTGTCCTTGTCGAGCTTTTCGCCCCATTGAGTAAGCATGGCAGACCCTCCGATCATATAAATATAAATTATACAATTACATAAATACATAATACAGCATAAACGCGCTTTTGATAAGCCCCATTTTTAACAAAACGCGATTACGGGCCGAATATTGACAATAAAACCACAAGAGGCATAAAATGCGTTAAAATATGTGCAATTGTTAATCATTTGTCATGATAAAGTGCCGAAAATCACAAAAATTCGACGAAAATCGAGTCATTGATTGTAGACACAAAACATAGTTTGTGCTATATTTAAGTTTGCATAAATTAGAGAGGTGATGTAAATGCCCTATAAGTTCCGCGGTGGCGTACATCCTGATTACATGAAGGCTCCCGAAGAGCCTGTTGTGGTCATTACCCCGCCGCCCCAGGTCGTTATACCGATGGCACAGCACATCGGCGCACCTTGCCAGCCTATAGTCAAGGTCGGCGATTATGTAACGATGGGCCAGAAAATAGGCGACAATCCCGCGCCTGTTTCCGCCCCGGTGCATTCTCCCGTTTCCGGCAAGGTCATAGCGATCGAGCCCAGACCCCATCCTCTGGGCGATATGATCCCGGCCATCGTTATCGAAAACGATTACCAGGATACCCCCTGCACGGATCTCGCTCCCCTGACCGAGGAGCAGCTTAAGGATCCGGAGGCGATCCTTGCCCGACTGCGCGAAGCAGGTATCGTCGGCATGGGCGGCGCAATGTTCCCAACCGCATTCAAGATCAGAGGCGGCCTCGGTAAGGTTGACACTCTTATCATCAACGGCGCGGAATGCGAGCCTTACCTAAACGGCGACCACTGGACGATGAAGCTGCATCCCGAAGAGCTGCTCAAGGGCATCGAGCTTGCACGTATAGCCAGCGGACTGGACAAAGCTTATTACGGCATTGAGAAGAACAAGATGGACGCTATAGAGCTTCTCAATTCCAAGAACCCGGCGCAGTACGGCGTTGAGATCGTACCCGAGGACGTAAAATACCCCCAGGGCGCGGAGAAAATGCAGATCAAGGCCATTACCAACCGCGAGGTCAAGCCCGGAGGACTGCCCGCAGGCGTCGGCTGCAATGTTGTGAGCACCCAGACTGCGTACTCTATCTACAAGGCGTGCTATCTCGGCATTCCCTGCTTTGAGCGTATACTCACCGTAGGCGGCTCCGCCATAGATAAGCCCCACAACCTTCAGTGCCGCGTGGGCACATCCTTCCGCTATATCGTCGAGCAGTGCGGAGGCTTTGTAAAGACCCCCAAGAAGATAGTTCTCGGCGGACCTATGATGGGCCTTATCGCAACGAACATCGACGCTGTAAACATCAAGGGCACAGCCGGTATCCTGTTCTTCACTGAGGAAGAAGACAGAACCGTTGAAAATCCCACCTGCATACGCTGCGGCAAGTGCATCACCGTATGCCCCATGGGACTTGAGCCTGTTTACATGTATGCATACTTCAAGAAGGGCGACTTCGAGAATATGAAGAAGTACCACATTCTTGACTGCTTCGAGTGCGGCAGCTGCTCTTACAACTGCCCCGGCAGAATGCCGCTGACCCACTCTTTCAAGACCGCTAAGCTCCTGTTCGCTGCCAAGGCAGCCGAGGAGAAGGCAAGAGCGGAAGCTGCCGCAAAGGAGGCCGAGAAAAAGTGAAAGCAAAAGAATATACGTTTGACGCTTCCTATCAGCCTCAGGTAAGGACAAAGACCGATACCTCGCGCATCATGCTGGACGTCATAATCGCACTTGTGCCGGCAATGGCCGTCGCGGTGTATCAGTTCGGCTTCAGAGTGCTCGCGCTGATTGTCGTGAGCGTTCTGTCCTGCGTGTTCTTCGAGTGGGGCTACCGCAAGCTCATGAAAAAGCCGGATTCCATCGGAGACCTGTCCGCATGCGTTACCGGCGTTCTTATCGCAATGGTCATCCCCTCCGGCGCCCCCCTGTGGATGCCGGTGGTCGCGGCCGCGTTTGCAATGGTCGTGGTAAAGCAGCTTTACGGCGGCATCGGCAAGAACTTTCTCAACCCCGCGCTGGCATCGCGTGCGTTCCTCATGGCCTCCTGGCCTGTCATCATGACAACATGGGCAGTTCCCAAGGCTCTGCAGGGCAGCGTTGACGCAACCACAATGGCGACTCCGCTCAGCTATCTGAAGGCCGGCGAGGCTCTGCCCGATACCCTCAGCACCGCCAACATGCTTCTGGGCAACGTGCCCGGCTGCATCGGCGAGATAAGCGCGATAGCACTGCTCATCGGCGGCGCGTATCTGCTCATCCGCAAGGTAATAAGCTGGCGCATTCCCGCTGCATTTATCGGAACTGTCGCGGTCGTTACCTTTATATTCCCCATGCACGGCGCTTCTAATTTCGACTGGATGCTCACAAACCTCCTGTCCGGCGGTCTGCTGCTCGGCGCCTTCTTCATGGCGACCGATTACTCCTCCAGCCCCGTAACGCTCAACGGCCAGCTCCTGTATGGCTTCGGCTGCGGCGCTCTGACTGTTCTTATCCGCTATTTCGGCGGCTTCCCCGAGGGTGTTTCCTACGCTATCCTCATCATGAACCTGTGCGCATGGGCGATCGATAAGGGAACCCGCGGCCGTCAGTTCGGTGTGACCAGTGAAGACCTCAAGGCAGCGAAAAAGGCAGCAAAGGAGGCAAAGGCGTAATGAAAAAGATTCTTAAGCTTACAGGCATCCTTTTCCTCATCTCCGCTATCGTGGCAGGTGTCCTCGGCGTTGTATATGAGCTCACCGTTGACAGGATATCCGATATCGCAGCGCAAAAGACCGCGGACGCATATGCCGAGGTGCTCAGCGCGGATGATTACAAAGAAGTTCCTTACACCGGCAGCGATGCCGCCATTGATAAGATCTCCGAGGCTTATGCCGAGGACGGAAGCCTCTCCGGCTATGTCGTAGAGACCACCGTTACCGCCTCCTTAACCCAGACTCTCGCAGGCC
>OQWE01000890.1_pt1 | contig 10002 bp, 11 predicted proteins | sample 1691591 | NCBI WGS metagenome assembly OQWE01 (sample SAMN03418265, study PRJEB22391) | human gut metagenome | biome: human-gut; feature: organic feature; material: feces | host: Homo sapiens | place: Tanzania | collected 2013-01
GCTTCAGTTCCTCATATTGGTCGTGAATCTGCTCAAGAAGTTGTCCGCCAACAGTTCCCACACCACACACAAAAAGATTGAGCACCTTGTATTCGGAGAGGAAGAACGAGTCGTGGATTACGTATCTTTCCTTCCTTGACATAATAGTGCAGCGACTTGGACAGTTTCTGGCTATCCGTACTCGCAGTCAACATCCTCAGCGATTGGATGTTAAAAACAGTGCGTGTGCTGCCCAAGATTGCTTCAAGCACATTTTTTTGTGAACTCATAATCCTAATTATTCGTATTATCAGTTCACAAAAATAGTAAAAATATCATTGAAAACATAAATCCACATAGAAAATGGTAAATATCTTTTTAAATACACCGCCCCTTCCCATCAAAAAAAACAGCACGGCAGAATAGCAGCCCTATCAGCATAGCAAAATAGTAGAATAACAAAAAGCAGCCCTACCAGCACGGCAGCGTATCAGCCTATCAAAAATCAACGTATCAAAACAGCAGCATCACGAATAGCACGAGGGCGAAGACCTCGAATCGGCGTCGACCATCTATCGCCTCATCCAGAACCAGTTCCGACGGGTCGGTCTTCACGATTTCGCGAAGTTCCTCCTTATCTAAGGACAAAAACTCACGCGCGGTCCATTTCTGGGCGATTTGGCCTCCGGAGATGAAAGACACTCCGGGATTAGCTCTATTAAGACTCATTAAAGTCCGCCTGTCCGCACGATACACCGTCACGTCCTCGAGTTCCAAATCCCCACTTGCAGCTACTATGGAGCGAAGCCCCGCGCTTCTGGAAAGTTTCCTAATCTCAGCGATGCTCTCCTCACTTACGGAAGATGGGTCATAAGAAGAAATAAGAAGCACCTTTCCGCGAAGCAATCGGCCATCGGCATATTCCCCATTCTCGTCTACTATGCTTATCATCCCCTCTTCAAGTTCCTTTCCCGTATGCAAGTCGGTAAAGTCGAGAAGCGGAAGTTTCATAAAGGAATAGATGCCGAATCCGGCGACGAACACACAAGCCACTCCGCTGATAATCTTTCTGTAAAGTGGCCTATAATGCTGGCGGACATAAGGCACGAAAGCCACAGCCCATATCACTAAAAGAACTATATTTTTCAGAAAACTCTGAAGATGAGTCATATGCACCACTTCTCCGAAGCACCCGCAATCCATATCGGGATTAAAGATGAGAAGCAGGATCGTGAGCACCGTAAAAAGCGAAAGCAGGCCTAAAGTCACGTTTCGCATCACCTTCACCCAGATGCCACTGATAAGGCAAATACCCACGAAACACTCTAATAGATTGAAAAAAAGCGCTGCGAAAGTAGCGAAACTGCGAAGGAATCCTATGTGAAGGAAATTGAAATAAGACTCCATCACGAGCGCACTTCCCACCGGATCCATCAACTTGAAAAGTCCCCCCACCAGAAAGACCGCACCCAGGATGAAGGCGCACAGACGCTTCATAAAACCGTGACCTTTCATACCTTACCCATCTATAGCCTCATCCACCATCTTCTTCAGCGAAGCGAAGATAACATCCGGCGACTCCATAGCCCCCGACTCGTCGCTACAGCCCAGAACCTTGAAAGACGGATCCAGCTCCGCCTGCCTCAAATACATCTGACGCACACGACTCTGGAATGCGATGGATGCCTCGTGAATGTCCTGTGCCCCTACCAGATACGAGCGGTCATCGCCCTCGCGCGAAGATGCCAAGTTCTTCTCCACGAAAGTGATGGGCACGTCCAAGAATATGTTCAAATCCGGAACCGGCTCCCCGAACGCCCCGTACTCCACATCGAAAATCCACTTTCTCAGCCGCTCAGCCTCCTGCGAATCAGATAGTTTGGCGCATTGATAGGCGATATTCGAATAGACATACCTGTCCAGCAGAACCATCTTTCCTTCTGCCAATTTGGCCTTTATCTCATCCGCTGCGGCGTGCCTGTCCTCGGCGAACAGAAGTGCCACGAGCTGTGGGTGCACGGCATCGTTAGAACCGAACTCGCCACGCAGGAATCGAGATATCAAGTCTCCGTAGACCGCAGACTCGTAACGTGGAAAATGTATGTACTCCAACTCGCCACACCGGGCTGTCAGATATTCCCTTAACTTTTTTACTTGAGTGGACTTCCCCGCCCCGTCAAGTCCTTCTAATACGATGAGCATATTTGCAAAATTAACAAATAAATTCGCAGCATACTATATTTTACCATTATTTAAGAGTATTTTTGTGCCATGGTCAAGATAATGGGTATAATCAACCTCACTCCGGACTCTTTTTTCGAGAAGAGCCGCTATAACTATGGTATTCTGGAAAGCACGGCGGACATCGTGGACGTGGGAGCCATCTCCACGCGACCGGGCGCCGAAGATGTCTCGCAGGAGGAGGAATGGCGACGCCTGAAAGGGTTTGTAGAGAATTGGCATAGCGAAAAGCAGTTATCCGTGGACACCACGAGGGCTGCCATAGTGAGAAAAGTCTACGAAACGGTAGGCCCATTCATCGTGAACGACATCTCCGCAGGCGAAGACGATGCGCAGATGCTGAAGGTCGTGGGCGAATTGGCCTTACCATATATAGCGATGCACAAAAGGGGGAATCCCCGCACGATGGACGCACTGGCCTGCACCGACAGACCCATTATGGAGACGCTGTGCGAGTATTTCGCAGAATTCGAGAAGAGGGCCGAGGCGGCAGGCGTGAAGGACTGGATTCTGGATACTATTCGTGATGTTTGCAATAGCTCTGGTACTGGGCGTATGTGCGGTTCGCCGCTTCCACGTCGTGCACTCTCAGAATGTCAGCTCCGTGTTTTAACGCTTCCAGATGGTAGAATTCGGTTCTGCCTTCGGTGAATCTCTTATCGGCTGCTCCTATTAGTATATGGCCAGAACCGGACTCTTGCCGTTCCTCACCAGTCCGCGAAGCACCAGTCCACGACACAGCCATTCTTCGAGTATAGGGGCCAATATCGCCACCGACAGCAGGTTAAGCCAGAAATTACCGCCTACCGCCGCCTCCATGGCAGCCTTCAACTCTTCCGACATCTCGGGCAATGCGCTGTTTATCACCTCGATGACGAACGAAGCCGCGAAAACCAGCAGCACCACCAGAGGGTAGAGCCACCAAGAAACCTTGCGCGCATCCACATCGACGCGACTTTTCACCACGCCCGGACGACGGCTTTTGAGCAGCACCAGAACCGCAGTGACTAAAAACATCACCGGGTACGAAACCGTCAGACACACATCCTGAGCCACGCCATTCTTCGTGAGAATCAGTGTAAGGCCCGATGCCAATACTACCCCCACCAGGAAAGTCGCTGCCACTAATGCCAATCCGCCCCACGAAGGAGCCCACGTCTGCCTGCTATTCATACAGAGGAGATGGATAAATGCCTTCCTTTACCAATTCGGCAAACTTGGCCACAACCAAAGGCCTGTCTTCCTTAAAGGTAACACCGAACCATTTGGCCGGAGTGCTCAAGACGTCGCACTCGTCGCCGCCATTCTTTATGAGACAATCCACTACATAAGGGATGTAGAACTCTTTTTTCAACTCCATACCGTTCTGTGCGAGGAACTCCTTGAACAAGGCCTCGGTCTTTTCGAAGAAGTCCGGAGTGAAGCACCACATATTCATGGAGCAAAGGTCCTTAGGCCTAATCTCCACACGCTGTCCGGTCTCGGAGTTATCGGCACGCAACACGCCGTCGGCATCGAACATAACGTTATGATGCTCCACCACGTCGATGAGTTTTCCGGTAGAAGCATAAGTACAGATGCCGCGAGACACTCCACCCGACTCGGAAAGAGTATTGTCCACCTCGAATCCCACTATGGCATAGTTTCCGGTAGAAGCGCAATGCTCTGCACACCAGTTCGCAGCTATTTGGAATGACTGCTTTCCGTAGAAGTCGTCGCCGTTAATGACCACGAAAGGCTCGTGAATGGCATCCTTGGCCATAAGCACTGCGTGGGCAGTACCCCACGGCTTTTGTCTTTCCTCGGAGATGGCGAATCCTTCCGGAATCTTGTTAAGTTCCTGAGTCACGAAATCGAATTCGAGAGGCGTACCGTCCTTACATACCACGTGAGCGTACTTGGCCCTGACGGTCTCTTCCATCTGCTCCTTAAAGTACTCCCTTACGATGTAAACGACCTTACCGAATCCGGCCTGAACTGCATCATATATCGAATAATCTATGATGGTCTCTCCAGAAGGGCCTAATCCGTCCATCTGTTTCAATCCACCATAACGGCTACCCATACCGGCAGCGAGAACAAGAAGTGTAGGTTTCATTATCATTATATTTTAGAACTCGGCAAATTTAACTAAATTTGCGCAATTATGGGCATTCTTAAAAATATTTGGGACAAAAGTAAGGACGGCAACAAGCAAGAGCAGCGTTCCCTTATTAGAGTGACCATAATCGCAAGTGCCGTAGCACTGGTTTTTCTTTGCGTAAAAAAGGACAATTTGTTTCAATGGATAAAGGCCGGAATCACTATCTCGAAGCAGAACAGCGAGATAAAGGCTAACAGAGAACGGCTCGAGCAGATGGACAGGACCATCTACCTGCTGACTCACGACAGGGACAGCCTCGAGAAATTCGCCAGGGAGAATTTCCACTTTGCGCAAAAAGGCGATGACATCTATCTCATAGACGACTAATGAATTTAAAAGGAAATATACTTTTCCCCATACTACTTTTCGGGAGCATCACGATAGCCATAGCATCGGAGATGATTAGCGGTGTTGCCATTCCGGCATACACCCCGTCCGAGGTCTGCGCGGCAGATACGGTTATCTATCCTACAGAGAATTATAAAGCCCGAAGAGTGGGCTCTTTCGAGGACGTGACCATAGCGGACAGTCTGCTGGGAGGTTCCGACACCCTGCTTTTCGACGCATTGGACACGGCGAAGGTACTCACCGCACGCGACACCATAGTGGCGCCGGACTCCCTGAAGGAAATAGACCCATTCAGATATAAATACTACGTGGCGTTGCTCGACTCCCTGACCCACAGGCAGGTAAGCGATTCGCTCAGAGCCAGCGGAGATTCCCTGATGCTATGCGAGGCCATCAAGCTGGACTCGCTCTATAGCGCAGATTCAGTGCTCAGAGCTAAGGCAGCCTTTGAAAAATGGTACGCATCCCTGTCGAAAGAAGAGAGGAAGAAGTACGATTTCGAGCAGAAAGAGCTTAGAAAAAAGGCGATTACGGACAGCATAAGGCTGGTCAAGGAAGAGCAACAGGCCATTAAGGACAGCATAACGAAGAACACGCCTCGCATTCTGGACACCTACGCCGTGTCGGATTCGATGCACTACCGAAGAATCATCTCGTGGACTGCCGACAGGGACTTCCAAGAGCTCAATGTTTCCATCCCGGATTCGAGTTACAACTACCACTTCTACGACTACGACTTTCAGCGTAAAGACGTAAACGCCACGTGGTTAGGTGTAGCAGGTTCGCCTGTTCAGCACTATAACTTCTTCCTTAGGAACACTCGCGGCACGGGCTTTTGGGATTCGTACAGTGCGTGGAGCTACTCTCCGCAGACCTTCCGCCAGTATAACACGAAGACTCCGCACACGGAATTGGCCTACTTCGGAACCCTGCTTTCAGACGACGCTAAGGAATCGGACAACGTCCATTTCCTCACGACGCAGAACATCACTCCGGCATTCAATTTCAGCATACTCTACGACAAATGGGGCGGCGGAGGAATGCTCATTAACGAAAAGACGTCGAACAGCACTCTCGGACTGGGAGTCAACTACTTGGGCAAGAAATACCTAATGAATGCAGGTTTCATAAACAACAGCATTACTATGGGAGAGAACGGAGGTATCACCGACATCAGCGAGATCAGGGACACCACCATAGACCCTCGCGAGGTAAAGGTGGCCATGACTTCCGCATCGTCGGCGACCAAGAGAACCACTTTCTATGCCGACCAGCAGCTCCGCATTCCTTTCAATTTCATAAACGACATACGCAAGTCGAAAGACAGCACCTATACGGCGAGCGACGACATCACGACAGCCTTCATAGGCCACGCCTTGGAGCTTAACAGATTCGGACGCAAATTCAGCGAGAGTTCCACGTCGGCCGACTCGCTGGGTAGGTGGAATATGGACAACAAGCTGTACATCAGGCTTCAGCCGTGGACGCAAGAGTCCCTGATTTCGAAAATCGACATAGGTCTGGGCGACGAATACAACTCCTACCATAACGTCACCGCCACGGACACTTCTTCCGTGCGCGAAAACACCGTCTACACCTATGCCGGAGCCAGCGGAAAGCTCGGCAAATGGTTTGACTGGCAAGCGAAGACACATTATGGTTTCATAGGAACCGGAGCCGGCGACTTCGACATAAGCGCGAACTTCAAGACCCGCATCTACCCTTTCAGAAAGGCCAAGACCTCCCCTCTCGAGATTTCCGGAGAGCTGTCTTCAAGCCTTCTCAAGCCGGAGTTCTACCAGCGCCATTTCTACTCTACGATAAACGAGATGCTGCGCTGGGACAAAGACCTTAACCGTATATCCACCACTAAGATAAAGGGAAGCATTAACATCCCTCACTGGAGATTCTCGCTCGACGGAGGATACGCCCTCGTAAACAACTACACCTACTACGACACCTTCGGTGTACTGCAGCAGCACGGCGAGCCCATCTCTGTCTTGACGGCCAATTTGAACCAGGAGTTCGTGCTCTGGAACACGCTTCACCTGAACAACCGAGCCCTTCTCCAGTACTCTTCGAACACCGAAGTGCTCCCTCTTCCGAGACTCGCACTGAACCTCAAATACTATGTTCAGTTCCCGGTAGAGCCGGGAGTGATGGATATGCAGATAGGTATAAACGGCTGGTTCAACACCAAATGGTATAGCCCGCAGTGGAACTACATAACCGGCGTATTCACGAACCAGAAGGAATGGCAATACAACAACGGACCTTTCTTCGACGTGTTCATAAATATGCAGTGGAAGACCTGCTGCATCTTCATAAAGGCACAGAACCTGGGCGGTGGCTGGCCAATGGACCACGCCGACTACTTCAGTGCCCACAAGCACATCGTGACGACAGGCCTTATGCCAAGCCTTAAGATAGGTATCTTCTGGCCTTTCTACATATCGCCTACCATAAACAAAGCAGCTAACAAATAATGGACGCCAGCAGGTTCATAGCATCGAAGCTCAAGTTCAAGAGCCGATTGGCAATAGGGGCCACAGCTGTGTCTGCTTTCATCATAGTGCTGTCCATAAGCATATTGTCCGGATTCAAGACCGAGATTTACAAGGGCATCTCGAAGATTTGCGCAGAGGTGTGCTTGTACGCTCCCGACGCGAACACCTTCGACGAAGAGGTAATCGCCACGCTGGAAAAGGACAAGAGAATAGAATCGGTACGAGCTGCCGTAGTGGAGCCATCCATCCTGAAAAACGGAGAATCCCTCGAAGGAGTCATCTTTCACAGCGACGAAAGCATCTCCGAAAAACTGCACGTAAAGATTACCGAGAGTCTCGCGAGAACCCTTTCGGCCCATAAGAACGACACCCTTACCGCCTATTTTATAGGAGACAAGATGAAAGTCAGGAACTTCGTAGTGGAAGACATAATCGAAGACCCGGCACTAATCGACAAGAACGCACAGATAGCATTTGCAGGAATCTCCGACCTTCAGCGCGTGAAGGGACTGCGCACGGGTGAGGCGGACTGCTTGGAAGTTAGGCTGCTGCCGGCCCTCAAGGACAGGCGCTCGATAGATGCGATAGCCCCGGAATTGGCCTACGAGACAGAAGGAAGTGCGTGAAGACCTGAATGATGCAGAAGAGCAGCGCGGCCGCGTTACCTATGAGAAGACCTTTCAGAGTGCTTCCGCAAGCCAGTCTCAAAAAAGTCTTTCTTATCTGCTTGGAGTTCATACCCAGCGCGCTGAGCGTGACTATGGTACTCGTGCTCCTCATTATGAGAATCAGGAATCCGGAGACCATATTGAATCCGGCCACTATGCACATAAGTATCAGGATGAGAATGACATTGGCATCCAAAATCTCGAGCCAATCGTATATAATACTGGCGAACCTATTGGCTTTCGCAGCTGTTGTTCTCCTCGTTGCCATCCCTACTCGAAGAATCTCGAGAATAGATTCTAAATACCTCTAATATAGAAGGATAGGTATTCTTCAGAAATGGTGGGAGGCTACTTTTTGCCACCCACGCGGCCTTGCTTATGTCTTCTTCGCGCTGCGGCACTAGGTCGACCGGAGCATTATAGAGCATCTCGTACCACCAAGTGTGCTTGAGATGCCAGATTCCATCGCGAAGGTAACAATGGTCGGTCACGCAGATGAGCGGGCCCAATTCCAGATTCTCCACGCCGGTCTCCTCTTCCACCTCGCGAAGCGCAGTGACGCTTATGTCCTCGCCCGCTTCCTGATGTCCTTTCGGGAGGTCCCACATATTGTTTCTCTTTATCAGAAGAAAGTCGCCTCTCTTGTTCACTGCCAATCCGCCCGCGGCATTCACCTCCTTGAATTCGGCGCAGAAGCTCTTATAGGTCTCGTTAGTGTCGCCAGAAGGGATGTATATCTTCGAAAGCGACTTGGTCACCTCGAACATACGGGCAAATGTGCCTATGTCCAGATGGTCCCCAGGGTGAAAGACTACGGCGTTCGAATCTGCAAGCGCTTCGTCGTGAGGCTCGCATATCACTATACATCTATTATCGAAATATATTTTATGCATACCGATTTCTATCTCGGGGCAAATTTAGAAAAAAAACATATCTTTGCACAAAAATATAAGGTATGCCTACACATTTTAAAAGCAAGCACGGCGTAATAGGCCGCTCGAATATGGAGTTGTTTATGGTATTCACTGACTTGAGAAACCTCACCGGTATGATACCGGCTAACGAAAAGGCACTCGAAAAGGTGAGCTTCGACGCCGACTTCGACAACCTCAGAATCAGCGCAAACGGCATAAACATAAACGTCCGCATCACAGAGAGAGTTCCATACTCGAAAATAGTGGTAGATTCCGTCGAATCCCCCATCAAGTTCACGGTTACGCTGAACTTCCAAGACATGGGAGGCCATCGCACGGAGTTTTTCATAGAGCTCGACGCCGAACTCAACTTCCTGATGAAGCAGATGCTGGGAAAGAAAATCGAGAATGGTCTCGATATGATAATCGACACGCTAGAAAAGCAAAGCGCCCAAATCTAAGATGAACGAACTTCCTGTCGCCATAAGACTTAACCCTTTCAAGGGCGCCGATGGCCCCGCGGGTGAGCCTATTCCATGGAGCCCATGGGGAAGGATACTCCCAGAGCGGCCCGTCTTCACGCTCGACCCTCTGTTTCACGCCGGATGCTACTATGTTCAAGACGCGTCCGCCATGTACGTGGGACACATTTTCCGAAAGGCCCTCGATAAAGTAGGGCATAAGGGAATACGGGTTCTGGACCTGTGCGCGGCGCCGGGAGGCAAGACGACCGATTTGGCCACGTCGCTTCGAGAGCGCTACGGCGACGATTTCCTGCTTGTAAGTAACGAGGTCATGAAGGAAAGGGCCAGAGTTCTCAGCGACAACATAGCCCTCTGGGGCGACCCTAACATACTAGTATGCAGCACCGATCCCGCCGTTCTGGGAAGGCTTTCCGGCTTTTTCGACATCATCGTGGCGGACGTGCCTTGCAGCGGCGAGGGTATGTTCAGAAAAGACGCTCGAGCCGTGGAAGAATGGTCGGAGCAGACGGTCCAGCTATGCTGCTCGCGCCAGAAGAGGATATTGGCCGATATATGGCCAGCCCTGAAAGAGGGCGGTGTGCTGGTTTACTCCACCTGCACCTACGAAAGATGCGAGAACGACGACAACCTGCTCTGGGCAGCCGAGACCCTGGGCGGCGAAATTATCGCTACCGAAGACGAGTTCCCGCAATACGGGGTTCGCACCACCGATTTTGG